>Ga0181573_10000807_pt1 | contig 32261 bp, 26 predicted proteins | sample 101ome_25_FD_148643 | JGI IMG/M metagenome (GOLD analysis project Ga0181573, IMG submission 148643) | Coastal salt marsh microbial communities from the Groves Creek Marsh, Skidaway Island, Georgia - 101409BT metaG (spades assembly) | ecosystem: Environmental > Aquatic > Marine > Intertidal zone...
CTTGGTAGGAACAGTCAACATACCAATCATCTACAAGTCCGTGGATTGGTGGTACAGCTTGCACCAGCCGGCTTCAATCAAGTTCACTGGTGAATCGGCCATCGATGCATCGATGCTGTATCCATTGCTCCTCAACATAGGCGCTTTTTATGCCTTGTTTGCGCTGGTTGTCATGATGAATATGCGGGCGGCGCTACTCGAACGTCACGGTAACGCCGCGTGGCTTAAAGGGGTCATCGGTTAATGTATTTTGAGTCGCTTTATGCCGCCTGGGAAATGGCGGGTCACGGTCCTTTCGTCTGGGGCGCTTACGGCATAACGCTTCTGGTCATTGCGGGATTGATCCTGATCCCGCACCAGCGCGCTCGTGAGGCGGAGATTGCTCTTCGTGCCGAAAGGCAGCAAGAGGGTTGCTCCGATGCTGTTGCCAGAGACGCGGGAGACACCGATGCATCCTAAGCGAAAGCAGCGCTTAATTGTGGCAACAGCCATCGTTGTCCTCTCCAGTGCGGCGGTAGGCCTAGTCGCCTACGCGCTGAGAGGCAATATAAACCTGTTTTATCCTCCTGCGGATGTGGTTGCGGGCATGGCGCCCATGGATCGCACCATTCGAGTGGGCGGCATGGTTGTCGAGGGCAGCGTAGTTCGCAGTGAAACGGACCTTACAGCGCGCTTTGATGTTACGGACTATAACGGTGTTGTGACGGTGTCGTACACGGGCATCCTCCCAGACCTGTTTGCCGAAGGGGAGGGTGTCGTCGCCTCGGGTATGTTACAGCCTGACGGTTCGCTAATTGCGTCCGAGATTTTGGCAAAGCACGATGAAAACTACATGCCTCCGGAAGTAGCGGAGGCTCTGGAAGCCAGCCGGCAATTGGAGCCTGCAGATGCTGGCTGAAGTTGGGCACTTCTCGCTGATCATCGCCTTTGTGCTGGCAGTGCTCTTGTCTTCCGTGCCGCTATGGGGTGCCTGGCGGCGCAACACGGCTGTCATGTTGTTGGCGCCATCGCTGGCGATCGGGTTTTTCGTCTTTCTTGCCACTGCTTTCGGCGTGCTTGCGATTCTGTTTTTGCAGGATGACTTCTCGGTAAAGGTGGTGGCCTCAAATTCCAACACCCTGCTGCCCTCTATTTATAAATTCTCTGCCGTGTGGGGAAACCACGAGGGATCACTGCTGCTGTGGGTGCTGATTCTGTCGGGGTGGATGGTTGCGGTTGCCCGTTTCAGTCGTGGGCTACCGGAGATTGTGCTAACCCGAGTGCTTAGTGTCATGGGCATCATTGCGGTCGGCTTCACCGCCTTTGCCTTGTTTACCTCAAACCCTTTCGAGCGCTTGCTGCCGGGAACCCCTGGGGAGGGCAGCGACCTCAATCCGTTGTTGCAGGACCCCGGGCTGATTATTCATCCGCCATTGCTGTATATGGGGTATGTGGGTTTTTCCGTGCCCTTTGCGTTTGCTATCGCGGCTTTGCTTGGTGGCCAACTTGATGCCGCCTGGGCCAGATGGTCCCGTCCGTGGACCAATGTTGCCTGGGGGTTCTTGACCCTTGGCATCATGCTGGGTAGCTGGTGGGCGTATTACGAGCTGGGTTGGGGGGGCTGGTGGTTCTGGGACCCGGTCGAAAATGCCTCGTTCACGCCTTGGCTTGTTGGGACTGCTCTGGTGCATTCACTGGCAGTCACGGAGAAAAGGGGTCTCTTTCGCTCCTGGACGGTTCTTATGGCGATAGCCGCGTTCTCCCTGTCCCTGCTGGGAACCTTTCTTGTTCGCTCCGGAGTATTAACTTCGGTCCATGCTTTTGCAGCCGACCCGGATCGGGGCCTCTTCATCTTGATTTTCCTCGGGCTGGTAATCGGTGGCTCCTTGACCTTGTACGCTGTCCGCGCACCTACCGTTGCAAGCCGGGTTGGGTACCGCGCGATATCCCGAGAAGCCTTGTTGCTCTTTAACAACTTGGTGTTCTGCATCAGTGCACTCACTGTGCTTTTGGGCACCCTGTTCCCTCTGATCATGGATGCGTTGGGGCAGGGCAAATACTCGGTTGGCCCGCCGTACTTCAACGCGGTTTTCGTGCCTCTGATGGCTCTGCTTGTGCCGCTTATGGGGCTAGGCCCTGTGTCGCGCTGGAAGCAGGACAGTCTTCCAAGGGTGTGGCATGAGCTGGGTCGCCCAGCCCTGGTAATTGTCGTGGTTTCGTTGCTGGCCCCCTGGACCCTGGGTGAATTTAATCTCTGGATCGCGTTGGCAACACTGCTCTCCCTGTGGCTCGCTCTGGGACTGATAAAGGACCTGCTCCATCGCACCCGAGGAGCCTCAGGTTTTGGCAGCAAGCTCGCCCGATTAACCCCCAGCTATTTGGGCATGTGGTGTGCTCATGCAGGGTTCGCGATGGTGGTTCTCGGTGCCACGGTGGTAACCCAGAATGCGGTTGAGCGAGATATTCGTATGGCGCCCGGAGATCGGCAGTCTGTTGCCGGCTATGAGTTTGAACTCATGGAAATTGATCGTGTATCGGGACCTAATTTCGTGGCCGATCAGGCCCGGTTCAGCGTGTGGCAAGGTGACCGCAAAATCACCGAGCTCACCCCGCAAAAGCGACGCTACACCGCGAGCGGCCAGGTGATGACCGAAGCCGATATTGACGCCGGATTTTTCCGGGATTTGTTCGTCGCGATGGGCGAGCCGGTAGGGGATGCCGCATGGGCCATTCGATTGCAGTACAAGCCGCTGATACGGTGGATTTGGCTGGGTGCGCTACTGATTGGGTTTGGCGCGCTTACCACTGCATTTGACCGCCGCTATCGAGCGCGAGTGGCGCGTGACCTTGTGACAGAACAGGCAGCGGAGTTAGAAGTAGCGGCGGCTAGCCATGGGTAGGCTTCGTCTTTTTGTCCCTCTGGTTGCGTTTGCACTGCTTGCGGTGTTGCTGTTTCGGGGGCTTTCTTTAGATCCGACTGCGCTGCCATCCGCGTTGCTGGACAAACCCTTTCCTGCTTTCACCTTGCCGACGCTTGGGTCTGATACCCCCCGTAGCCGGGATGACGTCATAAAAGGGCCGGCGCTGGTCAACGTCTGGGCGACATGGTGTTATTCCTGCCGCGTTGAGCACCCATTTTTGGTGGAGCTTGCGGAGCGGGGAATTCCGATTGTGGGTCTGAATTACAAGGACGAGCCCACGAAGGCCCGGCAATGGCTGGTCGACCTTGGTAACCCTTACAGTGACAACATTTCTGACACTGAGGGTGTGCTCGGGTTGGACCTCGGCGTTTACGGAGCTCCCGAGACCTACGTGGTTGATGCGAGTGGTAATGTGCGCTATCGGCATGTGGGCGTGTTGGATAGCGCGGTTTGGGAGGGTGAGCTGAGTCGATTCTTTTCCCAGGAGGCCGCTCCTTGAGGCAGATGTTGCTGGTGCCCGTTCTCGCCCTGCTGACCTCGATGGCGTGGGCAGTTATCGAGACCTATGAGTTCTCCTCGCTCGAAAATGAGTCGCGCTACCATCGACTCAGCCAGGAGCTTCGGTGTCCGAAATGTCAGAATCAGAATATTGCTGACTCCAATGCGCCGATTGCGCGAGATTTGCGCGCGCTGTTGCATCGACAGCTTGAGGCTGGTGCCTCTGACGAAGAAATTCTGGCCTTTATGGTTGAGCGCTACGGCGAGTTTGTGCGCTATCGACCCGCGGTCAATCAGCAGACAGCTGTGTTGTGGATCTTTCCCGCCGCAGCGGTGGCGGTTGGTCTCTTGGTCTTGATAATCCACCTGCGTCGTCGCCAACGAGTTCCCCGACAACCGGAACCCAGTGAAACCGAACTCGCGGGACTTCGGGCAGCACTCGCAGAAAGTAGCGGGGCCGGTAAAGAGTGATGTTTTATGTCGCCGCCGCGGGATTGCTATGTCTTGCGCTGGGTTTGATTCTAGCCTTGCCCCGACGTTGGCGTGCGTCTCGAGTAAGTGAGAGCACCCTGGACTGGCTCAGGTTGAGGCAGTTTGAATTGGTGCAAGAGGAACGTTTGGCCGGCGCCGAGCTATCTGAGCTGCGCCTAGATGCCGAGCTCCGGGTTCTGGATGAGTTGGAAGGGAGTCGAGCCAGTCAGCAGGGACAGCGACATCCCGTGGGTAGAGTGCCCAACGGCGTATTAGCCCTGGTAGTGTCAGTTGTCTTGATCGCTCCTGTCGCTCTGTACGAGTTGATCGGCAGTTATCGTGATGTGCAGATCGCGGACAAGCTGGCCACCCTCGACCCAACGGTGGAGGGAAGCGTTGAGGAGCTTGTGCGTTCGATCTCGGATAGATCTGCCCAGCGACCTGCTAACGCCGATTATCTGGCAATACTGGGGGACTACTTCACAGCGCAGGGCGAGCACGCCAAAGCCTTAGAGCGCTATGAACAACTCTTGACCCTGTTCCCGGAGAGTCCAGAGATTCTGGCCAAGGCAGCTCAGGCGGAATATCTGCAGGGCGAGAGGGAGCTCAGCAATCAGGCAAAACGCAGGGCGGAGTCGGCTCTGGCGGCTGACCCAAATCAGGGGGTGGCTCTGGGTACACTCGGTATGGCTGCCTTTGAAGCGGCTGCCTATGCTGATGCCGCTCGCTACTGGGAGCGGTTGCTGGCCCTCGAGCCTTCTGGCTCACCGGGGGCGCAAATGTTGACAGAGCTGTTGGCGGAAGCTCGTGCCCGCATGGGCGAGCCTGCGGCCGGGGTCGAGGACCCAATCGATGACTCAGCCACGCGGGTAACGGTCAGCGTTGCGCTGCCCGCGGGAGCAGAGGTGTCGTCCGGATCTATTTTCGTATTAGCAAGGCCCGCCAATTCGAACCAGCGCATGCCCATCGCTGTAGTCAGACGTTCAGTAACAGACCTGCCGCTCGAGGTGACCTTGGATGACAGCAATTCGATGGCGGGCCAATCGCTGTCGACCCTCGACCGGGTAGATATTGAGGTGCAGCTGTCTCCGTCCGGCCAGCCGGGACTCCAGAACGCCTCTTGGACGGCGCTGGCAGAAAATGTTCAAATGGGGACCGATATCCGGGTCGAGTTGGTGCTCCAGCCCTCCAAATAGCCGAATTCCTGCCCGGGACATATAGTGTTATCCGCTCCCGTCCTATACACTATATCTTGTGTTTTATCGGGGTCCAGCTACCCCGCCTGTCGAGAGTATTAATGCGCCTCAAATCCATAAAATTGGCGGGCTTCAAGTCCTTTGTAGATCCGACAACTGTAAACTTCCCAAGCAATATGAGTGCCGTCGTCGGCCCTAATGGCTGTGGTAAGTCGAACATTATTGACGCAGTTCGCTGGGTCATGGGGGAGAGTTCCGCCAAGAACCTGCGCGGCGAGGCGATGACAGACGTCATTTTCAATGGCACGATCCAGCGCCAGCCAGTTGGCCAAGCATCGATCGAACTTCTTTTCGATAATAGTGAAGGAAAGATTGTTGGGGAGTATGCGGCTTTTAACGAGATATCGGTTCGTCGGGTTGTTGGGCGTGAGGGAACATCCGACTACTGGTTGAACGGTACTAAATGCCGCCGGCGGGATATTACGGATCTGTTTTTGGGCACCGGTTTGGGTCCTCGCAGCTACGCAATCATCGAGCAGGGCATGATTTCGCGATTGATCGAGTCGAAGCCGGAAGAGCTCCGGGTTTTCATCGAGGAGGCCGCGGGTATTTCCAAGTACAAGGAGCGCCGAAAGGAAACCGAGAGTCGAATGCGACGCACCGTCGAGAACCTTGAGAGACTGACGGATCTTCGCGAAGAGCTCGATCGTAATCTGCAGCATTTACAGCGACAGGCACAGGCTGCTGAGAAGTATGCTGAATACAAATCAGAGGAGCGCGTGCTCAAAGCTGAGCTGCTGGCGCTCCAGTGGCGAGAGCTGCAGCAGGAGAGCGAAGGGAGTCGGCAGGCGCAACAAGAGCTAGATTTGAAGCGCGAGGCGCAGCGCACGGAGCTACAGCATATTGAATCAAGTATCGAGACCCTGCGGGTGCAGGCAGCAGAGGCGACCGATAGGTTCAACGAGGTTCAGGCCAACTACTACACCGTCGGTGGTGAAGTCACGCGGGTGGAACAGGCCATTAAGTTCGAGCGAGAGAAGCGGGAGACAATACAGCAGGATCTAGAGTCTACCCAGCGGTCGCTACTTGAGGCAAAGGGGCATCTGGCCGCGGACGAAGAGCGCTTGACGGGATGGCGGGAAGAGCTGTCTACCCTCGAGCCCGTGCTCGAGCAGAGCCGATCCGCCGCTGAGCAGGCCGCCGCCGCGATGACCAGTGCTGAAGAATCCATGAACGATTGGCAGGGCCAATGGGACACCTTTAATCAGCAGGCGTCTGCGGCCAGTCAAAAAGCGGAAGTTGAACAGAGCCGAATTCTGCACCTGGAGCAGGTGTTGCGACGGCTGCAGGAGCGTCTGACCAAGTACCAGGCGGAGAGTGAGTCGCTTCACTCGCAGCAGGATTTGAGTGCGCTTGATACTCTGGAATCAGAGCTAAAGGCGGCTGATTCCAAGGTGGCGTCGGAGGAGGCTGCCCTGCAGGAGTTTGATGCGGCGCTCGGGCAGCATCGACAGATGATTGAACGGCTGCGTGGTGAGCAAGACGAGAAGCGTTCTGAATTACAGCAGCTTAAGGGTCAGCATGCCTCCCTTACTGCGCTGCAACAGGCGGCGGGAAACGAAGAGCAAGCGACGGTGAGTGAATGGCTGGAACAGCGCGCGTCGTCCGGTGGCGCTGTTGTCCTGGATCAGCTTCAGGTAGAGGATGACTGGCGACTCGCCGTTGAACACGTGCTGGGTCAAGGACTTTCGGCGAGGTGTGTGCCCGAGGTAGGGCCTCTTGCAAGCGCGTCCCTGGCAGATGCGCCTCCTGGGACCTATTTGGTTGATGCGGAGCAAGTTGGCCCCGGTCAATCCGGCACACTTGCCGAGAAGGTGAGAGGTCCTCGAGGTCTGCAGGGCGTGATGCAAAGCGTGCGGTTAGCGTCAAACCTTGAAGAGGCACTGCAGCTACTGCCGTCACTGACTGAAGAGCAGAGTGTCATCACTCCGAAAGGCGAATGGCTCGGTCATGGATGGGCGCGGACTCCTTCGTCAGCGGATCCCAGCGCCGGGCTGCTTGAGCGTCGGGAACTGCTGGTTGCGCTTGACCGTGAGATAGCTTCATCAGTAGCGCTTCTGGGGGACATTGAGAAGCAGCTCGACGATAACCGGCAACAACGCGCAGAAACAGAGCGTGCTCGTGGTGAGAGTCAGGAGCGACTCAAGGCCGCAGTCAAGGCTCAGGCCGAAAAGCGGGCTGAGCGGGCCACTGAGCTTGCGGCTGTTGATCAGGTCAAGCGGCGGCAGGATCAACTACGCCAGGACATGTCCGATGCCTCGTCCCAGTTTGATGCCGAGCAGAAGGCGCTTGGTGAATCTCGTAACACGTTGCAGGCTGCTCTCGACCAGATGGAGCGAGATGGGGCTGAGCGCGAGCAATTAGTCACGCGGCGAGATGAGCTTAGGCAGACCCTGAGCGCCGCACGAGAAGAGGCGAGAAAAAAACGGGACGACGCGCACAGCCAGGACATACTCTGTCAGAATCTAACAACCCAGATCAGCGCTGTTCAGGACACTATCGAGCGCTTAAACCAGCAGGTAAAGCAGCTTAACCAGCGCGCTGAGACACTGACTGCGCAAATGCCAGCGGATTCAGAGCCTGATATGGCGCTGAAGCAGGAATTGGAGGCCTTGTTGGCCAAGCGTGTGGTTGCAGAGGAGGCCCTGACGACAGCTCGACAAGACGTTGCTGACAGGGAGCATGCGCTTCGTGAGCAAGAGAAAGCGCGGGTGGCAGCAGAACATGCGGTGCAGGCGGTGCAGAGCGAGCTTGAAGGTCAGCGTTTGAAGCAGGCGGAGAGACAGGTCCGGCTGGAAAATCTCGAAACCCAGCTGAAAGAGCTTGAGGCAATTGCGCAGGACGTAGTCACGCAATTACCAGAGGAGGCGAGCGAGCCTGAATGGCAAGTGAAGGTCGAGCGAGTCGTCTCACGAATTGCCCGTTTGGGGGCTATTAATTTGGCTGCGATTGATGAGTGTGCCCAGGCGAGTGAGCGCAAAACGTATCTGGATGCTCAAAACGACGACTTGGAGTCGGCGCTGACGACCCTTCAGAACGCTATACGCAAAATTGACAAGGAAACACGAAGCAGATTCCAAGAGACTTTTGATCAGGTTAATGCTGGATTTGGAGATCTTTTCCCAAAGGTGTTTGGGGGAGGTACAGCCTCATTGGAGCTGACTGGCGATGACCTTTTGGACACCGGTGTAGCAATCATGGCCCGACCACCGGGCAAGAAAAACAGCACGATTCACCTTCTTTCGGGGGGTGAAAAAGCCATGACTGCAATTGCGCTGGTATTTTCCATTTTCCAGCTTAACCCTGCGCCGTTCTGTATGCTGGACGAGGTCGATGCGCCCCTGGACGATGCCAATGTGGGTAGGTACGCGCGTATGGTCAAGGAAATGGCCGAACGGGTTCAGTTTATCTTTATTACGCACAATAAAATCACGATGGAGGTTGCCGATAGCCTCATGGGTGTAACGATGCATGAGCCAGGCGTCTCGCGTCTGGTAACCGTCGACGTGGAAGAGGCGGCGCAGCTGGCGGCAAGTTAGGGGGCTAAGGGCGGTATGGATTTAGGTATTCGCGATTGGATGCTGGTTATTGGAGCCGCGTTGATCGCCATCGTGCTGCTTGATGCTCTCCGTCGCATCTACGGACAGCGACGTAACGAGATCCGTCTCAACGCCAAAATTACGCGAACCGATGAACCCCTTTCGGATGCAGAGGAGTTTAATCTGTTGAAGGAGCTTCCTAACGGGGGTGCTCGCATCGTGCGGCGTGAGGATCTTGCTCCGCTTGCCGAGGAAGCCGCCGCCGCCCAGGCGCGCTCGGAGCCTGATCAGGCGTCGGATTCCGCGCATGGGTCCGACCCGGGCGATGACCTTCCTTCCTTTTCCGCGACTGAAGAGGAAGTCGCCGTTGCCTCTGAGGTTAAAAGCGTTGGGTCCCAGAGCGGGGAGGGGGATAGCGCCAAAGAAGCTAGAGCCGTTGGTGATAGCGACGTTGCTAATTTGGATTGGCTTGAAGAATTGGATATCCCTGAGCCTGAGCCAGAACCCGAGCAGCGACTGCCGCGGGCGACCGATCCACATGTTTTCGTGCTCAACGTGATTTCTAGGGATGAGTCTGGCTTCTCCGGCACCGACATCCTGCAAATTTTATTGGCCTGTGACTTGAGGTTTGGCGATATGGATTTCTTCCATCGTCACGAGCAGTCTGCGGGGAAAGGGCCTATCCAATTCAGCGTGTGCGACATGATGAACCCTGGCGTGTTTGACATCGACAATATGGGTGAGCTGTACACCCGGGGCCTGATGTTCTTTGTAACGTTGCCCGGGCCGGAGGATATGTTGAAGGCCTTTGATTACATGTATGAAACAGCGAAAGCTGTCGCTAAGAATTTAAACGGCGACGTGCTTGATGAAACTCGAAGCGCTATTACGCGACAAAGCCTGGATCACATGCGACAGCAGATTCGAGAATTGGAGCGGCGCCTGTCGATAGTAGACAGGTCCTGACTCCCTATGACGCCTGATCAGGAAGTCGCCCAGCTTCGGACGCAACTCAATCAGTGGAACGCTGAGTACTATCAGTATGATTCACCAACGGTTACCGACAGCGAATATGACCGTACGCTGAACAGGCTTCGGCAGCTGGAGGAAGACAATCCGGAACTGAAGCGAGCTGACTCACCTACCAATCGAGTCGGTGCGGCTCCTTTGTCTGCTTTTACAACCGTGACCCACAGCGTTCCGATGTTGTCCTTGGAGAATGCCTTTGACGACGATGACTTACTCGCCTTCGACGTGAGGGTGAGGGAGCGCCTGTTGTTCTCTGAGGTGACCTACACCTGTGAGCCCAAGCTGGACGGGATTGCAGTCAGCATCATCTGGGAGTCTGGTCAGTTAGTGCGCGCTGCAACTCGTGGTGATGGTGCGTCTGGTGAAGACATTACCCTGAATATCCGAACCATTGAGTGCATTCCGCTTGAATTGAAAGGAGCAGGCATTCCTGATGTTTTGGAAGTCAGGGGCGAGGTCTACATGCCTCGAGAGGGCTTTGAATCATTTAACGCTCGCGCGAGACGAGAGGGTGGTAAGCCGTTTGTTAATCCGAGAAATGCCGCTGCTGGCAGTCTCCGGCAGCTAGATTCCAGTATCACTCGGCGTCGACCTCTGGCCTTTTGTGCTTACTCCCTTGGCCGGGTGGAAGGCGGAGAGACGCTACCCAACGAGCATAGTGCATCGATGCAAAGGCTCAAGCTTTGGGGGATTCCTGTTTCAGGTTTGGCTCGAGTGGTGACAGGGGTGTCTGGCTGTGAGCAATATTATCGGGACATTGCCGCTCAACGTGATGATCTTGCGTTTGATATCGACGGCATCGTATACAAGGTGGACGACCTTTCTCTGCAGCAGCGATTGGGCGCTGTGTCGAGAGCTCCTCGATGGGCGATCGCGCGAAAATTTCCGGCCCAAGAAGAGTCCACCCAGTTGCTGGAGGTGGAATTCCAGGTAGGCCGCACTGGAGCGGTGACACCGGTCGCGAGGCTCGAACCGGTATTCGTCGGCGGGGTGACAGTGTCTAACGCGACCTTGCACAACGCGGACGAAATGCAACGCCTTGATGTTCGCCTTGGTGACACCGTTATTGTTCGTCGGGCAGGCGATGTCATCCCGCAAGTGGCTGCCGTGATCAGCGAGCGTAGGCCGAAGAACGCGCAGGCAATAGTCTTTCCAGCTGAGTGCCCCGCCTGTGGCGGTGTCCTCGAGCGTCAAGAGGGTGAGGCGGTCTGGCGCTGTGTTGATGGTCTTGGCTGTCCGGCTCAGAAGCGTGGCGCACTGGCGCACTTTGTGTCGCGAAGAGCCATGGATATAGACGGTCTAGGTGGGAAGGTCATTGATCAGCTGGTGGAGCGGAAATTGGTGTCAGATGTGGCCGACCTCTATGCGCTGACCGTCGATCAATTTGCATCTCTGGAACGCATGGGCGAAAAGTCTGCCGACAACGTTTGCCGCGCTATCGAGGGAAGCAAAGCCACCACCTTGCCCAGGCTTCTTTATGCTATTGGCATCAGGGAAGTTGGCGAGGTGACTGCGAGGCAGCTGGCCACTTACTTCGGAAACCTTGATTCGATCATGGAAGCCTCTGAGGCACAATTAATGGAAGTTGACGATGTGGGTGCAGTTGTCGCGCACCAGGTTCACCGTTTTTTTTCCGAGCCTGCAAATCGCTCCATCATAAATAAACTGCGCTCTGCTGGGGTTCATTGGCCAGACCTGGATCAGCAGCGAATCGGTGATCTTCCACTCGACTCCCAGATTTGGGTGGTAACCGGTAAGCTTGAGAGTATGACTAGAGAAGATGCTCAGGAAAGGCTTCGGAGGCTGGGAGCAAAGGTTGCCAATAGCGTGAGTGGTAAAACTCACTGTCTGGTAGCAGGTCCCGGTGCGGGTTCAAAGCTGAAAAAGGCGCAGGATCTGGAGATCGAAATCATCGATGAGCAGCAGCTGCTTGATCGCTTGATGGAGATAGAGGCTTGACCATGCCGGTTAGGTTTATCGCGGTAGTTATTTTACCGACGATGCTTGTTGCGGGCTGTGCCACTTCCCCCCCAAGTCAGACCGACAATATTTGTGAGATTTTCAGGGAAAAGTCTGGTTGGTACGAGGACGCCCGGAAGTCCAGGAGTCAGTGGGGTGTGCCGATCTCGGTCATGATGGCGATCATGCACCAGGAATCCCGCTTCGTTGCCACGGCAAAACCTCCACGAAAAAAGATTTTTGGCTTCATACCCGGGCCTAGACCATCAGACGCCTATGGCTACTCACAGGCAAAAGACGATACCTGGACATGGTATCAGCGCAGCTCAGGTAACTATGGTGCTGACAGGGATGACTTTGGCGATGCCATTGACTTTGTCGGCTGGTACAACGACATGAGTAATAAGCAGAATGGGATCGCAAAGGACGACACCTTTCGGCTGTATCTCGCCTATCACGAGGGTCATGGAGGCTACGCTGCCAAGTCCTACCAAAGCAAAGGCTGGTTGGTCGACGTTGCCCGAAAGGTTGACCGACGGGCTAATACCTACAATACCCAGCTTCGCGGGTGTGTTGAGGAGCTTGAGGAAGAGAAATGGTGGGATTTTTGGTGACCCACCGCTGTAATCTTACGGTCATAATTCTGTCACAGAATTCGGGTTTGCGATTGGAGAATCCGAGATGACAGATCACACCATCCTGATAGTAGATGATGAAGACGCGATCCGTGACATGCTGGCTATGGCACTCGAAATAGCGGGATTTCGATGCATCCAGGCTGACAATATCTTCGACGCGCACACGCTAATCGTGGATGAAAAACCTTCCCTGTTAGTGCTCGATTGGATGCTGCCGGAGGGCAGCGGCGTGGAACTTTTGCGTCGACTGCGAAGAGATAGTATCACGGAGCAGTTACCTGTGATCATGCTCACAGCGAAAACGGCAGAGGCCAATATTATTCAAGGATTAGAGGTCGGTGCAGACGACTATGTGACCAAGCCTGTTGCTCCGAAAGAGTTAATTGCGCGCATCAAGGCATTGCTGCGTCGAAGTGGCGGGGATAGTCAAAAGGATCAGCTGCTGTTCGGAGATTTGGTTTTGGACAAGCGTAGCCACCGGGTTTTCGTGGCAGGGAGCTCCATCGATGTAGGCCCTACTGAGTTCAAACTTCTGCTGTTTTTCATGACGAATCCAAATAGGGCTTATACCCGAGGACAGATTCTTGATCACGTGTGGGGAAGCAACGTTTACGTTGAAGAGCGAACGGTTGATGTTCACATTCGACGGTTGAGGAAAGCCCTGCAATGCCCGCGCTGCGACCTCAGCACCCTCATCGAAACGGTGCGAGGTATGGGATATCGTTTTACGCCCCCCACAGAGAATAAATCATGAGTTCTCACAAAGTCTGGCGGGTCGAGCTAGCATGGGTCATTCTCGCTATGACCGGCGGCAGCCTGATAGGACTGGTTTTTGATCAGCCTGTTCTAGGGTTTGCTCTGGTAGCTCTGCTTTTGCTGCTTTATTGGGGTTGGTACATCCGTTTGATACAGCGCTGGCTGGATGACCCCGAAAAAGACCCGCCGAGCGGCCGTGGAGTCTGGGGGCTGTTGCTGGACAGTATCTTCAGGTTGCAGCGTCGAAGCAGAGAGACTCAATCTCGTTTGGAGTCGGCGCTGGATTATCTACAAGACTCACTCGCTTCGATGCGTGACGGCGCAATTATCGTCGATAGCAGAGATACGATCGCCTGGGCGAATGAGTCGGCGCACTACCTGACTGGCATTCGCTTTCCTGAGGATCGTAACCAATCACTGCTCAACTTGATCCGCACACCGCAGTTCCAGACTTACTATGAATCAGGGGATTATGTGGAACCACTTCGCTTGTCGGCGGGCGTTGACGAGGAGCGGGACTTGCAGTTTGAGATCACCCGATTTGGGCGAGGAGACCGACTCGTTTTTATCAGGGACATCACGGGGACAGTGAGATTAGAACAAATGCGGCGTGATTTTGTCGGCAATGTTTCTCACGAGTTGCGCACCCCACTTACGGTATTAAAGGGCTATATCGACACGCTTCAAGACTTGGAGGCGTTCTCAACACCCCAATACAGAAAACCATTAAGTCAGATGCAGCAGCAAACAATTCGTATGGAGAATTTGCTGCGCGATCTCCTGTGGCTGTCAAAAATTGAAACGTTCGAGACCCACCAAAAAACCGAAGTAGTCAACATCGGTAATATGTTGTCTGAAATGATCGGTGAGCTCCGCGCTGGCTATCCGGATAGGGAAATTGCCCTGAAAATTGACGGTAGCACCACTATTTTGGGAGACGAGCCTGAGTTGCGAAGCGCCTTTAGCAACCTTGTTGTTAATGCACTGAAATACAGTGAGCAGGAAATTCTCGTAAGTTGGCGATCGTCAGACGCCTTCTCGGAATTTTCAGTGACTGATAGGGGGGCGGGTATCGCGGCAAAGCACATTCCCCGGCTGACCGAGCGGTTTTATCGAGTCGATAAAAGTCGAAGCCTCGCGGGTGGGGGCACGGGACTGGGTCTGGCTATTGTGAAGCATGTTGCGGCGGCACACCAAGCAGAGCTTCACATAAAGTCTGAGCTTGGTGTCGGTAGTGAATTTACGATCCGATTTGGCTCCATGAGGTCTGCCAGAGGGTGATGTTGCGGCGGCGACTGTCTCTGCTCGTGGTGCAGTGCGCCTTCCTGTTGACTGCTCCGTTGGCTGGTGCCGCAGAGGTGCTCACGTTTGTAGGTAGTGACACGATGTCACGTCTCATCACCGCATGGGGCGAGGAATTTCGCGAACAGCATCCTGAAATTGTGGTGGATATCCAAGTGACGGGTTCTGCAGCGGCTCCGCCGGCGCTTGCGGAGCGAGTGGCGAACTTTGGCGTGATGAGTCGACAGTTTGGAGAGGCTGAACTCGTGGAATTCATGGGTCGACGCGGCTTCGTGCCCCTGGGTCTAATCGTGGCGAGGGATTCCCTCGAGGTGATCGTCAACCAGAAAAATCCCGCCGCATCACTATCACTTGAACAACTGGACCGAATTTTTTCACAGGGCAGGCTCTGTTCAGGCTTGCCGTCGCTCACCCATTGGTACCAAATAAGCCATGGCAAGGCTGATATTGATCGAGAACATCCGATCAGCGAGCGACCGATCGCTGCCATGGGTCGCACAGCAGTCAGCGGCAGTTACGGGTTCTTTAAAAACAGGGTGCTCTGTGGAGGTGATTTCCATGGGAGGGTGGCAGAATTGCCAGGTTTCGCGGCGATTGTTCGCGCGGTGTCGCAAGATTCAGGTGCGATTGGTTATGTCGGTAGTGGCTTCATAGACTCGTCGGTAAAGAGGGTCTCAATCGAAACTTGGGGTGATGGTCTTGGAGCTGAACCAGTAAGACCGTCTGCGGTTCTTTCCAGTCCGCTGAAACGCGATCTTTACCTTTATCTTGCTGTTGCCCCGGAGCAGACTGCGACGGCCGCAGAGTGTGCCTTCTTACAGTTTGTTTCATCAATTGCGGGACAGGAGATACTCATCCAACAAGGATTTGCACCGGGTGACCTAGAGGTCTCTGGGATTATCAAGAATGTCTGCTCGTAATTATCGCGCTTGGCTAGACCGGATTTCCGAGTGGCTTATCCGGGCAACAAGTATCGTTATTTTCTTAGTGACTGCAGGACTCTTTTTGCAGATAGCGTCGACGGCCTTACCACTATTTGAGGATCCGCGCATTGCTCCTGCTCATGAGAAATCAGCGGCGGTAACGCCAAATCAGAGGCTCGCATGGTTGCCTGAGAGTCAGAACGATGAATACGGTGTCGTTCCGGCTGCCAAGCTTCCACTCGTCACGTCCGATCTTGGTATCACCAGCATCGAAGATGGGGTAGCTCATGGTTTTCTGAAGGCGCCGGCACGTCCTGGGGAACAGCCGGGCCTCGAAAATGACGCGATAACACCATTTTCCGTTGCTACCAGCTTGCCCTCTGTCTCCTATGCGTCAACGGTAGCTAACGGAAGGTATCTGGCCCTTTTTAATAAAGACGGTTTTTTTCAGCTCGGGAACATCCATGAATCAGACAGCACCACAGTTTTTCCTGTGGTGGATATCCCCCAACACGATGCCGTGTTGCCCACGCCGGGTAAGCGCTCATGGCTTTTGCTTGCGGGGCATAGCATCCATCAAGTTCACCTCCAGGCAAGTGATGATGGATTGATAGCGGCGCCTTTGCTTACATATGCGCTGGACAGTCCTGCATCGGTCGTAAGCAGTGTGGGCTTGACCAGACATTTTGTTGTGTTCGATGAGGCGGGTCATCTTTCGCTCTTCAAATTAGGGCAGGCCAAGTCGAGGGCGAAGCGAAGAGCGGCAGCTTCTGACCCAGAGATTGAGAAAATCGAATGGCGTGGTCCCGACTATGTTGAGCTTTTTCATGTCGATGGAGGGATTGAGCGCTATCGGATAGATAACCTGCTCAACACCCTTGATGTTGCCGATTTGTTTATGCCCAAGCGCTACGAGGGGTATTCAGAGCCGACCAACACCTGGCAGCCGAAGGGCAGTGCTGACGGTGTTGAGTCAAAATATTCTCTCCAGCCATTGCTATGGGGCACAGTGAGCTCTGCGTTGTTTGCATTGATCCTGTCGGTCCCTGTTGCTCTGGGGGCCGCCATCTACGTGGGTTATTTCATGACCCCGGCCTATCGAGAGGTTGTGAAGCCGGTAATTGAACTATTGGCTGCGTTTCCAGGGGTGGTGATCGCGGGTCTTGCCATGTTGTGGCTGGCCCCAAGACTGCAGGGATTTGTCGCGGAGCTGATTGGCATTCTGATTATGATTCCTGTCACCGTCAGCATTCTGGCGATGTTGCTTGGTAGCCGAGTGCGTTCTCGTCCGGGCCGATATTTCTCTCGACGACTTCCGCTTTTGCTGATCCCCGTCTTGTGTGGGAGCGTCTACGGTGGAGTTTGGCTTGGATCGCTTATCGATGCTCACCTCTTCGGTGGCTCGGTGGTAGATTGGTTTGTAGCAAACCGTGGTGTATCGGTTAGTTACTTCAATGGCTTGCTCGTTGGATTAGCGCTTAGCATTGCGACTTTCCCAGTGATCTTTTCGCTGGCGGAAGAGGCCATTTTTTCATCACCCAGCGGTGCCGCAGCCGGCAGTTTGGCTCTTGGGGCTTCCCCGTGGCGAGGTTTCGTTGACGGCGTATTACCTTACGCCTCACCCGGCATTGTGGCAGCGTTGATGCTTGGTCTAAGTCGAGCCATTGGTGAGACGATGATTTTGCTTTTACTGTCCGGGAACATGCCAGTACAAACTGCAAATTTGCTTGAGGGTGTGCGAAGCGTTGGGGCAACGCTGGCGATTGAGCTCCCTGAAGCAGCGGTGGACTCCTCTCACTTCCGCGTTCTCTTCCTCGCCGCATTGATCTTGTTTCTGCTCACCTTCGGGATTAACACGGTCGCGCAGATTGTGAAGAGGCGGTGGCGTCGACGATACGGTGTCGCGGTGTGAATAAGCTTTCTTTTTCTCGTAGGCCTGGTCCTAGCCCGAACAAGCATCGGCGCTCTCATCGCCAGAGCGCGGTCATGCTCTGGCTGACGAGCTCAATGGCCTTGCTCGCGGTTATGCTATTACTGGCATTGATGCTTTTGCTTGGCTGGCTCGCCACAGGCGGGGGCGGTAGTGCCGGGCAGGCTGCCGAGGCTGGGGATCAGTGGGCCTCCATTTTTTTTATGCTTCAAAATGGTCCGGCGCCATACAACGATGAGGGTATCTTTGCTGCTATTGTAGGCACTGTAACGGTTACGTTGCTGATGACGATAATTGTATCGCCCCTTGGTGTCATAGTAGCGATTTACCTCCACGTATACGCTCGAAACACGTGGTACACCGAACTGATTAGGATAGGTATCCACAACCTCGCTGGGGTGCCATCGATAATATACGGGGTGTTCGGTCTTGGTTTTTTTGTCTATGTCATAGGCGCTCAGATTGATCAATGGTTTTTCAGTGCTGCGCTGCCGAGGGCAACCCTCGGGACTCCTGGGCTTTTGTGGGCGGCAGTTACACTGGTTTTGCTTACTCTACCGACCGTTATTGTGGCGACGGAGGAGGGCCTTGCGAGACTACCTCCCTCACTAAGGGAGGGTAGCCTTGCCTTAGGCGCTACTCGATTTGAAATGACCTTCGGCGTGCTGGTGCCCGCAGCTATGTCGTCAATGGTGACTGGTATTGTGTTGGCGATCGCGCGAGCAGCTGGTGAGGTGGCACCGCTGATGCTGGTCGGGGCGGTTAAGTACGCACCCGCGCTACCACTATCAAGTGACTTGCCATTTATTCAAGTCGAGCAAAAGTTCATGCACCTGGGTTTCCTTCTCTACGATCTTACCTTGCACGCGCCAAGTGGAGACGGCCGTATCGCTTTGATCGCGTCGATAGCCCTTGTTTTGGTTTTTGTGGTCATGTCACTTACAACGTTTGCGGCAGTTCTTCGTGGGCGATTCCGCATGCAGTATGCGCAGGAGGCACTGTTTTGAGTGAAAGCGGCGATGTCAAAAGGGACGCATTCATTGAGGCGTCGAGGGTCTCTCGTGGCAGTCAGAGGAGGGCGCCCGAATTAGACGTTCAGGGAGTGTCATTGAGCTACCCAGCTAATTCCAATGCTTTACAAGACGTGTCTCTGACAATACCAGCTGACTGTGTCACAGCGGTAATTGGGCCAAGTGGCTGCGGTAAATCGACGCTTCTGAGATGTTTTAATCGGATGAACGACACGATTGATGGCTGTCACTATACCGGTTCCATCCTCCTTGATGGAATGGACGTGCTCAGTGGTAAAACCGACGTTACGGAGCTGAGGCGCCGGGTTGGTATGGTGTTTCAGCGGCCCAACCCATTTCCGAAGAGTGTCTATGACAACGTGGCCTATGGGCCCAGATTGGGTGGTATCCGTAGCCGACGCCAGCTCGATGAGATAGTCGAAAACGCACTCCGGGCTGCGGCGCTGTGGGATGAGGTGAAAGATCGGCTTGATGCCATGGCGGCCACTCTTTCCTTGGGGCAGCAGCAACGACTTGTAATTGCGCGTGCCATCGCAGTAGAGCCAGAGGTGCTATTGCTGGACGAACCCGCATCCTCTCTTGATCCAATTTCAACGCTTCGGATCGAGGAGTTGATTTATGAACTTAAAACTGACTATACGATCATCATTGTGACCCACAATATGCAGCAGGCCGGTCGGGTGTCTGATTTCACTGCATTTATGAATGCGGGAAAGCTGGTCGAGTTCAACACGACGGATCGTATCTTTACCAATCCCGTGGAGCGAGCCACGGAAGACTATATAACAGGACGGGTAGGCTAGATAACGATGCGGAGTCATACAGATGACCACTAGGCAACACATATCAGCACAGTTTGCGGCCGAGTTGGAGTCAATACGGAGCGCTGTAATGGAAATGGGAGGGCAGGTTGAGAGGCAAATTGTGCTCGCTTCAGAAGGTCTCGAAAAGAAGGATAGTGGTCTCGCCGAGCAGGCCATCGCTATCGATCGTGATATCAACCGTATGGAGGTCGAGATTGACGAGCAGTGCGCGGTAATACTAGCCCGCCGTCAGCCGGCTGCCGGTGATTTGCGCCTGATCATATCGATTATCAAACTAACCACCGACCTTGAGCGGATTGGAGATGAGGCGTCACGTGTGTCTCGGCTTGTTATCAAGCTTGCTTCCAAGGCAGGTTCAGATCCAATTTATCAGCATACGGCTCGGGTCGCCCGGCATGTGAGCGGGATGCTTCGCCAAGCCCTGGACGCCTTTGCCCGTATGAGTGCTAGTGCAGCTGTCCGAGTGGTTCTCAGCGACAAGGAAATAGATCACGATTATCGCGAGGGACTCGCAAAACTGACCGCCGGGATGCGCGCAGCGCCAGACGAGGTAGAAAGCTTTCTCGATCACATGTGGGCACTCAGAAGTTTAGAGCGCATAGGGGATCATGCAACCAATATCGCGGAGCATGTGGTGTATCTCGCTCGCGGGGTCGATATTAGGCATCTGGGTGAGGATGGGCTGGAGTCAATGCTTAAATGATACGAGGCAGCTTTCGGGCTACACTAAAGGCTCCTATCAGAGTGCAGTGTTTATGACGCGGTTTTGGAGTGCAGTCACCAAAGGCTTGAGTCCATACGTACCCGGCGAACAGCCCAGGGTGCCCGACCTTATTAAGCTCAATACTAACGAGCACGCGCTTACCCCTTCTCCAAAAGCCCTGCAGGCCATTGCGGATCAAGCTGGAGATGCATTGCGTCGATATCCCGACCCCAATGGTTCTAATCTCGTTCAAGCGATTGCCGAGCTGGAGGGTCTGTCACCAGAAAATGTCTTTGTGGGTAACGGCTCCGATGAAATTTTAGCCCACGCTTTTCAAGGATTGCTGACAAGCGCTGACGTGCTGATTACCCCTGATATCACCTATAGCTTTTATCCAGTCTGGGCGAATCTTTACGGGTTGGAGCACTGCAAGGTTCCGCTGAGTCAGGATTTTTCAGTTGATATTGCTGGGCTGTGCCGCACCGATGGCGCTGTCCTGCTTGCCAATCCTAATGCGCCTACGGGCATGACCGTCGAGCTTCAGGAACTCGAGCGTTTGATCTCGAGTAAACCGGAGCGCTTGGTGGTCATTGATGAGGCGTACTTTGGTTTTGGCGCTGCGTCGGCGAGTCAGTTACTCGGGTCTCATCAGAATCTGCTGATTACCCGAAGTTTATCGAAGTCACATGCATTGGCCGGGCTGCGCGTTGGTTATGCCCTGGGTTCTAGGGATTTGATTGAGGGATTGCGCCGTATAAAGGACTCGTTCAACAGTTACCCCCTCGATGCCCTTGCACAGGTTGGCGCTGAGGCTGCTCTCAGGGACACAGATTGGCTGAACGAGGCGAGCCGGCTCATCATTGAGAACCGAGCCTTTGTCAGTGAAAAACTCGAGGGCTTGGGATTCGTGGTGTGCCCGAGTCAGGCTAATTTTGTCTTTGCACAACATCCCAATATATCTGGCAAGCTGCTCTTCGACCGGTTGAGGGAGCGAAATATTCTTGTCCGGCGCTGGGATTATCCGCGAATAGACAATCACCTTCGGATTACCATTGGCACCAGAGACCAATGCACGATGCTCGTGGAAGCTTTGTCTGAGTTGGTATGACGCCTAGCAGCAGAGACTAGGTGATTTTTCTGGGATTCGATTCGTCTGCGAAGTGACCAAGCCGCTTAAAGGCGTCTCAGTAAAACGCTGCCTATGCTGTAGCCTGCGCCAAAGGAACAAAGAACCCCCAGATCTCCCTGCTTCAGGTCCGCGTTATGCTTGTGAAATGCAATCACAGAACCCGCTGACGAGGTATTTGCGTAGGTATCAAGAATCGTGGGGGCCTCGAGGGAGGTCGGATCTCTGCCGAGGACTTTCCGTGCAATCAGGTCATTCATGTTTTGGTTGGCCTGATGAAGCCATAGACGCGTTAATTGCTCCGCTGCGATGCCACAGTCCCTAAGTTGCTCGATGATTTGCTGTGCCACGGCAGGGCACACTTCCTTGAACACCTTGCGTCCTTCCTGCACAAACAACTTGTCTGTCGCGCCGACCCCGGTCTCGTCTGCACGGTTCAAGAAGCCGAAATTGTTGCGGATATTATTCGAAAACATGGTCTGGAGTCGGGAGTCGATGATTTCGTAGCAGGATTTATTTGATGCTGTCTCCATCGACTCGATCACTACAGCGGTGGCCACATCACCAAAAATGAAATGGGAGTCCCTGTCACGAAAATTCAGGTGTCCAGTGCAGATTTCAGGATTCACCATGAGTACCCGTCGGGCGCTGCCAGCGCGGATACTATCAGCGGCTTGTTGAATGCCGAAAGTCGCGGACGAACACGCAACGTTCATGTCAAAGGCAAAGCCACTGGCACCGATGGCATTCTGGATTTCAACCGCCATGGCGGGATAGGCGCGCTGCATGTTCGATGCGGCGACGATTACCGCATCGATGTCAGCCCCCGTCAGGGAGGCGTTGGCGAGAGCCTCTTCAGCGGCATAAACCCCGATTTCAGCCATCACTGACAAGGCATCGTTGGGTCGCTCAGGTAACTGGGGCACCATGCGAGAGGGGTCGAGAATACCCGCTTTATCAAGGACAAACCGCGATTGGATTCCCGAGGCTTTTTCGATGAATTCCACCGAAGAAGGGGACTTTGCTTCCACCTCGCCCCGCTCTATGGCCTCGGCATGTTCGGTGTTGTAACTTTCTACCCAGGTGTTAAAGGCCTGTACCAGTTCTTCGTTGCTAACTGACTGCTCGGGGGTATAGAGCCCGGTGCCGCTTATTACTACCCTAGGTAAGGTCATACGTGGCTCCCGGCCATGATTGGTGCCTGAGATTTAGCGGTTGTCCACGGGGACGTAATCCCGTTGAGCATACCCTGTGTACAACTGCCGGGGCCGGCCTATGCGGTAGCTCCCCGAGATCATCTCGTTCCAATGGGCAACCCAGCCAACCGTTCGGCCAATCGCGAAGATGACGGTGAACATCGAGGTGGGGATCCCCAAGGCCTTCAGAATAATACCCGAGTAGAAGTCCACGTTCGGATACAATTTTTTCTCGATGAAGTAGGGGTCCTTTAAAGCAATCTCCTCCAGTCGCTTGGCGATTTCGAGCATCTCATCCTGTATGCCCAATTCTTCGAGCACTTCGTCTGCTGCCTGCTTCATCACTTTTGCGCGGGGATCGAAATTTTTGTAAACACGATGCCCGAAGCCCATAAGGCGGAATGGATCGTCTTTGTCCTTGGCTCGGGCGATAAACTTATCGATATTCTCGACGGTCCCAATCTCCTCTAGCATCTTGACCACGGCCTCATTGGCGCCGCCATGGGAAGGGCCCCAAAGCGCGGCGATGCCAGCTGCAATACAGGCAAACGGATTTGCTTGTGATGAACCGGCTAGTCGCACGGTCGAGGTAGATGCGTTTTGCTCGTGGTCCGCATGTAGCAAAAAGATACGATCCATTGCCTTCGCTAGAGTCGGTGAAATATTGCTTGGCTCACAGGGGACGCCAAACATCATGTGAAGGAAGTTGGCCGCATAATTCAGGCTGTTGTCCGGGTACATAAAAGGTTGGCCGATGCTGAACTTGTAACTCATGGCAGCAATAGTCGGCATTTTCGCGATCAATCTGTAGGCGGCCACGGTACGGTGGTATGGATCCGAGATATCTGTCGAGTCGTGGTAAAACGCTGACAAAGCACCCACGACGCCGCACATAATCGCCATTGGATGTGCGTCACGACGAAAGCCGTTGTAGAAAGTCCGAATCTGCTCGTGAACCATCGTATGTTTGCCGACGATGCTTACAAATTCGTGTTTTTCTGCCGCACTGGGCAGCTCCCCGTAAAGCAGTAGATAGCAGGTTTCCAGATAATCGCTGTGCTCCGCCAATTGCTCAATCGGGTACCCGCGGTGAAGGAGAATGCCTTTCTCGCCATCAATAAAGGTGATTTTGGATTCGCAGGAGGCGGTTGAGGTAAAGCCAGGATCGTAGGTGAAATAACCGTTAGCTGTTAGCGACGCCACATTGACAACATCTGGGCCGAGTGACCCTTCCATTACCGGCAGGTCTAGGCTGTCTGGAGCGCCCTGGCCGCGGTCAATGCTGAGGGTTGCTTTTTTATCGGTCATGAAAATGTCCTGAAAGGGAAATACGGAGCGCCAAACTATAGACGGTTACTGGTTTCTGTCAATTTACAGCAAGATGATCGGGGCGCGCTAAACGTCCAGATGGGTGTCTTTTCGCTGCAGGTGAAAATTGTAACCCGACTTGGACCAGCTTATACTCCGCGGCGAAATTTTTTTCTCCCATGCGATCGAGCAAGGAATCCAGTTTGTGAAACCTCGTGCCAGTTCAGACAAGCGGCCAGTCAACCTCGATATTGGATCGATGCGGCTGCCGATCACCGCCTATGTATCGATATCCCACCGGCTCTCAGGGGTCTTTCTGTTTCTTGTGAGCGGTTCTCTCATCTGGGCGCTGGATCTCAGCCTGAGCTCCCCCGAGGGCTTCGCCTCGGTTGCGCAGACCTTGGGGAGTCTACCGATCAAAGTGCTGACCTGGCTGGTAGCCTCGGCGCTTACCTACCATTCACTAGCTGGAATCAAACACCTGATCATGGATTTAGGCGTCGGTGAAACCATGGCCGGTGGTGTTCTTGGCGCTCGACTCGTTATTGCAAGCGCCGTGTTGGCATCTGCGGGGTGGGGGATCTACCTATGGTAACTCAGGTCACAAGTTTTAGCCGAACAGGCTTGTCAGACTGGCTTATTCAGCGCGTTACGAGTCTTGTCCTGCTGAGTTATTTCCTCTGCATAGGAGGTTCTCTGGTGATGGGAGTCGACTACGAGAGCTGGAGCGCCATGCACCAGACCACGGCGATGCGCGTTTTTACTCTGCTAGCAGCGTTAAGCCTGGCGGCACATGCGTGGATTGGTTTGTGGGCGGTTTACACGGATTACCTGACCGAGAGGATGCTGGGGCCCTGGGGCAACACCCTGCGCCGTCTATGCCAGCTCGGCACAGTGCTTTTACTCATTACCTACCTGCTGTGGGTGGTCCAGGTAGTGTGGCGCTAGGGTCGTGCAGTTGGAATTCTGTGTGATTTGGTTATAACCCACGGTTAGAAGGTATTCGGAGGTCCCATGAGAACCATTTCCTTTGACGGCGTGATTGTTGGCGGCGGCGGCGCAGGCATGCGCGCAGCGCTGCAACTCGCCCAGTCCGGGTATAAAACGGCCGTTATTTCAAAGGTGTTTCCCACGCGCTCTCACACAGTGTCAGCCCAGGGCGGAATCACCTGCGCGATCGCCAGTGCTGATCCTAACGACGATTGGCGTTGGCATATGTATGACACGGTAAAGGGGTCCGATTACATTGGTGATCAAGACGCCATCGAATACATGTGTTCCGTTGGACCGGAGGCTATCTTCGAGCTGGAGCATATGGGCCTGCCATTCTCCCGAACCGAAGAGGGACGAATATATCAGCGCCCATTCGGTGGGCAATCAAAGAACTTTGGCGAGGGTGGCCAGGCCGCCCGTACCTGCGCAGCTGCCGATCGCACGGGTCATGCGTTGCTGCATACCCTCTACCAGAACAACGTGAAGAACGAGACGGTCTTTTTTAATGAGTGGTTTGCCGTCGATCTCGTTAAAAATCAGGATGGTGCCGTTGTTGGTGTCATCGCAATTTGTATCGAAACGGGTGAGACAGTATTTGTTAAGTCCAAGGCAACGGTCTTTGCGACCGGCGGTGCGGGACGTATTTATGCCTCGACGACCAACGCCCATATCAATACCGGCGATGGCATTGGCATGGGATTACGCGCCGGCGTTCCTGTTCAGGACATGGAGATGTGGCAGTTTCATCCGACAGGTATCTATGGTGCCGGCACGCTGGTCACAGAGGGGTGCCGTGGCGAGGGTGGCTACCTGATAAACAAAGACGGCGAGCGCTTTATGGAGCGGTACGCGCCAAATGCCAAGGACCTTGCCGGTAGAGACGTGGTTGCACGATCCATGGTGTTAGAAATCCTTGAGGGTCGCGGCTGTGGCGAAGAGGGTGATCATGTCAAACTCAAGCTGGATCATCTGGGCGAAGAAGTGCTCGAGTCAAGATTGCCAGGGATCTGCGAGCTGAGCCGTACCTTTGCTCACGTTGACCCTGTAAAAGAACCCATCCCGGTCGTTCCCACCTGCCATTACATGATGGGAGGTATTCCCACCAATATTCATGGCCAGGCTATCACGGTGGACGGGCAGGGTAATGATCAAATCATACCGGGCCTATATGCCTGTGGTGAGGTAGCTTGCGTGTCTGTCCATGGAGCCAACCGTCTGGGCGGTAATTCCTTGTTGGATCTCGTGGTATTTGGGCGTGCCTCCGGGTTGTTCATCGAGAAGGCCCTGCGCGAGGGCATAGAGCTACGCGAGGCAGGTGCTACGGATGTTGAGCAAGCGGGAGAGAGGCTGCGCAGACTCAACGAGGGCTCCGGTGGAGAGAATGTCGCCGCTCTCAGGAAGGAGCTGCAGAACGTCATGCAAAATCACTTCGGCGTGTTCCGTCGCGGTGATTTTATGCGCGATGGCATCGCCAAGCTTGCGGACCTCCGGGGTCGGATAGAAAGCATCAGCCTAGAAGACAAATCAGCGGCTTTCAACACGGCGCGAATTGAAGCACTGGAGCTTCAAAACCTGTTTGAAGTGGCCGAGGCAACCGCGGTGGTGGCAGAGGCCCGTGACGAGAGTCGGGGCGCCCATGCCCGTGAGGATTTCACTGAACGCGATGACGAAAACTGGCTCTGTCATTCGCTCTACCACAGTGCCGGAAAGCAGGTGAGCAAGCGTGGGGTGAACTTTACTCCAGCGACGGTTGAAACCTTCCAACCAAAGATCCGAACTTATTAATTTTCGACCTTGAATGCATCGAGAGGAACAAACTATGTTGCAGGTCAGTATCTACCGCTATAACCCCGAAGCCGACAGTGCTCCTCGCATGGAAGACTTCACGGTTGAGACCGGCGGTCGGGATCTAATGGTGCTTGATGTGCTTGAAATGATTAAGGCTGACCAAGATACCAGCGTGACCTATCGGCGCAGCTGTCGAGAAGGGGTCTGCGGTTCAGACGGCTTGAATATCAACGGGAAGAACGGACTCGCCTGCATCACGCCCCTGTCGGATGTCGTGAAAAATGACAAGCTCACGATTCGTCCCTTACCCGGCTTGCCGGTTATCCGGGATTTGGTTGTCGATATGAGTTTGTTCTATGCCCAGTACGAAAAAGTTCAGCCTTACCTGCAAAATAATTCCCCAGCGCCTGCCATTGAGCGGCTTCAGACCCCAGAAGACAGAGCCAAGCTGGATGGCCTCTACGAGTGCATTCTCTGCGCTTGCTGTTCGACATCTTGCCCCTCGTTCTGGTGGAACCCAGATCGATTTATCGGTCCAGCGGGGTTATTGCAGGCCTACCGGTTCCTCGCAGACAGCCGTGATAGCGCCACCGATGACCGGCTCTCGAGGCTCGATGATCCGTTCAGTGTGTTCAGGTGCCATGGCATCCAAAACTGTGTCAATGTCTGTCCCAAGGGATTGAATCCTACAAAGGCGATCGGTCACATCCGAACGATGCTGCTAAATCGGGCTACGTAATTCTGCGCCAGTATGGTGCGTTATCAAATAAAATTCCTCTGAGTTATGAACTTAAATAAAAATGGGGAATATTGTGAGAAAACACCACTTAAATTCGGCGTTGGTTCCTCCTGTCCCATGTCATCCGGCACTGTAGCTGGGTAGACTTGCGGTCACTGTAATTCTGCAGTGACCGCTTTGCGTGTGGGGGATACATGACTCAGCCGAACCAGATGCACGATATGATGTCGCTCTGGGCGAGTTCACATATAGCTGGTGCGAATGCATCCTATATCGAAGACCTATTTGAAGACTATCTAAAGGACCCCAACGGCGTCCCGCCCGAGTGGCGCGATTATTTTGATCGTCTGCCAAAGGTTCAGACGTCATCAGTCAGCCTTCACGATGTCCCTCATTCTGTCCTGCGGGAGCAGTTTGCCAAAATCAGCAAGATGCGGGTTCGAACCGAGGCGACGGTGGCCCATGATTCTCAAGCCACCGAATATGAGCGTAAGCAAGTTCGCGTTGTTCAGCTTATTTCTGCTTACCGGCAGCGAGGTCATCAAAAGGCGCGCCTAGACCCGCTAGGCATTCAGGCGCGACCTCAGATCCCGGATTTAGAGCTTGGCTTTCACGAGCTAAGTGAAGCGGATTTCGACACGGTGTTTCAGGTGGGCAACCTTTATCTCGGCGCTGCGGATGCAAGTTTGCGCGATATTGTGGATGCACTCGAGCGTACGTACTGCCATACGGTAGGCGCCGAATTTATGCATATTGTCGATACCGAGCAGCGTCATTGGATCATGAGCCGTATGGAATCGGTTAGATCCGCGCCTGTCTTAGGGGACGATCATCGCGTTGGCATCCTGCGACAACTTATCAAGGCGGAGGGTTTGGAAAAGTCTCTGGGATCTAAGTACCCGGGCACTAAGCGCTTTGGCCTCGAGGGAGGGGAGAGTCTTATCCCGATGATGTCAGAGGCCATTCAGCGCATTGGGGGTTATGGTGCCAAAGAAGTGGTTATTGGCATGGCGCACCGAGGCCGACTCAATGTCCTGGTAAATATTTTGGGCAAGAATCCCGCGGAGCTCTTTAATGAGTTCGAGGGTAAGGCGGAGTACATAGGCTCCGGTGATGTGAAATACCACCAAGGCTTCTCCTCTAACGTCATGACTCCCGGTGGCGAGCTTCATTTGGCGCTAGCCTTTAACCCTTCCCACCTTGAGATCGTGTCCCCAGTCGTTGAGGGGTCCGTCAGGGCGAGGCAAGATCGGCGCGAGGATCCCAGTGGCGACACAGTCGTTCCTATAGTGATTCATGGGGATGCGGCGTTTGCAGGGCAAGGCGTGGTGATGGAGACATTCCAGATGTCCCAAACCCGCGGTTATCGCACAGGGGGAACCCTGCATATTGTCATCAATAATCAGGTTGGTTTTACAACGAGTCGTCCCGATGACGCCCGGTCTACCGAGTACTGCACGGACGTTGCAAAGATGGTGCAGGCCCCCATTTTCCACGTGAACGCCGATGATCCAGAGGCTGTGGTTTTTGTGACCCAGTTGGCTGTTGACTTCAGGAATACGTTTAAGCGCGATGTGGTTATCGATCTTGTCTGCTATCGGCGGCGTGGGCACAACGAGGCGGACGAACCCTCTGTGACGCAGCCGCAGATGTACGCACAGATAAAGAAACATCCGACGACCCGGGATCTTTACGCGCACAGGCTTGTGTCAGAGGGCCTGATTAGTGAGCAGCAAGATGCCTCGCTCGTTGAGCGGTATCGTGAGTCGTTGGAGCGCGGTGAACCATTGGTCAGCTCCCTGGTATCTGAACCCAATAAATCGCTTTTTGTGGATTGGCATCCCTATTTGGGGCACTCGTGGACCGCAGACTGTGACACGGGGTTTCCTGCTAGGGGACTTCGTGAGTTGGCCGATGCTGTGGCTGCTACCCCCGAGGGATTTTCGGTGCAGCGGCAAGTTGCCAAGATTCTTCAGGATCGTAAGAAAATGGGCGCGGGGGCTCAGGAGATCAATTGGGGATTTGCAGAGGTGATGGCCTATGCAAGCCTCTTGGTCGAAGGCTATCCGGTCAGGCTTACCGGCCAGGACGTTGGGCGAGGCACATTTTCTCACCGACACGCAGTTCTACATTGCCAGACAAATGAGCAACAGCACATTGCACTTGAGTGCCTTGCGGAGCAGCAGGCTCAGTTTCGTCTGTATGACTCCCTGCTGTCTGAGGAAGCCGCTCTCGCCTTTGAATATGGTTACGCGACAACGTCGCCAACGGGCCTCGTGATTTGGGAGGCCCAGTTTGGAGATTTTGCCAACGGCGCTCAAGTCGTGATAGATCAGTTCATTACCAGCGGCGAGTACAAGTGGTCCCGACTGTGTGGGCTGACCATGTTGTTACCCCACGGGTACGAGGGGCAGGGTCCCGAGCACTCCTCGGCGAGGCTGGAGCGTTACCTGCAACTGTGTGCGGAGCAAAACATACAGGTTTGCGTCCCCACAACGCCCGCTCAAGTCTTTCACATGCTCAGACGGCAGGCGATTCGGCCTTTGCGCAAGCCGTTGGTAGTGATGTCTCCAAAGAGTTTGCTACGCCATAAGGATGCGGTGTCGTCCCTGGAGGATCTTTCGGAGGGGCGCTTTAATACAGTGCTTGATGAGACGGACGACCTCAATTGCGAAGAGGTCAAGCGCGTTGTCCTCTGTTCAGGCAAAGTTTTCTATGATCTTCGAGCAGCCCGCCGCGATCGAGGGATTAAGGATATCGCGATTATCCGGCTCGAGCAGTTATACCCATTTCCGTCAGAGGATTTGAGTCTTGCTCTGAGTCGCTACCCGAACATTGAAGATGCCGTGTGGTGTCAGGAAGAGCCCATGAATCAGGGTGCCTGGTATGCCAGCCAACACAATATGCGGCGTGAGATACAACGGCACAAGGTAGATGTCTATCTCCGGTATGTTGGCCGTGAGGCCTCTGCCTCCGTAAGCGCAGGTTATACCGCGTTGCACCTGAAAGAGCAGGAACAATTTATTAACGAGGCGCTGGGGCCGATGCCCTGGGGTAATTGATTCACCGCAGCCTAAATCAGGAATGAAAGATGGCGATTGAAATTAAAGCTCCGGCTTTTCCGGAATCAGTAGCAGATGGCGAGGTGGCAGCCTGGCACAAGGCCGAGGGGGATTCGGTAATTCGCGATGAGTTGCTGGTAGAGATCGAGACTGACAAGGTCGTTATGGAGGTTGTGGCGCCAGAATCGGGAGTGCTCAAAAAAATATCCGCTGGTGAAGGGGAGACCATTCTTAGCGAGGCTCTCCTCGCCGTATTGGAGCCCGGTGCTGTGTCAGCTCCTGGCCCAAGTGGACCGGAGGAGGCCGAGAGTATCGGAGACGATTCGGCGGCTACTGGTGAAGTGGCTATGGGCCCCGCGGCGAGAGCACTGGTGGAAGAGAAAGGCCTCGATCCGACTGCTATTGCCGGGTCGGGTAAGGGCGGCAGGATTACCAAGGAGGATGTGCAGGCGCATCTGTCCCAAAGCCAGACGGCTGCGCCCCAAGCATCAGTCACTGATACGGTAGTGGCCAAAGTGCCGGCCGCGCTATCTGCAGCCCCAGAGGGTCATTCCAGTGAGCGAGTCGAGCGGCGTGTTCCCATGACACGTATGCGCGCGAGAATCGCCGAGCGGCTCCTTGATGCTACCCAACAGACAGCGATGTTGACGACCTTCAACGAGGTCAATATGGCCCCGTTGATGGCGCTGAGAAAGCAATACCAAGATCAGTTTGAGAAGACCCACAACGGAACCCGCCTAGGCTTCATGGGTTTCTTTGTGAAGGCCTGCTGTGAGGCGTTGAAACGCTTTCCCGAGGTCAATGCATCGATCGATGGTAATGATGTGGTGTACCACGGTTATCAGGACATTGGTGTTGCTGTTTCTACTGATGATGGTTTGGTGGTTCCGGTGTTACGAGACGCGGATTTCATGAGCATCGCTGACGTGGAAGCTGCGATTAGGAACCTTGGGCTGAAAGCGCGTGATAAAAAGCTGACGATCGAAGAGATGACAGGTGGTACCTTTACGGTATCCAACGGGGGTGTCTTTGGTTCTCTCCTCAGCACTCCAATTCTCAACCCACCTCAAACCGGCATATTGGGTATGCACGCTATCCAGGAGCGTCCGGTAGCCGTTGATGGTCAGGTGGTTATTCAGCCAATGATGTATTTGGCTTTGTCCTACGACCACCGATTGATTGATGGCAAAACCGCGGTTCAGTTTTTGGTGGCTGTAAAAGGACTGATCGAGGATCCTGCGCGGATTCTCCTGCAGTTATAGTCGGACAAATAGGAGAGATTGATGTCGGATTCGTATGACGTAGTGGTCATTGGGTCGGGGCCTGGTGGGTATGTCTGTGCCATTAGGGCAGCGCAACTGGGGCAGTCCGTTGCTCTAATAGAAATGGCGACAGACGGGAACGCCAAGCCGCAATTTGGAGGCACCTGTCTGAATGTAGGTTGTATTCCTTCCAAGGCCCTCTTGGATAGTTCACATAAATTCCACGAGGCCCATGAGGCTTTTGCCGCCCATGGTATTGATGTCGGTGCGCCCAGTATTGACGTAGCGAAGATGATGGCTCGCAAGCAGGGCATCGTCACCCAGCTTACGGGTGGTATTGCTGGGCTTCTGAAGCACAACGGCGTGACCGTTATACAGGGTCGTGGACGACTTCTCGCTGGGCGCAAGGTAGAGGTTACCTCACCTGATGGCGGCGCAGCGGTTTATGAGGCAGCAAACGTCGTACTGGCGTCTGGATCAGAACCTACCAGTATCTCGGTTGCGCAGGTAGATCAGGATCGAATTGTCGATTCCACCGGCGCTTTGGAATTTTCATCTGTTCCTAAGCGCCTCGGTATCATCGGTGCCGGAGTTATTGGACTGGAGCTGGGGAGCGTCTGGGGTCGCCTGGGCTCCGAGGTGGTATTGCTAGAGGCAATGGATACCTTCCTAGCAAACATGGATAGCCAGATCTCGAAGGAAAGCCAAAAAATCTTCAAAAAGCAGGGCTTAGATATTCGACTCAATGCGCGAGTAACCGGGTCCGAGATTGTTAAGGATCAGGTAGTCGTTACCTACACGGTTGGCGATGAACAGCATAGTGAGACTTTTGATCGATTGATCGTGTCTGTGGGCCGTAACCCGAGAACCGCCGATCTTTTTGCTGAGGACTCTGGTGTCACTATGGATGAGCGAGGCTCAATCTATGTTAACGATCGGTGTGCCACCGAGGCGCCAGGTGTTTGGGCAATTGGTGACATTGTTAGGGGCCCAATGCTCGCTCACAAGGCCTCGGAAGAGGGAGTTAT
>Ga0181573_10000810_pt1 | contig 32238 bp, 21 predicted proteins | sample 101ome_25_FD_148643 | JGI IMG/M metagenome (GOLD analysis project Ga0181573, IMG submission 148643) | Coastal salt marsh microbial communities from the Groves Creek Marsh, Skidaway Island, Georgia - 101409BT metaG (spades assembly) | ecosystem: Environmental > Aquatic > Marine > Intertidal zone...
CCGAGCCCGAGCCGGTTCACCACGAACCAGAGCCCGAGCCCGAGCCGGTTCACCACGACTCTCGCGCGACGTTTGCGTCGGGCTACTACGCCTCCCCCGATCGGTGCATCGACCCGGAGGTGGCCTACCTCGAGTCACACGCCTCCCCCAATCTGTGCATCGACCCGGAGGTGGCCCGCCTCGAGTCACGCGCGGATCGGGCGGATGCAGCGATGGACGACGAGGAGGCGCTGGGCCGCGCCATCACCGCCCTCAACGCGAGCCCTGGGAAGAAGAGGTCGGCGACCGAGCCGCCGGCAGCGGCTCCGGTTCTGGTGGACGCGCCGCCGCCGCCGCCGCTCATCCGCGGCGAACCTGTCACCGACGCGATCGTCTTCGACGACGATGAGGAGGACCGGAAGGACGACGATGAGAAGGTCGCGACGCCTCGGCCGGTGCTCATGGAGGTGCCGCCGCCGCCGCCTCTTCCTCCGCGCGGCTCCGAATCGCCTCCGACGATTCGAGAGGTTCCGCCGCCGCCGCCGCCGCCGCCGCCCGGGCCCTACGGCACACGGGAAGCCCCCCCGACGACGATCGCTCCGTATCTCGCGCCGCCGCCGCCGGATAACCGCGATCGGAACGTGCGACCCGGCGATCGAGACGGCGCGCGAGAAGGCCAGCCACCTGCGCGGCCTGTGTCGGACAACAGACTGGCCGACGCCGCCGAGCCGGGCGACATCACGAAGCGCCGGGTTAACGATGAGACCCTACCCGAGCCGCGGCGGGGTGACGAGGAAAAGCGGATGAGCGCGGCGTACCACTGCGCCACGTGCGACTGCGACGTGCCCGCGAACGGTCGCGAAGAACACGAGACGGGCGTGAAGCACCGCGAAAACGAGAAGGAGTTTCTCGCGAGAAGGAGGTCCTCCGACCGGTGCAAGCGAGTCGTGAAGGTGGTCGTCCGCCACCCGGGCCCCACCTCGGGCGACCTCCGCGACCGGATCGAGGGGACGCCGACGGGACCCGGGCCGGTCGTCCGGGAAGAGACCGCGGGCCTCGTCCAAGCGTCGGCGATACCCGAACCGCCGGTTGTACAGACCACGAGCTCTGGGTGGGACGGCCTGCCCGAGGCCGAGGCCATGGCCCGGCCGGTGATGGTACCGTTGGCGCAGGGTCTGCTGCCGATGCTTCCGGTGACGTCGCTCCTGCCGGTGCGCACGGCGCGCGGGAACGTGGTGTACATGGCTCCGATGCAACCCATCCTCGGAGGCGGGGATGACCCGGGATTCATCGCGGTGGACGCCGTGACGACCAGGGCGCACGCGACGGAGACGACGACGACGCGGACGATGACCACCGAGACGACGCGATCGGGGTCCGAGACGGGGAGGATGACGCGCGAGGAGTGGGAGCTGGACAGGAAAGAGAAGAAGAAGGAGAAGAAGAGGGAGAAGAAGGAGAAGAAGGAGAAGAAGGAGAAGGAGAAAAGAAAGAGGAAGAACGAGGACGAGGACGAGGACGAGGACGAGCGGGAGGAGAGGCGGGCGATCGTCAAAAGCACGAAACCGACGAAGCAGGGATGGCAGGGTTGGATGCAGCACGACGACTTTCTTCGCCTGGACGACTCCTACGACGCCAGCCTTCATTCGGGGGGTTGGTAGGGTTCTCGGGTCGAGCATTCTCCGAAGGGTCACGACGCGCAAAACGCCACGACGAATTGCAAACGTCGACGATGATTAACAACTAAATTTGACGCTCATTCGGCGCTCATCTGATCGAGCAGCCCCCGCATCTCCCTCGCCCTCGGCGCGAGCTCGCCGCCGCTGCGATCGATCGCGTCGAGCTGCGGCCTGAGCGCCTCCAACGCGTTGACGCACGCCCAAGCCCTCGTCGCTCGTTCCTCCCCGACGAGATCGACGCCGATGCCTCCCCGCCGCACCGCCTCCATAGCCTCCGGCGCGCTCTTTAACAGCGACATGAACCGTCGCGCGACGGTTCGCGCGAATCGAAGCGCCAGGTCGACGTACGACGCGTGCGGCGACTTGAGCAGGTCGCGCATCAGCGGCGTCAACGCGGCGGCTAATTCCAGCGTGAGCGTCTCGTGACCCCCCGCGACGGCTGGCGCGTCCAGCGCGGCGGTGGCCACGTCGACGACCGCGGACTGGTCCCCGCTCTTCGCGAGCGTCTCCGCGACGCCCCTCGTGTCGCCTTTGACCCACATGTTCTTACACGCGGTGAGCGTGGTGAGTCGCGCGGTGAGAATGCCGGAGACGGTGCCCCCGTCTGGGCCGCCGAGCCTTCGCAAAACTTCCTCCTCGCTGGGGGGCGGGGGAGACGCCGGCGCGCCGCCGCCGCCGCCGCCGCCGGGGAGGAACGCGGCGAAGTTGATCCCGCGCGGACCGCCGGGGGACCTGGGCGCGCCGGCGGGGACGGCGGCGGGGGCGGCGGCAACCTTTGTCTCGGGGCTCGCCGTCGTCTCGGGAACCTCTCGACGACTCGGTTTCGTCACCGGCGAGCCCCGGCCCCGGTCCACCTTGACCTCCGCCACGCGTCCGTCCCGGATGCCGCCCCCGTCGCCCACGCCGCCATTGTTCGCGCGCTCGCGCTCCGCCCTCGCCCTCGCCATCGCCGCCGCGAGCGTGTTCTCGCCCAAAGCCGCGGAAGCCGCGTGATCCAAAGACCCCCCCCCATCCGCGGGCGCGACGAATTCCGTCTCAGCCTCGAGCGCCGCGGACCTCAGCACGTCGAGGTCGAACGCCCGGCTCGATCCCATCCCGGTCGCGCGATCCTGGACGTACCTCTTGCGTTCGCGCGATTGCCTCGTCGCGTTGGTCGTCCTCTTCGCGGGCGACACGGCCGTGCTCGGCGTCGGCGATTCGTGTACCTCGATCGTCGGCGGCGGCATCGATCGACGCAGCTCCGCCGAGTCGTGCAAGCCACCCGGCGGGCTGACCACACACACATCGGGCTCCTCCGGTTCCGTGGATGGCGGTGGAAGGTTCTCCTCGATGACCTCGTCCGCGTCGGACTCGTCCTTCGCGGACCCCTGGTCCGTCTCCCAATCGGATTGATCCCGCGACGAAGGGGCGCGAGGTCCCGACTCGACTTCGGGAACCGCGAGGTTCAGCGCCCTGGTCAGCGGCGTCGCCGGTTGTCTCGGCGCGTTGGCGTACACCACCTTCGGTTTGTCCGCCAGCGGGTCCGCGCCTATGCCGTGCGCCGCGGCGAACCCGGTGTTCATCTCCATCCTCGAAGCCTCTCGGCGCGACGAAGCCTCGCCGATCTGGTGATGAGTCACAGAAGACCCGGAGCCCCTCGGTTCCCTCGCCCCCGCCCCCGATGCCGCCTCCCTCGCCCTCTCCTCCGACGCCACCACGCGCGCCTTGGCCGCCAGCTGCGCCGCCGCGACGGCTTCCTCGGCGCGGCCCGACGCGTCGGGCGGTTCCCTTCGACCTCCCTCGACGGCGCCCGCTCGATCCGGCGCGTCGCGGGTGCCGCCCCCGCCGGGTCCGATCTCCTTCCCGGACCGAAACGGCTCGCACTTGGCGAGGTCCACCACCCACACCCCCACGAAGCTGTTTTGGCACGACGCCCCCAGCAGCTTGCCCTCGTGCGTGGAGAGGTCGGCGAGTTTGGTCCACGACACGTCGACGGCGTCGGCGCACCTCGCGGGTTCCCACCGCCAAACTTTCAGAAACTCGGACGTCCCCGTCAGCAACGCGTCGCCCTCGGGGGTGAAGAGCATCGACCTTACTCCGGTGGCCTCGACGCACGTGTCCACGATGTCGAACGTCTCGAGGTCCCAGAACTTGACGGTTCTGTCGGCGCTGCCCGTGGCGACGAGGAGTTCGTTTGGGTGAAACTCGACAGACGTCACGGGTCCGTCGTGCGCGGGTAGCTCTTTGAGCAGCCTACCCGCGGTGAGGTCCCACAGCTTGACGCGGCCGTCCTGGCCGCCCGATAGGACCCACTTGCCGTCCGGGGAGAACTTGGCGACGCTCACCCCGCGGTCGTGGCCCTTGTAGGTGTGTATGCACCCCTTGCGTCGGATGTCCCAGATCTTGGTGTTGCAGTCCAAGGACCCGGACGCGAAGAACTCCCCGAACGGGTGAAAGTCCACCGATATGACGTTGCTCCTGTGGCCCGTCAGCGTGCGCACCACCTTAGCCTCCTCCAGGTCCCACAGCTTGAGCGTGCCCCCCGCGGCGCCCGCGACGACCACCTCCTCGGCGTTGTCGAACGTCACGCACTCCACCGCGGACTGATGGCCCGCGAGCGACAGGATCGGGGAGGACTTGCCAATGGACCACAGGTTGACCTTCTTGTCGTCGCCGCCGGTGACCATGACGCCGCTGGACTTGCGCCCGATCTTGAGGCAGTTGACCGCGGACTGGTGCGCATTGAACTCCTGCGGGGAGGGGTGGATTGGGACGGGGAACGGGCGCGCGTCAGGGTGGCGTTCTTCGTCGTTGGCATGATGGCAGGGTGCCGAACGTCGGGTCGCGGCGCGGGACGCGGCGGCGACGAGCGCTGGAGCGGACCTGCAGGCGGTACGCGCGTTTCACCATGGCGCCGGTGGTCCGTCGACGGATACTCAGAGGGCGTCTACGTCGGCGCGGGGGCCTCGCGCGGCCCAGTCTGAACGCGCCGATATTTGAAATATTGACCAAACGTTGCAAAAAATGGACTGGCTGGCTGGCTGGGTGACTTATTTTCGCAGCCGACGGCGACGCTCGCGGCTGACGCCCCGCCGCCTCGCGAACGACGGGCGTCGGCGCGTCTCGAAAGTAGACGGCGGCGACGAAAACATCGCGTTCGTCGTCGCCGCGCGATGATGTTCGGCATTTACTCGTATGTTACAATACACTTAAACACGGGCGCGACTGCGGGGTCGCTCCCGCCCCCGACGTCAGTCATCATTCCCGATCCGATCGCCTCGACTCCCTCGGCTCGAACACCCACCCCCAGGCGCCGCTCGCGGGCTAGTGGTGATCGTCGTGATCGTCGTGCTCGAAGTGCGGCGCGTGACCGTAGATCAGCGTGTCCCCGTCCTTGTAGAACCGGTAAAAGACCCAGAACCAGGTGAGGCCGCCGAGGCCGTACGCCCAAAACTTGTGAAACGCGCCAGGCTCGTGGAGGGTGAGGCCCTCGTGCGTGACGCCGTTGCCGCCGCCGCCTGCGGGTTCGGAGGTGGATCGTGCGAGTGCTCGGTCAGACGCGGTGCCGGAATCGAGGAGACACCGCGCGGGGCGCGATGGGAGTGGACCGGGCGGAGGACCCCGGCGCGACGACGCGTCTCGCGAGACTTAGGGTTCCCACGGTCCGGCCCTCGAAGGGGGAGTGGGGGGAGGGGGGGGGAAGGGACGCACCCATGGCGCGGGTCTGCTGCGCGAGCGGACGCGGCGCGAACTGCGGCGCGGTCTGACGCGCGACCGTCTGACGCAGCGCGCCGGCCGCGAAACCCATGGCGGAACGCGCCGCCATCCTGCCTCTCCTCGCTCGAAGGGACCGAGCGCGGATGAATGAATGCTGCTCGAGCCTCGCGTCGGATATCTTCTTCAATCAACGAGCCTGCGATTTTGGTCGAAAACGTGGATGTGCGAATTTAACCCGGATGGTGAAAGGGGGAGATTAACTCGTCTTTTCTCGAGTCGTTCATCACGGGAGGGTGGTTAAGAGCAAGGGCCTCCAACACCCAACCTCGCCGCTCACTTCACACGATGGCCGCGGGTCCCCCACCGCGCGGCGCCGCCGAGGCGGAGCCCCTGCTGGACACGTCCGCGCGACTCGTGGACATCAAAAACGCGCGTCGCATCGCGCAATTCCTCACCTCCGTCATCGCGCTCGCCACCTTCGTCGTGCTCGCCGTCCACAACGGGACCGGCCGCGGGTCATGGGGCGGTGTCGTGGACTCGCGCCCGAGCGCGTCCGCGTCGCCCAATCACGACGCGCCCTACGTCCCGATCACCGGGCGCTCGAGGCTCGCGAGAGCCGTGGACGATACCCCGGACGCGACGCGCCGTGCCCTGAGGCGCGAGCGGCTCGAGATCGACGAGCTCGTCGCGCGCCTGGGCGCGCCCGCGACGGACAAGGCACATGGGACGCGTCGGGCCGCAGCGGACGGCGCGGCCGGGGCACCGCCGACGGAGACGCCGCCGACGACCAAATCCCCGCACCACCACGCATCTACCGACCGAACGAACCCCCCGGAGACGGACTGGGTCACGCCGATGTACCTCCTCCACGTCCCGGACGACCCGGCGGATGAGGCGAGGCTACGCGCCGATCTCGTCAAGCTCGTCGCCGCGCACGGCGTCGCCGCGGTGAAGAAGAACGTGCGGCTCACGCCGACGGTCGACGCCACGCGTTGGCCCCACGACCTGGACCGAGCCGTGTACGCGCTCAAGTCCGTCTTCGACGAACTCGGCGGCGACTACCGCGAACCCGACCTGACGCTGGTGAAGGATCTGCCGTGGATCAAAGCCGTCGACGCGAGGTCCAAACGCGGCAAGTTACGCGAACCGTGGAACGGCGACCTCGTCGCGTCCCGCGTCAGCGCCCTCTTCTCGCACATGGCGCAGTGGCAGCTCGCGAGGGATAACGGCAACGAGCACACCTACGTCGTCGACGCCAGGGACGGGTTGAACCCGTGGCTGTTATCCGTCCCCGTCGGCGCTCTCGGGTCAATTGCGCACAACGCGCCGAAAGACTACGACGTCGTGTTTGTCAACCAGCCGCTGTTCACGGGCGGACGCATGTTCTCCCGGTTCCCCGACTTCGACGGCGACACGGTGCAGCTGCACGAGTGGGAGCAGGCGGGGGTGGTCGGTCTTGGGGCGTACCTCTTCAGCGACAGGTTCGTCGAGAAGGTTTTCAAGCACGTCGCGTCGCACGGCGCCGACGACTTGGACTGGTGGCTGGTGGACCGCATGTGCACCGCGGATTCGGTGAACGACGCCGGGGTGTTCGTCGGGTTCGACGACGCGAAGGACGCGACGCGGCCGATGCTGAGGTGCTACCACGCGCTGGGGGTGTTGGACGAGGGGGAGAACGGCGGCGGTCTGAGGTTTAAGAAGCGAGAGGGACGGCGGGGGCGGAGAGAGTGGGAAGCCGCGGCGGATGCGGCGGGGGGCGGCGCGAGCGCGGACGTGGCTTCGGTCGGGGCGAGGGAGGGACGCGGTAACCCGCTGGGTCTGAGGGGCGAGACGTACGCGCGCGCGGCGGATTGGATAGTGCGACGCGCCGAGGAGGCCGAGACGGTGAGGGAGCTCACCGCCGACGCGTAAACTCTTGGAGATTTGTGAAAATATGTCTCAGATCACACGTGTCCTGCTGCTCCTCTGAAACGCACCGAGGCTCGACGGCCGCCGACGCCTATACGCGCGGCTCCCGTCGTGCCCTTTAACCCAACACCTTCTCGTTCGTACCTCTTACGCGGCGACGAGCGCCTCGAGCTTAGCCTTGAGGGCAGCCTTGCGCTGGTCGTAGGTGAGCTTGCGGGGCTTCCAAACCTTGGCGTCGGCGGGCTTGGAGCGGGCCTTCTTCGTGTGCGTGGGATCCTCGCGAATCGCCTCGAAGACCTCATCCATAGCCTCCTCCAGCTCGGTGGGGTCGAACTCCTGGTCGTGGTAGTTCTTGAAGTGATCCTGGTACTTCTCGGGCTCCTGTTTTTTACAAGTTGGGGGCAAGCGATGAACGGTCAGCGTCTACGGTCAGCGTCTACACTCGAGATCGCAGCGACGGAACGGAACCCTAGCGATGGAAAAAAGTGCGGGGGGGATCGGCGGGGGTGTCGGGTCGGGGTGTCGGGTCGGGGCGAGGCACGCACCTCCTCCTCCATCTCCTCGGCGTACTCGGCGACGATACCACCCTTGATGTAGCGCTCGAGCACCTCGGCGTCGAGGGACTTGTCCTGGAGATCGTAGCCGGCGTAGCGCTTGTCGTTGTGGGGGATGTCGATGCCACCATCCACAGCACCCTTGAGCGCGGCGAACACGCGGGATCCGGTGGAGGTGCGCACGAGGCCGGTGTCGAGGAAGCACTTGAAAGGACGGCGGTCGCCCTCAGCCTCGACGTTGTAATCCTCGCCGAGGTTCTCGGTGTTACCCTCGTAGGTCTCCGCGAGGTCGTACTTGGCCAGAAGACGACGCGCGCAGAGGAGTCCGGTGGCGTAGGTGGCGGCATAGTTGGTGAGGCCAGCCTTCATCCCGTACTTGGGGAGCTCGTGCGAGTACGCCGCGCAGATGGTCACGTCTCCCTTGATGGTGGCGTAGATCACCTGGCAGATCACATCGCGGTTGGTGAAGCGGACGGAGAACCTGTACTTGGGGGAGTTGTACTTGTTCTTGTCCTGGAGGATCAGGCGCTGGCGGGCATAGTAGTCCGTCTTGCCTGCGGGTTAGGGTCCCAAGGAGAAAAAATAGCGCATCGTTAGCGGGGAGAAAATCGAAGAACGCCGACCGCGGAAGCGGGGTGCTCGGGGGTCGGGGCGACGCGATGACGCGGCCGGCGGTCACGCGACGAAGCGATAATCGAGCGACGCGCTCGCCTCGAGCGAATCGCGCGTCGATACCCTCGCGCTCGGCCGTTCGCCGGGCCGGTCATCGCGACAAACCCTCGATCCCGCCGGCTCGGGGAACCGGGTAGACTGGGAGCGTGAACTCACCCAAGCGGCGACGCGCGAACTTCACCTGGAACCTCTTGAAGTAAGAGGTGGTCTTAAGGGTGGAGTTGGAGCGCTTCTTAGCCTTACGCTTACCCATGGTGCCTTACTGCGTGACGTGCAGCGCGGCTGAAAGAGGGCTCGAGGGCTGCGGACAAGCCGGCTTTGAGTTAGGGCTTGATTTTCCGGTCGACGCCCATCTCCATTTTTTGCTGAGATCTAATTCTATGTTACCCAGCCAGTCACGTTTTAAGAGTTAAAAACGAAATGCGGCAGGATCAACTTCTTCTATAACTGCGATGCGTGTTCCCGACCGATCAAGTTTATGATATGAACGCGAGATTTCGCGTCCTTTCTCATCAAAATGGCTACGTACGCTAGGGGTTACGGGTTACGAGTACAACGACGACGACGGCCGCTGCGAGGCTCTCACCGTTTCTTCCTGACGATCACCGTCAGCGTCTGCTCCTCCGGGACCTGCCTCTTGTCTATCCACAGCGGCACCTTGTGCTCGCCGAACGTCTTCAGCGCGGCTCCGTCCTTGGGCATCACGAACATGCGAGCGTCGCACTCGAGCTGGCGCTGTCGCAGAGCCTGGCGGGGTTCGGGACGCGTGGGTGTCGCGTTCGGTCAGCATCGGCGTCCGGGCAAACGCAAACGCCGAGAGAAACGGGAAAGCGAACGAGCGAAGAGACAAACAGAGCCGGAGCCGCGCGAAAGCCGCTTGCATCGGTAGAGAATTAGGATAAAAATGTGTCCTCACGGGTTATAGGCATAATTCCCTCAATTCAGAAGGAGGCGCATGCTATTCAGTGTGTGACAATCTTTTCGTCATCTGCAAGCGGCGCGTGCGCGAGAGAGCGACGCGGACGAGCGGGCGCGAGCAAACGCGCGGAGCGGCGACCGACGTTTTTAATCCAAAAAAAAAGGGGGGCGGGCGGCGGGGTCGCGCACCTCCTTCTGGAGCAGCTCCGCGGTCACCGGCAATCGCGGCTGCTTCGTCGTCTTGTCCTCGATGCGCTTCACCACCAGCGGCGTGTTCACCAGGATGCCGAGCGCGATCTTGTTCTCCTGTTGACGAATCCGGCGAAATCCCGGTCAGCGACGAGGACGAAGACGAGGACGACGAGGCTGGGAAACCAAACGCGAGAGACCAAACGCGGCCGAGACGTCGGGTACGCTCAGTTCCACAGCCAGGAATTGTAGCAATCACAACATGTCACGTAGATTCAGCGAATGTAGGTAATTGCGAAATTGCTCGTCAACGCGTACCGACGGTACCGAGCCGAGCGCAAAAGAAAAACGCAAAAGAAAGTTCCAAACGCTCAGACAGCCAAGGGAACACCGTTTTGTAAACATCGGTTGATGCCTTCAGAAACTCTAGTCCGTAATAGTAGTCACTCATCAACGCGTCCGTCCGGGGCGTGCGCCGCGGGCCGGGGCCGGGAACGAGAAAAACGTCGAACGAGAAAACGTCGAACGAGCGAGAAGACGTCAAACGAGAAAACGTCGAGACGCCCGCGGGGAGACGCGTCCGAGAGTCGCGTAAACGTCGGTCGGACGCCTTCGGAATCTCCGGTCCGCGCGAGTCGTCCGCACGAGGCGAGCGCGGGTGCGAGGTTCAGGGTTCAGGGTTCAGGGTTCATGGTTCACGCCCAAACGCGAACGACGTCCGTCTTCGCGTGTCTCACCTTTGCCGCGGCGTCTTCGCTCGCCTCTTTGACGACGGCTTCGTCCCACGTCTCCCTCTTGGCGGCCGCCTCGGCGAGCCTGTGCTCGTTCGGGTAGGAGGCCATCTTGTGCGGCACGAGGTGGTTCCTCGCCCTGCCGGGTTTCACGTTCACCACCGCGCCCTCGCGTCCCAGGCCTTCGACGTCCTGCGGTCGGAGCGCGGGGGGAGATCGGCGGTTAGGTTATTTTCGTTCGTCGCGCTGCTCGCGATTTCGGGTTCGATGAGCGCGGGTTCGATGAGCGCGGGTTCTCACGCGCGTTCGGATCGGGATCACGCGACGCCGCCGTCGTCGTCGTCGTCGTCGTCGTCGATGGGACGGGATCGGGGACGCGGACGCACCTGCAGGAGCACGACATCGACGCGCCTGTTGGCCCTCTTGGCTCCGCGATCTTGGCGCCACAGCGACGACGGGAACGCCGTCTCCCATCGCGACGACGGGTGCGGCGCGACGGCGTCGGCGTCGGCGCCGCGCGCGATGCACGAGGCGATCGCGCCGCGAAGGAGGGAGCGGCGACTGGAGGTGCCGCACGCCTCACGCGCCGCGCGCGCCGCGAGCCACGACATCGGAACCGTGAAGGTGCCCCGTCGGTGTGACGCGCCGATGGAGCCCTCGGCGAAAGAAGAGTTCGTTGGTGCGCGCAGCAATTTGCACATGAATTGATGACTGATTTCCATAGCCATGGACCGTTTTTCGTGTGGGTCTATGGGATTCTTCTCTTGAAAAAAGTAAAAATTCGGATGAAAAAAATGCGGTCGAGACCCTAAAAAAACCAAAAGCCCGAAGCCGGGCGACGGGCGGGTCTCTTTCGGCTGCGCCTCTCACACGCGGAGTAGGTAGCAAGACAGGAAACATGCCGACCCACGTGAGTACTCATCTTGCCCCATCGCCGTCGCGTGGCGTCGTCGTCGTCAACGCCGTGCGCGTCGTTTCGGCCGGCCATCCGAGGCGTCGAGCCCGCTGTTTTTTCCACGGGCGAGGCGGGATCGGTTAACCCTCGTTCACCGGCGAACCCGCCGCGCGCGACGCCGCGAGCCCCGTGGACGCGCCCCGCGCGCTTCCTCGCATCCCTGGGAACGTGACGCTGACCCCGAACCCCTCGATTACCCTCCACAGCTTCACAAGAACCGCAAGAAGCGCGGTCACGTGTCCGCGGGACACGGTCGCATCGGCAAGCACCGCAAGCACCCCTCCGGTCGCGGTAACGCCGGTGGCCAGCACCACCACAGGATCATGATGGACAAGTACCACCCTGGTTTCTTCGGAAAGGTGCGTACGCCAAAGACGTGAATCACCGATAGAGGCGTCGCGCGGGCGCGTCGCGTCGCGCGCGCCGTCGCGGTTTCCGCGCGTCCACGGTTTTTAGGGTTCAGGGATGATGCCAGAGGGCTGAGAGCGACGGGTCGGGGGGTCGCGAGAATCTCTCGTCGTGGCCCCGCGCTCGCGCCCGACGCGACGTCGCGCGACGCGCAATTCGTCACGCCTCGTCGCGGCGGCGATGTCGACGTCGCCATCGTCCCGAACCCGCCCCGTCCGCACCGTCCGGCGCTCGCCGCGAGAGACGAGACCGAGAGCTGACGTCCGTTTCATCCCCCGCCGATTTTTTTCCGCACAGGTTGGCATGCGCCACTTCCACAAGCTGAAGAACCACTACCACTGCCCCATCATCAACCTCGACAAGCTCTGGACGCTCGTGGGTGAGGAGAAGCGCGTGGAGTGCGCCAAGGACAAGAGCAAGGCGCCCGTGATCGACCTCACCGACCACGGCATCTTCAAGCTCCTCGGCAAGGGTCAGCTCCCCGAGCAGCCCGTGGTGGTGAAGTGCCGCTACATTAGCAAGCTCGCGGAGAAGAAGATCAAGGAGGTCGGCGGTGCCGCCATCCTCACCGCCTAAGCGGTTCGGGAGATTCTTACTCGTGGGTGTTCTTGTGGCGTTACGGGTTTAGTTCACTAAAGTGTGTGTATTGAGCTGAACCTCCAACTCGAAATATAATCGCCCGACCCGCCGTCGTCAACCGCCGTACCGCTCCGCCAGCTCGGGCGGCGGCGGCGTCTCCATCAGCGACGGGTTCCTCTCCAGGTGCGTCCTCAGCGTCGTCCGCCGGTCCGCGAGGAACGTGTGGTCCAGGAAGCTCGCCAGCGCTTCCGGACCGAGCGACTCCGCCGCCAACACGCAGTGCCTGGCGTACGCCCTCGCGGGCAGCACGGTCGGCGGCGAGCGCGAGCCGGGGTACCATATCCGTTCCTCTCCGAACCCTCGCAGGACGCACGCCACGCACCCGCACTTGACAGCCGGCTCTCCGTCCCCGCCTCCTTTTAGGGTCCCTTTCATCCGTTCGCAGTGCCTCTCGACGTACGCGGCGTCGCTCGATCGGACGCACAGGATGGCTTTTTTTCCATCCGATGAGCCTCCGTCGTCTTCGTCGTCTTCGTCGTCTTCGTACGTCACCGCCCTGAGCTCGAACTCCGCCTCTCGCGCCGCCAGCGCCGGGAACTCCGCGCCCGGTATCTCGAAGTACGTCGCCACCAGGCCGCGCGGGCCGTGCGCCTCGCGCGGATCGACCCCGGGCTCCAATGCTTCCATGCTCAGCGACGATATCTCCCTCGTCTTCTCATCGGCGATGCCGCGCTCGAAGAAGACGGGCGCGGTGTGCGCGAACACGCGCCTGTACCCCCTCAGCCGCACGGTCTTGAACCCGCGCAGGTTCGGGGACGTGTGCCTCGCCGACCTCTCCGACAGGAGCGAGCCTATGCCCACGACCCCGATCCAGCCGTCGTGACGGACCGCCTCGGGCGGACACTCGGGGGCGTAGGACGGGGACGCCCGCGCGGAACATGGCGACGCTCGGGGGGCGGGCGGGGGCATCCGCGCGGGTCGTGCGCGGTCGCGCGATGCGCCGACGGATGGTGGCGCGACGCGGGACGCGCGAGTCGACGCGCACGGCGGCATGGCGCGCGCCGAAGGCTGTGGTGAAGACGACTGGTGTTAACCAACAGGAAACTTCTTTTGGCCGCTGCCTTATCTCAGTATCAAATTCAACACTTCGACGACGCCGACGGAGACGATCCCGCTCTCCCCCCGCCTCGCTCACGCCTGGATGAGCTCCTCCTCGACCCCTCCCCTCCCGCTCGAATCGACCCTCCACTCGTACGCCTCCAGCGCGTCCGTCGGGTCCATCTGCAGCAGCGCCACGAACTCGTCAAAGTCGATCAAACCGTCGCCGTCGGTGTCCGCCTCCTGGATGCACGACGCCACCGCTTTCCTCGCCTCCGCGGTGAGCGTCCGGCCCTCGTCGTCGTCGTCGTCGTTCATGAACACCAGCTCAGCCACCTCCTCCGCGTCGATCGTCCCGTTGCCGTCCTTGTCCAGCATGTCGAACGCGCGCTTGACCCAGTTGGGATACTCGGTCGAGGACCGCTCGAGCGACTCCCAGTCCACCAGCGCGGCGAGGAACTCGTTGACGTCGATGAAGCCGTCGTTGGTGGTGTCCAGCTGCTCGAGCAACTGCTTGCACTCGTCCGTGCTGATGGTGTACCCAACCTTACGCAGCCCCGCCTCGAGCTCCTCGGGCTCCACGAGCTTGTCCCCGGAGGTGTCCAGGAGGTCGAAGAGCTCGAGGAACTGGCCGGTGAGCTCGCGCTCCTCGGCCACCACCCCGTCCTTCGCGCCCCCACCCTCCGCGTCGTCGCCATCCTCAGAGTCGCTCTCCCTCAGCTGATCCCCCAGGAGCCGGAGCACGCTGCGCTTCAGCAAACCGTACGTGCTGAACCTCTGCAACCGGGCCACGACCTGCCCGCCGATGGGCTGCTTCGCCTCCATCGCCGTCTGCTGCAGCCACGGATGGAGCAGCGCGGCTCTCGCGGTGATTCGCTTCGACGGATCTCGATTCATCATCTTCATCACCAGATCCCTGCACTCCGCGCTCAACCTCGGCCACGGCTCGGATTTGAAGTCGATCGGGTCCTCGAGGATGGCGCGGAACACCTCTTTCGCGTTCGGTCGCTGGTTCACCTTGTCCACGAACGGCAGGCGGCCGGTGACGAGCTGGTACGCCACCACGCCGCACGACCACACGTCAGCCTCCTCTCCGTAGTTGCGGTTGATGACCTCCGGGGCCATGTAGCTCGGGGTGCCGCATCGCCGCGCGAGCCTCTCGCCGGGCTTGATCAAACCGGCGAGCCCAAAGTCGGTCGCCTTGAGCGGGCTCCCGTCCCCGGGTCGCTCGAAGAGGAAGTTGTCGGGTTTGATGTCTCGGAAGATGATCCCGCGCGAGTGGCACTGCGCGGCGGTGCGGAGCACGGACCGAACGAGCTCGGCGGCGTCCGCCTCGCTGTAGCTCATGCCGGCGCGGATCCTCCCGAGCAACTCGCCGCCCGTGCACAGGTCCATGAGCAGGTGCACGGCGTCGTCGTCCTCGAACGAGTCGTACAGGTACACGATGGACAGGCTCGACCCGATCTTTCGCATCACCTCGAGCTCGTTGCGAAGCTTGGAGTGGTAGTACTGGACGCTGGTCCTGCTCGTCGGCGGCGCTCGCCACGGAGCCTTGCGGATCGTCTTGAGCGCGAAGAGCTTGCCGTCGGACTTGCGCCGCACCTTGCGGACGATGCCGTACGATCCCGCTCCGATGGGCTCCTCGTCGTCGAGCGATTTGACGTCGTAGAGCTCGTACAAGTCGCGCCTCAGGCCGAAATCGGGTCTGAGCTCCGCCGGCGTGAGCTCGTCGAACGCGGGCGAAGGCTTGCCGCGACCGGGTTGGGGCGCCGAGGACCTCGCCTTGGACGGGACGGGTCGGCGCGTCGCGGCGGACGGCTTCGGCGGCGCCTTGCGCGTCGCCACGCGCTCGGCGTCGGCGAAAGGACCGGCTCCCCCGTTCGCGCCCCCCTTACCCTTGGATCCCTTGGATCCCTTCTTGTCCTTGTCGCCGCCGAGGTTGTCCTTCATCCACTCTCCGAGCCACGCGCGCGCGCGTACGTCGCGGGCGGGTGGCGCGCGCGGGTCTCGCCGGAGGCGCGCGGGGGCGGGACCCCGGCCCGCGCGCGCGTCGGAGACGTGATGGGCGACATGGGGTTTCGGGGCTGGCGACGCCGAGACCCCCGCGCCGAGACTTCCGCGCCGCGCGGGGGCGCCGCGGCGGCCCGCGCGCGCGGCCGCGGCCGCGCGGGGCGTCGACGCCGTCGCGTGCTGCGCGTTCATCCCCAAGCGTTAGTCAGAGACGCGCCGGGCTGCCGCGGCGGGGCGAAAAACCAGCCGAGAGGCACCTCCCCACCAAGGGAAGCCCGCCTCAAATTCTCGGTCGCGCCTCGCGACGCGAGGAGACGCGCGGTGGGACGCCCCGAGCGCGACCGGCGGCGGCGGCGAGCCGTGTACGCGTGAGCGTCGAGTCTGATATCGGCGGCGAACCTCGCGAGGGGTGTCGCGCCGCTTGCTCTGCGCCGCGTCGGCCGGCGCCGATGAGGAAGGAGACGATAAGATACGTGGCCCGCTGTGCGTCACGCGTGATTCGCGAAAAAGTCCGAAAGTGTCCGAAAGTCCGAAAAACTGCAACCGACCGATTTTTTCTCCCGCCGCGCGCCGAACCGTCACCCCTCCTCGCCCTCCGACTGCTCCGCGATGTTCCTGAACCACCCGTCCATCTTCCCGACGGTCCTGCGCAGCCCCGCGCGTCCGCCCCCGCCCTCCGTCTTCGCCGCGTTCCTCCTCGGAGACGCGTACGAGTCCCTCCCGTCTCCGTACCCCCAGGGCTCGTCGTCGCCATCCTCGTCGCCATCTTCTTCGCCGGCCGTGGTGCCGCCAGCTGTGCCGCCCGCGAGGTCGTCCGCCTTACCCCGCCACCACGCGATGACGTCGGCGAGGGTCACGGACGGCAGCCTCGACTCCGAGGGCCCCGAGGTGTCCGACGAGGGCCCCGGCGTGTCGGACGGCGCGGCGGAAGAGCCGGTCCAACCTCGGGTCCAGTCGCGAAACGACGCGGTCCAGGACGATTCACGCGACGACGAGGACGACGAGGAGGAGGACGCGTCGATCGTGGCCTCCTTCGTCGCCGCCGCCTTCGCCGCCGCCTTCGCGCGTTCCTTGTCGGCCTTCTCCAGCGCGAGCTTCTCAGCCTTGGCCGCCTTCTCGGCCTCGATCCTGGCCGCCTTGGCCTTCTTCTCCAGCGCGAGCTTCTCAGCCTTGGCCTTCTTCTCCAGCGCGAGCTTCTCAGCTTTGGCCTTCTTCTCCAGCGCGAGCTTCTCAGCCTTGGCCTTCTTCTCCGCCTCGATCATGGCCGCCTTCTCCGCCTTTTCCACGGCGGCTCGCTCCCTGGCGACTTGTTTTTCCTTTTCGCGCTCGGCCCGCGCCCGTTCCTCGGCCGCCCGCGCCGCCTCCTTCTCCGCCGCGGTCTTCGCGCGTTCTTCCCCATCGAACCGTCTCGGACCGACGAGGCGCGCGACGCCCTTCACGAAGCGCGTCGTACCCTCCTTGGCGGCGTCTACGAAGCGCTTGATCGGGCCCTTGACTGCCCGCTCGCCTCCCTCCTTTGCGGCGTCCACGAAGCGCTTGATCGGGCCCTTGGCTCGCTCGCCGCCCCGTCGCAACCCGTCGTGGACGACGCGAAGGAACGACGCGTTGGACGATGACGCGGACGACGACGTGGACGACGAGGGCGGCTCCGCCTTTTCCACGGCGGCCTTCTCGGCCTCGATCCCGGCCGCCTCCTCCTCCGCGTCAGCGACTTCGCCCTCCTTCGAAGTTTTCTCGCTTTCTTCGCGGCGTCGCAACTCCTCCTCGAGGACGGGCAACGCGGCTCGCACCTCGTCCAGCTTGGCCCTCAGCTCATCGACGCCCACGGGCCCGCCCCCGCCGGGGTTCGAACCCGCGACCTCCCGTTTGTCCCCTGGCGCGTCTTCGTCGCGTCGCCAACCCCTGGCGGAGAAGGGGTCGACGACGCCGTTATTTCCGTCGCTCGCCGCGTTCATCCGCGCCTTCATGTTCTTCTCCCACTCCTCGCGCTCGCCGCCGCGCTCGATCGAACGCGCGAACGCGAACGCCAACGCGCCGGGTATCATCGCCACCAGTAGGTGCCACGCGTGCCAGTCGTACCCGAGTCTCTTTCTCGCGCGGCCCAAAGATCCGACGCTGTCCGAGTCGAAGACCATCCGAGCGGATTGGCCGAGATCGAGAGCCTCGCCGGCGCGGACCAGCTTCTCGGGATCGGGTTCGACCGGAGGCGCGCGCGTCGGCACCGGCGGCTCGACCGGGAACGTCGCCGGGGGCGCTGGCTTTGGCGGCGGTGGCGGCCTAGGTGGCGGCCTAGGCGGCGGCGGCGGCGGCGGCGGCGCCGCCTTGGGCTTGGGAGGCTCCGGTTTCGGAGGTTCGGGCCTCGGCGGTGGCGGTGGCGGCGGCGGCGGCGGCGTCGGCGGTGGCGCCGCCTTGGGCTTGGGAGGCTCCGGTTTCGGAGGCTCGGGCCTCGGCGGCGGCGGCGGCGGCGGCGGCGGTGGGGGCGGCGGTGGTGGTGGTGGCGGTGTCCTCGATGGCTCTGGCGGGGGTGGTGGCGATCGCTTCTCGCGCGCGGGCCCCGGCTTGGGCGGCGGCTTGGGCGCGGGTTTGCGCGCCGGCGTCGGAACCTGCTTCGGCGCGGGCCTCGCCTTGGGCTCCGCGGGCCTCGGCTCCGGCTTGGGAGGCTTGGGCGTGGGAGGCTCGGGCTTGGGAGGCTGAGTTGTCACCTCCTCCTCCACCACCCGCCATACCGGGTTCACGGGCTGCTTCCGCTTGGAGCCGTCCGAGGCAAAGGAGCGCGAGGCGACGCGCCAGCCATCGAACCCAAAACTATCGAGAGGCGCGACGTCCCGCCGAGCCAGGGCGAGCGCGGCCCGCGACGCCGCTCGGCGAAGCATGGCACGCGCGGATCTGACGAGTCGGGCCTCTGATCGACAAACGCAAATAACACCCAATCGGGTCGCATGACTCGCACGAAGGTAAATAGCCAATATTAACACCAATTGAGAAGATTCGTCATATGACGCCGTTGAGCGAGCTCGGGAACTTGAGCACCCGCAGCGTCAGCGCGAGTGTGACTCGCGCTTCGTCCACCGCCATGTCCCCGTACCGCAACTCCGCCCCGAGCAGGTTCACGACGAGCTCGCGGAAGAACCTCTCGAGCGCCGCCGACGTGGCGTCCGACGTGGCGTCCGACGTGGCGCCCGACCCGGCGACGACGCACTCGACGACGCCGCGACCGACGGGTCGCATGCGAACTTTGACGACGTCCCCTCTCTCCCTTTCCTCCCCCACAAACTCGCTTTCTCTTTCGCTTTCGTCCCCCCCCGTCGCGCCGCCGCCGCCGCCGCCGCCGCCGCGCGTCACGAAGAACACCACCGCGCCGTCCTCCAGCCGCACGCCGTCGCGACGAAACGTAAGGTCGAACCCCCACTCCCGCCGCGACCGAGCGACGGCGGTCTCGAATTGCGGGTGCACCAAAAAGTTGCCAAAGTCGTCCGCGTCGAACGACACCTCCATGGTCCCCGATGGTATCGTGCGCAGCTCCACGCGTTGTTTCGTCACGAGCGCGATCGGGTCGATCTCCACCGCGCCCACGACGCATCGGATCCGCTCGCACGACAGGTCCAGGGGCGACACCCACCGCTCGCCGGAGAGGGTCACGCCGTCGACTCTTCCCTGGATGAGGTCCCCGGCGGAGCAGTCCACCACGAACCGGACGTCGTCCGCGCTGCGCAGGACGCCCCTGAGCACCAACGTCGCGACGGACGCCAGAAGGTCGCCGGAGATGTCAGGGGGCGCGAGGACCGACAGGGGATTCCAAGACCGGGCCGCGACGGAACCGGACGGCCGAGACGACGACGACGACGACGACGACGACGCATCATCGGATAGGGTCCGCGGACGCGGAACGCACGCGCCGGGGTGCCGCGCGACGCGCCGAGGCGCCGCGACGGAACGAGCCGTCGACGTCGACGGCGTCGCGGATCCCACGGCGCGGAAACTCGTCATCGTCGAGCTCGTGCGACCTCGGGCGCCGCGAGTTGTGACGCGAGGGAGGGAGGAATATTCCAAGATGGAGCTTTCCTCGACGTGCCGAGGCCCGCATCGAAGTTGTTGCGAGACACACGTCGGGGCGCCGGGGAGAGGAGGACATGCTGGCGACGTGGGTGCGTCGAGGCGACCGCGCCAGGACCCTCGCGAGGGTCCTGGCGAGGCACCTCGCGCCAGGAGTAGGGGGCGGCACCGGTCCACCGCGCGCGTCGCCGCGATGGGCGGCGCCCGCGGCGCGCCGTTTTCCCCCGTCGCCGGCCGTCGTTCGGGGATTCGCGTCGCCGTCGAGCCGAGATGGACGACGCGCGGATGCGCGTTCGGACAGGCTCGACGCCGACATCAACGAAGCGCCCGACACGCGCGCGTTGATGCGCGTCATCCTCAACGAGTGGGACTCGCTCCGGCCAAAGCACGTGGCCGACGCGCTCCGGCGCCTCTCGCGCGTCGCGCCCCGGGACCGCGACGCGAAATCGAGCGGAGACTTCGGCGACGCCGACTTTGCGCCCATCGTCCGTCGCGTCGAGGAGATCGCCGAGAAGATGCGGTCGGACGAAGCCCCGGGAAGGAGGACGCCATCGCGAGCCGGACATCGCGACCCGGACGTCTTCGCCGAGGAGGCGTTCGCCGTCGTCGCCGCGAACGCGCTCGTGAACCTCGGCAAGCGACGCGCCGCGTTCGATCCGACGCGCGTCGGTACCCCCGGATGGCGAGCGTGGCGCGCCGTCCTCGCGCTTCCAGCCGCGCGCGCCGGAACGAACCAGAACCCGTACGCGCCCCGGAACGTGATGCGGCTGTGGTACGCGATGGCGACGGCGTTCGACGCGGCGGGAAACGACGCGAAGGGGCGCGAGGCCGCCGCTCCATTCGCCGCGTGGTCCGCGCTCGACGAGATGGCGCGAATCAACGCCGAGGAACGCCGTCACTTTAACGCGCAAGGCGTCGGGATCGGCGTGTGGTCGCACGCCAAGACGGGCAAGGACATCGCGCCGTCCACGTCGCGCGCGTTCGAGGTGGCGGTGGCGCGCGGCGCCTTCGACCACGCCGCCACCGTCGGGCAGAACGTGAGTAACTCGCTGTGGGGCCTCGCCAAGCTCGGCCGCGTCATAAGCCGCGTCGCCGTCGAGGACGGGTTCCCGTCGCCCTGGTCCAAGTTCGAAGTCGCGGTTCGCAGGCTCGCGCCGGGAATGCGCCCGCAGGAGATTGCAAACACGATGTACGCGTACGCGCTCATGGGGACGCCCCCGTCGGAGCCGACGTGGAAAACGTTGGAGGCGGAGGCGATGGCGAGAGCCGGCGGATGCGCACAGCTGGACGCGCACGTGCCGTTCGAGAGCAAGGGCGGCTTCGCTAAACGCCGGATGGAACGCGGTCTGTTCGGGCCGCAGGAGATGACGAACGTGTGGTGGGCGCACGCGACGCTGGGAACGCGTCCGAGCCGATCCGCTCTTTACGCCTACGACGAGACGACGGCGCAGACGGCGTTTCACATGTCCGCGCAGGACGTGAGCAACACGTCGTACTCGATGGCGATGCTGAACGTGTTCCTGAGGCCAGACGCGTTCAGCGCGCTCGAGGGCGCGATCGCGAGGAACGGGCGGCACATCGCCGGGCAGAACCTCAGTTTGACGCTGTGGGCGTTTGCCGACTTGGGCGTGAGACCGGGCGCGGCGGCGGCGGCGGCGCTGGCCGACGCGGTGGAGAACAGGCTGCACACCTTAAACCCCCAGAACGTGAACATGTGCGTGTGGGCGTTCGCGATACTCGGCATGACCCCACCGCCCGGGGCGTGGCGGGCGATGACGACCGGGATGGAGGAGGTCGTCGAGACGTTGAAACCGCACGAGGTGATGAACGCGGTGTGGGCCATGGCGGCGGCGCACGTGACCGGGGAGAAGTTGCCGCTGACGCCGGCGTACGCGATGGCTTGGCGACGGCTGTGTTCCATACCCCTGGACGGGTTCGCGCGGAGCGAATCCCGCGCGATGACGCGTTCCCCCGGCTCATCGTTTGCGAGGTCGGATCGCGCCAAGATTGGAATCATTCACCACGCGCGGCTCATTCACGAGCGGCTGTTCCCCCCCGAGAGCGCGGCGTCGGTGGACATCGGCGCCATCATGCCGCTCGAGATGGCGCTCGCGACCGCGCAGGACTTTCGCGCCGACGTGATGGACACGACGAGGAGTAAGATGCAGGACAAGATCGCCGAGACGTTGTCGGACATCGGGATCGAGTACGAGACGGAAAAGAGGTCCGCGGATGGCAACTTCTCGATGGACTTTTACCTGCCGCGGTACGACGTCGCCCTGGAGTACGACGGACCCAGCCACTACTACAGGGCGTGGCGCGCCGAGGACAGGGCGTTTCCGAGGACGCCCCCCGGGTTCCCGCGCGACGAGGAGGTGTCCGTGATGAGAGTGCCGCTGTGGACCGTCGGCAAGGAAAAGACGATCAAGACGATTCTTCGCGACGAGCTCCTCGAGCGCGGTCAGGTGAGCAAGGTGGTGACGGTTCACGCGCACGAGGCGTTCTGGTTCGAGAACAAACGAGGCAGACGGCGGGTGTTCGTCGAGAACTTGCTCAGGCGGGAGTTGGGCAGGCCGATGACGCCGGGAACGCCGGAGTGGTGGTTCGACGAGGCGGGTACAAACGCGGAGGGAGACGGCGGCGGGGAGGAGGAGGCGTCGGACGCCATGTCGGATGCCACGTCGGAAGCCACGTCGGCGGCGCTCGAGGACGTGGCCGGTGGGGAGACGTCTTCGTCGACGTCGCGAGCGGAGCTGGCGCGGCGTTGGATCCGTTCGCTGCCGTCGAGGCGGCGCGAACGGCTGGAGCGGCGCCTGGAGCGGGCCGCCGGCGAGGGGGAGGTGTGGACGCTGGTGGCGGCGTCCGCGGAGGGGGACGTCACGAAGGTGAGGGCGGAGTTGCGACGGGAGGTTTTGGAGGCGCGCGCGTGACGCGTCGAGTTATCGAGTTGTTATTTGAGCTCGAGTCGTCATCATATGATGTTGATCGTCGAGGTGCCGAAAAGAGTTGCTGGAAAAGAGTCGGTCGAGTCGCGAGACTCGTTATTCACGCGTCGTGCCACGCGGCGGGCTCAGTTGGTGTGCACCCAGATGTCGGGGTGAGCGACGTCGAGGAGTGCCTCGACGGAGTCGAGCGTCTTCTCGGCGCAGTCGGACGCGTACGTGGACCAGTCTGTCTCGCACACTCGGTGACCGCCGATGGCGTACACGATGTCGTCGACGACGGCGGCGCCGAATCGGAAGCGGGCGGTGGGGATGGAAGCCTTCGCGACCCACGTGTCATGCGCCGGATAGTACTGCTCCACGGGGTGCGCCGCCACCTGGCTCTGCTCCTCGCGCGCGTGGGTCTCGCCGCCGACGACGATGATGGAACCGTCCGACATCGTGACGGCGGCTTTGTCGCCCCTCGAGGAGGGCATCGTCGCCTTCTCGGCCCAGGCGGCGGCGCCGGGGGTGAGCTCGTACATGGTGTTGGCGAACGCGGTCGGCTTCCAGGTGGCGGTGGGGTCGTAGTACCCGCCGATGGCGTACACCTTGCCGCCGGAGGAGGCGCAGGTGACGTCGCCGCGGGGCGCGGGAAGCTTCGGAGCCGTCGCCCACGCGGGGGTGGCAGCCTTCGTGTCGAGAACCTCGACGGTGTCCAAAACCTTGACCGGGTCGATGGAGTTGTAGCCGGCGACGACGTAGATCTTGCCGTCGACGACGCCCGCGCAGGTGTCGGAGCGACCTTCGGCGAGCTCCGGTCCGTAGGACCACGAGTCGTTGGTGACGTCGTAGATGAGCGTCGTCTTGAGCATGCCGGTGACGGTGTCCGCGGTGAGGCCGCCGATGACGTAAATCTTATCGCCGACCACCGCGGAGGCGTAGCGATAGCGTACCTCGGGCATCGAAGTCTTGGCGACGTACTTGTCGAGCTTGGTGTCGTACCGGTAGACGGTGTCCACGACGGTGCCCGCGCAGTTGGTGCCGTTGCAGCCCTTCTGGCCGCCGATGACGTAGACGTGGGTCTTGTGCGAGACCGCCTGGTAGTCGGAGAGGGCCACGGGGAGGTTCTTCTTCGAGGTCCAGGAACCGGAACCGGCGTAGAGGGAGTGCGCCTTGCTGTAGCCCTTGAGGGGGCTGGCGTTGCCGACGGTGAGGATCGCGCCGGGTGTGTCGTGGGACTCGATCATGAGCTGCCTGACGCCGGCGACGGCGGCGGCGGCCATGATGAAGCCGATGAAGCCGAACACGAACGCAAATCCGGTGCAGACGCCGGTGCGTTTGGTGTTGGTCTTGAGCTCTTCGATCGCCAGGGTGTTGACGGGAGACTCGATGTCCGAGAAGGAGGACATGGGGCGAGACATTGTTGCGGTTTGTCGTCGCGTGTTTGCGTGAAGTGTGAGGTGAGAGTGAGGGTTGTGTGTGTTCACGACTTTGCGAGAGCGGCACGAGATTCGATTGGCTCCGGTCGGTTAGTGAGTCACAAGATTTCGCCTGCGTGATGAATGGAGCGGGGGTGCACGACGGTCAGCGTCGGCGCGAGCGTCGGCGGCGGGAATCTCGAGAAGGGCAACCATCGTGACGCGACGTGGCCGGCGGCGTTCTTCTCGCTCGTTGGAGCGCGAGGGGGCGCGAACGGGGCGAACGGAGGGTGCGCGCACCGAGTTCCCAAGGTCCCGCGATGAAACCGTTTTCCATAAAAGAGTTTTGAGACGTGCACCGAGCGCGCTTCAGGTGGTCGCTCGTTCGTCGACACGGCCTTCATAAGCCGCCGCCGCCAAATACGTTTCAAGGCCGCTTTCCGATAGACGACACAACAAGGAGGCAGTCACGATTTTTTGATATTTTCAGACGACAAGAAAAATGACTGCCCGCATGTGCAACCTTTACGCTGTATACGATCGTATTTCTGACCACGGCGCGCGTGCAGCTTTCGCGAGACGCGTCAGCATTCCCGCCACTTTCTCAACGACCACTTCGAGAACCTACGAGTCAGGAAAGTCAGAGCTCGTATCGCTCGCCACCGAACCCGGCTCGCATGGGAAGTTGCCTGTGCCGCCCGCGGTCGACGCGCGCGAGGGACCCGGCGACGCACGCCAAGCTCGTCCTCGGCGTGCCCGTCAGCCGCAAGTCCACGTACGAGGTCCCGCCGCCCACCCCCGAGCGCGGCAGGGTGACTCGCCCCGACGAAAGCGTGTTCCTCGGCGGACTCGGTCGAAGGGGCGACAACGACGACGACGAGGACGACGACAAGGAGGAGGAGGAGGACACGGGACGCGAGCGCTGGGTGAGCCCGCGAAGCGAGGAGCGGCTCCGGCTGCAGCGACGCGCGCGCTGGGACAAGATCTCGAGCACCCGGGCGGTGCCCTCGCCGGGCGGCCGCGGCGGAGGGTGCTGCTCGTCGGCGGGCAGCTCCGCGCCCTCGCCCGCGAGGGGTCTCCCGCTCGCGAGGCTGACCGCGGTCGAGAACGGCGCGGATCGCACGCCGCCGACGATCGGATCCTCGCGGGGCTCCGACGGCACCGGACGGAGCGTCGCGGGTGAGCGCCCTCGCACCGAACGACCGCCCGCCCTCTCCGACTTTAAACTTTTAACTTCAAACGCGCGTCGACTCACCCTTCTCCAGCGCTTCCCCCCAGCATCAGGAACTCCCGCCGCGTCCGGAGCAACGGGTCGTCCTCGGGCGCCCCGGGCGACGCGTCGTCCACCGCCCGACGCCGACGAGCCGCCTCGCTCGAGCTCGAGGATAACGCCGCCTTCCCCGCGCCCCCGAGGGCTCGCGCCGACGCGTACGACGACGACGACGAGGAGGATGCCTGGGACGAGTATTTTCGAGTGTCGTCCGAGTGGATATCCAAGGATGAATCGCCGGGCGTGGGCCTGGGCAGGAGGCTGTCCATGAACGCCGCGACGTTCACGCCGTGAGACGCACGCGGGAGGGGATTAGGTCACGAGACGACGCCGCGACGACGCGTGTTCCACTTCAAACGAGTTTTCACGTCTACCTAAAAGTTAAACCACTCTCACGTTCGCCCCTCCTCCGCCGTCGCCGCGTTCAACGCAGCCTCCTCCGCGTCCAACTCCTCCCGCACAGCCTCCTGCGCATTCTCCACGTCCCTGTCCACGAACGGGTACAGACAGAGCAAGATGGCGCCGCACAGGAGCCAGCCGCTGACCGCGATGTTAAACGCGATCCGCCTGCCGAATTCCACGATGAACCCGGCCACGAGCGCGGGCCCCGCGCCTTTGCCCACGTCGTCGATCTGCGTGTAGAAGGCGAACATCGTCCCCCGGGTCTCCGGCGGGTTGACGTTGAGGAGAACCGCGCGGACGTTGGGCGGGGTGACGGACGCCAGGATCCCGCCGACGAGGCACGAGAGGTAGAGCCACGCGTCGCCCGGCCCGTATCCGCTCGCGTTGAGGAAGTAGTAACCCGGAAGGGAACCCAACGCGGTGGTGACGCCCATGACGAGCGCGATCCTCGACCTGCCGCCGGGGGAGTTGTATATCCGCTGGCCGACGATCCCGCCCGTGACGGTGCCGATCACCGCGCCGAGACCAAACAGCGTCACCGCCGCGGTTCCCTCCTCGACGCTCAGTCCCTTTTGCACGTGGAGGTAGTCGACGAAATACGCGTTGAGCATCCCCCACGGCACCGTGCCGGGTAAACCTTGCGCGAGGATCACGAGGTTACTCCGGATCTTGAGCTGCCTCCGGAGCTTCGCGAGGTCGATCTTACCCCCGTACTCCACGTGCGTCGCTTCGGAGGAGAAAGCGGACGACGCGGACGCGTCGCTTCGCGCAGACGGCGACCCCGGCCCCGGCCCCGGCGGGAGTTTCTCCTTTTCGTTCCCCCGTCCCCGCCGAGCGGAACCATCCGCCCGACGTTGTCCGACACTATCCACGTCAGCGTCCACGTCAGCGTCCGTCCCGACGCTCCCGTACGTGCCCGCCCGCCCGTGGCCGCCGCCTCTCTCGTTCCTTCGAACCTCCTCGCGTCGCGCTCGCACCGCCTCCTCCTGCGACCCTCGCGCGGGTTCCTTAACCGTCGCGTAGAGGACACCCGCGAGGCATATCGCTGGCGCCGCCGCGAGCAGGAAGGGCAGCCTCCACCCGTACGTCGGCCCGACGGTCCCAGCCATGATCTGCCCCAACGCGATCCCCGCGCCTGTGGCGATGGTGAGGAAGGAGGCCACGTACGCTCGCTCCTCGGGCGGGAAGAGGTCGCCGCACAGGGAGAAGAGGAGGGGAAGGCACCCGCCCACCGCGACGCCGGTCATGGCCCTGACGGCGAAGAGCTGCCAGTACGTCTTGACCCAGTACGTGGCAAGGCACGGGCCTTCGCCGATGAGGACGGTGAGGAAGAACAGGCGCGTCCGAGGGATGGGCTTGTCCGCGAGCCAGCCGATGACGAGCGAGGCGGGAGATCCCACGACGAAGAACGCGAGCTGGAGCCACCCGCCGAGCTTGACGTCCTTCTCGCGCTCGGAGAAGCCGAACTCCTCGGCCGCCTGGCTCAGGTTGGGCGCCAGGAGGTTCTGATCCGCGTACAGCATCGCCGCGGTGAGCGTCAGCAGGCCCACCGTGTACCACTTCTCCCGCTTGCTCATGCCCGAGCCCGAGACGGAGCGGTCCAGATGGGTCGACGGCCGCGTCCCGTTGGGCACCACCGGCGCGTCGTCCGAGGAGGCGGGCACCACCGGGCTCATCACGACCTCCTCGTCCGGCATCCCGTCGTCCTCCCGCTGATCGGCCGGGATGAGCCGCGCCTCGAGACCCCGAAGACTCGCCGCGCTCATGCGCCTGTGCGCCGCTTCGCCGTTAGCCTCGGCGCGTCAAAGAAACACCCGCGGATACCCGCGGCCGCGCCGCTGACGAGGAGCACCGCCAAAAGATGTCGGCAGGGCCGAGACCCAGGGGCAGACCTCGGAGGGCATCGCCACGACTGACGCGGTTTCGAGGGATCTGGATTGGAGGTTGGGCATGCGCGTGGGCACGCGATGGACGCCGGCGGTCCTAGCGGCGGTCGTCGCGCTCGCGACCCGGGCGGCAGCGCACGACCACGGACACCACGGCGAGAAGCACCATCATCACCAACACCACCCCTCATCCTTCGACGTGGTCGGGTTCGGCCGCACGAAGATCTACGCGATGGCCGTCGGCGCGTCACTGATGACCGCGTGCGCGTCCCTGTTGTGCGTCGCGCTGGTCCCGCTGCTCGCGTCCACCAAAGGAAGCAGCTCGTCGTCGTCGTCGTCATCGTCATCGTCGACGTCGACATCCAAGAGGAGGAGCACCAGGAACGTGAAGGACGCCTCGTGGGCCGCGCCGTCCGAGGGCCTGGTGCGAACCCTCTCGGCGTTCGCGGTCGGCGCGTTCCTCGGCGACGCGTTTCTCCACCAGCTCCCGCACGCCTACGCCGCCGCCGCGACGTCGCACGGCGGCGACGGCGGCGGCTTCGCGTCGGAGCTGTGGTCCAATCGCGTCGGCCTCGCCGCGGTGGTCGGCATCGTCGCGTTCCACCTCGTGGAGCGCGCCGTGGACGCCGTGGACGGGCGCGGTGGTCACGGCGGCCACGGGCACGGGTGTCACGGAAGACGAACCGTCGCGCGACGCAAGAAGGACGACGACGCGGGTGAAGAGCAAAGGATTCCCCCGAGGAGAGGGAGGACCGAAAAAACCGTCGGGTACCTCAACCTCGTCGCCGACGGCGTGCACAACTTCACCGACGGCGCGGCGGTGGGCGCCGCGTTCCTCGCGGGCGGACCCGCGGTGGGGTGGGCCAAGACGCTCGCCATGCTCGCGCACGAGGTGCCGCAGGAGATTGGGGACTTCGGGGTGTTGGTCGGCGCGGGGTTTAGCGTCTTCGAAGCGCTCCGGCTTAATTTCGCCGCCGCTTCGACGGCCGTCGCGGGGACCCTCGTCGCGCTCGTCCTGTGCGACGATTCGGGTCACGGCGGGCGTTATTATAAACCGACGTGGATCGACGGCGCGTGCGTCGAGGGGTTCACCGCGGGCGGGTTCGTGTACGTCGCGGCGGCGACGATGCGGGGGTTCGGGGACGGGGAAGGGCGGCGGGAGGTCGCGGCGACGACGGGCGCTATTTTCTTCGGGACTTTCGCCTGCGCGGCGATACACTCCTTCGGCGCGTGCGACCACGGGCATTGAAACACGACGGTGAGCGGGTCGCGTGAATATGATATTAAGCACTGGCTAGCTAGCTAGCTAGCTAGCTAGCTCTAGCTATAGACTCTCAATGACATCATTAGACGACTGATGACGACGCTCACGACCGCGACGCTCATCGCACCACGCGCCTCACGCCGAGTACGTCGCCGCTACCCTCTCCTCGATGTACCCCATGGCGGTGATCGGCGGCCACTTGGGCTCCACCCCGTCTTTTACCAGCCCCAACGAGCGCGCATCCACCATCGCGTCGACGTCGCAGTTGAGGAAAAACGCGACGGAGTGTCGGTCCACCCCGGGCGTCTTCGGCGCCAGAACCCTGTGCGGCGCGGACCTGTACCGCCCGTCCGTCCAGCGCAGGAGCATGTCCCCGACGTTGGCGAGTATGGCGCCCGGCACGGCATCCGCGGGCATCCAAATCGGAGCGGCGCCTTCGTCGCCGTCGCCGTCGCCGTCGCCGTTTTGCCCATTTCGCCCATACGCGCAAACCTCCAAGCCGCCGACGTCGTCTTGGATGAGGAGCGTGAGCGCGCCCCAGTCCGTGTGCGCGCCGCATCCCGCGCGGTCGCCGACGTACGGATCGATCGCGCCTTCCTTCTTCCAAGCCGGGTATCGAAGCAGACGGAGCTTGGTGAACGGGTCGTCGATGTCTTTTTCGAAGCGATCGGGTTCGAGGCCGAGCGCGACGGCGAAGCCCCGCATGAGCGCCGCCGAGACGACGCGGCAGTCGGCGTGGTATCGCGTGACCGCCTCCTCGAACCCGTCGAGACCGACCGGCCACTGGGCGTCCAGTCTCCCGCCGTTGCCCGTCATGTTGCCCGCAATGTACGATTCCTTTTGGTCCCCGCCGCTCTCGCCGTCGACGCCTTCTCCGAGCTCGAGCATCTCACCGAGTCGTCCCTCGTCCAGCTTCTGCGCCCCGGACGGTTCGTACCCCGCGCCCTCGCCGCCTCTCGCCCGGAGAGACATCTTCGTCGCGTCAGGCAGCGCGAACAGACGCTTCGAGGCTCGCAACGCTCCGTCGATTGAGTCATCCCCGACCCCGTGGCCCATCACGTAGAAGAAGCCCGCGCTCCTGGCCGCCTGGTCGAGCGACGCCGCCGCGGTTCGCTCGGCGTCGGAGGCGTCGGTGGCTCCGAGCCGTGCGCCGCGCACCAGCGGGGCGATGTCCACGCAGGGGATGGTCGGTCGGTCGGGTCCCATCGCGCGCGTGAGAAGACGCGTCCCTTCGTCGGTGCCTCACCCTTTTTGGCGCGAGCGTACCCTCATATGTGGCGCACGTGAACTGTCCGACCGGGATTCGGGCGAAAACGTCCGAAAACGAGTACGATGCAGTCAGGATCTGCACGTTTTTTTCGGTCGGTTGCAAAAGAAACGAGACGAGACGCATTTTCCCGTTTGAAAAAAGTTTGGGGTGACATCGCTCCAAACGAGCGCCTGGCGACCACAGCGAGGTAGGCCTCGCGCAAGGCGGCTCCTGGACGCGCCCGCGGGAGACTCGCAAACCGGTAGGAAGGCGACCTTTCGAAGGAAGCCCGCGCCGGCGACGTATCGCGCGGTGACGTTCGCCCCACCGACGTTCTCGGGCGTCCGGATTCAAAAAACTCGGCGTTGACGCTCCTCGCGGGCTCCCAGGCGGAGGACGATGGCGACCAACCTCGGCAACCGCGTGACGTATCGCTCGCCCGATGCGCTCCAGAACCTCCGGCTGAAGGTGACGCTCACGCGCATCAGCGGTCCCCGCATGGACCGCGCGCGAGAGATGGACGCGCGCTTCGGGTCCGGGCCCACCCCCCAGGCGCAGATCCAGGCCGCGCAGCAGCAGGCGCAGCAGCAGGCGCAGCAGGCGGCGTCCCTCGCCGCGCCCGCGCCGCTCGCCCGCGAGCCCCCGCCGCCGTCCACGCCCCCGCCGGCGCCGCCGGTCGCGCCGACCCAGTCGCAGAGCTTCGGCGGAGACGCGCTCGCGGGCGAGGGCGACGACGCCACGACGTACCGGGGACCAACCGCGGCGCCGGCCTCGAGCAGCCGACGCAACAGGAGCATGACGCAGCAGGCGCAGGCCGCCCTCCCGGGTCAGGGCATTCCCGCGGCATCCGCGCAGGCGGCTCCCGGGCAGGCGCCGTTCGACCCGTACGGCGGAAATAACGCGGGACCCGGCGGGCCCGTCACCGAGAGCTACTCGCCGCCCGTCGCCGAGAGCAATATATCGCCCGGATCGAGCTCGGCGTCTCCCCCGGGCCTCCGGCGCGTGGAGGCGTGGACGGACGACGACGACGCCTCGCCTTCGCCGGATACCCGTAAATCCCGACCTGGACCCGTCGTGGAGGGCGCCGGCGGCGCGGATTCCCTCCGCGACGAACACGCGGGTGGTTCGTTCCAGGCGCGACGCGTCGACACGGGGGAGGTTCAGACGTTTACCCGAGAGATCGCGTGGCAGGAGAAGATCTTCTCCTTTGGCGACGTCGATCGCCTCGCGCGACGCGAGCCGGAGACGGAGCTGGAACGCAAGTACGCCGGCATGATCCGCGAGCGCGGGGGGCCGACGAGCGCCGGCGAGATCATCTACACGTACGTCTCGGCGGATGCCTTCGCCGATGAACGCGACGCCGAGCGAACGGTGACGACGTCGGAGGGCGAGCGCTGGAACGGACTGTTTCGAGCCGTCTTTGGCACGCCGTCGCAGAGGGTCCTGGCGAAGAACGCGTCGGGGCGGGACGCGACGCGGCTGCGGACGGAGCTCGCGCACGGGCGCAGGCGACGCGCGGGGACGGAGCCCTCGACGTTCGCCATCTGCGCCGATTGCGGACCCCTCTCGCTCCCCCCGGGTCACCCCGTGTTCAAAAACTCACCCCACGGCGCGAACGCCGAGCGCGAGCAGGTGCTGATGACCATCGAGGCCTACCCCGACGGGTCCATCGCGCTCACCCCGGACTTTAGCCAATCGGAGGATGACACGCGTCGCATCGAGCGAAGGGACGGGAGCGTCTGGGAGTACTCCGTCGTCAACGCGAGCGAGCGGCGGGAGACGCCGCTGGAGCGGCGCACCAAGGACATCGCGCCCGCCGCGGCGCTGCGGAGGCTCCAGCTGACGCGTAAGGCGGTGGGGGCGTTCGCGGCGCCCCCCGGGGAGAAGCCCGGGTCCGTTCGGTTCCTCGCGCTCGCCGAGATTGTCGCCGGGCGCGGGTTCGATCGAGACTTTTTATACTGCGAGTGGGTCCTCGACTACGACAAGGACGTGTGGAGGGTCGAGGGGGAGTCGGGCGGCCAGACGTCCGGGGTGACGCAGATAAGCAAATGCGTCAAGTACCCGGCCACGGGCGACGGCGAAGGGGACGCGTGGAGCAGCGGCGACCGCGCGGTGGCGCATTGGTCCCTCCCGGTGGAGCTCTCGTGCGTCGCCGACTCGGTTCCGTCCCCCGCCAAGCACCCCGTCATCTACTTTCAGGTTTCCTCCTACGACGAGTGGGACAGGTACAGGTGCGAGGGATACGGCCGCCTCAACCTCGGTGCCCTGCCCGTCGGGTCCCGCACCGAGGTGATCAAGACGTGGAAGGCTGGCGGCACCGTCGCCGACCGCGTGGCGAGCCAATTCGTGGGCGGATCGCCGGAGATTGGCGACGTTTCCTACGCGGGAGTCCCGGC
>Ga0181573_10000815_pt1 | contig 32158 bp, 9 predicted proteins | sample 101ome_25_FD_148643 | JGI IMG/M metagenome (GOLD analysis project Ga0181573, IMG submission 148643) | Coastal salt marsh microbial communities from the Groves Creek Marsh, Skidaway Island, Georgia - 101409BT metaG (spades assembly) | ecosystem: Environmental > Aquatic > Marine > Intertidal zone...
TGTCCCTCGAGGGCAACCAGCGACGAGCTTGCCGGCGGAGATCGGCCAGCTCACGTCGCTGAAGTCGTTGGGCCTCCAAGGCAATCAGCTGACGAGCGTGCCTGCGGAGATCGGGCAGCTCACGTCGCTGGAGATGTTGGACCTCCACTGCAACCAGCTGACGAGTGTGCCGGCGGAGATCGGGCAGCTCACGTCGCTGACGTGGTTGAACCTCGGCGGCAATCGGCTGACGAGCTTTCCGGCTGCGATAGACGAGCTCACGAGGGCGGGCTGCCACGTGTATCTGGTGGGCGACAGCGTGACGATGGACGAGTTACTGCGGCACGGCGAAGGGTAGGCGTGTTGTGCGATTGGAGATTGTAATAATAACACGATGTGAACCAAGCCTCAACGGTCGTTCCTCCTCGCAGCAGCGGTACAACGGCCGGCTCTGAACATGGTCCAGCAGCGATGTGGACCAAATACTGAAGCTCAGGGTGTGGAGGTGGTACTTGTAAAACAGGGGAGGTGGAATTTTTTTCCGCCCACCACTTTAGGAGGGATGAGCAGATGAGGGATTCTCTAGTTGGATTCTCTGGGAACCTTTGCCGTTCCCAGCTTCACTTTTGGCCCACGCTTTTGGCCGTGCAGAGATGCCTTACAACAACGCGGGCGAGCTCGCGTCCGAGGTCGCACAGGTGAGCGCAGCCCAGAGTCCGCGGTCGGCTCGGCATCGGGTTTAGGGCTACTTCGAGGGCGCACCGTCGTCAACCCCGAGAGAAAATTTAACTCCCACGTGTCCGATGCCCCCACGACCGCCGCCCAGCCCCTCTTCCGCTGACCCATCCCCGCTCCCCGTTATCGCCATCCGACAGACGTTCCTCGGCGCGCTGGACACATCGCTGACGCGCACGTGGCGCGAGGAGGAGCGCCGATGGCGCGGCGAAGACCGAGAGTGGCGCGCGCAGGACATGGAATTCCGCGTCGAGGAGCGCGACTGGTGGCACCTCGAGCACCTGTGGCGGCAGGAGAACCGCAAGTGGCGACGCGAGGACATCGAGCAGCGCATCCTCGAGAACGCGCGATGGGTCTGGCTGCGCCACGCGGAGAAGAACCGCCGAGACGTGGAGGAAAAGTCGGAGCAGCTCAAATCAATCTCCAACCTCTCCGCGCTCATCGGCGGCTTCGCCGTCGTCGCCTTCGTCGAGCTCCAGTTCTCCGATCCCAACGAGACCCCCGAGCGGAACGAGGGCTTGATCGTGGCGTACGCAGCCACGACGGCGCTCGTCGTCGCGCTCATGCTGAACTCCATGGTCCTCTGCTCGTTCATGCTCTGCAGCATCCTTCGCAACGGAAAGACGTACGTCAGCGACGAGGAGGAGGCGGACTACCTGTTCAGGTGCAGGCGCTTCGCGTTCGAGTTTAAGGTTGGCGACGCCCCGCCGAGGCCGCACAGGAGCTTCGAGCGGCACTGGGAGACGCGGTGCGAGGACGACTGGAGGCACGCCTTTCGCATGTTCACGTGCGGCGTGCCCGTGTTCCTCGTCAACGTCTCGTGCATGTCGTGGCTCAAGTTTCACTACTCGCCGCTCGCGTCGTGGACCGTCACCGCGATCGCCGCCGCCGCCTCCCTCGGGTGGCTCCACACGCAGAACAACTGGGGATTCCACATCGCCAAGTCGCAGGCGGGAAACGGCCGAAACGGTTTCGGCGTGGGCGCGACGAGCGTGGGCGCGGCGACGCACGCCCCGGCCGGGATGCCGTTCGACTGGCACTACCGCGAAAACGGTAGTGCCGGGGGCGTCGCGAGGGGGACGGGGGATTCGAACCCGGGACCTCGGAACCCGACGGACGCGTCCCGCGCGGACGCGCAGCAGGCGCGGCACGGGGGCGCGAGGGGCCGGGGTGGAGGCCGGGGAGGCGAGGGGGGAGCGCGGGGAGCGGAGGAGGTCGTTGACGTCGTGGTCGAGAACGGACCCGCGCCAACTTCGCCCGTTGTTCCTTCATCTCCGCCTCCGCCTCCTCCTCCCGCGGTTCGAACTACGCGCGCGAACGACGTCGGGGCGGAGGCGTCGGGGGACGCGGGCGTCGCGGAGGGTGCGTTCACGCGCAGGATGAGTCCCAGGGCGAGGGATCTCGCGGCGGGCGCCAAGGCGGGCGTCGGCGGCGACGAAGCAGTCCGCGTGGGTTCCGGAGCAGTCGGCGGCGGCGGGGAGGAGGAGGAGGAGGAGGCGGGGGATCCGTTCGAGGACGCGGCGGCGGAGCTGATGCGGCGGGCGGGGGACCGGGAGGCGTAGCGTCGCGTTCGTCGATTTAATTCGCGACGCGTGGAGGTCCGAGGGAAGGGGCGTTTCGGATTCGTTTGGTAACAGTTGGCGCTGAGTGTGGTTTTCCTCCTCCTGCGTCCCGATCGCCTCACCAGTGCTGCGGCCCCACGATTTCTCCGTTTGGACTCGGACTAATCCGCGCAGCCCCGCGGGGACTCGTCACTAGCCGTCGCGCGCGACCCCGTCACACGCGGTTCGCCGACACCACCACATCGACATGGCCCTTCGTCAGGCTGCCCGTCGGCTCGGCGCCCTCGCCGGGTCCTCCCCGCAGGTCACCCGCGCGTTCGCCGTCGGATCGCAGAGGGCGACGATGTCCACCGAGGCGCAGCGCGAATCCGTCAAGGACTTCCTCGAGAAGTTCAAGCAGCACGCGCCTTCGACGATGGACCCTCCGAACTTCCCCTCCGACTTCCTCCCGCCGGCGAGGGAGGTTCCCGCCACGCCGCCCGCGAAGCTGACGCTGAACTTCTACATGCCGCACGAGATTGAGTACGAGGGCGCGGAGGTCGACTCGATCCAGCTTCCCGCGGTGACTGGCGACATGGGCGTGCTCCCCGGGCACGTGCCCACCGTCGCGCAGCTCAGGCCGGGCGTCGTCGCCGTCAACATGGACGATAAGGAGACCAAGAAGGTGCGTCGAGATGTCCTTCAAATCACCCCGGGGTTTACGCCGCCGCGCACCCGTCGCGACCCGTCGCGATTGCGCGTCTCCGCGCGTCACCCGCCCGCGCCAAAAGAAACCCTAAGTTTCCTATGGCGCCACGGTCAGATTGTTACTTTCCTGTCGAACCAGCCGACGAACCAACCGACGAACCGACGCTCACCGCGCCTTTCCCTCCCCTCCGTCGCGTTCAACAGTACTTCGTCAGCAGCGGGTTCGCGTTCGTCCACGCCAACTCCGTCACCGACGTCATGGCGGTCGAGGCCGTCCCCGTCGAACAGCTGGACGGCGAGGCTGTGAAGAAGGCTCTGGCGGATTACCAGGCCAAGCTCGTCAACGCAAAGGACGACTACGAGAAGGCGGCGGCGCAGATCGGCATCGAGGTGACGCAGGCGATGGACAGCGCCGTCACCGGCAAGGCGTGATCGTCGCGGTCGACGGGGGGGGGTGGAACGTACGTCGTTGTGGGGCTCCGCCGCGCGTAGGCGGCGAAGTCCGTGTATCAGCTTAATTTGTTCGTTAGCAGTCGTGTATCACAGAGAATACTTTTACTCATCGAATCATCTCGGGTCCGCGTGGGTCCGCGTCCTCCCCTCACTCTCGTCGTCAGTTGAGACCGAAGCCGCCGCCGGTGAACCGGGCGCCTCCCCGCGCCGTCGCCTGCGCCGTCTGCCTCTTCCCGCCGGCGTTCTCCCTATCCGCGCCTCCTCGCTCCGCCTCTTGCCGACGCTTGTGATCAAAGTACTTCTTCTTGACGTCGCCCAAGTCTCGCGTCAGCTTGTCAACCTCGTACTTGTACTCGGACGACTGCGCCTGGTACATGTTGAGCTCGCTCGCCATCGCCTTCATCTGCCGCGTCTTCTCCCGCAGCTGACGCTGGTACACGCTCACCTGCTCCGCAACCTCGGGCCCGGGCTGCCTCGCGAGAATCGCCTTGAGCTCCTTGTACAGCTTCTCCTTCTCCCTCACGAGCAAGTCCTTCTCCACGACCTCCTCCGTCTTGGCGATCAGGCGCTTCTGCAACGCCTGAATCTTCTGGATCATCTCGTACGCGGTCGGGTCGCTGCCCTCCAGCTTCCTCCACCTGTGCACGTTGAGGGGGTTCTCGAGCTCCTCCGTGAGCGCCTTGGTCTTGGTGCGCTCCTGCAGGAGCTCCTTGCCGAGTCTGTGCACCTCCCGCTTCAGGACGTCGATGGAGCCCACCGAGTGCTTCAGCACGCCGAGCTCGCGCTTCAGATCCCCGAGCTTGATCTTCAGCACCCGGAGTTCGTTGAGCCTGTCCTGGTACTGGATCTGGCCCTTCGCCAAGATGGACGCCTGGATCTTGATCTTCTCGTACAGCAGCGCGAGCTCGTCGTTCCTGCGTATGAGCTGGGTGCCGAGGATGTCGCGATCGTTGACGACGCCCGCGAGCTCCTTCTCCTGCTTGCCGATCGCCGCGTCGGACTCGTTGATGATCTGATTCAAGCGCTGAAGCTCCAGCTTCTGCGACTCAATCGAGGACTCCGCCTCCTTGATGTTCATCGCCGCCTTGTTGAGCTCGAATCGGAGGCTCTCCTTCTCCTTCTCCACCTTCATGTGGTCGAAGTGCTCCTTGACCAGGGCGAGGTCCTTGGTGGAGATCTCCTCCTTGAGCTGCTCGATCTGGTGGTTCATGATCTTAAATTTGCGCTTCATCTCGGCGATTTCATCCTGCGCCTCGAGCAGGTTCTTGCTGTACATGTTGCGGTCGGTGCGAACAGCCTCGTACATGCTCTGCTGCGCCTTGAGCTTCGCGTTTCCGTCCGCGATGCTCTTCTGCAGGTCGACGATCGCCATCTCGCGCATCTTCACCTCCTCGAGAGCCTCGAGGAACTTCGCCGTCGTGGCGCTCGCCTCGTTGGCAAACTTCTCCCGCTCCTGCTCCAAACCGAAGATGGCCTTCGCCTGTTTCGAAGCCTCGGATCGGTACCCGGCGATCTCCTGCTCCAGCGTCTTCTTGTTGTTCTCGGTGATGCGGACGAGGTCAGCCTGCTTCTGCGTGGCGGACTCCGCCTGCGACTTGAGCTTGGTGAGGACGTCCCTCTCGCGCATGAGCTCCTCCTGCTTCTTCTTCTCGAGCTCGCCCTGCTTGCGCATGGCGTCGATGTCCCGCTCGAGGTCGGCGATCGTGCGCTTGAGATCGTCGCGGTTTTTCTCAACCTCCGCCTTGGCAGCCTCGGCGGCTCTGAGTTTTCCCAGCGCGGCATCCTTGGCCTTGTCGATCCTGCCGGCTTCCAGCTTGGCGAGGTTGATCTCGTCTTCCTTCGCCTTGAGCTCAATCTGCGCATTGGCGTTGCTCTGCGCCAGGTTTGCGTTGTTCTGCACCGCGTCGCTGAGGTCCCTCTGCAGCTTGGCGAGCTTATCGCTGAGGCCGTTGTAGTCCTTCTGGGCCCTGGACGTGGCGCCCTGCTGGTCCTTGAGGAGCTTCTCCAGGCGCTTCACCGCCTCGTCACCCTCTTTGAGCGAGTGCTGCTTCTGCTTGATCTCGTACGTCTTCTCCTCGAGGAGCTCTTTCAGCTCCTTCATGTCGCGCTCCATCTTCTCCTTGCGCTTGGTCTCCTTATCCGTCGCGGCCCTGGCGGACGCGGCGTCGTCGCGCAGGATCTGCAGCTCATTCTCCATTCGCAACTTGTCCGCCTCCGCCGCTCTGAGCTGCTCGGTCACCTCCATGACCTCCTCCCGGAGCATGACGATCTGGTTCACCTGCTCGTCGCGCTCCGCCGCGAGCTCATCGCGCTGCCGCATCATGTCCTTCAGCTGCTCCTGCTGCTTCGCGCCGCCGCTGCCGCCCTGCGCGGCGGCTTTGGAGAGATCGGCAACCTCCTTCTTCAGCGCCTGGACATTCTCCTTGGCTCGCGTCTCCTTCTCCTTGGACGCGTCCACCATCTTCCACGCCTTCTCCACCTCGCCCTTGAGCTTGTCGATCGTCCCCTGGTCCTCGTCCGCCAGTTTCAGCGCGCTCTGGACCTTCGCCGCGTTGGCGACGATCTCCGCGTTGAGGTCGCGGCACTTCTGGACGAGCCGCTTCTCGCTGTCGTTGGAGTTGACCAGCGCGCTGAAGACCTTCTCGTACTCCTCCTTGAACTTGGCCATCGCCGGGTCGTTCTCCAGCTCCGCGATGACCTTTACACGGGATTCGTGGGACGGCGGGGGCGGGGTCGGGGTCAGCGTCGCGGCGCGAAGACTCGCGGGGGGGCGGAGGGGCGGTGCCCAAAAGGGGAAATGCGCGTGTGCCGGAGGGGGCTCAAACGGGTCCATCCGATGCTGGCATCGGGCGAGCGGTGGACTCGTGTAGGGACGGGTTGAACGGCGCGACCGGAGGCGTCGGCAGCAGTCGGGAGACGAAGTGAACGCGCACCTTGTTGAAGTCATCGGTGAGCCGGTCGCCGATCGTGGGCGACGCGCGCCCCGAGGCGGTCTCGCTCATATCGGGGGAAGAAAGCCCGTCCCAAACTGCCTAATTTAGAAGAGTTCCTCTCCAGACCTCCCGACCTACCGCCCCTCGCGCGGCACCTCGCGGTCGTTCTCGACCGGTCGCGCGGGGGTGTGCGGTCGACGTGAGTGTCGATGCGCGCGCGCGCCCTTCGTCGCACCGGAGAATGCGTCGCAGACCTCGCACGCGACCGGACTCCGTCTCCAAGAGCGTCGTTCGGGATTTCCATTTCACTGGCTGGCCCCTTCACTGGCAAAAAAGTTGATCCGAGTCCGCTTGACAGAAACGGACGATTGCCTTTCGTCACTTCCGACACGCGCCATGGTCGCCACCCCGCCTGAAGCCTCGGGCGACGGGACGTCGTCGTTCGCCGACTGTATCGACGATGTCATCGTCACGATCTTCCGGACGATGGACCCGAAAGACCTCGGCAACTGCCTCCGAACGTGCAAGAATTGGAGACGACTGATTTGCGACGGGGCGCTCGACGATTTCTGGTGGAACAAGGCGTCGCTCGACCTGCACGAGCTGCTCGACGAGGACGGCAAACTCCCTCTCGACGGGCGGCGCCTCTGCGACGTGGTCGCGCCGCGCTGGCTACGCCGGCGCGACACGTACGCCCTCCTGGACGGATGCAAGGCGGAGGTCATCGCGTCGGCTCGCGAGAACGTCGGAGAAGGGCGAAAGCCGCTCGTGCCTCTCCGCCTGCGCGAGTGGGTCAAGACGCCGTATCCCCGCGGGCTCGAGGCACCCGCGCGGGCGGATAACGAGGACATCGCGCTCTACTACCGCGCGTCCATGACGGCGCTCCGCGAGCAACGTCCGACGAACGCGCACGTGACGGACTTTGTCGAGGCGGAATGGCTCGCCGACGTCGCGGCGATGCTCGGCGAGCGCCGGGCGCTCGCCACGTTCGCCGAGGCGATGAACGACCCCGACTTTCACGTTCGCGGCCACGCGCGGTGCGTGGAGCTCGTGGAGCGGTGCGCGGCGGCGGTGTCGGGACTGATCGATCCGAGCCTGGCCGGCCGGCATCGAAACATGTGGGGCCCGAACCCGGTGGACGACCCGGGCGGGTTGCACCCGTCGGAGAAGTGGCTGTGGGTGGCGCGCGAGGATTTCAGGTCGTTCGGGTCCACACTGCGCGAGAAAAACCCGTTCCTACCGGAGGAGAGCGTCGTGGACGCGTTGGACAGGATGGGCGAGGAGTTCAAACGGAGGCTCGCTCGAGCGGGAACGGACCCGCGGGAAGATCCGAGGGGGGCGCTGCACGCGCTCACCGAATTTCTGTGCGGAAGGCTCGCCGGGCGCGACGAAACTTTCCACGTGGATGACATGGACTTTCGCGAGATGCCCGAGGCGACGCACGAGCTCAACCCGCACCTCCTCCACCCGAAGTTCGCGATGCCGACCGAGGGCGGTCTCGGGTTCAGAGGCGCCGAATCGGTCGTGACGCACACGTACTACGACCCCATGAACAGCTCCCTCTTTTGCGTGCTTCACACGCGCGTCGGCATCCCGATCACGCTCTCGATCGTCATGGCGTCCGTCGCGTCTCGCGCGGGGTTGAAGGTGGATTTCATCAACGCGCACGGTCACTTCCGGTGCGGCGTTCGGAAAGAAAACTTCGTCGACGATCATGGAGAGCTCCGGAACGTGTTGTTCACGGCCGATCCGTTTGAGGGCGTCGAGGCGGTGAGCCATGTCCGGACGATCGATTGGCACCGTCTGGAGAACGGTCTGGGTCTGGACGCGGGCGCGCAGGACTCGCTCGTCCCGTCCGCGCGCGAAGTCGTGACGAGGATGATGAACAACCTCCTCCTGATTTACCACACCCAGGAGACGGGCGGGAGGGCGGGTTATTTGGATGGTCCGGATCTCGAGACGTATCCGCAAGCGGACGGGGCGACTTTCCCCGCGCTCCCTCCGCACAGGTGGCTGGTTCGACACGCCGTCGCCACGCTCGCGGGAGTTTTGGTGAGTCCCGGGCCCCAAGCCGCGTTCATACAACGGACATCGCAGCACCTGAAGCAGTGGCTGCCGATGTCGGCGATGCGTCTCTTTATTTAAAATCATAGCGCAACACGCCTACCCTGCGAGCAGTTCTCGATGTGTCCCCAGAAAATGTTGTTTGCAAGAGTTTTTGGCAAGCGTCGTTGCTCACCCTCAGCTGCCCCCCGATGCCTCCAATCTGCTCGGATCGATGTGAAACTTCGCCAGGACGTAGCTGACGACGCGGGGCGTCGCCGCATGTCCTCAGAAGTGAAAAAAAACAAAAATTGACGCCACTGGGAGTCGACGAAGGTCTCCACGGCCACAACGTGGGATTCTAACCACTAAACTATGGCGTCATTCATGACGGATATGATAACTGACTAGACTATTCAGTCAGATAGGTTGTTGCCTTCGATCGGAAACCTTGCCAACCGGTGTTCAGACATGTTCAGACATCAACATCGACATCGACATCTACGCCGCACGATCGAGTCCATCACCGCGGCGGGTGCTGCTGTATCGTCGGCTGACCCGTGCCGAACATCGCGGGCGTCCTCCTCGTCGCGGAGTCGCGGAGCTCCTGCGCCGCCTGCACCATCATCTGTCCCAGAGCCGGAAACGTCCCCGCCGGCGCGGGCCGGGGCGGCGGAGCCGGGTATCCCGCCGGCGGCGCACCGGGCGGCGCGGGATACTGCCCCGGAAACGGCGCGGGCGCGCCCGGCGGCGGCTGCGCGTACACGACCGTGGCGCCCGGCGGAGCCCCCGGCGGAGGCACCATCCGCACCGCGCCGGGGGGCGGAGGTCCGTACCCAGTCGGGGCGCCGGGTTGGGGGGGTTGGTGACGCGCCTGATACGTCGGCTGGCCCTGCTGCGCCGGCGTGAACCATCCGCTCCCGCCTCCTGCTCCGCCGCCGCCTCCTCCTCCGAAGCCTCCTCCTCCTCCGAAGCCCATCCACGCGAACATGTTGCCCTGGGGCCTCGGCATCGAGCCCGGGGGGTTGACGTTGAATCCGCCGGTGCGAGGTTTCTGACCCCGCATCAGCGTCGGGTCACCCTTTGTCGGCTCGTCGAAGAGTCGGTACTCCGCGACCAGGTTCTTGATCGTGCCCTCGGACGCGTCGGCGGGCAGCGGGGGATGGTACATGTCGAGCCGGCCCTTGTCGAAGTCCTCGAGTTTGATCCCGAGGAGGTCGCACTTTATGAGCTTCTCCTGCTTGCTCAGATCCGACTCGCCGTCCTCCTCGGGCCTGGGCGGCAGCGGCGGCGCGGCGTTGGCGCCGGCGCCCTTGCCCATGTTGGCGTGGTAGGAGACGCCGCCGGTGCCGCCGTCTTCGAACGCCTCGTCGCGCTCGATGCCGATGCAGGCTTTGATGAGGGGGAGGAACAAGATCCACAAGATCCAGATGACGAGCCCGGCGGTGAACCAGTCGACCGCTTTTTTCTCCTCACCGAACCACAGGTCGTACGCGATGATCAGCTGCGTCAGCGCCAGCACCCGCATGCTCATCACCACGTACAGCGAGTGCATGGTCTTCATGCGGACCGGTTTACGAGCTCTCCTCAGGGCGATGTACTTGTCCGAGCAGTAGGTGACGCAGAGGCCGAAGAAAGCGATGAGGTAAGAAATCGGCAGAACCGGGCCGTAAATGACCGCGAGCGACACGGTCTTCAGCGTCGCCGCGTACTTCTCCGCGAGAATAAACTCGGTGGGTTCCAGCGCCCGCTCGGCCATGTCCTGCGTCTTCGCGTGTTTCGCCATCGATTGTCTGGATTTGCCGGCAAAGTCCAGATACGCAATCAGGTCGGGTAAGAACGCGTTGAACAGTTGCAGGTAAAACGCCGACTCGATCAAACCACCGGGCGCGTACCACAGGCACTCGCCCTGCGTCGATGTGGTTCGATCGCATCGCGATGCGGTGATGGGAACGATGGCCGTGTTCACCACGGTGACGATGAAAATTTTCACAGTGAGCGAAGCCTCAAAGTGTGTCCGCGTGTGGAAGCGCTGGAACTTCGTGAGCACCTTGGCGAGGTACTGCAGCGAGACGTTGATGGCGACGATCATGAAACCGGAGAACGCGGTCAGCGCGCCGATCGAACCGTCGTCGCCCGATGGATTCTCCCCGAGGGCGGCGGCTCTTATCTCGTCGTCCATCACGCTCGCTCGGGCATCCTCCCTGAGCTGCTCAAACACAATCTGGATACCGGCGCCGATGCCGAGGCCGGCGGCGAGCGCGAGCCACGCCTTGACGCTTCGCTCGTACCACGCCTGACCTCGGATGTTGACGTTCTCCCAGTTGACGTCGTCGGGCTCGGGCGGCACCGACATCGTCAGCCTGCGTCCGTTGAACCTCGGAGCCCCCCACGCCACGCCGCAGCACCCAAAGACGTAATCCAGCGCCAGCTCGCCCCACCCGCGGCGGTGGTCGATGAACGCGTTGTTCGCGTGCGCCTCGTAGTTCATGGTGACGAACGCCTCGCCGTTGTTGACCACCGGGAGCCTCGCCAGCTGGTCGACGCTTTGTTTCAGTTGCGCGCACTTGGCCTCGGCTTTGGCCACCGCGGCGTCGGAGTAATCCGTCGAACGAATGAACATCGCGCGGAAGGACGCGCCGGGTCGCCCGCCGCCGTCGCCGCCGCCCTTTCCGTGATCGTTCCACGCCCTGAGCTCCGCGAGTCTCATGCGCGCCTCGCTCAGGTCCCGCTCCGCCGCGAGCAGGCTGCCGACGTTTTTCGTAAACGACACCGACGCGACTTCGCCGTAGTGGGACATAAACTCCGCCATCTGCTGCCGCGTGAGCTGGTTCACGCCGAGGCCCTGCACGAGCACGGCGTAGTCGCCGACGGTCACGGCGTTGCGGTTGATCCGTTGCGCGTTCTTGAGCTGTTCCTTGTGGTAGAACGCGGTCCACAGCAGGAGAACGACGACGGAGACGAGGAGCCCGCACGCCAGGTTAGCCCCCGGCGTGTTCTCCTTGGCGAGCTCGGGCATCAGGCGCTCCACGCAGCACGTCGCCTTCTCCGCCGACGTCAGCGCGCTGTTAGTGCACGGCAGGTGCGCCGCGCAGAGGTCCCCGAGCGTCGCGAGGTCCTGCGAGGTTTCGATGAAGACGTCGCACAGCGTCGGGCACGAGTAGTACGACGCGGTCAACGGATCGTTGCAGGTGGCGCCGATGGAGGTGCCGAGGATGGCGGACGGCTGCGTCTCCCGCGCGCACACCTGCGCCCTGGCCTGCGTGTTGGACTGCACGTTGACGGTGTAGTCCGTGCTCAGGTTGTTGTTGGCGGAGGAGTGCGCGAGGGGCTGGATCCCGCAGCAGACGAGCAGCGCGAGCATGAGGTAGAGGAAAAACTTGATCGTCTCGAAGTACAGCGCCAGGCCCTCGGAGTGCTTCCCGATGGCGGCGTGGGAGACTTCCAGGGGAAACGGTCGACCCGTGCCCGCGACGATGACGTTCCTGCGTCGGGTTCGATGCGGGTGAGCGCGGGTCAGCGGTCGGGGTTCCGTCGGGACGGTTCCAACGGAGCCGATCCGGCTCCGTCGTCAGCGTCAGCGTCGAACAGCTAAGAGGAGGGGCGACGCTCACCGGGTGTCGACATCGTAGTGGAGGAGGCGCCTGTCCGCCGAGCGCTTCTGTGCCAGCGCGAAGTTGACCTTCGGCGCCATCCGGCTCTCCGTCGCTTGGAGCGCGCGCCGTGGAGTGAGCTCCGACCTCGCCTCGGGGATTGGAATACTTGTATCTCAAACCTTGGTAGTCCGACGCGCTTCGACTCGTGATGCGTCCGTCACTGAGCGATGGCGCTGCGAGCTTCCGCGCGGCGTCTGTCGCGGCTCGTTTCCGGCCGGTGCGCCGGCGGCACCGGCCGGGGTCTCTCCGGCGGGCCGACCCCGTCGTCGTCGGGAGGAGGCGGCGGCGGACCCGTCAAGCCCGCGAAGGGCGCCGCCGACCCGGCGGCACCCTCGGTGAACAAGAACCCAGCGGCGGGAGCGGCGGAACCGGCGAATCCCTTGGCCGTGTCGATGTTTCCGTGGGAGCGCGCGGTGTTATCCGACGGCAGACAGGACGGGCCGATGAAGCCGTGGCAAAAGCTGTACTGGGCGGCGTTCGGCGCGGCGGTGCTGTTCCTCGCGGGCAACAGAGCGCGGGTGTACTATCAGAGCATGAAGAGCAAGGAGGAGCTCGAGGCCGACCTGCGCGAGAACCGACGCGCGATGCAGGCGGCGCTGGAGGGTAAGTCGTTCGCGGACGGCGACGATCCGTTCGAGGGGATGGAGCCGCACGAGATCGAGGCTCTGCTGAGGCAAACCGCGCCGGACGGGGACCCTTACGCGGGGATGGCCCCGGAAGAGATCAACGCCTACCTCGCCAAGCAACAGGAGGAGCAGGTCGGCAAGCACCTCTCGATGCCCAGGAACATACCGACGCCGCGGTGACGCGTCCGCGTAGGTCGGAACCATTCTTTCGTTATTAGCCTATCATAGCGCCCCATCGTACTACCCTGTAACAACGTCGATCTCAAAGTGGACTAATCTCAAGGCGTCCATTCGCGCCGCGTCGACCGAAAACGCCGAACGGGTTCGCCCTCGTCCACCGACCACGACAGCCGAAGGTCCGCCGCCACCGGGAAGTGATCGCTCGCCCAAACACCGTCGACGTCGTGGCACGCGCACGCGTCGCTCATCGGCCCGCCCACGGCGTGCGCGCCGCACGCGCACCTCGACTCCCCCCGTCGCCGAAACGTCTCCGAGTTTGTGTCGACCCGGACAAACGCTCGGACGCATCGAGCTCGACACTGCACGTCGCCGCGGGTGTCGTCGCGCACGCCGTCGCCTCTGGCGACGAAGACGTGGTCTATGTGCCGCTGGTGTCCCACCGCGCCGGCGACACGGTTAGAGGAGGTTCCGCGCGCGCCGCCGACGGTGCCGCCGTGCCCGCCGCCGACGCCCGGTAGGTCGTCTCGACCCCAGCCGCGCCGGCGCTTGGAAGCGTACCATCCCCCGACGCCCCCGTCTCCCGTCCCGCCCCCTGTGTTCTCGCCGGGATCCCACCACCCCCGCTGCGCGTTGTGCTTGCAGTGCTTCGCGATCGTGTTCGAGATCATCTCCGCGTGCGCGGGTCCCTCCCAACCGTGCCACGTCGTCCCGGCGTGACCGCCGGACCGAACCCCGCGGTGCTTGCGATCGAATCGGGCGTTGGGGTTATCGGCGTCGAGGCACGCGAAGACGTCCACGAGCTCCGACGCACGATCCGCGCGCTCCTCGTCGAGGTCCCACTTGCGTTTACGCGGCGGGGAAGCCGCGGGCGGGGAAGCCGCGGGAGATCCCCCGCCGCCGCCGCCGCCCTTCCCTGTCGCGCGCGCCGTCTCCGATTGCAAATTTCCCGACACGTTGACCAAACCCCGAGATATCCCCGCCCCCTCGCCCGTCAGGAGCCTGTAGTGCTGCTGAATCTTCTGCATGTTGAAATCTCCGCCGACGACGATCGGGACGTCGCGGCCGTGCCTGTCCTGGATCCTTCGCACGCACGCTCGGACGCAAATCGCGCTGTTTCGCTTCGCCGGGACGTCGTCGTTCCAGTCGTGGCCCGCCTCTACGTGCGTCGAGCACGCGACGATCCGTTTGTCGATCGAACGCGTCACCCCCTTGACCATACCCGAACCGCGTTCGTCCCCCTTGAGCCTCAGGAGCACCCACGTGAACGCCACGACGCTTCCGGGCACGCTTCCGGGCACGCTTCCGGCGGACCCGCGGAGTCGAGCCCTGGTCCTGCCGTCGATCCACTCGAACTGACCGGCGTCCAGAGCCTCGAACGCGTCGTCCCGCCACCACACGCTGCACTGCTCCCACCTCGCGCCCGTTCGAAGCGCGTTCGCGATCGCCTCGTCGAGCGCGTCCGCGCCGCAAAGCGGATCAGTCTCCGACGGGGAGAGCAGCACGCGACGTTTTTTGGCCAGCGCGTCCGCCGCCCTCAACGACCTCACCGGCGGCGGGTAGCACCTGTACTCCGCCGCGTGCGACTCGCGCATCTCCCGCGCGCACATAAGCTCGGACGCCATGCACCCTAGGTCCTCCTGGAGGCACAGCACGTGCGGCGCGTCCCTCTGCACGGATCTCGCGACAATCGGGCATCGGACGTGCCAGTGCCACCCGCCCCCGCGCTCGTTCGCGCCGGGCTGGTTCGCGAACCGGTTAGCGGGGTCCGGGTCATTGTTCTTGAGGTTCCACGTCATCACCCGGACGCACGCGTGTTGGCCGACGCCGCCGGAGCGGTCGGGCCACGGCGGCGGGTCCCGCGCGGATCCGCCGAGTACGAATTCCTCGTCGTCGCCGGCTGTGTCGTCGCCGGCTGTGTCGTCGTTCTCGCGCCCGATCCCCCCCACCTCCTCCACCCGCCGCCGCCGCCGCCGCCGCCGCACGCGCCGCCCGAACGCGACGTCCAAGAGGCGCCGGCACGTCGCCCCCGCGTTGAGCGCGTCGCGGAGGCACAGGCGCTCCATCACCTCGCCGAGCACCCCGTCGGGCAGGTCCAGCAGGAGCGTCCGTCCGCCGACGCCCGGGCGCGACGACCCGACGCCGGCTACCGCCCGCGCCCGCGTCCCCGCCTTCGCCGCCGCCTTCGCCGCCGCCGCCGCCGCCGCCCACGCGGCGTCCTCTCCCGCGACGCGCTCCGCCTCGCGAGCGTCCCATCGCGCGCCCAGGCGTCGCTCGATCTCGTCCTCGACGACGTTGGTGGCGCCGACAAAGCCGGGGTATCCCTCGCGCCTGAACCCCGCGAAGGCGCCGCGCGTGGACGCTCCCTCCCACGGCGCGTGCGACGCCGCGGACGACGCCGCCGCGTCGCACTCGGCGGCGAGGCACCCGAGGAGCGTGCCCACCTCCACGCCGCCGACGACGCCCGGGCCGGGATCGCCGTCGGCGGCGTCGGCCAGGCGCCTCGTCTCATCCCTCGCGTCGTTCGCGGCGCGGAGGATCTCAGACGGCTGTGTCTCGTCCCCTAGGGTGCGTGTCGCCGGCGGCACAGCTGGCGGCTTCGCGCTCGAGTCGTCGTTCGGATGCGCGCGGTGGGGGTTGGACGCGCGCGGGGCGGGTTGGACGTCCGCGAGCGGCGTCCTGTTCGCGGGTTTAGATCCGAGCGCGTACGGCTCCGTCGGCAGCGCGCGCTTTTGTCTGATGCTGTCGTACATCCACTCCTGCCGCAGGATCGTCGGGGGCGTCCCGCCGCCGGCGCCCGCGACGCACGACGCGGGCATGGACGCGAGGTACGCCGCGAACCTCGGGTCGTCCTCCTCCGCGCACGGGGGGTCCACGAGGAGCACGTGCGTCGCGCGGCGCCTGAGATCCTTGGCCGGGACGACGACGACGCACCCCCGCTCGCGGAGGAACCCCGCCCACGCCTTGAGCCGGAACTTGTGGACGGCGCGCGGGGCGTGGAGCGCGACGACCCACGATCGAAGCTCGTCGCTCGACATGGGCCGACCGGGCGAGCGAGCGCGGCCCTGGAGGCGGCCGCGGCGCGGAGTGGTCACGAGGTCAATGGCTCTAGCACTACTCATAGATGTTGGCACCGGGTGCCCAAAATTTTCCGGCGCGGGCCGGTGAAACGGGCCGCGTCGAGAAGAGCTTCCCACTTTTTGTATCAGAGTCAGTCTGCAAAAACTGCACCAAAAAGTTGTTAGGACCGTTGTGCTTCGCAATCACGGGACGGGCCGTTTCCGATAGAGGGCGCCACCCGAGCCGCGCGGCACTCGAGAGGCGCGCGCACTAGCAGCGGGCGACTTTCACCGCGGAGCGGATCCTCCCGACGGACTTAGCGTCAGGGGAGGAGAGATCCACTCTCGCGCTCTCCGCGAAGGGCGCTCCGAACGCCTCCGGGGCTGCGGAAGAGGGCACTCCACAGCTGTGACGATGCGGATGGGCGCGGACGGGGCGCGCCGGGAGATTGCTAAGCGTCGGGCGGCGACGCCTCCGGGCGCGATGGGAGCGCGCGGATCCGCGGGCCGATCGTCCATCGCCGAGCTCGCGCGATCGACGCTGCTCGCGGTGCTCGCGTTGGCGTGCGCGATACCCCCGGGCGCGCTCGCGACGAGCCACGACGACACCGACGGGCCGCAGGCGGTGGCGGTGCACGAGAACGTCCGGCTGGTGGAAGGTTGGTCTTTCCGCGAGGTGGACGCGATATGGGGGGACTACTCCCCCGGCGGGCTGTCGGCGTCGTTCGCCGTGTCCACGTGGGCGGAACGGCTCGACCGGACGCTGTACGCCAACCTCACGAACGCGGACGCGCCGTCGCTCGAGGCGCTCCCGGAATGCGCCGACTCGTCCAAGTTTTCCACCCAACACGTCAATGACACGCACGTCCCGAGCTACGTGATCAACACGACGCTGACGTGCCGTCCCACACTGTTCGGCACGGGCGTGACCGCGGGGTACGCCGTGGAGACCAGGTACGACGCCCCGAGCCTGGACATCGTCGTGAAGGTGAACAACGTCAACGCCACGGTTCGCGCGAGGTCGAGCGACCCGAGGCTCGGGTACCCGGCGACGAGATTCCTCAACGAGGACGAGACGGACGGATGGATCATCGCCGCCAACACGAGCGCGACGGGGGACGAGCGAGACGCGGTGGGCGTGGCGCTGCTCATGGACGCCCAAAACCCCACGCTGGTGGAGATTGACGTCGTCTCGGGCGACGGCGGGACTCGAGCGACGTATTGGCTGACGGTGACGAAAAACTCGTCGCAGTTCTCGTGCCCGGGACGAAACGCGAATCCCGCGCTCGTCGACGGCGTGGACACGACGTGTCTGGGTAAGGAATCGACGGTGGAGCCCGTGCCGGCGGTGGTTCAGATTCATCAGACGACGACGCTGCTCGTGCAGGGGAAGGACCGGGCCGGTCTGTTCAACGCGAAGGGTGGCGAAGCGGATGGGATCGAGGTGAAGATTCAGCACTACTGGGAGACGACCGACTTGCACCTCAACCTGGTCACCAACTACGGCATGGAAACGTACGGCACCGCGGAGGACCTCGGCAACGGCAACTACGCCATAGCGTTCTCCCCTGGCAAATCCGGATTGTTCTTCTTCACGGTTTCGTTCTGGGGCGTGCAGCACACCGTCGAGAGGTTCAGGGTCGAGCCGAAGAAGGCGCTGGTCGTGGACTACGAAGTCACGTCGCCGGTGCTCGACAGGGTGCCGAGCGACCCGAAATTGGGCGCGGCGACCGTGGAGGAGATCGTCGACTTCACCGTTCGTTCCTCGGACGGATTGGACCACGCCTTTGACGACGACGCCGCCATCACCGCGACGATTCAATACTTTGGCGTCGGCCCGGAGAGCGGGGGCAAGACCCGAGCGGAGTGGCTGGCGGAGGAGGGGTGGTACGATCAGCACGAGTTCTACCACGAGCCAAGTCCTACGCCTCTGGTGATATCGCGGGACGACGAAATCGGCGAGCGGTACTTCAAGTTTGCGAAGACACAGGCTGGTCAGTACGAGATTCACGTCAAGCTCGGAGCCGCGCCCTTGGGCCATAGCCCGTACACGATTCACGTCAAGGGCGGTCCCGCCGTGAACCACGTGCGGGCTAATGCGTCGTCGCGAGTCGGTCTCACGACCATCGTGTACAAGGGCGAGACGGGAGATAGGCTGAGCAACTCGAGATCCGATCAGTTGGAGAGTTACAAGCAGGGCGAAACCGACACTTACGAAGCCGGGACGAAGGTGCAGATCGACGTCGACCTGAGGGATAAGTTCGGCAACGTCGCGACGATCGACACCGCGCACCGCGAGCTGCTGGTGAAGTTCCAGGATAAGAACGGCAACGGCGGCGGCGGTGGCGATTTCATCATCGCCCAGGTCTCGCGTAATTTCGAGGGGATGGCTGCCGGCTTTGGCTACAAAGCGTACGCAACCCTGACCCGCGCGGCTGAGTACGCCGTCACGGCGCAGATCGGCGGCGCGCAGCTGTGCGTCTCCAACAGCACCTGCAACGCGACGGCGTGCGGCGACGAACCGATTAATTTCACGGCGATTGACGTGTGCATTCACGACGCCAACGTCACCGTGGCGAAAGCGTCCGCGGAAAAGTCTCTGTTGCTCGGCAGCGGCGCGGTTAAGGACGGTCGAATCGTCGCCGGCACCGAGGTGAGCCTCGCGGTGGTCCCGCTGGACGCGTACGGCAACGTCATCACGAAGGACTCGAGCGCGTACGAGTTCAACGTCACGAGAGATTCCGACAAGCACGCGGAGGAGAGCAAGAAACCCATGACTTACGACGCCGACGACGGCACGCACACGGGCACGTACAAGCTCACCAAGTCGGGCGTCTACACGGTGGGCGTGACGCAGACGGCCCCGGACGGCGACATGTTCCACACCGTGGGCGGCGCCGACGGCAAATTCAACGTGACGATCGTAGCCGGCGATCCGCAACTGGACAACACCCAAGTCGCCGTCGCCGCCTCCTCCTTCGCCGCGGGCGAGGACGGCTCCGTCGACATCACCCTCAGGGACGCCAACGATAACGACGTCGAGGAGGATCGAACCCGCGACCTCGTGGTCAAGATGATACCCTCGTCTACCACTGAGACGTCGCGCACCTTCGCCAGCACCGACGACTCGTCCGCGTCTGGCACCGGCGGCGCGGTGCGAATCGCGTGGTCACCGACGGCGCTCAAGCACGTCGTCAGCTTCAACATCCCCGCCGCGGGGGAGTACCGAGTCGCCGTGTACCTCGCCGGCGAACGCGTCGGTGGAACGAGCGTCTCGAACGCCGAGTTCACCGTCACCGCCGGAGACCCGGACGCGAGCGCCACGAGCGTCGTCGGCGCCGGGTCGACGTCGGCGACGGCGAACTCGCCGGCTTCGTTTCACGTCGTCGCCGCCGATCGATACGGCAACAGACGAACGTCAGCGCACGCGACGATCACCCCCGCCGTGCACGTGTCGGTGACGGTACCCGGGAGCACGCGCGGGGCGTGCGGCGCCGTCGACGTCGTCCAGTCGCCGACGATCGTTTGGAACTCGACGCGAGAGCGGTACGACGTGTCGTACACGCCGACGGTTTCCGGATCGTCCTCCGTTCGCGTGACGATGGGCGGAAGCGACGTGACCGACTCGCCGTTCGCGGGCGCGGTGTCGCCGGGGGCGGCGGACGCGGCGAAGAGCCTCGTGTACGGCGCCGGGGTGCGCGGCGCCGTCGTGAACGGCGCCGGTCGGGTCGTCGTTCGCGCGGCGGATTCAAACGGAAACTACGTCGTGAACGGCGGGGATCCGTTCCGGGCGTGGGTCGTGGACGCCGCGACCGGCGCCGGATACGCGGACGTCGAGCTGACGGATAACGGCGACGGGACGTACTCGGCGGAGTGGACGCCCTCGACGACCGGGACGGAGTACGAGCTCAACGTTCTGCTCAGGGGTACCCCGGTGGCGGGTAGTCCGTATCGGGGTCTGAAGGCGGTGTCCGCGGCGGGCGCCGCGACGCCGGCGATGTTCGAGGCTGCGGGCGACGGTCTCGAGCGCGCGGTCGCGGGCGAGCGCGCGACGTTCAGGATCGAGGCGGCCGACGCCGACGGCGTCGGCCTGGCGGTGGGCGGATCGGATCTCACCGTGACGCTGACGTGGACCCCGTCGAGCGGCGGGGCTTCGCAGACCAAGACCCTGGCGAAGAAAAACGCCGGCGACGCCGGCGCCGACGACACCGACGTCGTCCTCGACAACGGCGACGGGACGTACGCGGTGACGTACACGGTGATGGCGGCGGTGGACCACGCGTTGGACGTTCGCGAAGGGATCGGATCTAACGCCATTTACGGTGCCTGGCCAAAGACGGTTAATGTCACCGCGGGCGCGACCGACGCGTCGCGCTCGAGTCTCGGTCTGCTAGAGTCTGATCAGACGACGATTCCCTCGACGGCGGCCGCGGGCGACGAGCTCGTATTGCGCGTTCACGCGGCGGACGCCAACGGCAACGCGAAGTGTTACGACGAAAACGGCGACGGCTACGACGCCTTTGTCCCCGCGCTCACGCTCGACGGAGAGCCCGTCGACGACCCGGACGACGTCATCTCCACCCCCCCGACGCAGAACAAGACTGGCGGGTACTACGACTTCAAGGTCACGCCCAAAGCGGCGGGAACCTACGCGTTCTCCGCCTCGCTGAACGGCGTCGACGTATCCGGGACGTCGACCGTGACCGTCACGGAGGGCGCCCTGGACGCGTCGTCGTCCACCGTGGACGGCGCGGGGCTCTTCGGCGGTCTCTCGGGGGTGAAACACTTCGCCCGAGTCGTCGCTCGAGACGCGCACGGCAACCCGATAACCAACGAGACGGCTAGCCTCGCCCACGACGACTGCTCGGCGACGCTCACCGCGACTGATGTGGCGTCTTCGAACCCAAACGTGACCGCGTCGTGCAAATTGATCGACGCGTCCAACGGCGTTTTCAACGTCACCCTGCTGTCGTACACCGCGGGTGATTACACGCTGGACGTCAAGCTCGACGGCGCCGCCGCGGGTGACTCGCCGTACACCAAGGTTTCCTTCGCCGCCGGAGGACCGGTGGCGAAGGAATCGACCGTGGAGGACGTCGCGGCGAACGGCGCGGATCTCACCGCGGTGGCGGGAAAAGAGACGACGTTCACGCTCACCGCGCGGGACGAGTTTGGGAGCGCGCGGACCGTCGGCGGGGACGTGGTGTCGGCGACGCTGGACCGGGATCCGCCCGTGTACGCCGCGGTGAAGGATAACAAAAACGGGACCTACTCCCTGACGTTGGCGCCGCCCGCGGCCGGGACGAACCAGAATTTCTCGGTGATGATCGGCACCTCGCACGTCAAGAACTCGCCGTTCAACCTGACGGCGACACACGCGAAAACGTCCGCGCTGTTCACGTACGCGGTCAAAAACGCCGCAGACGGACGCTGTCCGGATGAAAAAGCCGAGGTTAACAGCGAGGCGACGTGCGGAGTCGCGAACGCGATCTGCGGAGTCGCCGGCGAAGACAACGTCTTCATCATCAAACCGATGAACGAGCACGACGTTCCGCAAGACTTCGAGTCCGTCACCGACGCGTTCGACGTCGTCATCTCCCCGTCGGGTAACTCCTTCGGGTCTCTCCCGCGATTGGACGGATCCCTCCCGGGCGTAGCCGTCGCGACGAAGACGACTTGCGGGTACGAGGTGAAGTGGCGCGCCGATCGCGTCAGGTACGAGATCGACGGGACCGTCGCTCCGTACGATTTGAACGTGACCCTGGACGGCGCTCACGTGAAGGGTTCGCCTTTCAAGCTGGTCGCGGCGCCGGCGCGCGCGGCGGCGAAGGGCACGATTGTTTTCCACACAAACTCGGGGGTGATGGGCTACGATTCCAGCCGCATGCGCGATAACACGTTCGTCGCCGGCGAGGCTCAGAAGCTGGTGGTTCAGACGAGGGACATCTACAGGAACGACGCCAAGTACGACCCTTACGCCGCCCCGCAGGTCACGGTCACCGCGCGATTGAACGCCACCTCGGGGCACATCGATCAGAACCGCGGAGAGGAGATCTCCGTGCGGGTGACCAACATGCTCAACGGACTCTACCGCCTGTCCTTCACCCCGATCAAAGCCGGACCGTACGAGCTGTGGGTCACGGTGAACGGGGAGGTTGTGGGCGAAGGCAAGGTGCCGCTGCCCGTCGTTGTCCAGCCGGCGGCGCTGTCGCCGCGCCACTTTGCGGTGTGGGGCCCGGGCATCACCGAGCCCGCGATTGTCTCCCAGCCCAACTACTTCAGGGTGCAGGTTCGCGACAGCTTCGGCAACAACATCGTGCACGACGGATCGCTGCTCGTGCCAGTCCGCCGAGGCTGCCAGCCGTATTACCAGCACTACTACGAGATTGAGGACTGCAAGGGGTACGAACTCGGCGTAAAACTGAACGTGAGGGTCGGCGAGATTTTCGACGCCACGTCCGCCATCGTGGCTGCCGAGGAGACCACCGTCGAGTTCATTCCCGACGGCCCGGACCTCTCCGGCCACGGATCTCTGGCTGATTCCAGTTCCATCCTCAACGCCACCAACAACCACACGAACGGCACCTACCTGGTCAACTACACGGTCGGTAAGATCGGGTTCGTCCTGGCAACCGTCGACGTGGAGCGCGTCGTCGAGAGCAAGTACCCCAACGACGGCCGAACGCTCTGGCACAGCGAACATCACAACGTGACGGACTCCCCGCACCCGGCTCGCGCCGTGCGAGGTCTCATGGTATCCGGCTCCATGTCGGGCTTTGGCACCGAAGACGGCGCCGCCGCGAGGGTGGAACTTCCCGTGATCATCACCCCGCGCGATAGCCGCGGCAATCACGCGGCGTTGCGCCCGGGTGACGCGTCGAGGTACCGGCTGAGCGTCTCCCCCGAGCACCGCGCGGAGGTCACGACGCAGCCCGCGCCCGACGGCGTCGGCAACTTGGTCGCCAGCTGGACCGGTAAGTCCCCGGGCGACGTCACCGTCAGCGTCAAACTCGACGGCGTAGACGTTCCCGGATCGCCCAAGACGGTGAACATCCTGGTCAATCCGCTGTACATGAACATCAACCCGCTGCTGTCGAGAGCCTCCGGGCCGGCGCTGACGGGATCCTACGCAGGTCAGAAGACGGGGTACACGATCGAGTTGGTCACGGACTCGGGCGCGGGGTTCCCGGCGAGCGCCGACTACGAGTGGAACGGCGTGGACCCGTGCGTCGTTGGATCCGCCGCGCGCGGCTTCGTGCAGGTCAAGCTGGATAACGAGCCGCTGGGTGCGGGTCCCTCCGGCGACGCCTCCATCCTCGACAACTGCAACGGGAGCTACAGCGTGAGCCTGACGCAGACCAAGGCTGGCACGCGGCTGTTCCAGACCTTGATCGGCCCGGAGGAGGACAACCCCAACTTCAAGGCGGGCGTGCCCCGAGGGATCGGGCCGGTGGTGTCCGCATCCGGCGTGGTGGACGCGGGCTTGGTCGACGTCGTGGTCTACTCCGGTCCCACCGCCACGGCGGTTGTCGAATGGCTCGGTCACGCCAAGGCGGGCAACGGATACGTCGGCGACAAGATCGAGGTCATGATCTACCCCGAGGACGCTTACGGCAACAGGATCGACTACCACGTCTTCCCGCGGGACGGACTCGGCGTCGCCGTGGACGTCAACGCCGTGGGGACCGACGTGTTCACGCTGACCCGGCTGACGGACACGTCCCGCCCCGGCCCCGCCACGTACCACTTCTACGGCGAGTACGTGCCCACCGAGGCTGGCAAGTACACGTTCACCGTGCACTTCAACGCACAGGACGGAAGGTACGAGACGGTTGGGAAGCCGCAGACGATGGACATAGCCGCGTCCACGGCCAGCGTGGAAACCTCGGTGGTGTCCGGCGACGGAGTGGCCAAGGCCAAGACCGGGGTGCTGTCGTGGTTTCGGGTGGAGCTCTTCGACCGCGGCGGGAACGCCGCGGGCCGCGGCGACTACATCGCGCCGCAGGACAAGCCCTTCCTCCCGGAGCACCCGCGTCCGGGCGGGGTCCCCACCATCGTCGAGGCGAGGCTCGTTCCTTTCGGGAAGGAATACGCGCAGGGAAGAGTCGCGAGCGTACACTACGACGACGAACACGACGTGTACATCGGCAGTTACAACGCCACCGAGTCGGGCCGAAGCTCCCTCGTGGTCCTGCTCTACGGCGAGCAGATCAAGATGGGGCCGGATTACCTCGGCACGGACGTCACCGTCGGCGACGCGTCGACCGGCGCGTGCACCGCCACCGGCGAATCCATCGGCGTCGGCAAGGTTCCCGTCGTCGCGGGATCGCAAACGTCGGTGACTGTTCACGCGCGAGACGTTTTCGGTAACGCCCTAACCTCCGGCGGGTCCGTCTTCGATCTCCTCGCTAGGCCCGCGAAGAAGACGGGCGGCGGCGACGCCGACGACCCGACGCAGTGGACCGTGGACGACGCCTCCCCGGTGTACCTCTCGCCTCCCGAGCTCGAGGATCGCGGGAACGGGACGTACCTATCCGAGTTTGTCCCGACCGTCGCCGGAACGTACCTGGCGATCGTGACGCGCGGCGGTTCCGCGATCGAAGGTTCGCCGTTTCTGTTCACCGTGGTGCCGGGGACGATCAGCGCGGCGCACTGCACGCTCGAGTGCGTCGACGGCGAGGAGTCTGACTGCCCGCTCCCGCCGAACGCGGCGACGGTCGGACGAGAGGCTAAGTTTCACGTCGTCGCGAGGGACGCTCACGGAAACGTCAACACGCGCCCGGCGGACACCCGCCCGATCGACGGCGACACCTTCTACTACTCCGCGATGGGCGCGGGGAATTACGCCGAGTGGCGGGTCGCGCCCGAGGTTGGAACCGCGCCGGGTCGGTACCTCGCCACTCTCAGCACGACGACGGCGGGGAAAATGGAGATTCGCGTCACCCTCGGAGACGAGCTCGTGAAGAAAGTCGTGACGTCCGTGGCGCCCGGACTGGTCTCGCCCGCGCACTGCGAGGCCACCTCGGACTCGTTCCCTTACGCCACCGCGGGGGTGACGCACGACGTGACCATCGTCACCAGGGACAAGTACGAGAACCGGCTCATCGAGGGCGGGTCGATTCCCGAGATTAAGGCCGACGCCGTGCACGTCTCGAGCTTCAACGGAAGCGTCGCGCTCGTTCCCGTCACGGACGCGTCGGACGGCACGTACGGCGCGGAGTTTAACCTGACGCGGGTCGGCGGGTGGGCGATCGACGCCGTGTTTGTCGGCGAAAAAGAAGACGGCGCTTTCGTGCGAGCGGATTTTTCCGTCGTGGCGGGGGAGCTGGACCTCTCCAACACGCGCGTCAACGGCGTCCTGACGCCCTACCCGGGTCCTTACACCGCCAGCTCGACGAACCAGTCGCAGTTCTCGGTGACGTTCTACGACGCCGCCGGGAATAAGCGAAACGTCTCGACCGACTTGACGGATGGGACTCTCAGACTGGTGCTGACAGACGGCTACAACGCGGAACACGCGGTGCCGCACGACACCCCCAACTTCAACGAGACTAGCGGCGCGTTCACCGTCGACTTCACGTGCGCCAAGGCTGGCCGGCTGGCGATCACGTTCGTCACGAGCCGCGGCGAGCCCCTCCTTGACGCGGACACCGGCTCGCCGTGGGAGGCGATTGTCAATCCGGGGCTTCCGGATTTGTCCGAGACTTTGGTGTACGGCGCGGGCGTCGAGGTGGCGGCGTGGTCGCAGCCCAACATCGTCAACGTGCGCGCCGCCGACGCCGAGGGTAACCCGTACGCGACGACACCCGGCAACGTGACGTACGCGTGCGTCTTTACCACGCTCGGCGGCGGTTCCGTCCCCTCCGACTTTGCGGTGACGCAGTGGACCGTGTACGTCGGCGACGGAGTGTACACCGTCTATTACGAGCCCCCCGCGCACACCCAGCCGTACAACATCAAGGTGGTGGTCACCGCGGACGGCGCTCAGGTGGACCCGGCGGGCAAAGTCGTGCAAGTCTCCGCGCCCGCGACGGCGTTGAGCGCGTTTACGTCCGTCGTTTTGAACCGGTACCTCGAGCCGCTCTCGTCGGACGAGGCCAACGAACTCGGGTTTCGCGCGGGGCAAACCGCGCGATTGCTGCTGGAGGCGAGGGACGAAAACGGCGCCCCGCGTTCCCCGCCCACCGCCGATTACTTTCGCGCCAGCGTCTTCCCCAGCGCCGGGGTCACGACGTCGAACGTGACGCTCACGGCGCAAGGACGGGTGGCGTTTGAGTTTATAGCCACGCGAGCCGGCGAGTACAGCGTCCTCGTGGAGTACTCGCCCACCGGAACCAGCGGGACGTACTCGCCGTTGGGGGGTAACTGGGACTCCGTCGGGGACGTCGACGCCGGGTACGTGCGCGTTCTCGTGCGATCGGCGACTCGTGCGAACGCGGCCAACGTGACGGTGATAAAGGCGTTCGACGCCGGTTCGAGCGAGGGTTCCGTCTCCGCCGGGACAGCCGCCACCGTGCGGCTGGCGAGCGTGGACGAGCACGGCAACCGCGTGACCCACACCGGCGCGATGGGCGCCGAGGCGTACGCGGGGTTGCTGCGGCCGGTGAGCTCCGACGCCGACAACGTGAACTCGGTCATTCGCGAGGTGGCCGGGGCGCTGGTGGACAACGAAGACGGCACCTACGACTTGAACTTTGTTCCCACCGTCGCGGGTACCTACGAGCTCGTGGCGACGCTGGGGGGCGTCGAGATCGCCGCGACGAGCGGCGTCGTCGTCAAGGTTCGTCACGCGGAGGTTTTCGCGCTGGCCACCACGTTCAACCCGACGCTCGACGTTTGCGAGTACATGGGCGTGGGTGGCGAGATTTTCGAGTTTCTCGTTCAAGCCAGGGACGCGTTCGGCAACCTTCACGACGACGGCGACGAGAAGTTCACGCTGAGCGTCACCGACAGTCCCGCCGACGCCGTCACCATCAAGTCCCCCGCCGTCGTCGCCAACCCCAACGGGACGTACACCGCGACGTTCACCCCGTACACCTCGGGCGATTACTCGTTGAAGGTTACCCACGAGGGCTCGGGTTTGACGCTGCTGAACGATTTTAAAATCGCGGTGGCTTCGGGCAAGGCGGATAAGGACAGGGTGACGCTCGGCGGCGCGGGAGGCTTCCACGGCGGCAAAGCCGGCGTCGCGCAGTCGTTCACCGTGTACGTCCGCGATGCCTACGACAACCCGGTGGCGTCCAATCCCGCCGACGGGATCGCGATGCCCGTCTACTCGGACGAGTCACTCGCGACGAAGATCACGGAGTGCGTCCTCGCGGAAACCCCGGGCGAGGTCGGTCAGCTCACCGCGACGTACACCATCACCGACACGGGAACGTACTGGATCGGCGCGACGCTGCGCGGCGCGCTCATCGCGGCGGCGCCGTTCAAGCTGGAGATTGCCCCCGCCGCGGCGCCCAATATTACCTCGGCAACTGTCTCCTCGTCGCTGATGCGGATAGACGCGGCGTTTGACGTCGCGACCGACCGCGGCGCCGGCGCCGGCACGAACGTCGCGGGCGTCGTCGGCTGCGCGCGGTACCTCGCCGCCGACACCGTCTCGGACGTCGGCTCCGGCGCCGAGTGCGTGTGGGCGAACGCGAAGACGCTGTCGATTTACTTTGGCAAAAACGCGACGATTCGCCCGGGTGATTTCATCTCGCTCTCGACGAACGTGATCAAGAGCGCCGACGGTAACTCGCACGCCGCGTCCGGGAGCTACGTCGTCCGCGCGCCCCCCACGCCGACGCCGCCCGAGGCGAGGCTCAGCGTCCCGGACAGGGTCGGTCCGTGCGACGGAGTCGTCTTGGACGCGTCGCAGTCGAGAGGCGGCGGCGGCAGGCCCATGGAGTTTCGTTACTCCGTGGTGGCCACGGCCACCGACGGAAGCGCGGTGGCGGACGCCCTCGGCGCCGCCGTGAGCGCCGCGGAGGTTGCTGGCGGGGGCGTGACGAATCCGGTCATCTCGCTCGAGTCCGCACACCTCGAGCCCGGCGTGAGCTACACGTTCACCGTCAAAGTCACGGATTTCACCGGCGGGTACTCGACGGCTTCCGCGACGGTTGCCAAGTCTGTTTACCCCATGCCCATCTCGAAAATCTCGAGCGGGAGGACGTACACGGCCACGCGTTCGCACGCCGTCACCATCGAGGGGGACGTTCAGCTGCCCTCGGTGGCTTGCGACGCCATCAAAGGGACGGAGGTTGGCGACGGGATCGATTACCGCTGGTCCATCGTGGAGGGTCCGATTCTGGTTGAGGAGAACTTCCAGAGCGCACACCACTTCGAGCTCCACGCGCGCACGTTGACGACGCGATCGCTGTACATCCCGCCGCGCACGCTGGAACCCGACGCGGTGTACAAGTGGAGGCTGAGGAGCTCCCTGAGGGTCAACCCGAGGGCGTTTTTCAGCGATCAGATTGTCACCGTGCGGGTGTCCAGCTCGCCGATCGTCCCGAATCTTCTCACCGGGGACCACCGGACCGTCTTCGCCGACGCGCCTCTGGCGCTGGAGGTGGCGCCGGAGGACCCGGACGACGCCAGGGACACGCAGGGCGCCGCGTTTCCGTTCACGTACGTGTGGTCGTGCAAGCTCCTCGAGACGGATCAGATCGGAGAGAGCTGCGACCTGCCGCCGGATAAGACGCCGGGCTCGTACCACCTCAGCGAACCCAGGGTGGTGTTCCCGCCCGGTGCGTTGACGCCCGGAAGGACGTACGAGTTCTCGGTGCGCGTCGCCCGCGAGCCCGTGGCGGGGGGTCGAAAGGTGGACGTGCCCATGCGCGTGACGGTCGTCGAGCGAACGAACTCGACGACGACGAACTCGACGACGACGACGACGGCGACGAACAGCTCACTCAACAACGCCCCCGCGCTTCGCGTCGTCGGGACCCCGACCGGCGTGTGGTCCGCGTCGCGCCGGCTCAACCTCTTCGCCTACGTCGACGACTGCCCGGGCCCGGATCCCGCGAGCTGCGCCGTCGCGTGGACCTGCGTCGAGGGGGATCTCGCGGCGGACGGCGCGCTCGCGGCGGCGGCGTTGACGGGCGTGAACCGGTCCGTGCTGAGCATCGACCGGGGCGCGCTCACCGAGGGGATGTCGTACACGTTTCGAGCGTCGGGCGTCTCGTGGGGCGGCGCGGCGAACCTCACCGCCGACGCCGCCGTCGTCGTCAACGCCGCGCCCAGGGGTGGTACGCTCGAGGTGGCGGCCGTCGAGGACGCGGACGTTCGACCGTTCGCCGACATCGGCGTCCAAAAGTTCCTCGCGCGCGCCGTGGGGTTCGCCGATGACCCGGACCACTACCCGCTGACGTACGAGTTTTTCAAAAAGACGAACGTCACCGTCGACGTCACCGACCCCAACTCAAATATCACGACGGTTCGAGATCCTCTCGGCGCGACGCAGACGGCGAATAACATCGTGCTCATACTCGGCCCGGGGCGGCACGAGATCGAGACGCGGGTGACGGACAGGCACGGCGCGTCTGCCGTCGCGACCGCGACGGTGGTGGTGGCGCCCGCGCCCGTCCCGTCGCCGCCGCCCATGCCGCCGCCGCCCATGCCGGAGTTTTCTGGACGCAGGAAGCTCCTCGCGGGCGTGGAGGCTGACGCGGGGGATGAGACCTATTACCTCAGCAACCAGCCGCCGTACACGCGCGGGTACAACGCCACCACCGCGGCGAGGTTCTTCGAGACGTTAGTGGCGCCCTCCGTCGCCATCGGCGCGCACTCGCAAATCGTCCAAGCCGCGGACGCGTACGCGAGAGTATTCGCCGTCGAACCCTCGGGGGTTTTGCCGCAACCCGCGGGAACCGATCCGCAAACGACCTCAAACGCGTGCGTCGACGAGGACCCGGACGCGCTCGACGTGGCCACGCAGCACGCGCGCGTCGCCGCCGCGTTGGCGACGGCGCGCGACGCCACCCCGCGAACGAACGCCGGGGTGAACCAGCTGTGGTGCGCCTCGGCCGTCTTATCCACCGACCCGAGGCTGGTGCGGGCGGGCGTCGGCCGCGACCTGATGCACGCGCTCGTCGCGGACGCGCGCGAACTCGCGCTGTCGAGCCGGGACAAGTCGCGGGACGGTCCGGTCGCGGACCCGGACTCCGGCGTCCTTCGGTGCGTCACGGAACTCGTCTCGAACCTTCTCGCCGCTCGCGTCGGCGGGTGCGACGCGAGATTCGACGAAATCTCCGAAGCTTTGGCCGCCTCCGCCGTCGACGACGTCGTGTCGGCCATCGGCGTCGCCCTTGTCCCGGGCGCCGTCGCCGTGACCGCGGACGCGAGGCACCTGTCCCTCGCGGTCGCCGCCGCGGATCCCTCCACGGGCGTGGGCTTCCCGCTCGTCGCGGCGATCAACTCGCGGGGTAAGTCGGCGGCGAAGGTTTCGCTCGACGCCGACGTCACCGCGGTGGGCCCGTTCAACGGCACGAGGGGGTATAACGGCACGAGGGGGAACTCGATCGTCTCGGTGACGCACTACCGCGTCGGCGACGGTATCGCGCCCCGCCTCGCCGCCGAGGCGATCGCCCCGCGGCTCGTGAGCAACTACACGCACGTGACGTTTGCGCACGTCGCGAACCTCTCCGAGACGGACACCGCGAGACGAGTCGTAAAAACCGCAACCGTGACGCTCGGGTACGACGAGGCGTTAAGATCCAGCGACGCCAACGCGGGCAGGCACCCGGAGGTGAGGATCTACGACCACGCGCTCGCGCTGGCGACGATCGCAGCGAACGCGACGGACTCGCTCGGGAACAAGCTCGCCAAGTACCCGGGGTGGACCGACCGAGGCGCGTCGTCGTCGTCGGTTTCGGCGAGAACCGGCGCCGAGGATGCGTCGGCGGATTCGACGTATGCATCGTTCGAAAGCCTCGAGTCTTCGAGGCTGATGCTCGGGGTGGTGATGGTGAACACCAACGCGCCGCCGCCGCCGCAGCCGCCGCCGCCGCCGAGCCCGCCGCCGCCGATACCGCCGTCGCCGCCGCCGCCGCCCGAGCCCGAGCCCGAGCCGGAGGATCACACCGCGTGGATCATCAGCGGCGTCGTCGTCGGGGTCTGGTTCGTGCTGTCCTACGCGGGGTACTACTATTACGTCAACTACTACAGCAAACGCGATTGGTCCGCGGAGTACAAGGCGTACATCGCGCGCAAGAAACACGCGCAGCGGATGAAGGAGTACTTCAAGAAGGAGAAGGAGGTGAAGGAGAAGATGTCGATGATTGACGCGTTCAAGCGGGAGCAGAACCGGCGGAAGGTGTTGAGATGGGCCAAGGTGAATATGGGCGCCTTGAGGGATAGGCTCAGGCGAGGACCGCCGCGCGTGGCGCCCGCGCCGGGCGGGGGGTTGCCCAGAAGGCCGCCCGCCAAGCTCGCGCTTCCGTACTGATGACGAGCAACCGAACCGCTTGAACAACCAAACTCTAGCAAAGATAGAAAGTTAGGCAAACCTAGTAGAGAAATAGCCACGACCCGGCGTCTTCGTCACTGTCTCGGCGCGTCGGAGCGAAGCGCGCCGCGGCGGTCGCCGGATATCGGCGTCGTCGATAGGGCCGTCTGGCGGTCGGATGACCGCGCGAGGTGCGTGAAACCCGCCTTGTTTGAGGCTCGCCTTCGTCTCGTGTGATTCGGATTTTGGCGGCGGTGCCCAACCCAGGAATCCCCGCCGCGCGCGTTCGACTGCACCAGCATATACCGGTCGGCAGGGACCATCCAATCCCACTTGCCTTCTTGGCCTACAACGGTGCACAGACTCGGCCTCCATTTAATGAGCCTCGGGGAAGGGCGCTCCACCCGACCCGAGTTCGATTCCGGGGGCGACAATCCATCCGAGGTTTAGTTAGACCCGAATCCCGCCCCGTCCCGTGCGACCCCGACAAATCCCCGATGTTGGGAAGCCAGTTCCCCGCCGGGGCTCTACCGGTCGCGAGAGCACGCTCCGAGAACCCGCCGCCGCGCCGACGCCCTCGGCGGTGGCCGACGACGACGGTACGCGATACATCGACCGCACCCATGCCTGGTCGCTGCTTCGGCGCTTGTCGACCGCACCCAGGCCTGGTCGCTGCTTCGGCGCTTGTCGATCGCACCCTGGCCTGGTCGCTGCTTCGGCGCTTGTCGATCGCACCCATGCCTGGTCGCTGCTTCGGCGCTTGTCGATCGCACCCATGCCTGGTCGCTGCTTCGGCGCTTGTCGATCGCACCCAT
>Ga0181573_10000816_pt1 | contig 32158 bp, 18 predicted proteins | sample 101ome_25_FD_148643 | JGI IMG/M metagenome (GOLD analysis project Ga0181573, IMG submission 148643) | Coastal salt marsh microbial communities from the Groves Creek Marsh, Skidaway Island, Georgia - 101409BT metaG (spades assembly) | ecosystem: Environmental > Aquatic > Marine > Intertidal zone...
CACCGTCTCACCCTCCCCGACGGTACACTCCAACATCTCCGTTCCGCCCTGCTGCCTCGCGCGTTCCTCTCGAGTTCGTTCCATTTGCATTCGGTACCTCTCCGGCACGTGAACCCAACCCGCGTCGTCATCCCCTACATCCACGACCCTCCCTTCGTCCCCTTCCTGCAGCGGCTTGAGCCCCAGCGCCCACTCCAGGGACGTGGCGTTCGGGTGGAACTTCGGTTTGGGCTTGGGCGGGGAGAGCCACCATCGCTTGCGACCGACGATCGTCTCGCTCCAACCCGGTCCGTGCACGTGAAGCGGCACCCCCGAGTGCGGTCCGCCCACCCCGAAGCTGTACGCGACGTCGGCGTCGGACGTCCCGAACGGCGGCGGGACGTACAGGTCGAAGTGCGACCGCCACTCCGTGTGGTTGTTGTCCCCGAACCATATCAAGGTCTCGTCGCCGCGTCGATCCAGCCGCTGCGGCGCCGTGTGCGAGGACACGTATTCACGCAAGGTCCTCGTCACCTTGAGGTACGAATGGGTGTTGGCGGTGGAGAGCACGATGTCCTTGTCGCCCCACTCGCGGAGCAAGACGTCCTTGGCGCACGCGTTGCGGAACGCGTCGTTGCGGCCGCGCATGCCCGTCAGCACCACCGGTTTGTGGTCCCGGTACTGTCCGTCAAACCTGTCGGCGGTCATCTCCGTCCAGTGGACTCGATCGACGGTGCAGGGTCCGTCGAGGGGACTGTCGTATCGGGCCCATCCGTGGCTCGCGGATTCAACCGCAAGAGCCGTTGCCGATGTGACTACCAGAATGAGTGCTACTAGGAGAATAGCGATAGCTGCGCGAGCCATCTCGGGGCTTGCCGCGACCTTCGTAGTGGGGCGACGTGTCTCTCAAGACGAGTACCTGAGATGTGTGGTTTCGATATCCAAAAAGGTATCGACTGCGCACACTAGACCGCGCACAGATCCACGCGAAGATCATGGACGCGGAGACGAAAACGTTCATCATCCTGGTGTGCTCCATTGCACTGGCGCACGGCGGCGTCCGCGTCATGTGGGGCGCGCTTTGCCCGATCGTGTTCGGCGAGCGTCGATGGGCGCAGCTCTCAGACGCGAAGCAGTACGAGATCAGGCTCGCGTTCAACTGCGCGGTGAACGGCATTCTGGCGCCGGCGCTGGTGTACCCGGCGCTCACGTCCACCCCGCCGTTGAACCAAAACGGGCTCTACGCGACCGTCTTCCCTCGGCACGAGGGATCGGTCCTCGGGTGCGCGGCATCAGTCGGGTACCTCCTCTACGACCTCCTCGCCATGCTCTCCAACTTCACCGTCAGCATCAAGGCCAACGGCGTGGTGGCGTACAACCTCTACATCTGGCACCACGCGTTGTCCATCATGTTCTGGCCCGTCGCGGTGCTTCATAATTCCTTCGTGTTCTTCGTCAACTGGTTCGTGGCGTCGGAGGCGAGCAGCACCTTCCTCGCGGCGCGCGGCGCCATGCTCTCGCTCGGGACGATCAACACCCCCGTCGGCGTGGCGGTGCAACTCGGGTTCGTCGCCTCGTTCTTCATGAGCCGGATCTACGTCATGCCCAATCTGATCAAGAGCATTTACTACGCGGACTGGGGTCAGGTGCCCGCGTGGCAGGCGAACATCGCCCGGTGCACGGTGCCGCTGCCGTTTCTGCTGAACATCTACTGGTGGATGATGATCCTCAGGTCCATGTACAAGGTCATCTTCGGCAAGAAGAGGGGCGGCAAGGGGAAGAAGGCGGCGTGACCGTAGAGCGGTTCATTAGTGGAAGAAGATTGTAGTCTATTCAAAATGCGTCGTCAGCTCCATCGTTCCGTGCGTTCGTTGTATCCCGCGCTGAGGTCCCCGAAGAAGGGGTTTCCGTTTTTCCATTTCAAGGGCAACCCGTCGTCGGCGAGTACGTCGTCGCCCAGCTCCAGCGCGTCCGTCCGCGCGGCGAAGGTGTCCCTCTTATTGACGGCGCGTGTGTCGTGGGTCATGTTCAGCGCGTCGCGGTCGAGCCCGGCCCAGCGCGACGTGTTCGAGATTTCGCGCTCGTCAAAGTCCACGCCCAGCGACTCGACGAATTCGCTCACCGGACGAAGCGAACCGGGCGCCCACGGCTCCTGCAGGATCACGGCGTCCCGCGGATCGTGCGTCGCCGAGTCCGGATCGGGCGCGCCGATGACCTGAAGCACGCGCCTTCGCGACTGCAGGTTCATGAAGTACCGCTCCTCGAGCTGGTCCCACGTGCCCCTCGCCGCTTCAGACCTGGGATGATCGTAGAGTGAAGCGCCGCGCCTCTTGTCCTCGCGCGTCTCGTCGATTCGGTTCCTCGGATCGTAACACACCCGCAAGGGACAGTGCCGCGGCAGGTAGGTCCTCCACCCCTTGGCCCACAGCCTCGCGGAGGTTATGAGCTCCTCGCCGAGGTACAGGAAGGGCGCGTGGAGGTCCGGGGGAGCGTCCGCGACGAGCGCCTTCGCCGGCGCAAAGACAAACGACGGGTTGACCAGCATCGCGGGTAGCGGCGGCGCGGATAGGTGGTCGTCCGTACCGTACCGCGCCAGGCGGACAGCGGCCGGGTAGCAGAGAAGATCGCCGAAGCCGCACACGCCCATAGCCGCGATGGACGGCACGTCGTCCGTTCGTTCGCGCCGCAGTGGTGTGACGAGGTTGCTCAGCTCGTGTTCCCGTTCCTCGTCCCTCCCGTACACGGGTACGTAACCGACGCGCTCGTACGTCGTCGGGTTGTCAACCGGGGTCATGCGCATGTGGTACCCGAGTGGCACGCCGGTCAAGACGGCGGGGTGTCGCGTCAGTGCCTGGATTCGCTCGAGCTCGGCGATGAGAACGTCGTCCCAGCCGTGGTCGAACCTGGTTCTCGAGTCTGCGTGCAGCACGTACTCCTCGCCGCCCCACAGCCGCATGGACATGTGCCGGGCCCTGCACGGACCCTCGGCGCACTCCCACGACTCCCTCGTCTCGCGGACGTGACCCGCCCACTCCCACTTCGTACCGTCGGTGGCGTCGAGGCTGGCCTTTGCGTGCAACCGCGCCTCCTTCTCGTCGAGGTCGCGCTGATTGTCGCGCTGCGCGTTCATGCTCTCCTCCAGGTACTGCACCTTGTCCTCGTCGCTCTGAATCTTTCCGAGGTTGGCCTCGACCTGCCGAGTGAACATGTTCTGCGCGGGGTGAAGCCTATCCACCACGGGCTCCTCGCCCGAGGGTTTGGCGAGAACGTGCTGCCAGTGCACTCCCGCGAAGATCCGCGAGGGGTCGCTCGCGCGATCGAACGCGTCCTTCAGAGTGTGCAGCCCCTCGGGGTCTCGGTACACGGCAAGCGACACGAAGACCCTCGGCTTCTTCGCCCCCGTCTCCGTAGAAACCGGCTCCGCGGACGCCAACAACGCCTCGCGCAGCGCCGCGGCGCCCTCACCGTGCGACCACGCGTCGCGATCGATCGCCTCGAGCGCGTCGTGGACCCTCGCGAGTTGCTTTGGCGATCCGCCCGAGTCTGGGTGAACGCGGCGAACGCACTTTCGGTACGCGATCCGAACCTCCGCCTCGGTCGCCCCGAACGCCGCTCCCAGCGCCGCGTACGAGCGCTCCAGCGCAGGATCGAGGCCTCGTTCGTGCGTGGGGGCTTCGTGGAGGCGACCGGCTCGGTTGAACCAGTCGTGCCACCCGGGTCGCGTCGACGAGTCGGCGGGATTCGACGCGACTGGTCCGTCGACCGGTCCGCCCGAGGCGACGGCGGCGGCCGCTCGGCGCTCGCGGCGCCTTCGCTCCATCGCGGAGGCGGCGTCGACCGCGGGTGCGGTGGGTTCGGTGACATGGTCGACCTCGGTCTCGTCGTCGTCGGAGTCGGAGTCGGAGTCGGCGTCGGAGTCGGTCTCCGAGTGGACGTCTCCGCCGGGCCTCGGCATTGTCGCCGGTTCCCACGACCCGCGATCGACGAAAGGGAGGCAGCACGAGCTGCACGAGTTCATCCGCGCGTGGCACACGTTGCCGCACATTTTGCACCTTTTGTGCGTGTGCGCCGGCGCGACATCGTTGGACCCGACGCCCCTGGCGTTGAGCTGCGACCCGAGCTCCCTGACCGCGGAGAAGCCCTCGGTGTCCAGCCTGGGCCTGAACTCGCGCGCGATCTCCGCCACGAGGCGCGCGTGGTTGCGACCAGGGACGTGGGGAGTATCCGAGGGTTCGCCCGCGGAGGAGGCGAACGAGGGCCTCGCGTTCGGCGTGGCGGGCGCCATTGCGCCTCCACCTCGCTCCATGTCGGTCGTATCGGGCGCGGCTCGATGTGAGCCTGAGAACGAGCGTTTTTATCGCTGTCAAAAACGCAGCATGTTTTTACCGCATCAGATTTTTTCTCGAACTGCTCGCCTGTCGTTGTTAATAGCTATCTCGAAATTTGTCGCACGTTATTCAGTTACAAAAATCGGAAAGCGAACATATCGAGAAAAAGGAGAGGAAAGACCCGGCAGGAGGGAGAAATAAAAGCCGGGCATCGCGCCTCTTGTCGCCCTCTTTGTAAAGCGCTGCACGTGTCGACGTCAACGCAGGTTTAGATACAATGGCTACCCAGTCGGTAAGGACCAGTGCCATCGCGTCCCGAGCGTATTCCGTGGCGTCGCGCGGTCGCGATCCGCGCGTCGACCGCCGTTGCGTGTCCTGTTCACACGGCAAAAACCCTAGTCACTGGAATCGAGAGCTCATGAGCATCGAGCTGACCTCTCCGCCCCCCTCCGCCTTCGCATTACAGGTCCAGACTTTCGGCCGCAAGAAGACCGCCGTCGCGGTGGTCCACTGCAAGGCGGGCAAGGGTCTTATTCGCTTCAACGGTGCGTATCCCGCCGCTCTCCGACTGCCGCTGTGCACGGCGAAAAATCTTTAGGGTTCTCGGGCTGCGCGAGGCCGAGGCGCCCGGCAACCGTCCGGCGAGGGCGACGGGCGATCGTCCACGCCGCGGCGGGGTCCGCGAGGTGCATTTCGAGTGTGCGTGGGATGTAACGGCGCGCGCGATCGTCGCGTCGCGTCGTCGCGTCATCGGGCACGCCGCTCCCTCGCGCCTCGCGCGTCCCAGCGGAGGGCATCCTTTCGTCCCCTTTCTGTGTGTGGGGGGGTGCGACGATCTCCGCCGCCCCGGACGTGCCTCGGCCGTCGTGTCGAACCGCGATCTTTGAACCGAACCGAACGCTGACCTCTCGCGTCCCGTCTCCAACGCAACAGGCGCCCCCATTGAGCTCATCCAGCCCGAGACTCTCAAGTTCAAGGCTATGGAGCCCATCATCCTCCTCGGTCGCCAGCGCTTCGCGAACCTCGACCTTCGCATCCGCGTGAAGGGTGGCGGTCACGTGTCCCAGATGTACGCCGTGCGCCAGGCCATCGCCAAGGCCATCGTCGCCTACTACCAGAAGTACGTCGACGAGCAGAGCAAGAAGGAGCTCAAGGATGCGCTCCTCACCTACGACCGCACCCTCCTCGTCGCGGATCCCCGCCGCATGGAGCCCAAGAAGTTCGGCGGTCGCGGCGCGCGCGCTCGCTTCCAGAAGTCCTACCGTTAAGCGGCTTCTCGTGGGGTTTTATGGTTCGCGGCGGGACGCGGGCGCTGATAGAGCTCCGCTTCTCGTCGCACTGGAGGGTGTAATACAGGTATTCCTGCTAAACTAAACCTATGTATGCGCTAATAGTCACGAAACACCGTCGAAAAGTGCCACCCGATACTTTCACGCGGCAGCACTGTCTAGCAGTCCGTCTCCAAAATCCAACACCCAATCGGCACCTAGCTAGCCAGCGTCATAACGAACGGGCGCGCTCGCCTCGTCTCGGGGGTCGCGTCCGAACTTGCCTCGTCGTGTCGTCACGAGTGCGCGTCCGACTGGAGACGCCGAAGACCACAGCAGAAGAGGAGGGCGATGTCGTCCCGTGAGTAGACTCCGATGCGATGAGATCCACGGTTTGGCGAGAGGTGGCGGAGTCGCCCAACCTGACGGGCATCGCCGGTCCGCGGGTTCGGTTCCAGTGCCTCGACGCCAACCACAAGCACGTCGTCCTCGGCGCCAACACCGGTAGCCTCTACGTCTTCGCCAGGACCCGCGCCGATGGCCCGAGCCCGTTCGGCCCCGACGCGGACGCGCCCGAGGGACCGCTGCGATTCATGACCGTCGTCTCGCCCCCGAGGCAGCCGTCCGACGACGCCGCCAAGGACGATCCCGCGGACGACGCGAGGACGCCCCAGTCCGCGTTCGCGTCGCGCTCGAGGGGCGTATCCCCCGCGATACGGCGCATCAAGCTATCCCCCAGAGGCGATAGGTGCGCCATCGCGTACGCCACCGGGGTGCTCAACGTGGTCGAGTTCCGGCCCGGCGTAGAACGCAGGGGCGGATCTCCCAAGGTGATCGTGCAGATCCCCAAGGCGCACGTGACCGCCGACGTCACGTGGCTGGAGTGGTCCCCCGACGGCACAAGGCTCCTCAGCGGCGACGACAAAGGCAGGGTGGGCGTGACGGAATTCTCGAAGGGCGCCGTCGTCGCCAACACCCTCGCGCTCGGATCCCCCGTGGCGCAGGCGTCCTTCTCCGCGTCCGGGCTGATGGCGGCTCTGTGCACCAACGAGGCGGTGGATCTGCTCTCCGTGCCCACGGGCGTCCACCCGAAGGTGGGATCTAAGCCCAGGGAGGGACCTTACGGCGGGTGTTTCCACGTCCTGGCCCGCGACGCCGCTCCCGACGGCGCGACTCCGCGAAATTCGGGCGAGGGCGAGAGCGAGTGGATGCTCGCGGCGAGGCCGGGGAGACGACTGTGGGTCGCGGAGGCGTGGCTGGAGGGCGGCGAGGGGGCGCGAGGGGAACCGCGGAGCGCGGTCGCCGCGACGCTCAAGCCGGACGTGCCCAAGGGTTCCAGGGCGCCCGGAGCCCCCGAGCCCAGGCCCGGGGCCAAGTCGCGCAAGTGGGAGTTCGGCCGGCTGCACCCCCTCGGCCCCACGTGCGTCCTCTCCGTCGCCGAGCGCGCGCTCGCGGTCGTGGAGGTGTGCGGCGGGAGTCTGCTGGAGTGGTACCCGCTGGGTGAGCCGGGATCCGTCGGGATCGCCGCCGGGGTGGCGTCGGCGGCGGCGGTTGACGCGAGGGCGTTCCTCCTCGCCGCGCCCGAGCACGGCGGCGGCGTCTGGTGCCTCGAAGCACCCCCGACGGAAGCCGCGCTGGTGGCGGACGTCGCGGACGTCGCGGCGGTGGCGGTGGCGGTGGCGAGGGAGAGGGACGGCGCCGGGGGGGACACGGGGTCGGCGGAGACGCTTCACGCGGTTACCCTCGCGACGAAATTACGGGTGCCGGAGACCAGGCTGCTCGAGGACGCCAGGGCGCTGGTCGAGGACGTCGCGGCGCGGAGGGCGGTGGCGGGTGGGAAGGTATCCGACGATGGGGATGATGATTTCGTGGATATCGACGCGGAGCTCGCGACGGCCGTCGAGGCTTACGAGCGCTTCTACGCGGAGGCGGTGGGCGACGCCCCGCCCCCGCCGCCGCGGCCGAGCCTCAACGAACGAACGACCGTATCGTCACCGCCCGGGCCTCCGAAGCCGACGGTCCCGCCGTCGGCGGTGGCACTGAGCCGGTCGTCGTCGTTTGCTTCGTCGGCGGGTGCGTCGCTGTCGCGTGGTGATTCCGGATTGGATGCGACGATTGTCGGCGCAGGGGAGTTTCCGGCGGCCGAGTCGGGCAAATTCTTCTTCTACAACCCGAACGCCAATGCCGGCGAGCGAAAGGAGAAAAAGAGAGACAAGGAGGAGAAAAAGAAGAAAAAGTCGGCAAAGGTGGTTGACGTCGGCGACGGCACCGCGCCCGTGGACGCGCCCAAGCCAAAGCGAGACAAGCCGAAGAAATCTCCCCCCGCGCCGAAGCCCATCGCAGAGACGTCTCCGACAAATGAGGACAAGAAGACCGCAGCGGACATGGGCTCGATCGTCGCGCGGCTCGAGGAGGACCACGACGATTATCTCGCGGCGGTTAAGGCGCTGAGCGACCTCGGCGAGGCCCCGCCGGTGTCGCCGCCGCCGTTCCTGCACTGGACGGAGTACCGAGAAATTCCCGCGCCTGTTGACGTCGGGTCCGCCGCCGCCGCCGCCGCGGCCAAGTCGACCACCGGTAAACGTCGTGAGGCGTTGCGCCGCGCGAGGGAGCGTCGCGTCGATGCCGCCGCGGCCGCCGCGCGCGCCCTCAGACTCTCGCGTCGGTCCCTCGACGCCTCGCCGTTGATCCCGGCTCTCAGGCGGTGGCGATTGGCTCGCGCCGAATGCGACGAAATCGCCGACGAAATCGACGACGGCGGCGAATTCGGCGGCGGGGACGAGACCCACGCCACGCGACAGCTGTCCGACTCCACCCAACTCGCGCGCGAGGACATGTTCGAGGTGTTGGCGCGCGTGGAGAGGGAGCTGGACGTCGCCGTGGTGGAGCTCGGGCTCGCGGGTTATATCGAGCCGGCGGAGCGGAAAGTCGGCGAGGCGGCGGCGAGGGTCGTCGCCGAGGCGGACGCCGCCGAGGCCGCGGCGAGGACGACCAAGGGTACGATCGTCGAACCCGCCGATGATAAAGCACAGGAGAGCATGGACGAGCCGTTCGACGGGGATCTCGGTGCGCTCGCGGGCTCGCTCGTGGGCGCCCTGTCCCTCGGCGAGGAGGAACGCGTGGAGCGGATCTTAAGGGCGATCCCGCCCGAGGATGGCGATATCGTCGCCGTCGAATCGTTCAGACGCGCGCTCGTCGATTTACTCGGCAGACCCGACTCCGCGCAGCCGCTGGAATCGCTCGAGTCCGTCACCACCGTCGTCGCAGCCGCACTGGGCGCGGAGAACGCGCTAAAGGCGCTCGAGATTGCCGTCGAGGACGAGGCCATCGAGAAGAAAATTGGCTGCGACGCTCTGGAGACGTTCGCGGGCAACGTTTTCGCGGATGCGATCACGTGCGTGACCCTCGACCTCGTCGCGGCGGTCGGCGACGAGCGCGATCGCGGCCGGGCGGCGTCCAGGATCCTGCGACCGCTGGAGGCGCGCGTGAGCGATCCGCCCCCCTCGCCGGTTGGCCGGTTCCCGCAGCTTCGAGCGGCCATCGCCGCCGAGGCGAGCCTGAAGGCCTCCCCCGGGGACGACGCCGCGATGCGTCGCCTGCCGTTCGTCAAAAAGGAGAGGGGAAGGTGGGAGCTGGCGGTGACGCACACGAAACCGATCGAGCCGACACTCGAGGATCCAACCGGCGGTTGGGGCGTGAGGGTGCCGCTGTCCACGGCGTGCTGCGCCAGGTGCGCCCTTCCTCTGCGGGAGATTCGATGGAGCGGAGACGCGGGGCGATCGTCGCTCGGGCGGCTCGTGACGTTCCCGTGCGGTCACACGCTGCACGAGTGCTGCGCGATCGAGGACGCGTGCGTGGAGTGCGCGGCGTCGAATGCAAAGCCCCTTCGATCCCCCGCGTTTATCACGTTGAGCGCGGCGATCAACGCCGAGCTTGAGAGCCTTTAGGTACCTTCGATTATAACGTATTAGAAGTCATCGAGTGGACCGACCGCTAGCTCGATCTCTTTCACCCTCTCCAGGTTCGCCTTTGTCGCGGCGTCCTGCAGCTCAATTTCCGCGGCGATCGCCGGGTCCGACGCCGCGAGCCTCTCGAACACGTCCCCGTCGCCAGCCGCAAGCCTACCAATTGTCGCGAAATCCTCCCCAATCGCCTCGCACCGCCTCTTGAGCTCCTCGAGCTTCGCCTCCAGGAGCGGTAGGTCGTCCGCGTTAGCCTGCAGCGTGGTCTTGAACGCAGACTCCGCGCGCGTGAGCGGGTGGGGCAGCGAACGCTCAGCCTCTGCCAGTTTCCTGAGTCGCTCGCGAATTTCCTCGTGACTCGCGACGCTCTGCTCAATCTTCGCGGCTAAGATCTCCTTACGCGCGAGCACAGCCTCCAGGCCCTCGCGAATGACCTTGGCCTCCACTCGCTGCCGCTTGATCTCTGCGCCGAGGCGTAGGCTGTGCCGTTTGGTCGCCGCGTGGACTCGATGCGCGTACCGCAAGTGCCTCTCCTTGAGCGCAATCGCCGCCGCGGCGAGCGCCGCGTTGCCCTCAATCGTGCCCGGCTTGAGCGCCGCCGCGCCCGCCGGGGTTGCGGGAGGCGGGCCGGGAGGACCCGCCGCCAGCGCGCGAAGCTCGGCGCTCGCCTCCGCGCCGCCCGCGAGCGCAGCCGCCGCCTCCTTGAGCGCGATCGCCTCGTCTTCGTTCCCCGTGTCGATCCCCTCGGGAAGCGGCGGAGCGGGGCGCAAACCAAACGCGGCGCCCGTCGCGTCCACCGCCAGGAGGAGACCCTCCGCGAGCGGATCCCCGCACGGCGCCACGCCCAGGAGCACCTCGGGCGAATCCATGAGCGTGACGACGACGGGTAGCGACAGCTCGCCGCCTCCCTCTTTTTCACCCTCCTCCTCGTCCACGGCGCCCTCGACGGATGCGAGCCACGTGAGGGTCACGCCGTGAACCGCGCCGCCCGCGCAGCAGAACACCCTGTCGCGGCACGACGGGTCCCACGCGACGGACACGAACGGCGCCAGCTCGTTCTGCGCCGCCTTGAGCGAGGTCTTCGGCCTTTTAAGCGTCGCGGAGACGCTCGCGAGCTCGACTCGGTCGATGGCCAGCAACGGCTGGAGCGATCCGTCATCGTCATCCGCGGCGAGGGGCGCGAGGGTCAACACGGGCCCGCCGTCGCACGCGGCCGCCTCGTACGCCGCCGCCTCGTCCTCCTCGCTGAGCGCGGCCCACGCCGGCGACGGTTCCCGCGGCAGGATGAGCACGTCCAGCGTGGCGGAGACGCGTCCCTCATCCGGCGCCAGCCCGTCCCCATCCTCCGAGGCGCCGCCATTGATGCCGATCCTCTGATGCGCCACCGCCAGGAGCGCGCCGCCGCCCTCGCCCGCGGCGAAGGGCGCCGCGGCGAGCGCGCGCGCCACCGCGCCGCGACCGATCACGCCGCCGTCGCCGTCCACCGGGTCGGTGGCGAGCGGCAGGGGGCCCCGGAGCGCCGTCGCGACACCCTCGATTCGAGCGGGTACGGCGGCGACGGTGGGTCCCGCAAAGGCGTCGCCGTCGTCGCTCGGCGCCCTTCCGCCGCCGCCGCCGCCGCCGCCCGCATCGTCGCCGCCGTCGTCGTCGTCGTATCCGTCGTATCCGTCGTCGTCGTCGTCTTCGTCGTCGTCGTCGTCGTCCGCCCCCGTCCCGTTTCTGCGAAGCGTCGGGAACGTCGTCGCCAGCCAAACCTCCGAGGTTTCATCCGGCGGTTGCAGGCTCTCCAGGGTGACCCGCGGGTACCTCGCCCCCCACGGCGCGAACGGGCACATCACGTACACGTCCCCCTCCCGACCCAGCAACACGAGCGACAGCGCGCCCCAACCGTGCGGCGGCGCAAAGGCGAAATCAACGATCTCGGGTCGAAGCGGATACGGTCCCGGTCGGGATCCCCGGCCCCACGGATCCAGCCTGAAGGCCTGCTCCGCGACGGGGCCCACGGCGGCGTCGAACACGCGCAATGTGCCGTCGGAGAGGAGCACGCACAGGTGCCCGTCGCTGTTTGGGTGCCACGCGGCTCGGAGCGGGCGCACGGACGGGTGCCTGTCGAAGTCGTCGTCCAGCAGCGGAACGCATCGGCACCCGGGCGCGCCGTCGTCCAACGCTTCGAACCCGGACCGATCGCCGCCCGTCCTCAACGAAACGATGGCGACCGCGGAGGACGGTGGAATGGACCCGGATCCCGCGGATGCGTCGTGCCTCAGGCCGCCCACCGCGGCGAAGTGCCCCGAGGGGGAAACCGAGATCGTGCGTGGCTCGAAGTCGATCGGGGGCTCGGGCTTGAAGACGCGCGTGGGGAGCGCGTCATCGGCGATGGACCCTCGCGCGGCGGCGTTAAGGAGGCGCGCGGGGCACGCGCGGATCACGCCGTCGGCGCCCAGCGCGTAGAGAACCCCTCGCCCGTCCTCCGCAAGCAGGCTCGGCGCCGGCGAGAGGGATGGGTCCAGCCGTTCGCCGTCGCTCCGAACGCAGGGGTTCAGGAAAGCCTCCATGGCGCCGGCGAGTGCACGTGGATCCTTTCCTTACACGCGTGCCGTGGGACCTGTCACGCGTCCTTCGTCGGCGAGTACTTCTTCAGCACCCACGCCACGTCCTCGCGGCTCCGTTGGATGATCTTGTCGATCCTCTCGGGCTCGTCCTCGTCCCGATGAGCCACGACCTTCTCACGCGCCACGACGCGGTAGTAGCTCTGCGTGTCCTTAGGCAGCTTCCTGATCGCCCGGCAGACCTCGCGATAGAACACGAGCCCAGCAGATGACATGCGCGCCGACCGTCTGGTGGCAGACAGGCAGAGGCGGCGAACCTAACAAATACGAAGGAAGAGTGGCGGGCCGTTATCAATTTCAAAAGTGCAGCGGTGACCACTCTCCACGGGCGCGGGTCTCGGGGTTTGGGCGCGGCGACGATGACCCCGGAGACGTCCCCTGCGGCGGGGATCCGCCCCGCAGGGGAGCGTGCTCAGGAGCTAACCCCGGGAAGAGAGAAGGGGCAGCACAGCGTGTGGGACGCCCTGACCAACATCTTCGAAGACCTTGACAAGCAGGGTGGCGGACCCGAAGCGGAGGAGCTCGAGGATACCCTGGATGAGCTGCGGGGTCTGCTTGAGATGCACAGGCAGCTACGCGATAAGGCGGTGGAGCTGGAGGCGACGCGGCTGGAGGTGACCAGGGAGAGGGACGCGGCGCTGACGATGCTGTGCGAGATGGAAGACGAGGCGTTGGCAGGGCAGCTCACCGGGGGCGAAGGCGTTGACCCGTTCGACGCGCCCGAGGAGGCCGTCGGGGAGACGATCGATCCCGATGCGGACACGGCTGTGGGCGAGGAGAAGGCGTACGACGTGTATTACAGCGCGAGCGGCGCGGAGCTTCCCCCCGTCGGACAGAAATAACATAGTCTACGTTGTGACAACGATGATCAGTGACGTTAAGAGGACTCCCCGCCTCCGAGGAGCGCCTTACCCACGTCCGGCACCGGCCGTTCCCTCTCCGCCGAGTTCGCTCTCAGCCTGGACGCCTTCTCGCGAAGCTCCTCGGTCCTCTTGCTCTCCCGCTGGCGCCGCTCCTCTCGCTGCCTGTCCACGCAACTGCTCCGCTCCTGCGGCGTCGGATAGCTCGTGCACTTCACCGTCTGCCCCGCGCCCTCGCCCGCCTCCGCCATCGCCTCGGTGACGTCCTGCGCGCGCTCGAGCGTCTCCTTCGCCGCCTCCTCCGCGGCTTTCTGCGCTGTCACCACCGGCGCGACCAGCGCCGCCCTCGTCTCCTCGATCCTCTCAGCAGCCGCCTCCGCCTGTTCCCTGAGGCGCCTGTCCCTCTCAGCCTCCAGCCTCGCCTTCTGCGCGTCCGCCTCCTGCCGCAGCTTCTCGCCGCGCGCCTTCGCCTGCGAACCCAGCGCCCTGGCTCGCTTGACCCCGGGGTCCACCGCGCGCTGAAGCTGCTCAATCTGGGTCTCAATCTCCCTCACCGGCGCCGGCAACACGGGCTTGAGCTGATCGGGGAGCAGCTGCACGCCGGACACGATCAGCCCGACGCCCGCGGCGACGAGGATGTACGGCGACAGCACCAGCGCCAGGATCGCGAGGATGATCCCCGAGGTGACCGTGGGGTGGTCCCGCGCCTGGTTGATCGCCGACGCGACGAGCGCGATGGTCTCATCCGGGCTCTGCGAAGCCTCGTACGCGACCAGCAGCACGAGCGCGGGAACCAGCACGTACTTCACCAGCAGCTCCGCGGCTTTGGGTATGACGAGGTATGCCGCGACGGACGCCGCGACGGCGGCGTACGGGTTCGTGGTGACGACCTCGAGGAACTCCATCGGCGTCGTGGGAATGTCCGGGACTTCAAAGTCGGGGATGTCGAAGTCCGGCAGCTCCAGGGTGACCTCCCTGGCGAGCGCGGGATCGGGGTGGATCGCGGCGACGCCACCGACGAGAACGAAGAGCGCGAGGGAGCCGAGGGCGACCTTGCGGGAGTCCAAGCACTGACGCGTCGTGGTCGCTTCGTTCTCATCGGGGGCGTCGTCGCGTGCGTCGAGGAAATCCTCCTCGAGCTCGAGGCCGACGGAACACGACGGGCTCGACGGTCGCTCGAAGCGCGGCGGGAAATCGGCCGCGACGGACGCGCCGAAGCGGTCGACCTTCACTCCCGTCGACGCCGCGATGGCCTCGATGCCTCTCCCTCTCCGCTGGCGCGCGCGCTCCGATACCGCGACGCGCGCAGCGCGACGATCGAAGGCGGACCCGCTCACACGAATCGGCGCGCGCTGCCTACTAGCGACCCGCGCGGAGCTCGAGACGACCGACGAGGGCCCCGCGCCGAGGCTCGCGATGGCGGGGTGCGCCATCGTTAGGAAAGCTCCGTCCAAGCGCCGATGTACCCGCGAAAGTGAGCTCGGCGCGACCGAGCGCAATCCTCCATCGCCGATACCCATTCAAGGGACTCGCGACGCGATGCGATTGGCCGAGAACCGATTCGATCCGCGGGAAACATTATCACGTCATCATCTACAGGCAAACAGTTATAGCCGGGAACCCAAATTGGGTTATGAGATCGAGGGTAAAGGCGGTCCTTTATCGAGTGCTAGTGCTAACTCTTAGACGACACTCCGTCTGGGAGGAAGGGTCCAGAACCGCGTGAGGGCCGAAAGTTCGCGCGGTTAGCCCACTTTGTGGAGAGGCGGTGAGCTCGCGTGTGGGACGCGTGCGGGACCGTGGATAGAATATGAGGGGTGATGGGAGACGATCGCGCGCGCCGTGGCCGCTGCTGATCGTCCTGCTGCTGTTCCTGTCGTGGACGGGACCGACGGCGCAGGCGGAGAAGGTGAGCGAAGAATCCTCGTCCCGGCCGCCCCCGACAACGTGGTATAACCGGGAAAATAATTGCGACCCGCCGGCGGCTTCGCTCCGGGATGTCGCGCATCCGTGGCAATCACCGCTGCCTCCCAAGCCGCCTCGCGATCCGATACGTAGTCTTCTTGTGTTTGATCCCGCAATCGCGGCTCACGTCTCATCCAACCTTCGTACCTCGCAGGATCCCGATCATGTGGCCCAAGGTGAGTTGAGCGCGAGCGCGTTCGCGCCTTCGTCGGTAGGCGCCGATGGGCAGCCGGCGGCGGCGCCGCCGCCGAAGCCTGATCCTGGCGGCCGCTGCGCGGAGATCGAGACATACAAGGATCGCGACGATTTCGGGGAGATCCTGTATCCCCCGCCGGGCTTGCCACTCGGCCCGCAGTGGGCGCCCTCCGTATCAATCGTCCCGACCGAACTCAAGTTTGTCGAGACGCCTCTGTGCCAGCCCACGACGCACGTGATTCACGTGTACAACATGGACCAGCGCGAGACCTTCAGGATCTTGAGTTTGACCACGGACGCGGTGTACATGCAGCCCGTGGACTTTCGATCGGTGGAGGTGCCCCCGGGGCGGGGTCGCCGGCTGAAGGTTGCGTTTCTCCCGCGGTCGCTCGGCGGATCTCACGGTTCGTTCCGGCTGCTGACAAGCAAGGGATCCATCGTGATCTCCGCGCGGGGCGTGGGCGTTGAGTCACCGTACAAGCTTCAGCCGCTGGTGGGCGCCAAGGTGCCGAGCGGGGTGCCGTTCATGTGGCGCCTCGAGCTGTTCAACCCGCACTCATCGACGGTCAAGCTGGTGGAGGCGCTCTCCTCCGATCACAGCATCTCGCTCGGGCCGCCCAGCGCAGAGGATCTCGAGTCGCAGGCGCATACGTTCGACGAGGAGGATAAGGCTCTCCTTGAGAAGGCGAACAACTCGGGCCGGGGCGGGGTCAGGAGCTTCCCCAGCACCATCTGGGAGCTGCCGTCGAAGAGCAGCAAGGTTGTCCTTTCCGTGAAGCTCCTCGCCGCACACGCCGGTCGCCACGAGGGATCCATCAAGCTCGTGCTCAACCGGACAAAGGGCGAAACGTACCATAAAAACGACGTCATGGAGAGGCACGAGCTGCACGTGCCGGTGCAGTTCGACGCGGCACACGGTGGCGTGTTCAGGTCCCCGGACCAGATCGATTTCGGCATCGCGACGAGGAGGCTGGACAGGCTGCGGCAGACGGTGACGCTCTTCAATAGCGGAGCGGAGCCTATCAGGGTCATGGACGTCTCGCTTCGTCCCACGGATCCGTCCCTGCGAGTCAAGTACACGAAGGGGTACATCCTGCAGCCGTACACCGAAGAGCCCGTGATTCAGCTCGTCTACTCGGGGAAATTGGAGGGTGTCCGCATGGGAACGCTCCTGATCAGGACCAGCAACTCGAACATTCCCATCGAGGTGCCGTACAGGGCCAAGATTCAGCACGGTAAACTGAGCTGGAACGAAGCGGAGATGTCGTTCCTGTCGCCCGCGACTGGACGCAAGCCCTTCCCGGCCGTCTCCAACACGGTGCGTGTCTTGAACAACTTCAGGACCCCGATCGTTTTCCACGCCGTTCGCGTCGTGAACCGACCGCCGAGGTCCAACAAGAACACGGAGCACACCGAGGCGCAGGCTCAGAGTGCCCAAGGTGACGAGAAGCCCTCCGAGATGGCCGGCGCGTTGTCGACCGCCGATAACGAGGAAGTTTGCTGCTTTGAGGTGAAGGACTTCACGGGTGGGCAGGTCGTCAGCCCCGGCCATCCCCTCGCGCCTTTCACTATCGAGTACACGCCGCAGGACAAGAACGTCATCTTCACCGCGACGCTCGAGCTTGACACCAACCTCACCACGCTGGAGATACCCATCGAGGTGCATCACGGACAGCTCACCTGCTTCGACGCGGACCAAGCCGAGATGCGGGCCAAGGCGGCGGCGGAAGCGGCGGCCATGATTGCGGCCGCCGTGGTCACAAAGGACGCGGCCGGTAACGCACCGCGGCATAGCGACCCTGCGGCCGAGGACTCGGGAGACGCGGTGCCGTGCGCGGTGCTCGCTGAAGGGAGGAAAGCTAAGGTTGGCGACGACATATCGCAGATGGGTCTCATCGACTTTGGCGTGGTGGGCATCCCGGCGGAGCGCTACAGGCGCGTCGCCGTTTACAATCCCAACCCGATGCCCCTGACGATCAAGTCCGTGGAGTCCAGCGTCAGATCCGTGTCCGTGACCCGAGTCGAGGTCTCGGGCAGCAGCCTCAAGACACCCATCTCCCACGTGGCGCCGGGGGCGCTCCTGTCCACCTCGCACCAGACTTCTCACAAGCCCCCGCCGCCGCCGCCGCGGTGCATGACGGCGGAGGGCAAGAACGTCGCGTGCAAACAGGAGTTCTGGTCGGTGCAGCACAAGGGCGGCAGCGGCGCGGTGATCATACCCCCGCTGCACATCGCCACTGTGCACGTGCTCGCCGCCCCCGAGCGGGAGGAGACGGCGCCAAAGGGGGCGCTGACTTTTTACCTCGACAACGGTCGGCAGCTCATCGCGCCCGTCGCAATCAAGGCTCTGAAGGGGACCATCGGCGTCTCGGGAATGGACACGCCCGTCGTGGAGCTGCCGCCCACGTTCCCTGGGCGGCCTATCCTTGCGCCGCTCAAGCTCAGGAACGACTTCAGGGACGTCGTCACGGTGATCGGATCGCGATCCACGTCGCCGACATTTTCTCTCGACCTCTTCGTGCAAAAGCTCAAGCCCGGCCGGGATACGATCGCGGGCCAGGTGGCGTTCGATCCCGCGCATCTCCCGCGCCAGTACGCGTACACCAGCCTCGGCCGCGTGCGTCGCCAGCCCGAGGCTGAGAAAGTAATCGATAAGCGAAGGTCTATGTTTGCTGCAATGCTTGGCGCGGATGTTGACGACTCAAGGACAAAGACGAAGGCTAGGACTCTGTACCCCGACGACGTAGACGAACTTCGTAGGATGACGGACGCGTGGCGCGCGGTGACTGCAGACCACGGGGGCCACGCCGACGCTGGAGCCGGCGCGTTCGTGACCCAGACGGCTACCGTGCTGCTAAAGACGGATGCCGTCGACCCCTTCCCCATCGAGGTCAGGTCGCGACTGCTCAGGCCCTCCATCTTCTCTGTTGTCGAGGAAGAGGAAGAGCCGCCGAAGAAGACCATGGATGCGCGCTTCCAGTACTCCACTTCGAAGTCGAAGCCAAAGAGCAAGGGTGAGGGCCAAAGGGTCCTGAACAAGGACGGCGTGGTCGATTTTGGCTCGGTGCAGCTCGACCGCAGGAGCCCCCGCCACCGTGTCATCGCGACAAACCCGCTGGGCAATCAGGTTGTCTGCGTTCGCATCATGCCCTTCGTCGCCGCGGCGGAGAAATCGATCGCGGAGATCGAGGGCGACGTTGATGCGGCTACGATATCTGCCGCTAACATGCATGTTGCGGGTGAGTACGACCCGCCAGGGGCCACCGGCTTTGTCCTTGAGGGCGGCGACATCTCCATGAAACGAAAGACGGGCAAGGGCAAGGGCGCCGCCGCGCTGGTGAGCGACGGGCGGGATACCGCCTGCCTCGAACCCGGCGAGTCCGTCGACCTCGGCCTGCTCTCCTTCAAGCCCAAGGAGGTTCGAAAGTACCACGCGCACATGTGCGTCAGGAACAACTTTACCACGCTCGAATGCGCCACTCTCTCCGGGTCGGCGGATGCGGTCAAGGTTTACGTCGCGAAGAAGCCGAGGGGCACGCAGGTGGTCACCGACGTCGGGTTCAGGCTCGCGAGGATCGGCCTGGGCGGCGCGGATCTGCTGACGCAGACCGTGCACGTTGTTAACCGCGGATCCGTCGCCGTGGAGGTTGCGAAGCCGTACATCGGAGCCTTTGCGTGCGGCGGCGACGGCAGCGTCGGAGGGTACACGGTGCAGCCGTGCAAACCATTCACCCTGCCCCCCGGCGGGAGCAAGCAGCTCACCGTCGCGTGCCTCACGGATAAGGCTGCGCAGGCGGCCAAGTACGCTCGCGGCGTCGCGGGCGTGTGGACCGCGCTCACCATGGAGGTGTCGTCCCCCGACGGGGTCAAGACTACGCTCACCGCCAATCTTCACGCGTCAGATGGGATAGTCACCGGAGCGTACGCGGCTGGCGAGATGGCGCGATCGGGACCCCGGTCGCTCATCGCGTGGCTGGCGACGATATGCTCGGGCGGTGCCGCGTGCTGGCTCTTCTACACCAACCGTGCCGCGCTCCAGGGTGCGTACGAACGACGCAAGAAGGCGGCCGCGGCGGCGGCTGCTAAACGGCAGGAGGCGGTTGCGGCGGCTGTCGCGACTGCGGCTGTCGCGACCAACGGCAAAAAGGCGAAGAGGCGCGGGTCGCAGGACATCGGAAGCCCCGCGTCCCCGGGCGCGACCAAGAGCGGAAGCCCCAAGTCTCCGATCGTTTCATCCTCGATGGACACCGAGTCCAGCTCCGGTTCCAGCCCGGAGAAGACTGAGTCGGTCCTCGCGAAGGCTCCCGAGCCGGAAACCTCCGAGGGCTTGGACTCCGCCTCCGGTTCCTCTCCGGCGCTATCCCCCAAGATGTCCTCGTCAAAACTCCGAGACGAGAAGAAGCCGGCGGATAAGAAGTCTGACAAGGAGGAGGCAGAGGTGGAGAAGAAGGAGGCGGCCAAGAGCTCGAGCAAGCCCTCGTCTCCTGTCTCCCCCGCCGGGAAGGAGAAGGCAAACGGAACAGATTCGAAGATCAAGTCTGTTCCCGCGCCCCGAACCGCCCCGACGACGGAGAGCGGCAATGGCAAGGTGTCCCCCAAGACGACCGTCTCGCCGAAGACGTCACCCGCCAACTCGTTCAAGCAGCCGGCAGAAAAGACGTCCGACAAGGCCAAGGTGATACCTAAACCCAAGGGGGGCGCAGCTCCCAACCCGTTCAAGCAGCCCAAGCAGCAGCAGGAGCGGCTGCAGCAGGAGCAACCCGCGACGTCGCAGGCTTTGAGGCCGGAGCAGCTTCCCACGCCGAACGTCACGTTCGCCGGCAAGCCCATACGCACCAAGGCGTCCTTCGGGAACGAGGCGGGCGACGACTGGATCACGCCGCCCAAGCCGGCTGCGGCTGCGTCTCCGACGTACTCTGAGCAATCGCTCCTGTCCCCCACCGGACTAGCCGCAGAGGCGACGGCCACGGCGGCGGGACTCTCGGTGCTATCGTCGCCGTACGGGCACGATATCTTCGCCAGCGCGCCGTCTTCGATGCAGCAGCAACAGAAGCCTCCCCTTCCTCCGGGCCCGCCGCCTTCGATGCAGCAGCAGCAGCAGCCTCCCCTTCCCGCGGGTCCGAGGCCGCCGAACCTCCGACAAGACGGCACGCGAGGCGGTTCCGCGACGCAGCAGCCGCTCGGCGGTTTCGCCGCGGTGGGCCTGCCCGGCCTCGGATCCATCGGCGGCGGCGCGTCCGGCTATAACATGTGGGCCGATCACTTCTCGCAGCTGGGCCAAGCCGCGGCCAAGCCGCAGTTGGCGACCCCCGACGACGTTCGAAGGCTATCCGACGCATCCGGCGGGTCGTTTTTCGGCGGAGGCCTCGCGTCGGCAACTGACGGCGACGCGCTGGAGCCCGACGGCGTCGGGGGCGGAGATGGAGGCGGGTGGGGGCTGTGGGGCTCGTCGCACAAACCCGCGAACAGCGATCTGGACGATAACGAGTGGGAGCAGAAGAACCTCGACCTGCTCAACGACCTGGAACTGGACTGAATGAATCTAGCCTCGAGTCACTTCAATGCCACCTAACACAACCTGACTAATCATATATACCCCGCAGCCTCGAACCTGCACACGCAGTCGTACAGCTCGCCCCCCAAGCACTGCGCCACCTCCGGATGTTTCACCATGCCAATCCTGAGCGCGTCGCAGTCGAACGCCGCCTCGAGATTTGTCTCGATGGCGCGGCCCATTCCCTCGAGGATTACGAAATCTGCGTCATCCACCGTAGCCGCCAAACGCTTGGACACCCTTCTCAAATCGATCACCGGGAGGTCGCTCCCGCTCGAGCACACCTTGATGGCCCCGCACTTAACCGCCTCGGCGAACGTTTCGTCCAGCTCAGCCACGCGGGGGAGGAGATCCTCGAGCTCGTCGGCGGTGACGTCGTTGATGCTCGGAACTTCGTTCGCGGCGAGCACGACTGCGCATCCCCGCCGCGCGAGCTCGCGCGCGATGGGCAGCATCCCCAGCACGACATCCGCGCCCGAGTTGTCGACGAACATGACGCACTTTCTCCACGTGGACGCGAGCTCTCCCCCGGTGGCTCCGTTCGCGGTCCAGGCTTGGTGCAGCGAGTCAAAATCGTCCACCAGCCACGGCCTCGACCTGAGCCTGGCCCGCGTGGACCGAAAGTCTGAGCCGCCCTCCTCGTGCAGCTTCGCGGACGCCGCCGCGCCGAGATCGAAGATGTTACCCGCGAACGCGCCCTGGATTAGCGCGAGAAGTCGGTCCTTCGCATCGGCGATGGTGTCGATCTCAGCCAGGACGGACGGTAAGACTGTCAGCGCACGCTCGTTCTCCGTCGCCTTGACATCCTTGAAGCAATCGGTGAACCCGAGCGATCGGAGCGTCTCGTCCCGCAGCCTGCACATCTTCAGCACCGTTGGTTGGCCCTCGAACAGATCCGCATGGTCGCCCGCGTGGATGCGATCGAGCGCGGCCGAGAAATCGTCCGCGAATCGGTCCGCGAGGGATGCGGCGTCCGGGACGCGCGGGTCGCCCGCGGCGCGCTTCCGAAATTCGGGAATCGATTTGCGAAAAACGTCGACCCACTCGGACTTGCCGGGAGGGATCCCGCCCTTCGGGTCCTTGCTACCAGCGGGTGGATCGTAGTCGAACGTGGTGGGCCTGTACCCGTCCACGTCCGCGAGCTGAGGAAGCGGCACGAATTCATCTGTCGTCGCCATGGTGCGTCGCCTCGCGTCTCGCAAAGTGTCGAGCGAAGCGAAAATTTCTTCTTCGTTTTTCCCGGAAACCACAAGTAGAGCGCGTGGCTAAGACCCGTGGAGCGTCGGTCGCCATGGTGTGCAGCAAGTGCGAGAAGAAGCTATCGCGGGGCATCCACCAGGAGATGTGGAAGGACGGCTCCAGGCACACCATCGAGGGCGGCGGGCGGAAGATCAACCAGAACATGGCGCTGAGCGGCAAGAAGAGGTGGACGCCCTACGGCGGCGCCACCGGTGGGAGCAAATGCAAGATCTGCAAGCAGTCCTTGCACCAGCAGGGGATATACTGTCAGAAGTGCGCGTATCACCACGGTATGTGCTCCATGTGCGGCGTCAAGGTGATGGACACCACATTTTACAACATGGGCGGCGAGAGCAAGGAGGCGATGGCGGCGAGACGAGCGGACGAAATCGCAGCGACCACGAAGGAAGACAGCGACGACCCCACGGGCATCGACGGCCCCAAGGCCCCGGAGCAGGACGAGGAAGAGAAAGAGGATGCGGAGGATAATGAGGCGCGCGAGGCGCTGGAAAAGCAGGACTGGCTGGACAAGGAGGAGGAGCGTCGGCGGAAGGCTGACGAGGTTGCCGCCAATCGGATCCAGGGCACCACCGACCTCGCCGCCGCCGCGAGGGAACACGCGACGGCGGCGACGGGCAAGCAGGTCACCGGGTGGCAGTACGACGCCAACAGCGGGTACTACTACGACGTGGCGTCCCAGATGTACTTCGACCCGCAGACGCAGAGGTACTTCGATTGCAAAGCGAACAAATGGATAGAGTCGGAGAAGCCGAGTGCCGAGAAGCTGGCAACCGGCGACGTGAAGCCCGTGAGCTTCGCCAAGGGGACGAGGCAGCCTGACAGGTGGGGGCTCTGAAAAATCAAAGCGAAGACGCGTAGCAACATATAGATTCGTTACAAAGACGCACGGACAAGTGAAGAATGACGTCGCGTCGCTCGTCAACATCACGCGCAGTTGACCACGAGCCAGTTGACGCATTCCATCGTGTCGTTGCCAACCTCCTTGACAGCCTCCGCCGCCTTCTTCTTGTCGAAGCCCATCGCGACGAGCTGGCCGACCACGCCGCCGCAGCCCGCGGATGCTCGCCTCGCGGTGTCCCGCTTGGGAGTCGGGGCGGCGTTCTCCTCCTCGGACGCAGAGTCCACGCTCTTCCTCTTGGACGAGGCGGCCCTCTTCTTCGCCTCGGGCTTGGGCTTTGCCGCCGCCTTCGCCTTGTTCTCCTTGAGCACGCGCCCTTCCTCCGCCGCGGTCGTCGTGAGCACCACGAGCCTGGCGCGGAGAGCCTTGAGCAGCGCCATCTTCGCCGGCCGAGCGAGGGCATCGACGTCCACGGTGAGGACATCCGCTGTGCGCTTGCGCTTCTCCCGCGTGAGCCCCGCCACGCCGCCCTTGTTGTGGTTCTTGCCCATGTAGGCGTCCGCGCCGAGCTTCTTCTTGCTCGGCGGGTCGGGGAGAACGATCTCCGCGATCTCCGTCTCGCTTAGGCCGTACTTGGCCTTGTTCTCCGCGCGAAGCGCCTGCATCGCCTCCTTCTTGAGCTTGCCACCGGTGTTGGTGATGAGGCCGTTCTTGCGGTAGATATCGGGGCCGGTCTTCTCGTTGTTGTCCTCGCGGATGCGGTCGACGTCGACGTGCATCCCGGTGTACTCGGCGAGGGACTGCTGGCCGAGCAGACGCTGGGTCTGGCCGTTCAGCTGCTGGATCTGCTTGCCCGGGAGCACGCCGCTGTCCACGATCTGCACCCACCGCCCGATGCCGAACTTCATGAGGCACAGGCGCAGCGTGGCGCACTCCTCCTTGGTCCAGCCGGGAGACGGGGTGAAGTTCCACAGGGACCGGGCGTCGCCGATCTTAGGTCCGGCGGTTTCAGCCATGGCGAGCTGCTCTTCGAGGTCTGCGAGGTCTCGTGTGAGGTCTCCGCGCACCCACGTAATGGATGTTGCTCGCGCGATTTCAAACTCTCGTCGTGAGTTCAAATGTGCCGATTTTAAGTTTCCTATGGCGATCAGTCACATGATCCTCATTTGGTGTTAGCGACGCCTATTTGAAGTTCGTTACGGCCCGGGGTTCCACACTCCCAGGGCGCGCGGTCAGGGGATGGGGGGCTACCGACTCGGCGCGCTCCATGCGCTACGTGCGCCCCTCTTGGCGGTATCAGCACGCCACACCCGGCGATACATGACGCGAAGGATGCCCGGGACCGCCGCCTCAGCTACAGCCGCCTCGTCAGCCGCCGGTCAATCTGAGGTGCCCAAGTCCGGCGACGTGCTCACACTCGAATGCACGTCTCTGGCGTTCGGTGGTAGGGGCGTGTGTAAGCTACCTGGGGGCTTCGTCGTCTTCTGCGATCGTGCGGTTCCGGGGGAGACGCTGGAGGCGCGGGTCACGTCTCTGAAGGGCGGTGGGCGCTTTGCGGAGGCAACCAAGGTTTCGTCGATATCGCCGTGCGAACATCGCACAGCCCCCCCGTGCCCTCACTTCGAGAGATGCGGCGGGTGCACCTGGCAAGACATCGCGTACGCGCACCAGCTAACGATGAAGCGCGATCAGGTGGTGGACGTCATGACCCGCGTCGCCAAGGTGGACCAGACGCGCGTGCAGACCATCGTCGGCGACTGCATTCCCGGCGACAAGACGGAGAGGTATCGCAACAAGATGGAGTTCGCGTTTGGACCCGGCGCGAACGACCGCGGCGTCGTCATCGGTTTACGGCCCAGCGGGAACCACAGCGACCTGGTGGAGATTGGTAACCCCGACGGATGCCTGCTGCAGCACCCGGTCGCGGACGAGGTCCTCCGCGGGTGTCGAACGTACCTTGACTCGAATGGAGGTTCTTCGTTGGACGCGTTCAACCGGCGGACGGGCGAGGGCGTCCTGCGCTCTCTGACCGTCCGCGTGGCGGTGGACGAGAACGGCGAGGCGATCGCGATGGTGGACATCGCCGCGGCGACGCGATGCGATGACGAAGACGCGGCGCTGCGGGGACTCGCCGAGGCGATCGCGAAGGTGCGAGGGGTGGCGTCGGTTGTGCGCACAAGGATGCCGCCCGTGCCAGAGCTGAGGCTGGCGGAGGGACGGCAGCAGGGCTGGGTAAAGGGCGGCAGAGGAGGCAGAGGAGGCAGAGGCGGCAGAGGAGGTACGGGCGGCAAGGAAAACAGGAGAGGCGGGCGGGTCCGTAAGAGTGGGGGCGGTGATGCGGACGGCGAGGGATGGTTCGGCGAAGACGCAGAGGTGCTCAGCGGCGCGGCCACGCTGCCGATGAAACTGCGCGGCGTGACTTTTGCGCTGTCCGCGCCGTCGTTCTTCCAGACCAACACCGATCAGGCGGAGAAGCTCGTCGCCGCGGTGGAAGACGCGTGCGGGTTCAGCGGGGACGGCACGGAGGTTGTCCTGGACCTGTTCTGCGGCGTCGGTACCCTCGGCTTGTGCGTCGCCAAAAAGGCCAAGCACGTCTTTGGATGGGAGGTTGTCCCGGAGGCGGTCAAAGACGCGGAAAGAAACGCGGAGGCTAACGGGATAACGAACGCAACGTTCCGGCGCGGCGATCTCGCCAAGCTCAAGGCGTCGCTCCCCGGCGTCGGCGGTAAAGGGGGCGGGGATATTCCCAAGCCGGATATCGTCATCGCGGACCCGGCTCGCGCCGGAATGGACGAGTCGCTGGTTAAAGTTCTTCGCTCCATCGGAGCCGAACGCATCGTCTACGTCAGCTGCAACCCCGCCACGCAGGCGCGCGACCTGCTGAGACTGAAGGGCGGGGACGGGGGTGAGGGTGTGAGGTACGATGTGAGGTATTGCACACCGGTGGACATGTTCCCGCACACGCCTCACGTGGAGACCGTCGTCGTGTTGGACAGAATTAGTCTATGAGGAAAATACCAGCTCTAGCTAGTCGTCAAATCTGCCCTCGTCATCCTCCTGGAACACCTGTCGCACGGGCCCTAAATTTGCGAGCTGCGCGTAGGACCCGATCGGCGGCTCCTGCAGGTCGTCGTGTGCCGATATCAGTTCCTCGTGCGTCCCTTCCTCCACAACCGCGCCACGGTGCAGCACAAATATCTTATCAGCATTTTTTACTGTGCTCAGCCTGTGCGCGATAACCAGCGTGGTTCGCCCGTGCATGGCGTTATCCAGCGCACTCTGCACCTGCGCCTCGGACGCGGCGTCCAGCGCCGACGTCGCCTCGTCTAACAGAAGCACAGCCGGGTTACATAAGATGGCACGGGCGATTGCGATTCGCTGCTTCTGTCCACCACTGAGCTGCACTCCCCTTTCGCCAACCTGAGTGTGGAACCCACGGGGCATGGAGGTGACGAACGTGTGAGCGTTGGCCGCCATTGCGGCGCTGATGACCTCGCCGTCAACAACTTCGGGGGCATCCACGCTGTCCTCGACGTCGGAGTTGAGAGATTCCTCGTCATTCTCGGACCCGCGGTTGTAGGGGCTCCCAGGCGAACCCCCTCGTTCCCGCATCTCCTGCTCGTCCAGGTCATCGAGCGACATGAAACCGCTGGAGTGACTCGAGTTGAAGGAGCCCACGCGCCGCCAAGGGAGGAACCGCGATAATCCACCCCCGCCGCCGGCCGGCGGTATCTCGACCGCCGCGGACTGACCGCGGGCTCGGGTCTTCCTCCTTCGAGCGCGCCGCCGCCTGTTCTCGTCCCGCTCAAAATCCGCCATCCTCCGACTATAAGTTATGTTCTCGAGAACCGTGCCCGAGAACAGGACGGGCTCCTGTCCGACGCACGCCATCACCCTGTGCAGCCACGCGTGAGACACCAAACTGACGTCCACGCCGTCCAGCGCCACGACACCCATTTGGGGCTCGTAAAAGTGTTGGAGCAAATGGAACACGGTGGACTTGCCGCTTCCGCTGCCGCCGACTAAGGCAATAAACTCGCCAGGTTCCGCTCTTAATGCCAAACCGTTCAACACGACCTTTTCAGGCCTCGCAGGATAACAGAAGTGAACATCGCGCAGCTCCACTGCGCCCAGGAACGGCGTCACCACGTGCGAACCCTTATTGTTCCCAACCGGCGTCCTGTCTATGAGCTCAAACACCGCTGCCGCCGACCCGCTGCTCTTGTACATGGACGTGAAGGCGTTCAGCAGATTGCTGACGTACTCCTGCAGCTGCCCCTGGTATAGCATGAACGCTATGAGACGCTCGGGGTGCATTCTGCCGCTCATTACGAGGTGACTGCCGTACACCAACAGCGCCACAGGGACGAGCAGCTGTGACAGGAAAGAGTAAATCACAGAGAAGTAAACTCCGGTGACAACGGCTTGACGATTGCACAGCGCGTACCACCGCCCCAGAGCGCTGTCGTACCGCTTGATCTCGTGTGTTTCGTTCGCGAAGCTCACGACGGTTCTTATCGAGCCGATAGCTTCCAGCGCTACGTGATTAGCTGCCGCGAGCGAGTCCTGTGTGGCTGTCGCGTTATTTGTCATCCACTCCCCATAAATCCTATTCGCCGCTGTGGTTATCGGTATGATGGCGCAAGCCACGAGCCCTAACCTCCAATTCTGTAGCATCAGATAGATCGCAATACCTGTGACCCTGACAACGGCCTCGGTGACGTTGCGGAACACCCATGAGAGGTTGGAGGCAATCTCGGTGGTGTCAGCGGTGAGCCGCGACGATATGCTCCCCGCGCTGGTCACGTCAAAGTACCCAATCTCCTGCCCAAGGATCTTCGCGAACAGCGTGGATCGCAGCCTTCGCACGATGCGGTTCTGCACGAACGTGAAGAGGAAGACGTTCCAGAAGTCCAGCGCGGCGTTGACCCCACCCGCAATTGCGAAGAGCTCCAGGGAGGATCTCAGCCTCTGGGCGTCTGAGTCGATGCACGAGCCGATGGCGCGAGACATAAAGTGAGGCGACGCGAGGGAGAAGGGCAGGCGGCAAATTAGGGAGAAGAGACCGAGCGCGAGCCAGTGCCAATCAGGCCAGGCTAGTGACTGTGATGAATGGGGAGGGGGTCGCGGGGTCAGCGGGTGTGCCGAGCTGAATTCACACTTACGTCAATAATCTTCGGGTTTTCGGCTCACGCACCAGCAGTCGCCCGAAGGACGGTTTCTTCCTCTCTTCCTGATGATACCTCTCATCGTCGGATAGTTCTCCGGCATGTCTGAGCGCCTCGGCAGCAGCGTTCGTCCCCCGTTGCGACGCATCCTTGGCGATTAACTGCGGTGGGAAAGAGGGTTAGCCGAAACGTCGCGTTGTGATTTCGTTTCGCGGGAAAAAGAAATGGAGGGGCTCGGCACTGAATTGAGCGCGCTGTCGACTTACCAGTAGGTCCTCCACCGGTCGCTCGACCATGGAGGTAAACCCCGGACTCAGTAGGGGCTCTTCCATGGAATCGGCAGATCCGGCCGATCCGACCCGGACGAAACCGTTTCCGTTAGGCGCCATCCTCCAACCCTCCGTCGTGGCGCCAACCAGAATGTGTCACCGAGAGAACGACAACTGGCTTCCGACGATATTTTTGAAGCACTTATATTTGGCTGTCTGATGCACAGTCTCATCAGTCAGCATTTTTGGGACTTTTTCGCCCGTTTCTTGTCGCACCGGGAGCAGTCACGTCATTTGACGAAATTATTTATTGGAGGTTACCGGCCCGGACCTGGGGGTTACAAGTACACACACGACGCGCGCGACATCGTCACGGAAGGGAGGTCGGCCCTCACGGAGGCCATGAGGGACACCAACGTGGATTGGATCCATGACCTCCCCTTCCACAGCTTTGACGCCGGCGCCTACGGCCGGAGCGTGGCGCACATCGCGTTCACGTACTCCACGCCGTGGCTCGCGCTGACCGCGGTCACCGTCGTGGCGTGGGCGCAGTTTCACAGGGGGTGCTTGTGCGGTCGGCGGTCGCTTCCGCGGCGGCCCGTGGCGCTGGGGATGAAACCCGCGATGATCATGTTTCTCATCATGGCGTGGATAGCGTGCAGCCTGGTGCCGTCGGCGTACACCAGGTTCCACGAGGGCTCCAGGGACGTCGACGACGCGCTCCGCGCCCTGGACGCGCACGCGACCGGCGCCATGGGCCACGCGGCGCGGGCGAAGAGCGCCGCGGCGGAGTGTTCCGCGGCGCTCGCGGCGGTGGACGCGCAGTTCAAGGAGCACATGGCGGCCGCGCTCAAGGTGCAGCGCGCGAGGCAGGCGGCCGAGCAGTTCGCCGCCGCAGCGGAGGGCGTCGGGGGCGTCGCCTGGAAGGAACTCGACGTCCTCCGAGGGTACGACGGGTACTGGGAACGCCTAGAAACCTGGTTCACGGCCCTCTCCGCGACCACGTACGCGCTGTTGATGGTCGCCTCGCTCGCGCCCGTCGTCGCGAGGCTTCTCATGCTCTCCACGGCGTCCAGATCCACGGTGGACGCGGTCAACGCCGCGCTTCGGCTCGCGCCGTTTGTCGCGATGATCGCCGCGTGGCTCTTCCTCGCGGCGTCCGCCCCGGCGACGGTGACGTTCGCCGAGACCTGCCACGCGTGGGTTCCCACCGTCACGAGGACGGTGCCGGAGGACTCGGCGCGATTTTACTTCTTCTGCGGCGTGGGGGAGTCGGCGTCGGTGGATGCGATTCCGGAAATTCCGGCGCCGTCGCCCGCCGTCGCGTCGATGCGAGCCGCCGCGATCGAATTTCGCGCATCCGTCGAGGCTGTTCTCGTGCTGGACACCTCGCTGTCGAACGCGGGAACCAACGTGACGGTCGCGGCGTTGAAGCGCGTGGAGCGGTGCGAGGCTTCCGGGATGGAGTCCGAGACGTCGGTGGCGGATGCCATCGGCGGATGCGACCCGATGGGCGCCAATCTGCGAAGCGCGAGGGAGAGCGCGTGCGGCGACGCCGTCACCGGCATCTTCTGGAACAACATCGCGATCATGCTGCTCGCGTTCGTGGTTTTCTACCACGCGCTGAGGGGTTGGCTGTGGGAGCTGTGGGAGTGGGTCGCGATGGGCGACGTGGTGTACGGGGAGGACAGCCCGGTTCGCAAGTTTTCCGGCAAGGGGTACGGATCGGGGGCTTCACCGCGGGACGTCGAGTCGCAGATGGAAAGGCTGGAGGGGGACGTCAGGGGCGTGAAGGGGGACGTGAAGTACGTGATGGGCAAGGTGGACGAGATGGTGCCGCTCATGCGTGACCTGGAGGCTGCGTCCCGTGTGAATTCGCCGGTTGGCAAGGGTTCGCCGGAGGAGAAACTGAAACAAGCGGCGGCGGCGCTCGCTCGCCGTTAAGAAGGGATCTCCCGAGGAGAAACAGCTCGCGCCCGAAACGGCGCAGCGGGTATAAGATACAGACTTGTTCAATACACGATTAGACACATAGGGCATGTCAGACGATCGCCGCGAACCTCATTCATCATCCGCGTCGTCAACCTCCGGGGTCACCGCCTCAGCCGCCGCCTCCTCCCCAGCCTCGACGACCGCGGAAACCTCGCCCTCCTCCTCCGACTCGTCCACCATCGCCGCTGCATCCACCACCGCCGCCGCCGCCTTCACCGGGCGTCGCCCGCGCGTCCACTTTCTCTTCGCCCGGACCGCGAGCGGCAGCAGCTGGTCCCTCCGCTCCCGCAGGATCGCCGCCCCCGCGCCGACCAGCGCGAGCCGAACCAACCATCTCCTCAACGCGCCCGCGGCGCCGCCCTCGTCCCCATCCTCCTCGCCGAGGCCCAGCTTTCGACGGATCGCCTCGTGCTCCGACGCCTCGATCTCCTTCCAATCTTTCGCGAGGCTCTTGGTGATCTCTGTCTCGTCCACGCTGACGTCGAGGACCGTTCGCTCGTCGCCCGGGGACCATATCGGCGACGCCGCGCCCGGCGACCCGCTGCTGCGGAACTCGTCGTCGATGACCGCGTCCACCGCGGGCGTTTCCTCCTCGGCGTTTGCCTCCCCGTTCTCTTCATCCTCGTCGTTGGCGATGAGCGGGACGTACAGCGGGGATTCGGGCCGCGGCGTGGACTCGTACTCGTACTCGTCCTCGTCCGTGGAGGCGTAGCTGAGGAGGGGCGATTCCGGCCTCGGCGTGGACTCGTAGGCGTACTCGTCCGAGTCGGTCGAGGACTCGTCAAAAATCTCTTCCCGTCGCTTGGCGTACCTCAGCATGAGCCAGTGGTCCTCGCTCATGCCCGCCTGCACGATCTCGTCCGTGGTCTCCCGCGGATCCTTCTCGGATATGGATCGCTCGAAATCCTCGAGGGATTCCACCTCGAGGCCGTCGACGCTCGGCGCGCTGTTTCCGCGGAGCCGGCTGAGCGTGGACTTTGGCGAGACCTTCCCGACCTCGTCGGCCTCGGGCTCGAGCGACGGCTTGGAAGTGCCCGTGAGGATCCTCTCGAGCGCGCGCTCGGAGCGGGGAGTGCGCGAGCGCTCAAATGCGCCGCGCAGGAGAAGCTCCGCCTTGCCGGTGGCGCGCCAGTTCCCAATTTCCTCGAGCTCGATCTTTCGCCCCTGGTTCACGAGGGAGGTGTACCTGCCGAGGAGGAACCGCTCAGCGATGGCGGAGATGCCGAGGGTCCACCAGCCCCGAAGTCGGAGCCTAGCGCGGACGGTGAGCGTCTTGATGGTTCCCGTGTGCGGTCGTTCGGGGTCCGCCTCGATGATGCAAATCTCCTCGGCGGTGACGAGCTGGGAGTGGGATTCGTTGACGGTGTACATGACCATCTTGCCCGCGGGTTCCGACCACTCGATGCGCTCGGTACCCTTGAGGTACTCGCCACCGCTGATCTTCTTGACCCACGGCGGCGCGTCGTTCTCGGCGAAGAAGCGGCGGTAGCGCATCGCCCATGACTCGGTGTCCGTGCCGTCTGAGTCGGGCTTCTCGGGCCTCTCGTCCAGGATGTCCACGCGATGGACGAGCGGCATGGAGGGGTGCGGTCCCTGCGACCTCTCTCTGAAGGCCGCCATCACGACGGAGACGTGCTCATCGTACGTGAACTTCACCGTCTTCTCCATCCCGCCCTTGGAGGCTGACATCTCGCACAGCTCGGCGAAGGACTTGGTAGCCATCGTGGTGTCGCGTGTTTCGTTTCGGGAGCTCGTAACCAACGTCTATTTTCCCGAGATCTCCCGACGTCGCTGGGATGCTGCCGGTGCGCGCGTGCGGGTGAGGACGATACTCGATCCGATCACCACTCCAATAGAGGCGACGATAGGCGCGCGAACGGGCGGTGCCCTGCGAACTGTGGGGTCGCCGGC
>Ga0181573_10000819_pt1 | contig 32141 bp, 24 predicted proteins | sample 101ome_25_FD_148643 | JGI IMG/M metagenome (GOLD analysis project Ga0181573, IMG submission 148643) | Coastal salt marsh microbial communities from the Groves Creek Marsh, Skidaway Island, Georgia - 101409BT metaG (spades assembly) | ecosystem: Environmental > Aquatic > Marine > Intertidal zone...
AGCGAACATGACCGCGAGAACGGCACCGACGGGAGCCAAACCAAGGTCGCGGAATCCGTCGCGCAGGTAGTACATTGCCCCGCCTTTCACTGACCCGTCTTTCATGATGCGGCGGTACTTCACACCTAGGGTGCACTCCGCAAACTTCGTTGTCATGCCGCAGAGACCCATCACGATCATCCAGAACGTTGCCCCAGGACCGCCTACACCGACAGCGACGGCAACGCCGCCAATATTCCCAAGTCCAACTGTGGCTGAAAGGGCGGCGCTAAGTGCCTGAAAATGGGTGATCTGGCCGGGTGCATTGGGGTCTGTGTATTTTCCCTTTGCCGTGCGAAGTGCCACGCGAAATCCGCGAAGGTTTATGAATTTGAAGTAGAAGGTGAGAAAGATCGCAGTCCCTCCAAGAAGGACCAGGACTACCGGGAGAGTTACGCCTTCTGTTATCTCAAAGCCATAGAAGACGATTTCCAGAGCCTTGTTCGCAATCGGTTCAAGACCATTATTGATTTTTTCGGCAAGGGACACAGGCTCATCGGACGAGACGACCGAGCTGGGAGCAAAAAGAACGAGAAGAGTAGCAAGAAAGCGGCGAATTAATGTCATAGCAGTATCGCCGTGATGCTATCGGCAGGGTTACCTGAAAGGCAACCAGAAACTGCCCCCTTTGCCTAGCGGACGCCTGAGCGCCGGATTTTACCAAACTGATTTTGCATTTGCGCAGTGCGTTCAACGGAACTCTGGGGAGCGGGAGCGTAGTATCCTTGGCCGCCCGAAGCTGATCCCGTGGAACCACAGGAGCTCGCAAGAATCGCGATTGCAAAAAGAGAGGAGATAGCGAGAACCTTCTTCATTTTTTGATGGTGGATGAAGTGGACTGGGTAGGCAACTGGAAATTTGCGTGACAGTCTCATGTGCGCATTGGAGCTTTCCCCGAGAGTATATGCACGAGAATGGGGACCTGTGATTTGCTGATCGACTCAACGCCGTCCGGTGGAAACTCCCAAGTGACCCAGGGGAGATTTCTTTCTTTCGCCCACGTTCCCATGGAGCCTGGGGTGGGATAACCAAGTTCGGTGACGAGCGGGAATCCAGTTTCCTTGGCGATCCAGCCAGCAAGCGGCGTCCCGTCGGGATCGTCCACGCAAGCGAGTGGCCCGTGAAGAGTCAGGACAATTTTGGGCGAAAGCGAATCAATCAACTCGATCAGTGCCTGGGACTCAGGTTCAGAAGCGGGGGCTGATCCGGTGAGAATGGGAAGTTCCTCGCTTTCGTCGACATGCCACCGGCAGGTAGTCGGATCCGACTGCCAATTGGTAGAGGGAAAATTGCGATTCAAATCGACACCGTTGGCGTTGCCTCTAGTTCCAAGGACGAGCCCGTCTGGATTGGCGGAAAGAACTAAGGAAATGGAAGAGGATATCTCGTCTGATTGAAGGGAGCGAACCGCGCGTGACAGAGCGACAGTAGTCTCTGGTTCCTCTCCGTGAATTCCGGCGACAATGAGGAGTTCGCAATTTTTTCGTGGTGGAAAATACTCGAGGTTTACCCCATTAACGGATTGCCCGTAAGTATCGAAGGGGAAATCGAATGCAGTGCGTTTCGGCATGGGCTCAAGGGTTTTCACGCTGCCACTTGTAGCGCCCTGAAAGATTGATGTGATTCATCAGCGAGTTGAAAAGCTCGTTGTATTTCTGGGGAGCTTTCTGGCGGGGAATAGGCTTTTGCTCGCCCGGATCATTCGCGAGGTTGAACATCTGGTAGGGTTCGAAAGGGGTGTTGCGTAACAGCTTCCAATCACCGATTCGAGCGGCGTGATAGTGAAGGCCGCCGTAGGCCATGTTGCCCTCGAGGCGGACCCAGAAGAGGGGACGGTCGTTTTTCATTTTCTCCCCCTTGAGTGCGGGGAGAAAGCTTCGGCCATCCATGTCGAAATCAACTGGGACTCCGGCGATTTCGGCAAGGGTCGGGTAGATGTCCATGGTCATCGAGATGTGGTTTTTCTGAAGGGAGCCGGGTTCGATTACGCCTGGCCAGGTGACACAAGTGCCCACGCGGATGCCGCCTTCCCACATTTGCTGCTTGCCTCCGTTGAGCGGCAGGTTGCGTGCTCCAACATTGGACTGACCGCCATTGTCGCTGGTAAAGATCACGACCGTATCTTCCCAAATTCCCTCCGCCTTCAGAGAATCGACTACTTTTCCGACGCCGTAATCGAGATGCTCGATCAGCGCGACCAGGCCCGCCCGTTTGTCGTCGATACCTTTCTCACGCTCCTTCACTTTCGCGAGCCAGTCCTCGGGCGGCTGGATCGGAGTATGCGGTGCGTTGTAAGCAAGAAAGAGAAAAAACGGAGTATCCTTGTCTTTCCTCTCCTTCAGATAGTCGACGGTCCAGTCAGTGAATAGATCAGTGGCGTGGCCCTCAGGATGAATCGCCTCTTCGTTCTTGCGCATGTAATGTTTGCCGTGGCGGAGGTGTTCGTAGTAGTCATCCATCATGTCCCCGAGAAAGCCGTGGAAAAAATCAAAGCCGACGTCGGTGGGGCGGTCGGGCTTCTCCATGCCGAGGTGCCACTTACCGATCAGAGCAGAGTCGTAGCCAGCTTTCTTCAGATGCGTCGGCAAAGTCACGACATCGTTGCGGAGATTGCCCCAGCTTGTGGGACGTTCAGGCAGTGGAGTGCGAATCACGCCGGGAACACCTGCGTTGTCAGGATACAGTCCCGTCACAAACGAGGCTCGGGTCGGAGAACAGACGGGACAGTTCGCGTAGAATGAATCGAATCGCATTCCTTCTGAGAAAAGCGCATCAATGTGAGGTGATTTCAGATCAGTTGCTCCGTAGCAGGAGAGATCTCCATATCCGAGATCATCGACCATGATGACGAGAAAATTCGGTTTTTTCTCCGCAGCGGAGGAGGCAATGGCGAGGACAGCTAACGCAAAAAGGCACGAAAAGAATTTCATGACGATAGTCTTGTCGTGTTTAGTGGCTTTCGACAACTCATGAAGTCTCTTTTTTTCGTCCTTCTCTTTCTCCCGTTTCTGTTTGTTGATCCCGCCGTTGCCGGACCAATTGATATGGGGGCGCGCGGGGTATCCAACTTTATTGCCCGCCTCGAAAAAGAGCGCAAAGCCCATGTCGCTTTCCTCGGTGGATCGATCACACAAAACGCCACGGGGCATAGCAAGATGGTTGCGGATTGGCTCGTGAAAGAATATCCCGATGTCGAATTCACCTTTACCAATGCAGGGCTCAGTTCAACTTGCTCGGTTTCGGGTGCCTTTCGTGTGGAGGAGGACGTTTTTTCGAAAGGGCAGGTTGATCTTCTTGTTGTCGAGTTCGCGGTAAATGATAACCAGGACGCCATGCACGACCGGCAAACCGCGATTCGCGGACTGGAAGGGATTCTACGCCAGTATTTTGAGGAGAATCCCACCGGTGATGCCATCTCGGTGCAGTATGTGAATCCGGAGATTCTCAAAAACCATCAAGAGGGAAAGCCGACTGTCAGCGTCGAGGCGCACAAAGCGGTGGCTGAGCATTACAATATTCCCATTGTCGATGTTGGCATGGCTCTCGCGACCGAAATCTCGGCAGGCCGAATGACCTGGGAAGAAGACTACAAGGGAACGCACCCGAATCAGAAAGGTTATGAATTTGCGAGTGGGCTCATTACCATGGTGATCAAGAAAACCATCTCCGGCGAAACACCACAGCAGGTGACGCTTCCTGACCCGCTCGACGAAAAATCCTACTATGGAGCCAAACGTGTCGACCCACGAGCCCTGAACTGGCTGGGGGGATGGGAGTTTGCGCCGGTTTCCAAAGAGCTCCTGCCTGTCGGACAAATTCGAGCCGACTACACCAGATTCCAGGCCCTGCGATCTGAGTCAGAAGGAGAATACCTCTACTACACCTTCCAAGGGAACATGATCGGAGCCTTCGTCCTCGCCGGTCCGGATGCAGGCGCCATTGAAGTCAGCATCGATGCCGGGGAATGGAAGCGCGTCGAGCTGTATCATCATTTCAGCAAAAGTCTGAACTATCCCCGCAGCGTCATCCTCGCCGATGGACTCAGTAATGCCTACCATCAGATCGCGATTCGGACGGCGAAGTCAGAAAACGAGGAGAGCAAGGGCAGTTCTGCAACGATCCTATTCTTCGCTACGAATCAGTGAGGAACGCCATTTGTGAACATTGAGGCGGTGCAGAGGTGGACGGAAGTGTTTGAGCGAGCGCGGGTTTGAGAGAGTTTCGGGCGCGCCAAAGCTCTGCCGCCACCCCCCCCGGGGCCGGGCTGGCTTACGCTCATACCGGACGCGTTCTTGTAAAAAATGTAGGCCGGGGCATCCCCGCACGGTGGCAGCCGACCAGCGCAACGCAATGGACTTGAGCGTTGAGCGTTGGAAGCTGAATGTTGAGCGTTCGCGCTCAAGCGCGTCGCATCTCATGGAGCGCCACCGACTCAACCGCATCTTCTGTCGCTGCGATATGCGCCTTGATGTGATCGGCTTCCATGTGCTTCAGCCAGAGTTCCCGTGACTTCCAGTTTTCGTAGAAAAGGAAGTGCGCCGGATTCTTGTTGTCGACGTGCAGATCGTATTGCATGCATCCTTCTTCCTCCAGGGTCGGAGGAATGAGAGCTTCGAGTTTTGCTTTCAGGAATTCAACCTGATCCGGCTTGGCGAAAATATCAGCGACGATGGTGAGTTCGGACATGAGGTAATAGGGTTGCGTGGGGGAGCAAACAGGGTTCGGCGAGGGAGTCAAGTGGGTATCGCGTGAGGGTTTTTCTCTAGCATCCCGCAATAAAGTCCTCGCTCGAGTAGTACCTTTCTGATTCCATAACAGCGTGAAAAAGTTTCTGCAATCTGTAGGGCCGGCGATTGTGGTCGCGGCTGTTGTTTTAGGGCCTGGAAGTATCACGACAAGTACAAAGGTCGGTGCTTCCTTCGGTTATGACGCGTTATGGGTCCTCGGAGGTGTTCTCATTCTCCTGATTGGCCTCGCATCGCTTGCGGCATGGCTGGGGACGACGATGGAAAAATCGCTCTGCGGTGAGTTGAGTTCGCGTCTCGGAAAATGGTCCGGAGGGATTATCGGAGTGGCCGCTTTTGTGATTGTGGCAGGCTTTCAGTCGAGTAACAACATGGCGGTTGTTGCCGGATTAGAACCGATGGTGGGCAGGGAGTTTTCCACCCTCGCGATTGTTCTGACTTTGCTCGTTACCAACGCGATTATCGTAGCGATTCTGTATTTCGCGAAGGACCTCTATCAATACATCGAAAAGCTGATGAAGGTTTTTGTTGGCTTGATGATCATCGCTTTCATTCTCAATTTTTTCTGGGCAGAGCCTTCCGTGGGTGAGGCGGCAAAAGGTCTGTTTCCGGATTTTTCCATGTTCGGAAACAAGGCGCAGTTGCTTACGCTGATGGGGCTGATTGGAACTACTTTCTCGGTCGTGGGAGCGTTTTATCAAGGCTATCTGGTTCGGGAAAAAGGCTGGACGGTCAATGATCTCGGAGCCGGTCGACGTGATTCGATCATTGGGATGTTTGTCCTAGTCGGGGTCACGGCGATCATCATGATGACGGCCGCAGCTGTTTTTGCAGGTAAAACCGATCCGGGGGATCTCGGAAATGCGGGAGCAATCTCCGCAGCACTTGAACCACTTTTCGGGGCAAAGGCGAAATACATTTTCTGCTTCGGTTTCCTCGCGGGAGCCTTCAGTTCGTTTCTCGTGAACGCCATGATTGGCGGCCACATCTTCACAGATGGTGTCGGCAAAGGTGAGAAGCTGAAAGGCCAGTTCACGAGACACGCCACGACTGCAGCTTTGCTTGTCGGTATGATTATCGGAATTCTTGCGCTGACAACAGACTTCGACCGGACCACGACAATCGTGATCGCTCAGGCGGCGACGGTGATTGGAGGACCCGCAGTCGTGGCAGCCTTGCTCTATCTGGGACTCCAGCAGCGCAAAGCGGCGGAACACAAAACGCCGATGTGGATGCTGGTGATTGCTGGAATCAGCCTCTTGGTTTCCCTTGCTGTGGCGACTCGGACGACCTTGAGTCTGGCAGGTGCTGTCTAGCGGTTGCGGCATGGTCAACTCACTCCAGAAATGACCCGCATCATCCTTTTCTCTACTTTTCTGCTGACTTCGATCCACTGCTTGGCTGCTCCTGTGTGGAAGCTTCCCTCCGGTGATTCGATTTCGATCACGAAGGAAAAGCGCATCTTCGGACCAGATTCAAATCTTGTGAAGCGTCTCAAGTCGACGAATGCTCTCTCCATAGTCGTCTGGTTTCGACCCGAGAACTTGAAGCAGGAAGGTCCGGCTCGTATCCTGACGTTTTCCAAAAGTTCGGTGGAGCGGAATTTTACGGTCGGGCAGGAGGGGGATCGCTACGAAGTGCGTCTACGCACTACAAAGACGGGGAACAACGGTACACCAGGTTTGCAGACACCTAAGGGAACGGCAAAGCCCCGTGACACGCAGCTCGTCTATACCTGGAGAAAGGGCGGCGATGGCGTCGTCTACCTTGACGGCAAGCAGGTCGCGAAACGCGGGGTCGGAGGAGATCTCGCAAATTGGAACGAGGGATTCACTCTCGCTCTCGGAGATGAATTGGACGGCGGCCGCTTGTGGAAAGGCACAGTGAAATCAGCAGAGGTCTACGATCATGTAATTTCCCCTGACGAGGTGGATGAAAATTTTCGGCGGAACGGAAAAGCTGCGCCTCTCAAGCCGAAGAAAACGCCGGAACAAAGCAAGAAAGAGAAAAACATTGAGCTATTCGAAACCAAGGTCACTACGATCCTGACACAGCACTGCATGGAGTGCCACGATTCTGTCACGGAAGAGGGCGAGCTTGACCTCTCGAAGCGTCTCGCTTCTCATACGGAAGACGGAATTTTCATTGCCGGAAACGCGGCTGACAGCCTTCTCTGGGAGTCGATCGAGTTCGATGACATGCCTCACAACCGGGATCCGCTCTCCGACGAGAAAAAGAAGATCCTGCAGGAGTGGATCGAAGGCGGTGCAAACTGGACTGTCGATTTCATCGATCCGGCGATCTACTCGCGCACAGCGGAGGTCGCTCCGCCACAAGCGCGCCGGCTCACGGTCGATGAGTACATTGCCACGGTTCGCGATACATTTGGTGTCGATATCGAAGAATCTGCCCGGGAAACCTTGCCGGAAGATCTACGTGCGGATGGGTTCAACAATACCGCCTACAATCTCACGGTCGATCTCCGGCACGTCAGGGCCTATGCCAAGCTCGCCGGGGAAATCGTCGACAAGGTAGAACCGACTCCTTTCGCGAAGCGATTTTTCAATAAGAGTGATCTCACTGACAAAACAATGATTGCTCTGATCGAGTTGATGGGAGAATTCGTGTTACGGGGACCGCTCAGCAGGGAAGAAAAGGCACTCTACCGTGGCGTTTCAACGACGATCGCTGCGGAAGGCGGCTATTTTGAAGAGGCAGTTCGAGGCATTCTCGAAGCCATGCTTCAATCGCCCCGCTTCCTCTACCGGATCGAAGAACCGGCCCGTGCCGGTGGACGGCCTCAGTTGGTTGATGGATTCGAGATGGCTTCTCGAATGAGCTATGCGATCTGGGGTAGCAGGCCGGACAAGGAATTGATCACGCTCGCGAGGCAGGGGCGCCTTCGGGATGAAACAATGGTGAAAAAGCAGGCCGAAAGAATGTTGAAGGATCCCAGGGCAGTCGATCGTTCCCTCGTTTTCATTTCTGAATGGTTGCACCTCGATCGTCTCTCGAATCTTCAGCCCAACGAGGAAACATTCCCGAAATGGGATGCTAAACTGGCCGACGCGATGCGAGAGGAAACATTTGCCTATGCCGAAGAGGTGATGTGGAAGCGCAAGCTGCCGCTTTCTTCTCTACTTGATGCCGACTTCACCTTCGTGACACCGGAACTCGCCGAGCACTACAGAATGAAGACCAGACCGAAGAGTGGCGAGATGGAATTGGTCGACCTCTCTGAGGAAAACGAACGGGGAGGACTGCTCACGCAGGGCAGTGTACTCACGGTTGGCGGTGACGAAGCCTCGATGGTGACGCGGGGGCTTTTTGTTCTAAATGACCTGCTCCGGGGCGTTATCAAAGATCCGCCGCCCTGTGTTGACACCACTCCTGTCGATAGTTCGGATGGCCTGACCCAGCGGGCAATTGCGATGGAACGAGTCGCTGATAAGAAATGCGGAGGCTGTCATGTCAAGTTTGAACCGCTTGCCTATGGGCTTGAGAAATTCGATGGCCTCGGAAGCTTTTACGAAAAAGACCATCATGGGAATGCCCTGCGCGAAGATGGTGAGATCCTCTTTCCCGGAGAGGCGAAGCCCATTCCATTTCAGACCGTGGACGAACTCATGGCAATCCTCGCCCAGAGTGGTCGAGTGAAGGAGACGATGACATGGAAGCTGGCCCAATACGTCGCAGGTCGACCTTTGAATGCACGCGATGCGGAGGCCGTATCCGATATTCACGAGCGGGCAACGCAAGCAGGCGGTCGATACCAGGACGTGCTTTCGGCTATTGTAACGAGCGATTTGGTTCGGTATATTCCGGCTGATCTGAATCCGACCGAAGTCCACAACAACTGATCGAAATGCCGAAGAACACTTTTTCTCGTCGAACGCTTCTCCGGGGAATGGGTGGGGCTGCAGTGGGGCTTCCGCTATTGGAAGAAATGCTGCCATCCACCGTTATTGCGAAAACGGTTACTCCGGTTCCGACGCGCGCTTTTAACGTTTTTTTTGGATTGGGGATACCCAAGCCCGTGCAGCCGGATGGATTCGAGGGTGTTCTCGAGCCGCTCGCTCCTCTCAAGGATCAACTCCTGATTCTTCGCGATGTCGATCAGGTTCGATGCGATCGCAATGGGATGAATGCGCACTTCGACGGTGCGACGGGAGCGTTCACTGCGACGCCACCGGATGGCGAAGCTCGCTCGGGCGGTGCGTCGCTCGATCAGTTGGTGCGAAGAGCGCACTACCCCAGCGGTTTTCCTGATGGAGTGGCACCAACGCTGATTGCAGGAACGTTTTTCCGGCGCAGCCGAGTCGGTCGCTACGTTCACAGCTACCATCCTGATGGAACCGTCGCGGCAACGATCCAGGAGAAACCGCGCGAACTTTTTGACCGGGTGTTTGGCACAGTCGATCATGCCGAGGATGGCGAGAACGAGCGTGTGAAGCGCAGTGTTCTCGATTCCGTGGTCGAACAGTATCGCTTTTACGTGGGTCCGAATTCGCCATTGGGAAGTGTTTCCAAAGAGCGGTTCAAAGATCACCTTGACCGGGTTCGCGAATACGAGCAACGCGCTTTTGCCGTGAAAGTCGATGATCCGAATGCACCAGATCGCCCTCCGCAATCCAAGCTGAAGCATGGAGGTGCTGCTGATCCCGGCGGTGAAGGGATTGATATCACACTGGAGGAGCTGACTTTGGCTTGGCACATTATGGCGGACCTCTATGCCCTTGCCATTCGCATGGATCGGGTGCGTTTTGGATCGATTACCTTTCTCGCTGCGGGTGAGCGTATCCGATTAAAAGGGGACTATCACTACAACGGCCGACTCATTCATTCCTTCGACGACAGCGCACAACTGAATGCCTCGGGTTCCAAAGGGTGTAGTCACGAGTGGTGGCACAAATTTAACGAGAACAAAAGGAACGATCAGCTCCGTGCTCATGCTCACATGAAAATGAATGAGGTCGCGTATTTTCTTCGACAGCTTCACGAGGGCGAAGACGCTCGCGAGAGCAACGGACGAAGCATTCTCGAAAACACCATGCTCACGATCTCAACCGAGTCGGGTGATGGTCGACACAATGATGTGAAGCGCGAGCTTTCCGGTGTCTTTCATGCCGTCACCGGGGCAAATGGCCGCTTCAAAACCGGGCAGGTTCTCGATGCAAAAGCGGAAGGGATTGATCTCTACAATACGATGCTATCGGCCATGGATGTGAGAGAAAAGCTGGGTCCAGCAGATCGCGAACATCGGGCGGTGGATTCGGTACTGGCATAGCGGATTCGCCGAACTTTCAATATTCAACTTCGAACTCGCAGCGTTGAAATTCGAGCGGGGGGCAATGTTCCGTGACAAGGGATAAGTTAAAGCCGCCTTTACAAAAGGTGGCTAGCCCAAGTCGCGGTATACGCTCTTGCGAGCGCGGCTACATTTGAAGCTACATTTTGGCGAAACACCCAACGTCTTCTGCCCTCAGAGCGTTACGCTGTCACCGCTGCAGTGCGTTGGATCAAGTTCTCGAGAATTGCCTCGCGATCAAATTGCAGAGCAAACTCTCTTGCTCGGTTGGAGAGCTCCCATCGTTCTTTATCGGTCATGAACCACGCTTTGTTGAGGCACTCGGTCAGTTTCTCTACGTCTCCTGCTTCGTGCTCCAGGCAATGGCCCCCGCTTGCTTCGGGAATACCCCCGGTTCGGGTTGTGATGACCGGACCAGGGCCACCAGCGAGCATTTTCTCAGCAACGGCGATGCCAAAGGTTTCGATGAATTCAGGGCGCGGCTTGCTCGGCAGGCAGTAAGCAAAAGAGCCGTGCATGAGCGCGCCCTTCTCCTCATCGGAAACGTCGTCGAGAACACGGATCGATGATTCAGTTTCGGACATCCTGCGGATTTCTTCCTTCATTGGCCCGTTGCCGCAGATAATGAGCTGCTTGTTACTACAGAGCTCGCTTTTGCGGAACGCTTCAATGAGATCGTCGACTCCCTTGGCAGGGGCGATTCGGGAAAGAAACATAACGTAGCCATCGCGTTCCAATTCGCGAGCGGAGAGTGCTTCATCGACTCGCTCGGGGGTCTTCTCGATTTCGGTATACACTTTCGTGTCAATCGCGGGAAAGCTGATCTCCACTCTCTCACGGAGCTGATCAGCGAAATGAGTTCCGAGATCACAGTCCACTTTGGCGCCGGCTTCGACTATCATGTCCTTGGTGAACTGACTCACAGCAACCGGCAGGTCGTGACTGAGGTAATTGGATAAAACCATCTGGGCGGCTCCCGTTTGCCCTGCAGCCAGCGCATTGGTAACCACATTGGTGATGTCGGATCCGACGGCTTCGCCAATTGTCGCAACTTTTGGGTCGGCCCGCAGCTGGCGGAAGCTTTCCACGGCATTTATCACCATTTGTCCGTGAGGAACGAGATAAAGATCCATGAGGAGAGTTTTTCCAGGAAGTTCGTGGAGAAGATCAACAAGCTGGCCGCTGATCGCGTATCCGAGACGACCGTCGAGAACCTTGTAGTCGCCGATTGGTTTGGGCCGATGAACGTGGATTCCTGGGGAGTAGGGGGAAATGGTATCGAGTGGCTTTAGAGGTAAATCGCTCTCCTGTAAGGTCTCGATCGGATAACTGACGATATGGGCGGACCGAAATCCCGATTCGATAGCTGCCTCGGCAAGGTTGCGAGCCTCCGTTGAGTGGCCGCAGATGATAGGGTCTGCTCGGACAACGAGAATGAGGTTTTCAGCGCTGGGCTCTTCTGGTTCTGTCACGGTAGTGTCGGTCTGGTCAGGTGAATGGATCATGGAGAACGGCTAGGTTTATCTTTCCCTGTTCTATCGAGTGCATCTTACGTGCCAAGTTCCCATTATTTTAGAAAGCTAAAGAAAATTACTGGTGCCATTTTTGACACCGAAAACCCACCCGCAGGGGCAAAAGAGGCAAGCTAGGTAAGAAAAGAAGGCGGCCGCGTCGCCGTCGCCCATTCGCTCGGCTGGGGACCCATTGTGAGTTTCAGCGTCGCCTCGGCCGCAAACTCAGAGATCTTCAGATAACAGCGATCAAGCTGTTGCCCGTTCAATTCCGCACTCTGCACGTAGAAATTGTCAGGACCCTGATTCTCCGCAATAACCGTGAAATCACCTCCGAGCAAATGCAATGTCGCCTTATCAAAGATGGGGCTCCCGATCAGCATGATAGGTAGACCCGTCACCGGGAAAAGGCCGACTGCACTCCAGACATACCACGAAGAGAGGCCACCGGAATCGTCATTTCCCGGTAGCCCACCGCGACCTGTGGTGAATTGATATTTCATCACGTTGCGAACTATTTCGGCTGTTCGATCATGGCGACCTGCAAAAAGGTAGGCGTAGGGAGCCTCCATATCAGGTTCATTGTTCAAACCCTCGAAGCGATGGACGGTTTGGCCGGGATTGGGTTCCGCAAATCCAAAAAACAGATCAAGCAATTCGACGAATCGCGTTTCTCCCCCTGCGAGATTAATTCGACCGACCATATCGTGGATAAAGCGGAAAGAGTAGTTCCAGTTTTCACCCTCATAGTAGTCCGAGTCCTCACGGAGAAGCCCGGTCGTTTCGTCAAACGCGTTTCTCCAATGGTAGGCGAGGGGGATGCTCCTGTCGTATATGACCTGATCGCCCAAAGTCTTGGCGAGCTGAGCGATGCACCAGTTGGCAAACGCAAGATCGAGGGTGTGAGAAAGGGGCTGAACGACGTGATGTTTGGCAAACTCAGAAAATTTTCCTCCGCGACCGGTACCGCTCAGGCTTGTTTTCCAGAGCAGCTCTAAAACCGTGTTCCATTCCCCGTCGATCCCGCGCATGTTTGCGTCAGTGAGAATCATGTGGCAAAGACCGGTAGCTTGTTTAGCAAAGCGTTCTGGGGCGTTGTCCATCAGATAGCTGATCGGAAACGCTCCCTCGCGCCTTGCCACTTCGATGAGAAAAGTCACAAAGTCGCGCCCAAGTTCAGGCCATAGTGTCATGACTAGTGGAAGCTGGGTTTTGTACAAGTCCCACAGGGTTGATAAATCGAAGAAAAACGGGCCGTCCCCGGGAGCGAAAGGGTTTTCGTCCATGAAGTCGGCGGGCTTGATCGTCGCATGATAGAGAGCGGTATAAAATACCGTCCGCATCTCGTCGGTGCCTCCTTTGACGTCGATTTTTCCGAGTATGGAATCCCAACGATCCGCTGCACTTGCAGTCGTTTGCTCGAATGTCTGGGCGTAACCCAATTTCAGGGCTTCATTGGGACGATGTTTGTCGTGGAGGGAAAATGAAATTCGGACTTCTATCGGATCGCCCTTGTTGAGCGCTTCGAACCAGATACCGAATGGTAATTTCTGCTTACGACTCGCTTTCGAGGCTTTGAATTTTCCCCCTTCCTCCGTGATGATTTTTCCATCCTCCCAGAATCCTGAATCTCGGACTTCGGTAAGGCATTTCACTGTGAAATAGAAGGGGATTCCCTCGAGAAAGACGCGTCCGCCATAGGTCTGTAGATCAATGGGACGCGCCTTGGCTTTCTCTGGATAACTTTCCATGCCTTCTATGAGCAGGCCTCCTGAGGTAAAATCGATCGCAATTTTGCCCCGACAGTTATCTGGAAAAGAATAGCGATGCAGAACAGTGCGCTTCGTACAAGTGACCTCAAAGGAGACGGCCGATTCCGCAAATCGTCCTGAGTAAAAACCCGGCTTGGCAAATTCGTCGACAATGAGTTGAGGATTCCCAATGCCGGTGAGACCATCGCCCACCAAGGGGGTAGTCAGGAAGTAATTGTAGTACATCCGGATTCGTCCCGTGCCGGATTGTTGGAAATGGGCGATTCCGAGGGCGGCGTGTTCGTCGAAAAGAGTCTCGGGAGTATCACCACTCAATGAAACAGCGTATTTCCCGTAGCCTGTCACATAGGCACCGGAATAGGCGCAGGCGGAAACCATTCCGAACGGAAGGGTTGCACCCGGATGGGTGTTGCCGATCGGTGGCTTTGCACACCACCAGGTTGCAGCGATTCCGGATGGATCAGGAAGGTCGGCAGGATCACAGCCGATGAATGGATCTACCCATTGGGAATTTCCGGTTGGTGACTCAGGGGGCATGGCTTACTTCTACAGGGGGAAAACCGTTAAAAAGCAGGATCGAAGCCACTTCTGAAAAAAACTTTCGCTTTGCTTACAAATTGTCGTCACTCACCGCCTCGCGAAACGCATCAAACTCGCTATCTCGCATGGAAATAAGATTGTCGTTTGTTGGGAAATTTCCTTCCTTTACATCCGCAATGTATTCTGAGAACGCCCCGACTCTTTCGCGCTGGAGGCGATCGTGTTCTGCTTTGAAATCCCGATACGCCTTTGCGTGGCGGGGAATCCTCTCGTCGTAGTCGCCGAGAATGTCGCAGGAGAACAGAAACTGGGTATCGCAACCCGTTCCCGAGCCGAGAGACATGAGCAGCAGCGATGTGTTCGCGCTCAGATAGGTCGCGAGTTGGTGAGGAACCACCTCGAGTTCGGCTCCATATGCGCCGGCACTCTCGAGCTCCTTCATTTTCTGAAAAAGAACCTTCGCCTCATCGGCCGTTTTTCCGATAGCCCGGTAATTTGTCCAGGTGACATGACGAGGTATCAGGCCGAGATGGCCGACCACAGGGATGCCTTCTCGCGCCATGCCTTCTATTAGCCACGGGCTTCCAGAGCAATAAACGGAACTGGCACCGGCTTCGAGTGCCTGGAAGGAGATTCGAATCGCATCCTCGCGTGTCGCCATCCCGTGAGGTGTCGCGCAAGACAGAAAACTGTTTGGAGCAGCCTCGACAAGAAGTGGGAGTCGAGCCTGTGCCTCAGGGGAATCGTAGCTGCAACTCATCAGGTCAATGCCCGCTTCCTCGGCCGCTGCCGCTTCCTCGGGTGATTTGACGTGGATATGTGTCAGGACACGCTGGCCCTTGAGTTGCTGGAGTTCGTAGACCGTGTATTTTTTTCGGGGACGGAGCATGGGAAGAGCGTAGCCAGATTTCCCCAACAGGTCGAAGATAAATTGTGTGGGAAGTTCCTTCTCCGGAATGCTGACGGAGGAATTTGACCACGGAAAAAACCGAATAAACGGACAGCATTTCAGAGCAGAGGCCGTTCCGTAAATTCGGTTTATTCGATGGTCCCGACCGGTGAAGCACCCGCCCTCTCGAGTTTGACCATGTTCCACTTCCTGCTAGGCTTCGCCATGCTCAGAATCGTTTCCTTTCTGCTCCTAACTTTCACGGCGACCCTTCATGCCGCTGACCGCCCCAATCTCCTCATCATTCTTGCGGACGATCATCGCTACGATGCGATGGGATTCCTTGGTCATCCCTTTCTCGAAACGCCGAATCTTGATCGCCTCGCTAATGAGGGTGTCTATTTCGAAAACGCGGTCGTTACGACTTCGCTGTGCTCTCCAAGCCGAGCTTCTATCCTGACAGGGCTCTACACCCATAACCACGGAGTCGCCGATAACTACAATCCGATTCCGGAAGGTCTTGTTTACTTTCCGCAATACCTTCAGGAGAGCGGCTACGAAACGGCTTTTATCGGAAAATGGCACATGGGTGGCGAGATCGATCATCCTCAGCCAGGATTTGATCATTGGGTTTCCTTCAAGGGGCAGGGCGTCTACTTCGGCGATCCCAAAGAAGCCAAGGTGAAGGGCCGTTATGTTCCCCAGGTCAATCGCGACGGATTCAACATCAACGGCAAGCGCATCCCACAGGAGGGATACATCACTGATGTGCTGACCGAGTTTGCCGACGACTGGCTCGACGAGCGAAAAGGGGAAAAACCGTGGATGATGTATCTTTCCCATAAGGCGGTGCATGCCGATTTCCTTCCCGCCAATCGTCACGCCTACTGCTACGAAGACGAGACTTTTGAAAAACCCAAGACTTGGCATGATCTGCCCGATGCGTTTCGTGATGTCCCTCTCTGGGTGCAAAATCAGCACAACAGTCGACACGGAACGGAATTTGCCTATTACACCGACCTCGATCTTGGGACCTACTACAAGCGTTACTGCGAAACAGTTCGAGCCATCGACGACAGCACCGGGGATGTGCTGAGGATGCTCGAAGATCGCGGTGAACTCGATAACACGGTGATCCTTTATCTCGGAGACAACGGATTTCTCTTCGGGGAAAAGGGGCTTATAGATAAACGAAATGCCTACGAAGCCTCCGTCCGCATTCCGATGCTACTGCGCTATCCCGAACGCGTGAAGGCAGGTCAGACATTGAAACAGGTTGTTGCCAACATCGATGTCGCTCCGACCATGCTCGACTTTGGCGGGGTGGGGATTCCCGATCACATGGATGGCAAAAGCTTCAAAGGGTTGGTCACGGGCGATTCGGATGAATGGCGCGACTACATTCTCTACGAGTATATTTGGGAAAGGAATTACCCTCATACCCCGACGACTCACGCTGTCCTGGGAGAGCGTTTCAAGTACATTCGCTACCACGGAGTCTGGGACGTTGATGAGCTTTTTGATCTGGAAAAAGACCCGAAAGAACGGATCAATCTGATCAACGATCCTACCTATGCTGAAAAAGTGACGGAATTGAATTCCCGTCTCTTCGATCTTCTCGAAGAAACCAAGGGCATGGAAATGCCGATCGGGCGGGACCGAGGGACCAAGTTCCTGCACCGGAAAGAAGGTGGTCAGTCCGCTACGAAGTTCCCGGAGTGGTTCTATCGCCAACCTGATCCGCCTGCGCAGTAGCAATTTTTCATTCGACCAGCGGCCGGAATGGTGTTTACGGTTGAGAAGTCCAACCACTCACATTCATGAAGACATCCTTTCTCCTGATTCTCGCCCTCATTGCTGTCAGCCCAATCTTCACCAGTTGCCAGACCACCAAAAACGATGAAGCTCGTTCCGAGGGTATCTCCGGTGAAGGTGTCGGAATGACGCGTGATGATGTCTACAACTGGCAGGACCGCACTTTCCGTCAACTCGCTTACTAAACAGGGGTTGCTCCAGGGCCTGACAGGGGTAGGTCATTGACTGGACCCTGTTGCACGAAAAAAGGCCGCTCGGAGTTCTCCGATGCGGCCATTTTCGTAGATTCAGAGATCCGAGATCGCGGGATTCGCTCGCCCTTAAACCGCGTCGCGAACTTTGATCATTGCGTCGAGAATCGTGTTCCAGGTCTCGGGTGTTTCCAAAGTTGCGTTGGGGAACATGCAGCCATCCCAGCAAATGTGCTCGATGCCGCGGTCGGCGTAGTCTTTGAGCCAGTAGGTTGCGCAACGAGTGATGTCGAGCTTTCCATTCGGATCGTCAGCCGGACAGTGCTTGCCGGTCTTGTCGTGGCTTCCTGCGCCGTGGACAGTTCCGTCGTTTTGGGCGACGTGAAAGTCGATTGTCCAGGGACGAAGCTTGTCAGTCATTTCCTCGTAGGCAGCGTAGAATTCGTCTTCTGAATAGCCGTCCTGAAGCAGAGCGTGCTCCGGAGCGTTGTAGCCGAGTAGGTAAAGGTAGGTGTGGGCGAGGTCAGCCTGGAAACCAAGTGTCTCGGGCATGCCAACTTCCTCGAGGAGGTCGAGCATATCTTTCCAACTGTGCATTCCTGCCCAGCAGATTTCTCCTTCGGCGGCAAGGCGTTCACCGTGGTCAGCTGCAATCTTGGCAGCTTCGCGAAAGGTCTCCGCTATGCGCTTGGTATTCGCGGTAGGATCTTCCTTCCATTTCTCCACGCCAAACTCGGCGGAGTCGATGCGGATGACACCGCGCTTTCTCACGCCGTGATCGTTAAAAACACCTGCGATACGACAGCCAACTTTGACCGCTTCGAGAAACTTCGCACGTGAGTCATCGTCGCCCATGGCGGAATCACCAACCGTACCCGGCCAGACAGGAGCAACGAGGGAACCCACATCAAATCCGAATCCAGCAATCTGGTCTGCGATTTTACACAGTTCTTCGTTACTCGCATCCGGATCGGTGTGCGGGTGAAAGAGAAAGTAGTCGATTCCATCGTATTTTTGACCGTTGACTTCAGCGCCAGCGGTGAGCTCGAGCATACGCTCGAGAGAGATGGGCGGTTCCTGACCCTCTTCGTCGCCTTTTCCGACGAGTCCGGGCCACATGGCGTTGTGCAGTTTCAGTGATGACATGATGAGAGAGATTGGGGTTTTAGATGAGAAGAAAATACATGATCGGCCGATCAGGGCAAGACGGAAGCACTGTCGAATGTATCGACTTTCGCCAATTTCGTATGGCGAATAAACCACAATTCACACGGATTAAGGGCACGGGGAGATGTTGACTTCATCCCGGCCTTAGAGGAACTTGCCTTACGCTTGCTCGGCGACCAAAACAGCTGGCTGCGGCTATTTGAAACCTCCTTTTTACGACAATGAACATCATCAAATCTCTTTTCATCACCGGAATACTCGTCCTCGGACTTACGATGTCGGCACAGGCCGGTCCTAAAGTCGTCATTTCGACCAGCGAAGGCGACATCACTTTGGAATTAAATGAAGAGAAAGCACCGAAAACGGTCGCGAATTTTCTCAGCTATGTGAAGGATGGTTTTTTCGACAGCACCGTTTTCCATCGGGTCATCAAAGGTTTTATGATCCAGGGCGGTGGTTTTGCTCTCGAGGAAAGTGGCGAGATCAAGCAGAAGCCTACGAAAGCTCCTGTCGAGAACGAGGCGAAGAATGGCCTCAAAAACGCAAGGGGAACGATCGCGATGGCACGGACCAGCGATCCCCACAGTGCGACGGCCCAGTTCTTTATCAATCATGGTAATAACTCAAACCTTGACTACCCCTCCTTCGATGGCTGGGGATACGCTGTTTTCGGAAATGTGACGGAAGGCATGGATGTGGTAGAGAAAATTGCCAATACTTCCACCGGAATGAAGACGCTCACGACCAAAGGCGGAAAGGCGCCCATGAAAGACGTGCCCGAGAAAAATATTGTTATCAAATCAATTAAAGTCACTGATTAACAGAGAAGAATCGAGGCTTTATCCAATTTATGAGTGAAAATAGTGAAAGTCTGCCGCGTGTCTTTTTTGACATGGAAGCAGACGGAGAAAAGGTCGGGCGGATCGTCATGGAACTCCGTTCTGACGTCGTCCCGAAAACCGCTGAGAACTTCCGCTGCCTGTGCACCGGGGAAAAGATGGTCAGCTACAAGGGGAGCCCTTTCCATCGTGTGATTCCTGATTTCATGTGTCAGGGCGGTGATACCACCCGTGGTGATGGAACCGGAGGCCAGTCGATCTACGGAACCAAGTTTGAAGATGAAAATTTTGAATTGAATCACACCGGTCCTGGTATTCTCAGCATGGCCAACGCCGGTCCGAACACAAATGGTTCACAGTTTTTCATCTGCACCGCAAAGACGGAGTGGCTTGATGGACACCACGTCGTGTTCGGAAGTGTTGTCGAAGGCATGGATGTCGTTGAAACACTGGAAGGTCATGGAAGCCGCAGTGGAAAGACTTCGAAAGAGATCATCGTTGCTGATTGTGGTCAGCTCTAAGCGAAACGAATTCAATGAGCCGCCCCACCTTTTTCGCTCCTCGCGAAGCAAGGTCGGGGCGGTTTTGTTTTGGAGTGCAGGATGAATAACTCCACCGAATACGACAGCGTAATCATTGGGGCGGGACCGAATGGCCTTGCTGCAGCGATCCGGCTTGCTCAGGAAGGGCAAAAAGTTCTTGTGGTAGAGGGGCACAAAACGACGGGCGGGGGAACTCGCACCTCGGAACTGACCTTGCCGGGATTTCGCCACGATGTTTGTTCGGCGGTTCATCCTATGGGATTGGCTTCGCCCTTTCTGCAGACGCTTCCGCTTGGCGATTATGGGCTCGAGTGGATTCATCCGGACTTGCCGCTGGCGCATCCGTTGGAGGGTGGGGAGGCAGCAGTGATGGCACGGTCTGTGGACGAGACTTCCGAGAGATTAAACGAGCAGGCAGCCGCTGCGTATCGTCGAGTGTTCGCTCCGCTTGTGCCGCTTTGTGACGAGATTATTGAAGATCTATTGGCCCCACCCAAAATCCCGAAACACCCGCTTGCGGTGACGCAATTTGGATTGCGCGTTCTCCCGGCTGCGCTCGATGCTGCCCGGCTGTGGTTTTCCGATGAAAAGGCTCGGGCCTTGCTAGCAGGAAATGCGGCTCATTCAATTCTGCCGCTTGATCGACCCCTCGCGACAAATGCGGTGGGCCTGATGCTGATGCTGGTCGGGCATGCCTACGGATGGCCGATTGCGAAAGGGGGATCCCAGGCGATTACCGATGCCATGGTCAGTCACTTGCGCAAACTCGGCGGTGAAGTGGAAACGGGTAGATGGGTAGGGGCGATTGACGAACTCCCCGCTGCTTTCTCGTATGTCTTTGATACCTCAACTAGCGCGATGGCTCGGATTGCCGGGGATCGTCTACCGGATGTGTTTCGTGAAAAGCTGAATCGGTTCCGCCATGGGCCGGGAATCTTCAAGATCGACTATGCTCTCAGTGATCCCGTTCCGTGGATCAATTCCGACTGCCGCCGTGCCGGAACGGTTCACGTCGGTGGTTCTCTCGATGAAATCGTGCGTTCCGAACGTGAGATGTGGGAAGGGATTCACAGCGATGAACCCTTTGTGCTGACATCACAGCCAACCGTGAGTGATTCGAGCCGAGCGCCGGAAGGAAAGCATGTCTTCTGGGCCTATTGTCATGTCCCGGCAGGATCCGAGTTGGATCGAACCGAGGTGATCGAAAGACAGATCGAACGATTTGCTCCCGGTTTTCGGGACTGCGTTCTTGAGAGGAACACGATGAATTGCGCTGACTACGAGGCCTATAACCCGAACCTGATTGGAGGGGATATCGTCGGCGGAGTGACCGATTGGCGACAATTGCTGACCCGCCCTGTGGTTTCCCTGCGCCCTCACACGACACCGGACCCGGAGATTTTTCTCTGCTCTTCGTCAACGCCGCCAGGCGCCGGAGTGCATGGAATGGGGGGCTTTTGGGCTGCTGAATCGGTCATCGATCGAACGCCGAACGTGCGTGCGTAGCGCGCCGAGCGAGCAAATCTTTCATGACATGCCCGTGAACATTCGTAAAACGCATTCCACGGTGCTGGCGTCGAGAGGTGAGGCGCTCATGGCTGAACCCTAGTAAGTGCAGAATCGTCGCGTTCAAATCCTAGACCCAACAGGATTAAATCGATAACCTAACCCTTGTTGAATCGCTCACGAAAACAGTCCAAACGGAATCGCAACCCCGATTAGAAAGGCACAGAATCCCAGGACGACTCCAAGAACGGAGAGTCCCGATAGGATGGCCGCAGCTCCGACAGTGAATTCGTAGAACTGGTGGTGAAAAGTTGCTTTGGCCGGCGTGCATTGGTGAATGTCGCATTCGATACGAGTGAGGTCGGCGACCAATTGGGGAGAACAGATATCGGTGTCAGAGACGATGTCGCGGAAGCGCGGGGTAGCAGACTTTTCTTCATCGCCGTCCTTCGATGGGCGTAGCCGAATTGTAAGTTGTCCTACCTCCCACCCTACACCGCAGCCCTTCTCCGCCGAGTGTTTTATCTCGGCGAATACATTGTCGTCTGAACTGTCTGTGTTGTGTGGGAACAGGAGTAGCGGTGAACTATCCAGGCTCATCCTGTGGGGATACTGCAATTCAGGAATTCTTACAAGGCAAATTTGTAACGAGACTTACATTGCATTGCACGGCTATGACGGTGTAGACGCGGAACGGCTGCGCTCTTCGTTGCGGCGTCGTTGTTCACCGACAATTCGGCCACCCCAGATACGCAATTTCTCAAACCCGAAAAGCATAAAGCCGACGCTGGCGAGAGAAGCAGCAAGTCCGATTGGTCCGAGCGCGACTCGCTCGTTCCAGCAAGTCCAGATGAATTGGCCGACACAAAGCACGGCAACAAACAAAAGGGTTGGCTTTCTGCCAATCAGCTCGACCGCGAAAACTCCGAGAGGTGCCCCGAGTGCCACGATGGGCGCAGCAGCGAGCCAGTTTTCATAGACGCCGGGTTGCACTCCTGAAGTGAGAACTTTGACAACAATTCCGACTACGGACCCGAATGCCATGATGATGACAGAGGACGGAATTGCAATCTTGAGATCGGCTCGGCAGAGCAGGACGAGGACGGTGTAGAGTGCCATGTCGACACCCACTCCCGTTACGGAGACGATAGTGAGGCCGGATATCAGCCCGACGGCGAGGCCGACGTTGCGATCCCAGTGCTCGTCGAACTCCGTCATGCCTTCGTGACCTGCAATTTCGCCGATCCTCCAGAGATGCAACAACCCGAAGCCGGCCCAGACGACGGCGAACGCCAGCTTGATCCAGAGCGAGGGGATCAGCGGAGCAATCCAGACGACTCCAACAGGGACGGCAATGAGGATGCCGATGGCGGCTCCTTTCATCATCGCCCAGGCAAGCGGCTGTCGGCGGACAAAAATCAATATCGCGGCACTGGTCATGCCAATAGCCTGAATCGCAAAGCTAAAGTCCCGCCCAAGTTCGGCTGATTCTTTGAAAAGGAGAACGAGAATGGGGAACCCGACTGTGCCGCCCCCCATAGGTGTCGATCCTGCCGCGTAGCTTCCCATCGCCATCGCGAGGGAGATGGCCCAGTGTTCGACTACATCGCTCCAACGGTCGTGCGCGAAAACGAGCCACGACCAGACGGTGTAGAAGAGAACGAGCCAGAGAAGCCAGATCCAGATTGGGCGTCGACGTGGAGGGAGGAGACTCATGCCATCAGTAAAACGGTCAACCGGTCAACCGGTGGGGCTGCTTGGGACGCGCCCTTCAACCGACGCCATTGGCTACGCTCCAAGACCGGGAATGGATTCCGGGCGAGGTGTTTCGCAAAAATTACTTCGCGAAGGTCGGCCAGAATCCTTTCTTTTTCTCCAGGGGATACTCCGGCTCGTGGCTGTTGTCGTCGTAGTGGACGCGCAGATCCTCGAGCTTTTTCTTCATTCCATCCACAAGTTTCTTGTCGGCGGTTTCGTAAATATTGGTAAGTTCGTCAGGGTCTTTCTCGAGGTCATACATTTCCCACTGCTCGCCGAACTGGTAGAATTTCATCAGTTTGTAGCGATCTGTGCGGATGCCGTAATGGCGCGGCACCATGTGGACGCTAGGATACTCGTAGTAGTGGTAGTAGACCGCGTCGCGGAATTTGCCTTCCTGCTGTTTCTTGAGAAGGGGAACGAGAGATTTGCCCTGGATGTCGTCCGGGATATCGGCTCCAGCCATCGCAAGAAAGGTCGGGGCGTAGTCGATGTTCTGAACGAGCTCCATATTCACCGCTCCTCCATCCGTTACGCCAGGCCAGTTGACGATGAGTGGCATTTTAAAAGACTCCTCATACATCCAGCGCTTGTCATACCAACCGTGGTCTCCAATGTAGAATCCCTGGTCGGAAGAGTAAATTACGACGGTGTTGTCATCGAGCTCGAGTTCGGCAAGCACATCGCGGAGGCGTCCAACACTTTCATCGACGCCTTTCACGCAGCGGAGGTAGTTTTTCGCGTAGCGCTGGTATTTCCAGCGAACGAGGTCGTCACCGCTGAGGTTCGCTTTGTGAAAAGCTTCATCCTTTGGCCCATACGCATCGCGCCAGGCTTTGACTTGGGTAGGCGACATGCGCTGCAGGTTCCGGAAGGCCGATTTGTCAGTCTTCAATTCCTTGTCGTCATCGAAGTCAGGTGTCAGGTCGAGGAAAAGGTCGTGATTGATGTGCATGTGGCCATCAACCTCGAGTTCCTGGTATTTCGCAGCGAGCGTGTTGTCTTCCCATTTGTCGAAAAGCGTTGTCGGCTCTGGCATCTCGATATCGTCATAGAGATGGAGATGGCGCTCAGCAGGCATCCAGTTCCGGTGAGGAGCTTTGTGCTGCACCATCAGCATGAAAGGTTTTCCGTCTTCCCGCTTCTCTTTCAGCCACTGGACGGCGAGATCGGTAACGACGTCGGTGCAATGCCCGTCGATGCGCTTTTTGCCTTCAGGCGTGATGAAATCGGGATTGTAGTAAAGGCCCTGGCCCGGCAGTACCATCCAGTCGTCATATCCCTGGGGATGTCCTTTGAGGTGTGACTTGCCGTAGAGAGCGGTCTGGTAGCCGACCTTCTTGAGTAGCTTGGGAAAAGTTTGCTGGTTCCAGTCAAACGAATTTCCATTGTTCATGAAACCGTTCTTGTGGCTGTGTTTTCCGGTCTGAATCACCGCGCGACTCGGGCCGCAGATCGAGTTGGTGCAGAAGCTGTTCTGGAAAAGCATTCCGTCGGCAGCGAGCTCGTCGATCTCGGGAGTGGGGTTGACGGATTTGAGCCATCCATTGTAGGCACCAATCGCGTGAGGTGCGTGATCGTCGGAAAAAACGAAGACAATGTTGGGTTGATTATCAGCCTTGGAGGTGATCGAAATACCAAGGAAAAGGGCAAGAATCGTTAAAAGTATACGCATGGCCTTCTTATGCCGCGACATGACAGGGTGGGCAAGTGAAATTGGTTGGCGGAAGTAGGCTGTAACGTAGCAAGTTTGTGCTTTCTGGACCGCGTTAGCAGAGGCCTTTGACCTCGAAATAGGTGTCCGTTTTGTCTGTGCGCACAATCTGGCCTCACAGAGGCCATCTACTGAATTGCGATGGGAGTGCTGAGGCAGGCTGAAGCTTCCAGCCGGCGTAGGACAGATCGTAGGATTTCGGCTTGCTACGAAGGAAGCCGGTGAAAGCCTTGTTTCGCTTCTGAACGGCGGGAACTTCCTTTTTGAATAGTCAAGCATCTACCGACGAAGGAGCAGCTAGCGAAGTAAAAACGATGGTGAAAAGGTAAACACGAAGGAGGGAGGCAAAAGCATTCATGGCAATATGACGAATGCATTTTTCATAAAAAAATAAAATATGATATTTTGCAAGGGCTGAGAAAGACGGGGAATTATCGCAGGGCGGACTTGCTTGTCCGCTCTACTAGTCGTGTTGATGAAACGGATGGGCTGCTTATGAGAATCAACGGGCTGGGATGTCCGTTCTCCGAATTTCAGTTCAATGGCCTCGTGTAGGGGCTTTTGGACTTTCGCGGAATGGATCGAATCGCGCTGCGTTAGAACGCGAATGGAAAAGAATGGCCTTCGGGCCTAGCGAGTGGACGCGAATGAGAGTTGTGGAGCGAAGATCTCAATAGCCTCAGGTTTCCATCTGCCACCCGCAATTCCGATAAATTCTCTCTTTCGTTTTTTAAATCTCTCGCTCACGGTATTGTCATGCTTCGCGTCGCCTCTATTGCTGCCATTTTCCTTGCCCCTTTTGCCATTGCGGAGGACGGGGAAGATCCGGCCCACTACTCGCGCAAAACTCCTTCGCGCGACGGGACGGGTAAAGTCTACATGGGGCGCGAGATTTCCCAAGTTGTCAGCCAGCATGCGATTGGATGGCTGGAGCGCCGCGATCGGGAGGGGGAGGAAAAGCCCTCGCTGGTGATGGACCATCTCGAACTACCGAAAGACGGGGTCGTTGCAGATATTGGAGCGGGTTCAGGGTATTTTTCCTTTCTGATTGCACCGCTGGTTCCCGAGGGAAAAGTCATCGCTGTCGATATCCAGCAGGAGATGCTCGATTTCGTAGAGGGCAAAAAGAAGCTCAAGAAAGTTAGCAACGTCAAGACCCACCTCGGCACGATTGAGGATACGAAGCTCACGGAAGATACAGTCGACCTCGCGATCCTCGTCGACGCCTACCATGAATTTTCCCATCCGCGCGAAATGGCGGTATCGATTCTGAAGGGGCTCAAACCAGGCGGTCGTCTCGTCCTGCTTGAATACCGGGGCGAAGATCCGTCCGTTCCCATCAAGCCGCTCCATAAAATGACGGTGAAACAGGTGCGCAGTGAAATGGAGGCGATCGGTTTTGAATTCTCCGAAGTTCGTGATTTTTTACCCATTCAACATTTTCTTGTGTTTCGAAAACCTACAAAATCTTGACCCTATGAAACTGCCCATCCTCACTGTTCTCACCCTCTCGGCCTGCACTCTGTCGGCGGTCTCCGAAAATTGGTATCAATTCCGCGGGCCAACCGGGCGCGGGCATACCGGGGTTAAAGACGTTCCTGTTTCCTGGGACGAAAACAGCGTGGTCTGGAAGGCAGAATTGAAGGGTTCGGGCCAGTCCTCTCCCGTCACTTGGGAGAATAAGATCTTTCTCACCGGCGCGTCGGAAGACGGCACTGAGCGAACTGTCATGTGTATCAACGGGAAAGACGGTTCCTTGCTCTGGGGCGAGTCAGTCCCTTGCGACAATCCAGAAGAAATCCACAAGATGAACAGCCGCGCGACACCGAGCTGCGCGACCAATGGCAAGATGGTGGTGGCTTTCTTTGGTCCAGGCGGATTGCACGGATTCACGGTCGATGGCGAAAAGAGGTGGTCTGTCGATCTCGGCGATTTTCCGGGCGGATGGGGGATCGCTGCTTCGCCTATCCTGGTGGACGGTCACGTGATCCAAAACACGGATTCGATGGGTGAGTCAAAGCTCATAGCCTTTGATATCAACACCGGAGAAGAAGTCTGGTCAACCGAGCGCGAGGCGAAGCCGCGTGGAGGATGGAGCACTCCGATTCTGATTGATAATAATGGGAAAAAGGAACTCGTCCTCAACGGAGAGTTCGGAGTTCGCGGATACGATGCAGAGAGCGGAAAGGAATTGTGGTTCTGTAAGGGGTTCAATGGCCGTGGTGCACCTGTTCCGGATTACGCTCATGGAAAAATTTACGTCGTGAATGGAAAGCCCGGTGACACCTACTGTGTGAAGCCTGGCGGAAAGGGCGACGTGACGGACAGCCACATGTTATGGCACGCTGCGAGGAAAGGCGGTCGCGACCTGCCATCACCAGCCGTGGTCGATGGAACACTCTTCGTCACGAGCATGAGCGGCATTGCCAGTTGTTACGACGCTGAGACCGGGAAGACCTACTACTCCGAGCGTCTTAATGGTGAGCAGGGAATCGAGATTGCCGCGGCACCGCTCGTCGCGAATGGGCTGATCTATCTTCCCACTGTAAATGGTGGAGACGTAGTTGTAATTCGTCCCGGCACTGAGTTAGACATCGTCGCCGTCAATTCGCTCGGAAGCCAGAGCGAGGGTGAGATTTTCCGTGCAACCCTGACGCCTTATGATGGCAAGGTGTTGATCCGTTCCGGCGGGACCTTGTATGCGGTGAAAGGGAAGTGAGGGCGTGAGTATTGAAGCTCGGCAAGAAAAGTAAAGGTAGCAGAATCTGTAGCCGCGGTATTTGACTTCGGGATGGGCGGCTGGTTTTCCAGCGCATAGATTCCGGCCTCGCAGAGGCCAGTTACAGGGTCCCGAGGTGATCTTTTTTGTTGGAGTGGGAACAAGAATCGGTTATGAAGCATCCCGCTGATTGACACGACCGCTCACTGCCGCCAGCATATCGCTTTCCGCATGAGTAATTCGCACGACGAAAACGAGATCCTCGAGGCAGGATCTGGAAAGCAGGGAACGCAGGAAGAGCGCTTCGAAAAAGTCCGCACTCTGGTCCGCCACGATTCTTCTAAGGCCTGCGTTGAACTGGCGTCTGAAGTTGCTGCCTTGATACGCGAACGCCAAGCCGAAAACAAGAATGTTGTCATCGGTCTCGCGACGGGTTCGACGCCGGTTCCGTTTTATCGCGAATTGATTCGTATCCACAAAGAGGAGGGCTGCACTTTCTCCAATGTGCACACCTTTAACCTCGACGAATACTATGGTTTGTCGCGAGATCATCCGGAGAGCTACTTCCGGTTCATGCATGATCAGCTTTTTGATCATGTCGATATCCCGGCAGACCAGATCCACATTCCCGATGGCACAGTTGCATTGGAGGAGGTCTACGAATCCTGCCTAGACTACGAGCGCAAGATTGAAGAGGCCGGCGGCCTCGATCTGCAGATCCTCGGAATTGGCCGGACGGGACACATTGGTTTCAACGAACCGGGTTCTGCTGCCGACTCGATCACCCGGATGATCACGCTCGACCGGGTGACACGGCAGGATGCTGCCGCTGACTTCCTTGGAGTCGCGAACGTTCCACGCTCAGCCATCACGATGGGGGTCGGAACGATTCTCAATGCCCGGCGTATCGTCTTGATGGCATGGGGAAGCAATAAAGCCGAAATCGTTCGCGAAGCGGTCGAGGGGGAAATGACCGATCGGATTTCTGCAAGTTTCATTCAGTCCCACGACAACGCAGTCTTTCTCATCGACAAAGCGGCTTCGTCGCATCTGACCCGCTTCCGCTACCCGTGGCTCGTTGGGCCGGTCGAGTGGGGCGAGGACATGATGAGCCGTGCCGTTGTCTGGCTGTCCAATAAGATGGCCAAGCCCATATTGAAATTAGTGGACGAGGATTACAACGAGGCCGGTGCTGGCGAACTACTCGCCTCGACTTCCGAGGTGGCGTATCAGGTCAACATCGACGCCTTCAATCGCGTTCAGAATACCATTTCTGGATGGCCAGGCGGAAAGCCGGGCGCCGACGATTCGCACCGACCGGAACGATCCACGCCGCATCCAAAGCGTGTCCTGGTATTGAGCCCTGAGCCGGCCGATGTATTCATCGGAATGGGAGGCACCCTCGATCGCCTCAAGGAACAAGGCCACAAGGTGACGCTTGTTTTCCAAACGTCAGGAAACCTTCGCGTCGGTGATGCCGCCGCGCTCAATTTCGCCCGCGTCGTTCTTGAAATGGGTGAAGAAAACAAGGGCGAGGGCTGGAGTTCTCAGCGTGAATACGCGGAATCGATTGTTACCGCCTTGCGGGAAAAGGGTAAGTTTGGGGCTGATCCTGAGTCTGTTCGGAGGCTCAAGGGTATGATTCTGCGAGGTGAAACCCGCGATGCCGGATCGCATTGCGGACTGGATGCTGACGAAATTTGCTTCCTTGACTTGCCCTTTTACGAGAAAGGTCGATACCGCCGATTCCATGCCGAAGAAAGCGACGTTGCGGGAGTCCAGGAGATCCTCGAAGAAATTCGACCTGACATCATTTTTGCGACTGGAGACGCTGGCGATCCCAGTTCCAATCAGGCAATCTGTTTCCGTCTCTTCGCTGAAGCGATTCGATCCGATGCGGTAGGTCCTTGGAAAAAGAATTGCAACGTCTGGCTATATCGAAGTCGCGATCAGGCGTACGAAGCCCACGAGATTGAAATGGCCGTTCCCATGAGCCCGGATCAACTTGATCAGAAGGTCGGTGCGATTCGCAAATTCATGTCGACCGACGACGACGACGTCAGTTCACCTGCGAGAAATCAGGAGATCGCGTCGAAATACAATGATCTCGGCATGGCTGAATACGAAGCGATCGAAGCCTTTCGTAAGTGGAGAGGGTAAACCTGTAGCTGGAAGGTCAGCTCGCGGCCTCTGTGAGGCCGGACTGTGCGCACAGGGGAAATGGACACCCATTCCCGAGGTCACTGACCTCGGCTTCTGGGTAAAACACCCCGGTGGCGCATGGCGCGGAGACGCCCGATGCGCAGGTTGAATGATTCAAGAAAAATCGTATCGTTTCTGCGACTCGTTGACCATGAGCAATATCAACCGCATCGGCCTTTGCGCACTTGCATGGGCTTTTCTTTCCGCAAGCGCGGTCCATGCAACAGCGACGGAAGGACTGACTTTCGAGAAGGATGTTCGCCCTATTCTGAAAGCTCACTGTTTCCACTGTCATGGAGAGGACGGCGAGAAAAAGGGCGGCCTCGATGTTCGTCTCGCGCGCTTTCTTCAGAATGGCGGAGAGTCCGGCCCGGCACTGATCGCAGGAAAGGCGGCCGAAAGCCTTCTCCTCGAAGTACTGGAAAGCGGCGAAATGCCGAAGGAAAAACCCAAGCTCCCCGATGCGGAAATTGCCAAGGTCCGCAAGTGGATTGCGGAAGGCGCTAAAACCGCCCGCCCTGAGCCGGAAACCCTCGGTCCTGAGCACCACTTTACTCAGGAGGAACGCGACTGGTGGTCCCTGCAACCAGTAGCCGAAATCGTCCCGCCCAAAGTCGACGACAAGAAAATTCGAAACGGCATCGACTCCTTTGTCGCGCGAAAGCAGCAAACAAAGGAACTTACTTTTTCCGAGACGGCGGAGCCGTTGACCCTGCTTCGCCGTGCATCGTTTGTTCTCACGGGAATGCCGCCGAAACCTGAGGAAGTCGACACGTTTCTTTCCGCCTATGCGGGCGATCCGGAAAAAGCTTATACCGATATAGTCGAGCGCCTTCTCGCCTCACCGGCGCATGGAGAGCGCTGGGCGCGCCATTGGCTCGACGTAGCGGGTTACGCTGATTCAGACGGTGTCACGGAAAAGGATCTCGAGCGAAAGCATGCTTGGCGATATCGCGACTACGTCATCAATGCGCTCAACGCCGATAAGCCATTCGACGCATTTGTCCGCGAGCAATTGGCGGGTGATGAAATGGCTCATCGCGACGGTCTTCACGCAGATTCGCCCACGGATGAAGAGAAAGCCCGTTATGCCGAACTGCTGACTGCGACAGGGTTTCTTCGCATGGCTCCCGATGGAACCGGTGCAGCGAACAATCTGCTGAATCAAAACCAGACCATTACCGACACGATTAAAATCGTGAGTACGGCGATGTATGGAATGACAATACAGTGCGCCGAGTGTCATGATCACCGCTACGACCCCATCACGCAGAAAGATTTCTACGAGTTGAGGGCGGTCTTCCAGCCGGGGTTTGATCCGAAAGCCTGGCGACGCCCGAGCCAGCGTCTCGTCTCACTGCAGACGAAAGAAGACAAGGCAAAAGCAGACGAAATTGAAGCCGAAGCCAAGGTCATCGATGCCGAGCGGCTCAAGAAGCAAACTGAGTTCATAAATAACATACTCGAGCGCGAGCTGGAAAAGCGGGAGGAGAAGCTCCGGGGACCACTTCGAGTTGCGTTCAGCACGGCAGTAAAAGACCGGACTGAAGAGCAGAAGAAATTGCTCAAATCACACCCCAGCATCGAGCGGCTGAATGCTGGTTCTCTGTATCTCTACGACACCACTTACAAGACGAAGCACGCCGCGATTCTCAAGGAGATGGTGGAGGAGGCGAAAGAGATTCGTGAGAAGAAGCCGGTCGTCGATCTTGTCCATGCCTTTGCCGAGGCATCCAAAGAGCCGGAGGCGATTCCAGCGACCCATCTCTTTTTCCGTGGCGATCCTGAGTCTCCCAAAGACGAAGTGAAGCCAAGTGATCTCAGTGTTCTCGGCAGTTGGCGCAAGACAGAGGTGCCGGAAAACATCGAATCTCTTCCGACATCGGGACGCCGCCTCGCACTGGCCGAGATGCTGACGGATGGTAAGCATCCCCTGCTCGCTCGCGTCATGGTGAACCGCGTCTGGATGCACCATTTTGGGCAGGGGCTGGTGAAGACCGTTGCTGACTTTGGCCATCTAGGAGAAAAACCGAGTCACCCTGAGCTTCTTGACTACCTGGCGACAGAGTTTATGAAAAATGGCTGGAGCCTGAAGTGGCTGCATCGCGAAATTCTTGCGAGTCATACCTGGCGGCAGAAATCCCAACGCGATGCACATCGGGACGTGATCGATCCGGACAATCTTCTGCTCAGTCGCCAGAACAAGCGCCGTATGGAGGCCGAGACCTTGCGTGATTCCCTTCTCTCGGTCTCAGGAAAGCTAAACGAAAAGCTGGGTGGAGAACCTGTCCCTGTGATGCAAACCGAAGAGGGGATCGTCGTGATCGGCATCGACACGACAGACACTGCGGGGCGCCAAACTGGGAAATACATTTCTCTCGAAGGGGAGGAACACCGCAAGAGTATCTATGTTCAGATTCGTCGCTCGCGACCGCTGGAGATGTTCGCAGCCTTTGATGCACCACCAATGATGGACGCGAATTGTGCAATCCGCCCCGTCACCACGGTCAGCCCGCAGAGCCTTCTCCTGATGAATAACATCGGGATGCGGGAGTATGCGCAGTATTTCGCTGAACGAATGGAAAAAGAGGTCCCCAAGGGCGACGTTACGACCATCATTGACCGAGCATGGCGCCTTTGTTACGGGCGCTATCCGACGCCGGAAGAAAGAAAGCAGGCCTCGGATTTTCTCACTTTGCAGACCGCTTACTATACCGTGAATCCTGCCGGCTACGAAAGTGTTGCAGGACCCGCAAAAGAAGGCGAGCCAACCCCGCGCTACCTCGGGATCGCTGCCCTTGGGCACGCCCTCATGAGTGCAAACGAGTTTCTGTATGTGGACTAATTGTATATTGCCACAACCAAAACCTTACAGGGTAGAGTC
>Ga0181573_10000823_pt1 | contig 32055 bp, 21 predicted proteins | sample 101ome_25_FD_148643 | JGI IMG/M metagenome (GOLD analysis project Ga0181573, IMG submission 148643) | Coastal salt marsh microbial communities from the Groves Creek Marsh, Skidaway Island, Georgia - 101409BT metaG (spades assembly) | ecosystem: Environmental > Aquatic > Marine > Intertidal zone...
CGAGCGTAACCTCGTGGGCGTGTCGTCCGCGCCCCTCGAGGACGGCTGGGGCAAGGACCACATGGCGATGGTCGAGGCTGGCCGCGCCGTGCTGTGGTCGTCTAAGCGCTCCATGAACTACTGCCCCGAGATCCTCCGCGTGACCATCAAGCCCGCGGGGGAGCAGGCGACCGGCATCATGCTCAAGCCGGAGCGTTCCGACGAGAACAGCACCACGCACTTCAACGGCGAGGAGCGACCGGACACCTTCGACGATTTCATCGACGGTATCGCCATGCTCATCGCCGGTCGCTGCGTCGAGACTGTGTTTTACGGTCCGCAGGGCATCTCGGTGCAGACCAAGGGCGACCTGGTCAGCGCCGCGGATATCGCGTACGAGATCGTGACCGGGTCCGGGCTCTACCCGCACCAGGGCGCCGGGCTGTCGCCGATGTGGCCCGAGGAGCTCATCGAGCACTTCAGGATTCCCCGCACGGAGATGGACGTCGGCGTGTACGACATGATGGTTCGCGCGCACATCCGAGCCGAGGAGTACATCAACTACTACAAACCCGTCATCCTCCAGGTGGCGTCCGAGCTCCTGGCGCACGGCTCACTCTACGGCTCGTACATCCGCGAGCTCGTCGAGGAGCACGAGATCGCGATGAAGCTCGCCAAGGACGAGGAGCTCGCCAGGGCGGACGAGCGTGCCACCGAGGAGGAGGAGCGAGCCAGGAAGGACGCCCTCCACGAGCAGGAGCTGGAGGCGAGGCGCCAGGCCGCCGCCGCCGCCGCCGCCGAGCAGGCCGCCGCCGCCAAGGAGGTCGAGGAAGATGGCAAGGGCTCCGCCATCGACGTCGAATCGTCAGACGAGCCGCTCTCGTCCGATCCCTTCGGAACCGCCGCCTCCGACGCGGGGGAGTACAAGGATCAGCTCTCCCGCGCGCTTCGATTCGTCAGCCTCAGCGGCGACAAGTACCGCCGCTCGGAGTACCCCGAGGACTTTCCACCTTCCATGGAAGCTGACGTGGACGCTGACATGGACGCCGACGCGGCTGCGGGTCGGCTCGCGAGGGCGCTTCGCGACGTGCGGCTCAGCGGCGCCGCGTTCATGACCGCCGCCGAGGTTGAGGAGGTTGTCGAGCGCGTGGCCCCTGCCGCCGAGGAGATCCTGTTCGTTGACGACGGCGAGTACCGCGAGATGCTCAGGCGCGCGCTCAGGGACGTGCGTCTGAGCGGAGGGTCCACGATGACCGCCGCGGAGGTGAGTGAGGTGGTGAAGAAGATTGACCCGGACACGGTGGCGTACAGGGAGCAGTACAAGGCGGAGCTCATCAACATGATGAAGCAGAAGGAGGCCGAAAAGAAGGCCGAGGATGAGAACAAGAAGGGCAACGACGACGAGGGAGACGACAGGGTCTCGCGCGCGCTCAGGACTTAGAACATTCTTTTGAACCCCAGACTCTCACATGAAGAAAACCACCTCCAAAATCTCCCTGTGCTGCTGTGTGTGCTCTCCCGGGTTACCGGATCAGTCGTCGAGCGTCGGTACCATCTGCCTATGTTTTTATGTTATCTGAAACGGATCCGGTGGAAAAAACTCACCACGGGGCGGAATTTGCAAAAAGCACATCCCGCGGCACACGTGCGAGCACCTTCATCAAGGGTCGTCTCACGTTTCACGACGACCGTCACTGAATCACACGGGCGTCGAGATGTCGGCGGTCGTGTGGGGCATCGTGGGTGGTGTGGTCCTGGTCTCTATGCTGTGCGGGCTGTGGTACTCGCGCTGCAGTGAGAACGAAAGGCGAAGACGGGAGGAAGGTCTTCCCACTACCTGGCACCCCTCGCTCACGGGGAGCTACGATCCGAGGGGTCCCCGGCACGCGGAGTTCGGACCGCCGCCGGTGCAGGCGCCCATGTACGCGCCGTATCCCCCGCAGCCTTACGGCGCTCAGCCAGCCTACGTGGTCCAGCCGGGATATCCCGCCCCGCCCCAGCCGATGCCCCCACAGCAGGCGCCGATACCCATGTACACCGCCACCGTACCGGCGCAGGCGGGGGTTAAGCAGTGAGCGACACACATAGCGAGCACCACCTCACCGCCCCGCGGTCCGCTCGACCTCGGAGCCCGCACTAAGACGCCTAGGAGTCCAGATCCAAGACTTGTAATAATAAAGAAGTTCTTAGAATTGCAAGCGGCACATAAGTAGTCGTACACCCCGTCCCTTCCCCGGGTCGTGAATCAGTCCACGAGGTTGGCCTCCAGGTCAAACAGCGAGGTGCCCACGATCTTGCACCGCCTCATCTGCCCCATCTCCAGCGCCCGCTGCCCGCCCGTCGGGTCCGCCACGAAGACGATGGGATCGATGTCCGGCGCCTCCAGGCTCGTCCTCCCGGTCCACGCGTCAAACTCCGGGTTGTACCCGTCGATGATGACGTCAACCTCCCGCCCGACGCGCGACGCCGCGAAGTCCTCGGAGATCTGCTGCTGCTGGGCGATGAGCTGGTCCCGGCGCAGGTCCCTCACCGCCTGCTCCACCTGGTCCGGATACGTCGCCGCGGGGGTCCCGTCCTCCTCGGAGTAGGCGAACGCGCCGAGCCGCTCGAACTTGAACTCCCTGCAGAATCTCATCAGGTCCTCGTGCTCCTCCTCGGTCTCCCCGGGGAAGCCGCTGATGAACGTGGTGCGCAACGCGAGGCCGGGGATGCGATCCCTGAGCTTGTAGAGCAAGTCCTCCGTGTGCTGTCGGGGCGGCCGGTTCATGCGCAGCAGGGACAGGTTGGTGATGTGCTGCAGCGGGATGTCGATGTACTTGGCCACCTGGGGAATGTCCGCGATGGCGTCGATGAGCGGGTCGGAGAAGTAGGACGGGTACGCGTAGAGGATCCTGATCCACTCGACGCCGTCGATCACGGCGAGAGCCTCGAGCAGCTCCGCCAGCCCGCGCCCGTCGCTCGCCTTGAGGTCCATTCCCCACTGGTTGGTGTCCTCCGCGATGAGGCACAGCTCCCTGGCGCCGGTGTCCGCGAGCGCCTTGGCCTCCTCGATGATCGGGTCCCACGGCTTGGACCGGAACTTCCCCCTGAACCCCGGGATGGCGCAAAACGTGCACTTGTGGTCGCAACCCTCCGCGACCCTGAGGTAGGCGTAGTGCTGCGGAGTGAGGCGCTTGCGCAAGGCCTCGGGCCTGAACGGGGGCGACGCGGTGCCAACCCGCACCCTTCCGCGCTTGGCCCCGTCCGCCGCCGCGCCCGTCTCCACCCCGAGCTGCTCGCCGAGCGTGTTCGGCAAGTCCTTGTAGTTTTCGAACCCCATGACCACGTCAACCTCGGGCATCTCGTCCGCGAGCTCCTCCGCGTACCTCTGCGCCAGACATCCGGTGACGATGACCTTCTTCTTCTTTCCACCCTGCTCCTGCTCCGCTTTCATCGCGGCGGCGGCGAGGATGGCGTCCACGCTCTCGTTCTTGGCGTCCTCGACGAACCCGCAGGTGTTCACGATGATTGCGTCCGCATCCTCGTGCTCGTCGATGATGTCGAAGCCGTTGGTGAAAAGGTCGCCGAGCATGACCTCACCGTCAACGGTGTTCTTCGGGCATCCCAGGGAGACCATGGATACCTTCGCGCGCTGCTTCTCGCCGGCGGAGGGCGCGGTCTCGCTGCCCTCGGACGGTGGCGATATGGCCGCACGCGGAGCCTTGCTTCTGGCGGCGGCGAATGAGCGGCGACGCGCATTGGCGGTCGACGTGGCGACAGACGCGCCGGACAGAGCTGCGCGGCTGCCGAGGATGGATGCGGCAGACATGACGTTGGGTTCGAGAGTCTCTCTCGAAGTTTGGACCGCGCGTGAGGCCTCGTGCCCGTGTCACAGCTGCTCCACAGAGATGCGGAGGGAGGTCCTTTTTCGTTTTTCTCATCCAAAGTGCGAAGAGTCCACGTCGCCGGCTTCGAGAGGTGAAGGTGAAGGTACGAAGGTACAGGCAGATAGTTACAAAACGTGCACAAAAGTGCGTATTTATCTTTTGATGACTCTATTTGCCTATTTCGACCAAACTGCCGCAGTCATCATTTCGATGAATAAAACTCTCAACACCTTGCAACTCGTTCACGAGAAGGCTCCACAGCCGCACTTCTTCGCCTTCTTACCGCTCCCGCACGAGCACGGATCATTCGGCTGCGAAACGATCGAACGGGGTTGGAGTTGAGACCAGTCATCAGCGGGGTTGCACGAATGTTGGGCGAGTCGACGCGATGGGCGACGGTGAATTGATGACGATTGGTTCGGGCGCGGGAGTCTCGCGAGTGAGAGCAGCCTCCGGTTCGGGTGCTCACCTTGAGCTTCTTCTCGCTCTTTTGCGTCGGTCCCGCGGTCTTGACGAGCGGCTTGAACCCGCGCTCCTTGTGGATGAAGAAGTCGTGGTCCTTCGGGTCTAGAGATATCTGCTGCTTGGCGAGCCCGTTTGCCATCGAGCCCTTGCCGTTGTCCCAACGCTCGTGGCAAGCCTCGCAGATGTCGTGGTTGGGGCAGTTCTTGCACCTGAACCTGTAGCCAATTATGGGCACCGCCCCGCAGCCGTCGCAGGTGATGCCCTGGTGCTCGCCAAAGTACGCAGCCTTCTGTTCCTGGAGATAACGGGGAGAAATCATGTTTCAGTTCCGCGTTCCGCTATGGGCGTTGTCCGATCGCGCGCTCACCTCCTGCTTCTTCTGCTCGGCCTTCATCGCGGCCACCTTGGCCTCGATCTCGGCGCGCTTCGCAGCCTTGGCGGCGTCGTCCATCGTGTGTGAACTAGGATGGGTCCGGCTCTTCGCGCCCGCGACGAGTGAGACGAGGTCGTTAGGTTAGTGCATTTTATTTCCTGTGACTCCGGTAACACGTCGGATTTTGCGGTCTCGGAACCACCAACACTCGCGAAGGCGCCCGGGGGATGGCCCGAGGAGGCGGCGGGCGCGCCGCCGAGCACGTGGGCAGGCGCACATCGTCATGCATCTTCGCCGATAACATCGCGAAGGCCTCCATCGCCGCCTATAATGCCGCGCTCGCGTCCGTGCCCGAGCCCGCGCGATCCGATGCGTTTGGGGGAGGTCGACAGACGGTGCTCGCGGCTGTCGTGGCGCGTGACGAGCGCCTGGACGCACTCAGGGTGGTGTCGCTGGGCGCGGGGACCAAGTTTATGTCCGCGGTGGACATCGAGGCGGACGCGGAAGCGGGGGCGAGGGTCCGCGACAGCCACGCGGAGGTGCTCGCGCGCCGGGGGTTCAAGCGTTTCCTCTACGCGCAGCTCGCCGCCGAGGCTGGACGCTCCCATCGCGAGCCGTCCCCCGTCGCGACCGGTCGCAAGCGCACGCGCGAGAGGGAGGAACCGGGCTCCTTCACCGCGCCGGCGACGGAACCCGGAAGCCGTTCGGCACGCGTCGACACGTCCCAAACGTGGTCGGTGCTCGAGCGCGCCGGCGAGCGATATCGCGTCCGTCCTTCCGTCACCTTTCACCTGTACACGTCCTCCGCGCCCTGCGGCAACGCGACCGTCAAGCGGTGGGCCAAGGGCGCGAAGGAGCGGTTCGTGGACGGTCTCGGCGCCTTCGAGACGCCGCCGGGGTCCGACGACCACGGACGCCCGAGCTGGAGCGCGGTGAAGGAGGGGCAGATCGCGTTCCTGTACAAGAAAGACCCGGGGTCGGCCGCGTCCGAAGAGCTCGCGTCCGAGCCGTCGGAACCGCGGGGCACGGGAGCTTTGGGCACGGGTATAGGGAAAGAGCCCGTCGAAATCGGAACCGACACGGACGTCACCGAGAAAGGAAAGACGTCACCGAGAGACGTCACCGAGAAAGTCACCGACGTCGCGCGCTTCGTTCCCCCGGGAGCGTCCACGACGGGGCGGGTGCTGACGTGCAGCGACAAGATCGCGACGTGGTCGTGCGTCGGGCTCCAGGGCGCGTTGCTCGCGTCGCTCCTCGCCGAGCCGGTGTACCTCGCGTCCGTCACGGTCGGTCGCAAGTTTAACCAGGCCATCCTGAGGCGGGCGCTGTGCTGCCGCGTCCACCGGTTCCGAGACCTGAACGGCGCCGAACGACGCCCAAAGGAGACTGAACGACTCGTGAAGGAGACTGAACGGGCAGAGGGCTCGTCGCCCCAGTCGCCCTCGTCGTCGTCGTCGTCGTTCGGGTTGCGACATCCGAGCGTGATGTGCACGGCCGTACCCTTCGACCTGGGCGCGTACGCGGAAGGGGAGGGCGCGGTGTTCGATCGAAGGGAGGCGCTCGCGTGGTGGCTGGAAGGGGACGCGACGGCGGCGCGGCTGATGTCGTCGAGGGACGACGAGCTCTCGGGGGACGAGGACGACGGCGTCGGCGGCGGCATCGTGGGCGGCGGCATCGTGGGCGTGGGCGTGGGCGTGGGCGGTCGGTGGGAGGTTCTCGACGGCCGCGCCGGGGTGAGGCTGATGCCCGACGGCCGGGGAACGTCTTCGCTGTCTCGCGTCTCGTTGCTGGCGACGCATCGATTCGTCGTAAACCCGAACCTCGGACGGCGGGACGCGAAACCGGGACGCGGCGACGCGGCGGGGGGAACGTACGCGGACGCGAAACGATCGGCGGGGGAGGCGAGCGGGTATTGGGCCGCGAAGAGGCGCGCGATGTCTCAGCCCGGGCTGTGGGCGCTGTCGGAGCTCCCGAAAGTCCTGCGGGGTTGATTCGCGTCCAGGAGTCGTAACAGACGGAAATTGGGCCCACGCTGCCACGGTGGTGTATGGGAGTTTTCCTTGGTTCATGACTCGTGAAAACTTGGATTTAGCCTGTACTCGTACAGAACTGTAACCTGTTTTTGTGGGCTTTTCTTTCGCGCGAGGGCGCGACCACAACGCGGCGTCACCGGAGGCGGCGGAACGCTTTTGCACCGGCGCGAGCTCGTTCCAGCGATTCACGCGCGCGCGAAGCCCTTGCCTGCGTTGCACCCGAGGAACCGACGCGCACCCGTCGCAGGTGGAGGAAAGGAAACGCGTTTTGAATAACAGTCGCGCGGAATGTCCAACGTGGTGACGCTCCGGGACACCAAGGGATGGAGCTCCAACGCCCCGTCCTACTCCACCAGCACCATGGACAAGTCCCGCGTGGTGTCCACCTTCAAGCCCTTCTTCGGCGACTCCAAGAAGGCTGCAAACGTCGAGGAGACCCCGGTGGAGGCGAGGATGCGGAAGGCCCTGGTGCACACGCTGGTGAAGCACTCGATGAGATGCGCGACGGTCAAGGGCGAGGACCGCGCGGCGCTCGTCATCCAGAGACACTGGCGCAGCTACGCCGCGGCGCGGGTGCTCCGGCGCCTGCGTTGGGCCGCCAGGAGAAAGGCGCTCAGGGAGGGGACCATCGCGACGATACTCGGCTTGCCCTTGACCGTCGCGAGAACCGGTCTCAAGGGAACGTACCTCGCGGTCAGGTCCTTCCTGATGACGTTCACCGTCTTCAGGATGCTCGTGGGTACCATCGGGCGCCTTCCCGTGTCGTTGTATCGTGCGCTCATCAGCGCCGAGGGCGCGGTGGGGATAAGCGGCGCGGCGACCCTCGCGGCGGTTGACTGCGTCCTGGTCAGGGGCACGTACTTCCGCGGCAACTTTCAGGACTACGTCGCCCTCTACGTGGCGATGTTCATGTTCTGCGACCTGTTCCTCCCCGGGTTCGTCCTCGGGCCGTACAGGGCCGTGGGTGCGGGGGCGAGGAGGGGCGCCAGGTTGGCGGCGCGGCGCGGGGTGTTTTTCGCCGCGGAGAATGCTCCGGATGCCAAGGCGAAGAACACCGTGCTGCGAACCGGCGTCTTCCTCGGGCTCGTGACCGAGGACGAGGCCAAACCCAAGCCCATCGTCAGCGACGCGGACCTTCCAAACGATCCGGAGCTTCTCAAGGCGCTCAAAGCGGCGGAGAAGTACGCCGAGGCGAGCAGGCAGCGCGCGGATGAGCTCCAGGAACGACTCAACGCGGTGGAGCAGATGATGAAGATGTTTGGAGAGATGGCCGAGCACCAGTACAACACTGCGAAGGAGATCGCGAGCGAGGCGACGCGCAGGCTGGAGAGCACCACCAACGTGGACGAGCGCATCGACAAGAGGTTCGAGGACATGACCCTGATGCTCCGCGAGGCGCGGGACGAGGGCAGGGCGGAGGGGTTCACGGAGGCGAGGAACGAGATTCGCAGGTTTGGGTCACTGGAGGATGAGATCGCGGCGATGAGCCCGGAGGCGCGGGCCATCGTCGAGAAGGGGCTCAGAGAGGGCATGGAACACGGGGTGGTCAAGGGCATGCATCTGGAGAAGGAACGCAGGAGGAAGGCTGCGATTTCCTACAAGATTAAGCGGGCGCTGGGGCTGACGTCCGGCGACTCACCGGAGGATGCGAAGAAGCGCGCCGCGCAAGCCAGTTTGGAGCACCTCAAGTCGCACATCCGCGAGGGCGGCGCGTTTCCCCCGGCGCAGCAACCTCGTCACCGACGCTCGGGCTCCAAGGCTTCGAACAACTCGCGGTGACGAGGGACAAGTACGCGTTCAATACGCTCTGTAAAAAAATTATACTCGGGCTCGCAGACTCCTCGTCGCCGCCACCGCCATGGGCTTCCTTGGGGGTGCCTTCTTAGCCGGAGCCTTCTTGGCGACGACCTTCTTCGCAGGGGCCCTCTTCACGGCTGCCTTCTTCGCGGGTGCCTTGCTGGGCTCGTCGTTCTCGGCCCCTCGTTTCTTGGGCTCCGCCTTCACACCAGCCGCCGGCTTCTCGCTCGTCTTCTTCTGCCGCTTGGGCACGAACGCCGTGGTCCTCCCCCCGACGGTTATGAACTGAATCGGTTCACCCCCAATCTCGCCCGCGACCTTGCCCCACCTGTGGTGAAACAGCCAGTCATCCGGGAACATCTCCGCATCCGCGCCCGCGTCGCACGCGGTTTTGATCACGCCCTCCATCGCGTCCCTCAGATCCCTCAGCTGCGCGGGCGTCAACGATTTCGCGGGCTGCTCCGGATGTAGCCTCGAGTGGTAGAGGACCTCGTCCGCGATCCAATTGCCCACGCCCGCGGCGATGGTCTGGTCCAGGAGGACCGACTTGATGGGACCGCCGCGTCTGGCAAAGTGCGACGCAAACGCAGTCTCGTCGGGCATCGCCAGCAAGGGATCGAAGCCGAGCTCGGATACGGGCGGTGACGCCGTGACGTCTCCGTGTACCAGCCTGATGCGCCCGAACCTTCGCGGGTCCGTGTACGCCAGCGCGATGCCGTTGTCAAAGGTGACCACGAGCTTGGCAAAGCGCGGCGGCCAGTTCGAGGTATCAACGACGAAAGCCTTGTACTTCATCGCTCCCTTCCCCCGGATGGAAAATGCCCCGGTCATGCCGAAATGAAAAAGAGGCGAGTCCGCGCCTCCGCTCATGTCCCACCACATATGTTTACCCCGACGATGCGCCGCCGTCAGGGTCTTGTTTAACAGAGCGGAGACGAACGCCTTCCGCTCGACGTCCTTGAAGATCTTCTCGTCAAAACTTCCGTCCTCGTTGAACTCCACCTTGGTCACCTTGGCGCCGATGCAGTGCGCCTCGACCAGGCACCTCGCGCTCTCCACCTCGGGAAGCTCAGGCATGGTCTCTCGGACGTAGCGCGCTCGTACGTTAGACCGTCGGAGTCGACGGTGGACGCGCGTTCGGAAGTTACGGATGACGTGTACGTTTTACGTCTGTATTAGTCTAAACTTTAGCTAATCTGTTCTCCGTTGTGACTTCCCGAGTGTTACAATTTTAGCCCCCTGGCCGAGTGGTCGACGTGTGATCTGCCATCCCGCGCTCACGCCGAGACGTTCGTCGCCATCCACCCGTCCAGCGCCGCCGCGGCCTGCTCCCACCGGATGTCGAGCATCAGGTCGTGAGCGGCGTCGTCCATCACGATGGCCTCGGTCCGTCCCCACTCCGCCGTCTCCTCCAGGCCCTCCACGTCCACCACGAAGTCGTCCCTGCCCCCCATCACGCACACGGGCGCGCTCCCCGCCTTCGGCGCGGGGATGGGCAGGACGTCGTCGAGCGCCTTCAGGTCCAGCAGCCGCACGTTGCACGACTCCGCGATCTGACCCATGTGTGCGAGCAACTCGCTCTCCGGCAGGTCCCTCGAGAAGAAACACTCGCGGCACAGCGCCGCGTTCGTCTTGAACGCGCCGGCGATGAACGCGTAGGTGATCTTAACGCTGGCGATGAAGTTCCTCGCGAGAAATCTTCGCACCATCGGACCGTTGCCCGTCGGCGGCACGGACGCGACGAGCGCGAGCGCGGCGAGCTCCGGCGGATTTCGCCGACACATCACCTGTTGCGCCACGAGTCCCCCGAAGGAATGCCCCACGAGCACAGGGGGGGTGCCGAGGGATGCGCAGAAGGCGGTGACGTCATCCGCGTGCTCCACGAGCGTGGCCGCCACGGACACGCCCTGGGGCACGTCGCTTTTTCCCTGCCCCCTGCAGGAGACGGCGTAGCAATCGTGGCCGCGCGACGCGAAGTAGTCGAACCAGTGCTCGCTCCAGCACCACGCGGCGTGGTAAGATCCGTGGACGAAGACCATCGGGGCCCTCTTCGTCACCCCCGACGCGGCTTTCTGGGACTGGACCTCGAGCTTGAGGCCGACGGACGGGATCGGGAAGAACGACGTCTCGACCGACGCCGATGCCCCGACGATGTGAGGGCGCGATCGCGTCTGGACGCTCCCGCTCCGCACCCGTGAGCGGCTGAGGATCGCTCGCCCCGGAGCGAACGAGGAGCTCGTCATGGCGAGTGCGGACATGACGCCGGCTTGGACCGATCCAAAAGTTCGGAACGGGGGAGCGCGGTCGTGGCTTGGCAACAGTATCCGATCGAGGAATGTCGAGGTTATTTGTGACGTCCTCGGACGAATTTTTGCATTTCATCCAACACACGCAACTCCGCGGAACAACAATAAACGAATCGTACACCCTACACGTCGTTCGGGTCCATCTCGAACTCCTCGGGCACCGCCGGCTCCTCCACCACGGGCGCGGCCGCGGCGGCCTGTCCTTGCCCCGTGTTTGTCACCCCCGGCACCAGGGTCCTGGTCGCGGCGACGTACTCGATGTCCTCCCCCGGGGTGGTATCCTTGAGCACCACAAAGCCGCGCCTGAGATCCGCCACCGCCGGGACGAACCTGCTGCCCTCGTCGAACCGCACGTACCTCTCCTGCGCCGGCGTGACCCTCGCCGGGTTGGACAGCTCCTCCTTCGTGGGCTCCGGCTTCTTCTTCTCCTTCTCGGCATCATCATCCTCGTCGTCCTTCTTGTCGCCGTCGACGTCCATGCCCTCAGCCTCGTCATCCTTCTTGTCACCGTCGACGTCCATGCCCTCAGCCTCCTTGCCCTCCTCCCTGGCCTTCTTCGCCGCCTTAGCCTTGGCCTTTGCGGTGGTGGAGAGGACAGCCTTGACGAGCTTGCCCTTGTCCTTCTTGTCGTCGAGGTTGACCGGCGCGGGATAGGCAAAGAGCGAAGGCTTGCAGTGCGACGTCACCGAGCACATCGGCATCTTGAGCTGGGAGTCGAGGCCGATGAACGCGGTGGGCACAAAGGTGAGGGATATGAAGTAGGAGAGCGGGTACCAGTACCAGTACTGCGTGAACACGAGCATGGAGAGCACGGCGGTCATCCTTGGGTAGCCCGACTTGGCCCGGAGGCCGATGGTCACGTTCCGCCCGCCGGCGTCAATGATGCCCTGCGCCATGATGGCGCCCATCTTGGTCATCGTCACCTCTCGATCGTCCTGGATGTGGTTCATCAGCCTCTTGCGGAAAGGCGCCAGGGACTGTTCGGACTGCTCCACCATCACCATGGCCATGGCGATGAGCGCACCCTGCTGCACAAAGTCAACCGCATCGGTGAGCATGGGCTCGAGGAGTGCGACAGCCTCCTTCATGCCCGTGCCGGAGCACGAGATGCCCACAGCCATCGCGGCGCCGTAGCGCACGTGGGGGTTGTAAGACTCCGCGAGGAGCTTAACGACCCTCGGGCACTGGCTCGGGGTGGAGCACAGCACGAAACCCAACGACATCACCGCGGCCCTTCGAACGTCGTCGGACACGTCGGACACGGCGACGTGCAAGAGGCGGCGGATGCCCGCGTTGTTTCCGGTGGCCACGTACGCCGATGCGGTGGCGAGGCACGCGCCGTAGCGGATGATCGGGTCACTGTCGCGCACCATCTGCTCGATGAGGGGCTCGGCCTCCTCCTCGCGGCCGTACGCGGTGAGCGCCAGGCCGACGGAGCACCCGCGGATGATCTTCTCGTGCTGCGTCTTGTGGCAGTAGTTGAGAATTTGCTGCTGCTTGTCGCCGGCGCCGGAGCCCGCGAGGAGCAGGCCCATGCCGACGCCGGCACCCTCGCCCGCGATGGCACCGTCAGTGCGGAGGATTCGGAACATGTCGGTGAACACCTCCTCGTTGCCGGAGCCGAGCGCTGCCAGACCGAGGCCGAGGCACGCGCCGTGCTGGATAACCTCGTTGTTGCTGGAGCGGGACGACTCGAGCAGAAAGGGCAGGATACCCTCGCCGTGGTTGGCGTGGATGAGACCGAGCGCGTACAGGGCGCCGCCCTCGGTGTAGGGGCTCGGGCGCGCACCCCCGGCGCCGCCCTCGCGGGGCAGGAAGGGTCCCATCAGCGTGCGGCCCTCGTTGAGCTGCCCGCGGTGAATCACGCCCATCCCCGCCGTCGCCGAGAACCGCGCCCAGTTCGTCGCCCTGCTGAGCCAGTCGAGGTTCTCCCTGAGGAAAGTATCCACGGTGGTGCCCGCGTGCATCAACGCGTTGCAGAGCACGGTCGCGGAGTGGCACACGGAGTTCCTGGACTCCACCGCGGATCGCATCTGCTTGAGCAGCAGGAGGTCGGCGGCGTTGTGCGAGTACAGAAACTCGAGGTGGAGGTTGACGGGGAGCTCGCCGGAGAGCACCGAGCGGAGCAGCGCGATGGGCTCCTTCTTCTCCTCCGCCTTCTTCTCCTCCGCCTTCTTCTCCTCGTCTTCCTTCTTGTCCTCCTCGCCATCCTCCATGGCGGCGTCCTCGTCGGCGCCGTTCTCGCGAGGGGTATCCTTGGGCGAGGGCGCCAGCTTGGACGCGACGTTCGAAAGAAACTTTTGAATCTCATTCTCGCACAGGGAGAAGGCGATCTGGTACGCCAGGAGCTGATCCTCCTCCTCGCCCTCGACGAGCCTGGTGAGGATAGCCGCCACGCCGTCCGCGTCGTCCAGGAACATGAGGCACTGGCACACGTTCAGGTAGTTGTTCTCCACGTGATCGCTCTCGTACATGCGCACCAGCACCGTGAGCACCTCGCGGCGAAACTCCCTCGACGTGACGAGCGTCTGACACACCCTTGTCGCGTAGCTGAGCGCCTCCGCCACGTCGGTGCTCTTGTGGATCGCCTCCTCCAGCTTGTCCAGGCGCTTGGTCTCGAGCGCGACTCCGATGGCCTGGTGGATATGACCGTCGTCGAAGCACCGCTGGAACATCCGCTCGACGATGGACACGAGCCGCGCGTCGATCACCTGCTCGGCTTCGGGCTTCTGCCTCTGCTCGATGTACTCGTCGATCGCCTTGGCTGCGGATGCGGGTCGGGGGAAGGGTCGGGCGGGTCAGATCGGTTGTTCGCTTTTTTTCCCGTCCCGCACACGGGGGAAAAAGGCCTTTTCGTCAAGGGATAGACAACGGGCAGGTTGGGATCTGGGGGGACCGGCGACGCGTACCGAGCAGGGTCTTGACGAAATCGTTGGACTCGGTGACGTCAAACATGCTGCCGGCGCAGAGTGCGTAGTTGAGCGCATCGTTGAGCTCGCCGAGGTGGTAGAAGACCTGCGGGCGCGGGAGGGAAGGGGGACGGGTCAGGTTTCAGATCTGGGCACACGGCTAACCCTTGAAAGATCGCCAAGGACGGGGCGCTGATGACGCGACGCGGCGGAGGCTGAGTGACGCACCTTGGAGGCCAAAAGCGCCGCGAGCTCGCGCTGTGCGAAGAACTCGTCCTCGTACATCGCCTCGATGACCGAGATGGATCCCGCCACCTCGGCCCAGTGCGTGTCGATGACCTTGTTCAGCGATCGCAGCGCGGTGGTTTGCAGCTGCACCTCGGTCTCCTCGAGCATCGAGATGAGGCCAGCCGCGGAGGAGAGACCCAGGGCGGGGCCCATGGAGATAGGGCCGGCTACCGCCATGCTCGAACCCTTCTCACGAGATCCAAGCGAGCTTTTGTCCACGCCGTATGCCTACGCGCGCTTCCACTGTGAGCAGCTCGCGGCGGACGCCTTTTTTGAACCGAGCTCGGTACAGAGAGTACGTGGTCGGGTCCGATCGCGCCGTTGGGTCGCCATTTTCGTGGGGCACCCAGGCGAGATGAACCACCCTCTGAAAAAGGATGCGATGAGCCAGAAGGGGGCGTATCAGGGAAGCGGGTTTCCCACGTACGTCAGGCGACTGATGAAGGTGCGAACATCGCCGCGCACCCCACCTCCGCGCCGCACGACCCGACCCGACCGGCACGACCCGACCGAGAAAAAATGATGCTGACGCCCAACCCCACCTCCGCCCCGTTCCACCCCGCAGTTCCGTCAGATGGACCTGGAGTACACCTTCTGGCAGATGTACCTCATGTGCACGAATCCCAAGGTTGTGTACAGGCACACGATGTATCGCAAACGTGAGTTTCCCGTCCCCCAACCCGACCTAACCCGCGCCGTTCGGAACGGATCGACTAAATAAACTAAACGATGTGCGTGCTCTCCTCGGTTTGCAGAGACCAAGAACCAGTGGGCGAGGGACGACCCGGCGTTCGTGGTGTTGACGGCGATCATGGTGTTCGCGGTGTCTATCCTGTACTGCGTGTTCTACAGCCGCAGTCTCGGTCAGGCGGCGTACGCGGTGACGAGGGCGGTGCTGGTGGACTTTCTGGGCGTCGGCGCGGGCGTCGCGACGGCGTACTGGTACGTCGCCAACAGGTACATGCGGGAGGGGGTGAACCACTCGCACGCGGTGGAGCAGAGGGTCGAGTGGATGTATGCGTTCGACGTGCACGTCAACGCCTTCTTCACACTGTTCGTCTCGCTGTACTGCGGGCAGCTGGTGCTGTCGCCGATCCTGATGATGAACGGTTTCCTGCCCAGGTTGCTGTCGGGGGCGCTGTACGGCGTCGCGCTGTCCTACTACCACTACTGCGTCTTCTGCGGGTACAACGTGCTGCCGTTCCTGGAGCACACGGCCTTGTTGGTGTATCCCATCGCCTTGATCATGCTCGTGACGCCACTCGCGATCTTGGTCGGTTTCAATCCCACCAAGTTCGTTTTGGGCATATATTTTCACTGACGACCGAAAACTCGTCGATGGGAACCGCCGCCCAACGCGTAGCACCTAATTTTAGCAACAATTTAGTATCACAGTATCGCATCACAACAAACGCAACGCGTGCGTGTCATCTACTAACGTATGTCAGGAAAGTACAAGTGTTTTGGCATCGCCGATAGATTGAGTCCAGGCGCCCGAGGAGGAGGTCACGAGTTGGTCACTGGCCCTCTATGCAGCAGGCCTCCGACGATTCCCCCATCCCCGTGGCGATCGGGCGCCTGGACTTGCCCAAAAAATGACCCACGCTCAGCCCCAACACCACGGTGAGGAAAACCCCGCCGTTGCACGTCATCACAGCCAGCATGATGAGATAACTACTACACAGATTCAGGGCGTACAATGCGGTGCCCCAGAGTCGTCGTCGCATGGCCGGGGTCTTGTACGGCGCGGGCAGGATGGGCGCGGTAACGCCTTCGATCTCCTCAGTCGTCTGTGTCCTCACCTTCGGGGGCAACGTCCGCAGGTAGTACAGTCCCTCCTGCATGACGCACAGGGTGAACATGAAGAGGAGTGCCACGAGGTATTCGAAGTGTGTCTCGGTGGCCCACGAGTCGAAGTAGAGGGTGACGCGGTGACCCCACTCGAAGGCCACGGGCATGCCGTGCATGTGCATGTTGTGCATTCCACCCCCGCCCCCGGAGCCGCCCCCACCGGCCATCTCGCCCCCGAAATGATGCGAGTGGTCCATCTCGAAGCGCTCACGAACTGAGGCAACGAGCGGGTTTCTCGTCGCTGATTTCAAGCTGCGCTGGGAAAACCACGTCACACCTGGAGGATCCGCCACAGCGCCATGGCGGGCGGCAGGCTGACAGCTCGGCTGCTGCTGCGGGTCGCGGGATCCGCCGGAGAGGTCGCCGCGGCGGTAGGGACCCGGTGTCGAGCGCAGTCCGCGTCGTCATCGATCTTGACGAGGTCCTTCGCGGCGGGCGTCGCGCCTCTCGCGCGTTGCCCTGGCGGCGATTCCGAAACGTGGACGGCCAACCGTCGCGGTGACCCGGCGCGGATAGATCGCCTGCGCTGGTTCGGAAGCGTGGCGCCGGTCGAGCTCGATGATGATGACCACGACACCAATCACGCGGCGGGGTCATCGTCGGGCGGGAACGACGGCGGCGGGAGCAACGACCGCGGCGGCGATCGGCCGGAGGTGGACGTGTGGACTAAAGATTATCACCGGTGGCGCGTCGGTAACCGGGTCGGGGCGGTGAGCGGCGGGGACGTATCGACGGCGGCTGACGGGCAGGGCAAACGCAAACGCAAACAATCGTCCAAGAAGAATCAGAGTCTGCAGACGAACCAACGGCTGGTAGAGGCGAAGGACCTAAAAGAGCTCCTGTGGCTGGTCAGGACACGGTCGTCCTTCAGGGATAAGAGCACCTTCAACGCGGTCAACGTGTGCACCGCGCTGACGCAGACCGTCCGGCTCATGCCCCAGTTCCAGCGCAACTCCCCAGCGCGCACAGCCATGCTCGAGCGCCTCACGAACGACGCGGGGTTCACCGAAAATTTGATCCCCCTCGTCCTCAACCTCGCGCACTGCCGCGACAGATTCGCGGATGCGACGCTGGATGCGCGGACGGCGTCGTCGCTCGTTAAGGGCGCCGCGGGTCTGACGCGGATAGGGCACCGGTTCGATCCGTCCCTGTGGGTCGCGATGGATCCCCACCTTCGAAGAACCGCGGGGGACATGAACGTGTACGAAGCCGCCAACGCCATGTGGGCCTACGGGATGCTATTCGAGTCTGGGATGTTTCCGGCACTATCCGGGGAGACGCTCAAGGCGCTGACGGAGGCGAGCGCGAGGGTGATCAGGGGGGACGTGCCGGTGGTTCAAGTCAACGATATCATGTGGGGGTATCTGCGCATCTACCAGTACGGTGACGGGCAGGATCCGTACGACTTTGGGCCGCTCGACACTGACCTGCTGCAGGCGCTCTGCGAAAAGGTGATCTTACACGGCAAGCAGGACGGCTGGGAGCTCAAGGTGTTCCCGCTGAGCATTGCCATGCGGGCGTACAACAAGATGTATGACGTCGGCGCCGTGAGCGAGCTGAGCGAGAAGATGGCTGATCGGATGATCTCGGAGACCTCGCGGCTGGTGAAGAAGATGGATTGGAAAAACAGGAAGCTCGCCAGGAGCATGTTCTACAGGTTTGGCCTGGAGCCGAGGCTGCCCCCAGAGCTGGCGCAGGAGCTGTCGAAGGAGCGTGCAAAGGAGCGCCGCGGGTTCTTCGGGGCTAAGCAGGCGTTCAAGAGCATCGAAAGCAGGAACCAAGAGGCCCTCGCCACGATGGTCGCCGAGGTGAAGGATATCGAAAGCGCCGAGCGCAAGAAGAGGCACCGCCTCTTCTCGGCGAAGGATGTCGCCAGAGCGTTTGAGAGGGTGCGGGCGATGGGGCAGGAGTGGTGCGACGCCCTCGGCAACGGCGCGGGCGAGGGGCTTCGCGCGAGACTGAGCCAGTGCCCCACGCCGGAAGAAGAGGAGCGGCTGCTGCAAACCTCCATCAGCGAGGACATTACCCCGGCGAGGGCAAAGCTCAAGAAGAGGTACCTCAAGGCTGTCGGCCTCCTGAAGTTCAAGCGAAAGCACATGAAGGGCGAGGACTGAAAGTTTGTAGGTCTATCTTGATTCGACGCAAATCGTACCGTCGCATTCGTCACGACGACCCATCCACCTCGCGCCGTGTCGCGTCACGTTTCGTCCTCGTCAACTTCCATCTCCTCCGCGTCGTCGAGATGGATCCCGCCGTTGATGATTCGAGCCAGCCGCTCCTCGTCCTCCAGCGCCGCCCTCACCAACGACTGGTACGCGCTCGCCTTCCTCCTGTGGTAGCTCACGAGCGCATCCTGCTCTTCTTGGTCGCTACCCCTGATGCGGTGCAGTCGCAGGAGGCTGTCCAGGCACCCGAGCTGCGCCGGCATGTCCTCCTGCGCCTTGCTCAGCGTGAACGAGCTCTGGAGCATGTCGAGGGACTGGCTCAGGTCCCCGCCGCGCGTGTCAAGCACGATGGTACCGATCAGCGAGAGCGACTGCGCCACGAGCTGATGGTTGCAGCACTGGGTGTGTGCCAGCTTTAACGCCTTGGACAGCTTGGGCTTCGCCTCCTGCGCCGCGTCCCCCTTTACGATGTTCGCGTAGCCGGAGACAAAGAGCGCCGCTGCTTGGTGCGCAAAGTTGGGCAGAGCGGATGCGTCCTTCTCCCCGGTCTTTTCATCCGCACCCGCCGCGGCCGCCGCCTGCATCGCCTCGTGCCGCTTCAGAACCGGACGCACCAGGTCGAGCGCCCGGGAGATCCCGCCCGGGCTCCCCTCCGCGAGCTCCGACAGGCCCCCGCACACGGCGGCGATGTCCCTCATCGCATCCGGACCGAAGGACTCCGCCGCCGCCGCCGCCGCCGCAAATCTCGCCGCAGCCTCCTTGTACATGCCGAGCGAGTGCAGCACCTGCCCTTCGGCGTGGTCGGCGACGGACGCGTACCCCCTGAGGGTCCTCGGGTAGCTCTCGACCATCGCGCGCATCTGCTCGGTTCGAGCCGCCGCCAGCGAGAGCTTCGTGGCGGTGAGGTCCGCGCCCACCAAACCCTGCAGCGCGAGCATTCGGATGTGGAGGTACGGCTTGGCGTCGTTCGCGGTCCTCGGCGCGAGGTCGATCTCCGACCCGACCCACTGGCGCTTGGGCGGGAGCGGCGGCTGGTCCTCCGTTTCCTCGTCCGCGTCCGCTTTCTTGCCACCCCTGCTCCGCTTCCCCTTGGTCTTTCCCCGCGGCGACGTTTTGAATTCGCCCCGCCCTGAGGGGGAACCCTCCTTCTCCATGGCGGCGCGCTGCTCCGCGATGAGCTGCTCCTGCTCAATGATAGCCTTCGCGTCCGCATCACCGCCCTCTGGCATCACGCCCAGGTGTTTCAACGCGGCGTCGCACTGATCCATCGCGTCCTCCAGATCGCGCCGCGCCTCGGAGAATTTGCCGAGCGGCCGGAGCGATTCGCCGGTGAGGAGCTTGGCGAGCGCGATCGTGGCGCGGACCGGGAGCCACTTGTACGCGTGCGCCTCGTCTATTTCATCGTCCGTCTTGCCCTCGATGGATTTCACGAGCCGGGCGACGATCTTGGGTACCTCGGCGGTTGCGTGGACGTTGCCCGCCGCGAGGTTTCCGAGGGTGCGTAGCACGTGGAGGTGCAGGCGGGCGGGCGCGGCAGCCTCCTCGCCCACCGCCTCCTCGAGCGCGTTCACCGCATCCTCCGCGGCTTCCGCGGCGTCCACCTCCCCCGCGCCGGCGCCCTCCCCCGCGCCCCTCTGCGCGATCGCCCGCTGCAGCCTGGCGAGCGCAAACGCGACAGCCACCTCGCTCATCCCAGTCTCGCGCGCCAGCGCAGCGCCCGCGGCGAGCTCCCGTTCCGCGGCGGCGAAGTCGCAGTACACCATGTACAGGTCCGCTCGGTCCATCATGAAGTGGAACTGCCACGTCACCCAATCCTCCCTCTCGCCCGGGTACTTCTTCTCCGCCTGCCTCGCCAGATCCAGCCCGCTCGTGGTGGCGTTGAGCCACGACATTCGCACGTCCCTGCCGAAGAGCCTGTAACAACGCGCGAGGCCGCTGAAGGTCTGGCACTTGAGCTTCTCGTATCCGTGGACGTTCTTCAGGAGCAGCATGCACGTCTCAAGGTGCTGTTTGGCCCTATGAACGTTGTCCGTGTACTGTAGCAGCAGCGACGCCAGCCGCACGCGCGCCCTCGCCTCCGGCACCGGCAGCAAGGTGAGATCCTTCAGGCAGAGCGCCTCGTAGCACCGGACCGCCTGGAGCGGCGCGTTGTCCTCCTCGAACTCGTTCGCGAGGAACATGAGGGCGTTGTAGATCTCCTCGGTCTCATCGGTGCTGTATCCGCGTCTCGGTGTCTTAGCCGCGGGTGCCATCGTCCACCCTTCGGACCGCCGGTCGCGCGCGCTCTCGACTGCGGGAAAGCAGCGCGAAGTGACAGCTTCCTTTCGCGCCTTTTGGCTATGTTTTCAAAAGTTGACCAGCGTCCCTCGGTCGACGTGGCCACAAACAACCCTCGCCGAGGGAGACCGGCCGGAACACGAGCACGATGGTGGTGCCCCCATACGCCGAAGTCGGGTGCCGCATCGAGACCACCGACGGCGCCAGGGCGGTGGTGCGATACGTCGGTCCCGTGGAGGCACAAGACGGCATCTGGATCGGGGTGGAGTGGGACGACCCTACGAGGGGCAAGCACGACGGATCCCACGGCGGCAAGCGGTACTTCGAGTGCGCGGCGTCATCTGAGGACGGTGCCACCCCGGGATCCTTCGTCCGCCCGCACAAGATCCGACCCAGCGTCACGTTCCGCGAGGCCATCGCGACGAAGTACCTCGACGGCAAGCTTCCCGTCGCGTCCGGCTCGACCGGCGGGGACGGCGGCGACGACGAGGAGAACGACGAGGGCATGTTCGTCAAGTCGTCGAACGGGCAGAAGATCGAGATCCAGCTGTGCCTCAAGAAGGAGGACCCCAACGCGGTGCTCGGCACCCTCGACAGGGTCTACCTCCCCGACGCCGCCATCCACACGGCGGGCGAGCCCGGCGACGCGGCGTCGTGCGGCTTGCCCGCCGCGAACGTGGGAATCCTCGACCTGGCCGGCAACCTGATGAGGGACTGGGACGCGGTCGCGGCGTTCGGACCCGAGTTTCCCGCGCTGCGCGTCCTGGACATCACCGGGGTGAGGGCGGCGTGGCCGTCGATCCCGCCCCCCGGCCCGTCGCCGTTTCCGAACCTCTCCATCCTCGTGATGAACAGGTCCGGGGCGTCGTGGCGCGAGGCGACCGCGATCTTGGGTGCCTGCCCGTCCCTGAGGGAACTGAGCCTCGCGGACTGCGGCATCTCGCGCCTGGGCGAGGGAGACGGGGATGATATCGGTGACCTCGCGGCGCTCGCGGGCCTAGAGGCGCTCAACCTGGAGCGCAACGACGTCGAGGAGTGGTCCGAGGTGGAGAAACTCGCGTTGCTCCCGTCGCTGGAGCGGCTGCACCTGGGGGGCAACAGGCTGAGACGCGTGAGGTACCCACGCATGCACGTCGCGAAACCCAGGGGACCGGTGCCCTTCGAGCGGCTCAGGGCGCTCCTGCTCGCCGATAACGCAATCGACGACTGGGACAGCGTGGACGCCCTGAACGATTTCCCGTCCATCGCGGAGGTGAGGCTGACGGGGAACCCGGTGACGGAGAGCGCGGCGACGCGGCACGAGATCGTCGCGCGCGTGGCCAGGCTCTCGCAGCTCAACGGGAGCCTCATCGCGGACCAGGAGAGGAAGGATGCGGAGATTCGGTACCTGCGACGGGTGCTCGGGCTGGTCAAGAGCGCGGAGGGCGCCGCCGCGGCGGGAGGGGAGGCCGAGGGCGCGGCGGCTCGGGCGCCGCAGCGGGGCACCGAGGCCGTGCAGGCGATGCATCCCCGTTTGAAGGCGCTGGTGGACTCCTACGGCGAGTTGTCCACGCACGCCGCCAAGGGACCGGGCACGGGCAAGATGGGCGAGGACATGCTCGAGCTCACGCTCGTGTGCGTCGCGGCGTCGGCGGGGGAGAGGGCGCCCCAGAAGAAGAAGGTCCCGATGACGATCACGGTCGGTAAGCTCAAGCTGTTGTGCGAGAAGCTGTTCAAGGTGAAGGTCGATGCGCAGCAGCTGTACTACAAGGAGCCGTTCATGGGCATGCCCGAGCTGTTGGAGCCGGACGACTACGACATATCCTACCTGGGCGTGAAGGATGGCTCGAGCATCCTGGTCGAGGAGAAGGCTTGAGAAGTTCTTTGTAGCCTTTTAGCTGGCGTATTTCAACATAACGTATGTCAACATGTCTATCGGTACAGTCTACACGTACAGCCTGTGTACCTGCGTTGGCCTGAGGGACTTCCTGCACTGCGGGCAGCGACGAGGCGCGTGTTTCAGGCACTCCTTTATGCAGTCGTAGCAAAACACGTGGCCGCACGTCGTGCTCGCCATCTCCTTGCTCTTGATGACGTCCATGCATATCACACACTTGATCCCTTTGCCTGTGCTCTGCGGTTCCTGCCTGGGAGGCCCGTAGTCCCCGCCCGGCTCCCTCTCGGGAGTGCCCTTCCCATCATCCTTGTTTTTAGTTGGTTGGTTTCGAATCGGCAACCCCGTCCACGGTTCCCTCGGCGGGGACTCCTCGAGGTGGGTCAGGTCCACCGGGCCTTTCTCCGCGACGACTCGCACCTCGTCCTCGTCCTCCCCGTCGCTCTCCAACGTCAGGTCAACCGCCTGAGTCTCCCCGTCAACCCCGCCCGAGAGCCTTCGCCGCCTCACCGCGGGTGACCCCAGTGGCGAGCTGCCGCCCTTGCTCCGCCTCCTGACGCGCCTTGGGCCCGCGACCGGCGAGCGCTGCGTCCCTTCGTCGTCCGATCCGTCCGAGAGCTCGATGACGGAGCTCAAGGGGGGCGAAACCACCCTCTCGGCCCATGGACCCCTCCGCACCATGAGGACCCGCCGTCACGTCAACTCTGAGACTCGCGTGGACCCGACGCGATTTTTCTCTGGGTGGCCACAGCATGCTGCGTTTGCCTTCACTTCAAACATTTTTTAGGTTTTGGGCCCCCCGAGCAAAAATTTGGCCCACCGTCGGCAACCCTGACAAACCTTATCGGACGCGTGGAGATTTTGAAGTGAAGGGCGAAAATAGGTCCGGTGGTGTCCACGTGCGCGTCAGAGCGAAGGGCGCTGCAGCACAGCCCATTGCGTGTTTCGCGAGGAATTCGCGCGTGTTCTCGCGGGGAACGCGCCACTCGCGCCCGGTAGATCTCTGAGAGCCCAGGGGTCAGGCATCTTGAAAAACTAAGTCACAGCGAGGGGCGGCTTTTCACACGCGGGGGGGCAAAGATGGCGGGGGTGAGCGTCAGCATCGGCGCCGGAGTCGTCGGCGCGCGCGCCTCCGCGCGCGTCGAGCGTCGCGCGTCGGCCTCTCGACGCGTGATCGCGTCCGTGAACGGCGCATCCAGGGCGACCACCGCGGTCGGGCCCGCCGGGCGGTCCGCGTTCCACCGCGGTGTGGGCGGCCCCGCGGGTTTGGGGTCGGCCGCGCTTCCCCGGCGACGCGCGTCTCGCGCCGCGCCAGTCGCCCCGAACGCGCTCTTCTCCGAGTTCATGCAGAACCTCGCGGGCCCCGCGCTGCTGGACGGCTGGGGTTTGCCCAACGTCGTCGAGGCCGTCAAGGCCTTACCCGCGATCACCACGGAGACGATCGCGGATCTCGCGGTGGGCGCGGTGGCCGTCTTTGGCGCGGGCGTGTTCATCAACGACACGGATTCCAGCGGCGATGTTCAGACCCTGACGGGCGGCGGCGGCGGCCAGGGCGGCGGCGGCAGGTTCGGAGGCGGAGGCGGCGGCGACGACTTCAACGACAAGTGGTACTTTGAAGATCCCGACTCGGAGGCGAACAACTTTTTCATCCGCGGCGGCGTCCAGGGCATCTGGTGGATCCTCCTGTGCGCGGCGGCCTCGGCGTACTGCGTCCTCATCGGTAAGGCACCCCACCTGGGCGCCTTCTGGGGCCTGGCCGCCGTCGGCATCGGCTGGGGCTTGTTCGTCTCCGTCGCGGTGGGCATCACCGCCATCTTCGCGGTGGTTCTCGCGGTGGACTACTTCCTCCAGTGGTCGCACGGCGATCTCCACGCCGCGCTCAAGGCCGGGCAGGAGAAGCTCACCGGCGGTCTGATCCAGAGGGAATTCGACATTCAGCCTGCGGCTGCGGACAAGAAGAACGTCACGTCCGACCCTAACAGGAACCTGCCCGAGGGTGTGAGGATCCTGGGCACCGACGCGCAGATGGTGCAGGTTGACCTCAAGGCTGGCGAGGAGATGAGCGCGGAGCCCGGTGCGATGTGCTACATGTCCTCCAACGTGCGATCCATCACTAGTCTTCAGGGCGGGCTGTTCGCCGGTATCTCCCGCGTCCTCGCGGGTGAGCCGTTCTTCCTGAACAGCTTCAAGAACATCGCCAACGACGGTCGCGAGGGGTACATTGCGCTCGCCGGTCGACGCGAGGGCGACAAGATCATCGTGCTGGACCTGGATGCCTTTGGCGGTGAGATTCTGTGCGCGCGTGACTCGTACCTGTGTTCCAAGGGCGACGTGAGCATCGACGCCGCTACCACCTTCACCCGAGGGCAGATGGGTCTCCGCCTCTTCCTGTCCAACCAGAACACCATCTTCATGCAGAAGCTGAGCGGGCACGGCCTGGCGTGCATCTCAGGCAACGGCACCGTGATCAGGCAGGACCTCCTGGAGGGCCAGGAGATGGTCGTGGACGCGCGCGCGGTGTGCGCCTTCTCCAAGACGATTGGATACCAGCTGAGGCTCATGAGCTCGCCGCTCGCCGCCATCTTCGGCGGTGAGGGTCTGTTCTTTGCCAGGCTCTCTGGCCCGGGCACCTTCTACCTTCAGAGCCTGCCCGCCGCTCGCCAGGACGGAGGACTCCGCGACGAGGGAGAGGTGGCGGTGTAATCGTCCCGATCGTTGTCGCGGTCATCGTCGGAGCTGGAGCCTCCACCCCGACCCACACAGCGCTGAACCTCCTCGTGAAGGATTGGTGGCGCGCTCCCGGGGGTTGGTGGCGGCAAAACTTCTCAAATTCTTTCTCAACTCGGCGTGGCTTCTCGCCGCGTGCGAACGTAGCACCGTCCGGCGCTTCGCGTCGTCGGTTTTTCTTAAGACTTACGCAAGTTTTCTCAATATGCGTGCGTGGTCAAGCGTATCTCGTCAAGCGTATTTCGCTGTCGTATTGCTTACATCGTCGTGGCTACTCTCAGTCCAGCTGGACCTCATCGAACGAATTTTTAAGGAGAACGTTGCCATCAAGTACTCGTTCGACCTCCACCCTCGCCTCTCTATAGCTAACCTTACCCGCCCGTGCCTCGTCCTCGTCACCTGCACATTCACCCACCTTGGTCTCCCCGGCCTCCCCGTCGATGAACTGCTCTGCCACGTCCCCGTCGTCGTCCCTGAACATCGAGCGCGTAAACCAAGATAGAGACTGGATGCCGCCCATATGAGCCCCGGTGAGGCTCGACACCGCGTACTGCACCACCGGAATCCGTCTCCGCTCCACCGCCACCTCCCTCTTGGTGGAGAAACCGCCGTTGCTGCCGTCCGAGTAGTCGTCCTCGTCTTCGTCCTGCGAGTCACGAGTGGAGGTTGGATCGGGTCAGAGCGGTTCTTCGCTCGTGGAAAGGTTGGGAAGGCGAGATCTAGCCTTCCGTTGAACGGGCTCGACGGGGGCGCGTGCGGGGTCGATCGACTCACCCCGAAGACGAACGTCTTGGCAGCCTTGAACCCCCGCTTGAGGAAGTTCATGGTCGCCTCTCTCTTGCGCTTCGTCGTGGCCAGACTCCCGGCCTCAGCCAGTGTGACTCGACTTCGCGAGAGAGCTCGCCTTTTTCCGCCGTATAATTGACTCGTGGATTTAAACCCTGCCGGGCGAACCTGTGGATCGACAGGCGCGCTGACGCTTGAGGGGCCGCGGATTTTCCGGTCACTGGAGATCGCGCCTCTGGGCGAGGATGGCGTCGTACCAGCACCCGTATGTCAAGCAGGTGAACAGATGCGCGACCGTGGCGTTCGCGCCGACGGCGCCCTTCATCGCGACCGGCACCATGGCCGGCGCGATCGACCTCAGCTTCAGCACCACCGCCTGCCTCGAGGTGCGCAAACCGGAATTCTCACAAGGGCACCCGTTGATTTTATTCCCCACCCCACGCGCCGACGAACCCGCGCCGATCGCTCACCTCCCCACGCTTCTCCCCCGGTTTGTGCAGGTTTTCAGGCTGGATTATAGTAATCCATCCACGGACATGCCCCTCGCGGGCGGCGCGGTGGCTGCGAACGAGCGCTTCCACCGACTCGTGTGGGGTCCGCTGCAGACGGAGGGGATGCCCCACGGGCTCATCGCCGGTGGCCTGGTGGACGGCAGCGTGAACCTGTACAACCCGGCGCGGATCATCGGCTCGCCCATCGGCGCCGAGCCCAGCGACGGGGTGTCCAGCGGCGCCCTGGTGACGAAGATGCAGAAGCACTCCGGGCCCGTGCGCGGCCTCGAGTTCAACAGCTTCTCCCCCAACCTGCTCGCATCCGGCGCCGAGGACGGCGAGCTCTGCATTTGGGATCTCGCCAGGCCCGCGCAGCCGAGCCTCTATCCCGCGCTCAAGGGCGGCGCCGGCGGGCAACCCACGGCCGGGGAGGTCAGCTACCTGGCGTGGAACAAGAAGGTGCAGCACATCCTCGCCAGCTCGTCCCTCAACGGCACCACCGTGGTGTGGGATCTGAAGCGACAGCGGCCGGTGATCTCCTTCACCGATCCCAACAGCCGCAGGAGGTGCTCGGCGATGCAGTGGAACCCCGAGGTTGCGACGCAGCTCATCGTCGCATCCGACGACGACAGGTCTCCGTCGCTGCAGATATGGGACCTTCGCAACTCCATCTCCCCGGCTAGGGAGTTTGTGGGCCACAGCAAGGGCGTCCTCGCGATGGCGTGGTCGCAGGCGGATCCCGGACTGCTGCTCACCTGCGGCAAGGATAACCGCACGCTGTGCTGGGACACCACGGCGGGCGAGGTGCTCGCGGAGTTACCCGCGAGCAGCAACTGGAACTTCGACGTGCAGTGGTCCAGCACCACCCCGGGCGTCCTCTCCACCTCCTCCTTCGACGGTCGCGTCGGGCTCTACAACCTGCAGCGCGCGGGCGGCATCGACGCGAGTCCGGGCACGGTCGACCAGTACGGCGTTCAGCAGCCCGGTCCGAAGGCGCCGATGAAGAAGGCGCCCGCGTGGATGAGGAGGCCGTGCGGCGCCACCTTCGGCTTCGGCGGGCAGCTGGTGGGCTTTGGCGTGAGGCCGAAGGGTGGCGCGGAGGAGCCCGCGGCGGCGGAGAAGCCGTCGGGAACCGCGCTCACCCTGATGAAGGTTTCCACCGCCGTCGAGGCTGAGGTATCCGCCGAGCTCGAAGGCGCCGTGTCCACCGGGGGAAGCGACGCGCTCAAGACGTTCTGCGAGACCAAGAAGAGCGAGGCGACCGCGACCGCGGCTAAGGAGGACGAGGAGACGTGGGGCTTCCTCGGGATCCTCTTCGAGGAGGACGCGCGACGGGAGCTCCTCAAGCACCTCGACTTCGGCGAGGCGCTCGTCGCCAAGGAGCTGGCGGAGTCCGAGGCCGAGGCCGAGAAGGCCAGGTCGGCCGCGGAAGCCGAGGCGGCCGCGGCGGACGCCGTCGTCGCCGCCGCCGCCGCCGCCGCGTCGCTTCCCCCGGTGGACGGCGACGAGTTCTTCAACAACCTCCCGGAGCCGACGCCGGCTGCCCCCGCAGCGGCCCCGCCCCCGCCCGCGCCCGTCGACGATGGGATGTCCTTCTTCGACGACATGGACGCGAACGGCGGGATGCCCAAGCCACCCCCCTCGCCCCCGCCCGCCCCCGCCTCCGAGCCAATCGCCGAGGCCCCGGAGGCGGTTGCCGCTCGCAAGGCGGCGGCGGCCCGGGCCGCCGCGATGGCCGCCGCCGCCGCCGAACCCGTCGAACACATGGACGCGCACGACGCCGCGGTGCAGCGTGCGCTCGTCGTGGGTGACTACCGCGCCGCGGTCAACGCGTGCATCGCTGCGGGCCGTCACGCCGACGCTCTCGTGCTCGCCAGCGTGGGCGGCGCCGAGCTCTGGGAGGAGGCCCGCAGCAGGCACATCGCGGCCAACATCGGCCGGCCGTACATGCGCGTCGCGTCCGCGGTGGTCTCCGAGGACCTGGAGGCGCTGGTGAAGTCCCGCCCGCTGGCCAAGTGGAGGGAAACCCTGGCCATCCTGTGCACCTACGCGCCGGCGGAGTCGTGGGGCGCGCTCGCCGGCGTGTTGGCGGGTCGACTCGCCGACGCCGGCAACTTTCACGCGTCGACCTTGTGCCACATCTGCGCCGGCGACGTGGACTCCGCGGTGCAGCACTGGCTCGGCGCTTTGCCCCCAGGGAAGGTTGCCCCGCCCGCGCTTCACTCCGTGCTCGAGAAGGCTGTGGTGCTCACCCGCGCCACCGGACAGTCGAGCGGTGTCGGCTTGGCGCAGCTGGTGGTGTCCTACGCGGAGGTTCTCGTGTCGCAGGGTCAGTTGGACGCCGCCATCACGTACCTGGACATGGTTCCCGACGGGGGCGACGCGATCGTCACGCTCCGTGACCGCATCGTGCGCGGAGGGGCCGGAACCACCGCCAGCAGCAGCGCCCCCGCCCCCGCCCCCGCGGCTCCCGCTCCAGCCCCGGCGGCTCCCTCGGGGGGGGGCGCGTACGGCGGCGCATACGGCGGCTACTCCGCCCCGGCTAATCCGCCCTCTCACCCCACCGGTACCTACGACGGCTACGGTGGATCGTCCGGTACCTACGACGGCGGCTACTCGCAGCAGCCGGCGCAGCAGAGCTCCTACGGCGCCTACGGGCAGAGCACCTACGAGCCGCCCCCGGCTCCGTCGCTGCCCCCGCAGCCGGCGCAGACCGCCTACGCGGCGTACGACTCCAACCCCGTGCAATCGGCGTACGGCACTCAGTCCCCCATGGGCACTCAGTCCCCCATGGGCATGGGCGCCGCCGGCATGGGCGCGCCCCCGCCGGCGTTCTCCCCCGCGGCGGTTGCCGCCCCGCCGCCCGCGTACGGCCATCCCAACGTGATGGTCCCGAGCGCGCCGCCGCAGCACGCCGCCGCGGCCCCGCCCCCTCCACCGCCGACGTCCACGGTCGCCGCGGCGCCGTCCTTCGACCCCTCCGCGTCCACCCCGCCTCCACCGCCGCCAGCCCCGGCGGCCCCGGCGTCGTACGCCGCGTCGCCGCCCGCCGCGGCGCCGCCCGCGTACAATCCCGCGCCGGCGCAGTACGCGCCGGCTCCCGGCGGCGATTACGGCGCGTACGGTACGTCGCCCGCGGCGGGCGGATACGGCGCGCCTCCCCCCGCGGTGCATTCGGCGGGGGGTTACGGAACCCCGCCTCCGGCGCAGTTCCAGCCCGCGATGCAGCCCAGCGTGATGCAGCCGGGCGCGCCGGCGGCTCCCGCGGCGGCACCCGCGCCTCCCCCGGCGCCCGCGGTGCCCAAGCCGCCCGCGAACTTGACCATGGATACGGTGGACACGAAGGACGTGAAGCCCGCGCACCAGGGCATCGTCAAGTCCATCACCGTCCTGTTCAGGCAGTGCGAGGCCGCGGCGGGCAGTCACCCGGCGAGGAAGAAGGAGGTTGACGACGCCAGCAAACGCGTCTCCGTGCTGCTGTGGAAGCTGAACCGCGGCGACGTGTCGGAGTCGGTGTGCGGCAAGTTGCTGCAGATGTGCGCGGCGCTCGACGCCGGTGACGTGGCGGGGGCGACGCAGGTGCAGGTGGCGATGACCACGAGCGATTGGGACGAAGCCTCGGGCTTCTTGACCGCTCTGAAACGGTTGCTGAAGACGAAGGCGACGCTGGGTTGAAATTCGGGTTAAAATAACAATACAACCACAATTATTTCACATTCGTCACTGAAATCGCATATAACAGTTGGCACAAATCACCACACAAGATAGAAAATCGTGGACCGCCAGTCCGACGAGCTGCCCAAAACCCCCGTCGCTAATCTTGGAACCCGCCAATCCTCCCGATCGGCAGAACGATTGGTGCACGTGGGGTCCCGCTCTCGCTCACCTTCACTCAAACCATGGCGGACGAGGCAGAGCTCGAGGATGAGCTGCTGTACGATGACGTGGACGATGATCCCGAGCCCCAGGCCGAGCCCCAGGCCGAGCCCCAGGCCGAGCCCCAGGCCGAGCCCGCTCTCGACGCGGGCGAATCGAAGGATGAGGGCGGGATCGCGAACTCCGCCGCCGATGCCGCGCCCGCGCCCGCGCCGACGGGCGCGCCCGCTCCCGACGCCGCTCAACCCCCGGTGCCCACGGACGTTCCTCCGCCGGTGTCTCCGGACGATCCGACCGCCGTGTACATCAGCGGCCTGACCTGGTGGACCACCGACGTGGACATCGAGACGTACTGCGCCGAGTACGGGACGGTCAAGTCGTGCGTGTTCTTCGCGGAGAAGTCCAACGGCAAGTCCAAGGGGACGGTGTGCGTGGAGTTCGAGGACCCCGCCGCGGCGAGAGTGTGTTACGAGAAGCTGCCGTACAAGCGGATACGCGGCAGGGACATCAGCGTCAAGTACGCGCCCAAGACTTCGAAGAAGGAGGGAGGATCGCCGGCGGCGCCCCCGCGTCCGGTGCCAGACACCGCGTGGAAGGGGCCCGTGCCGCCGGACACCGCGTGGAAGGGTCCGGTGCCGGGGCAGAAGATGAACCAGTTCCAGCAGAACGCGCAGTTCCAGCAGCAGCAGATGATGATGCAGCAGCAGATGATGATGATGCAGCAGCAGATGATGGGCGGCGGCATGGGCGGCATGATGGGGGGAATGGGGATGGGCATGGGCATGCCCAACATGATGGGGGGAATGGGCGGCCGAGGTGGCGGGCGGGGAGGTGGTCGGGGCCCTCAACACAAACGACCCAGGAACTGATAGCTAGCGACGTAATACAACAGCGAAGTAAAACGAACTCCCCCGTCCGCAGCGGCGACGCAAACACCCGCGCCCAATCAATTAAATAAATCCCAATCAGGTTTCTGTCGAGTCCACTCACAGATCGCGGGCGCGGTGCCGAAGACCCAGGCACTTGGGCGCCTGTCGCACAAGGGTGCTACATCTCCGCCAGAATCAAAATCCCTGAGAGGTGGCTAGATTCATCATGAATTTCGGCGCTGGATACGTGGGTTCCTCCGCAGATGGCTTGAAGATCCGCCGTCTTGAGGACCAACGAAAGAAGCAGAACGAGCAGGCCGAGCGCGTCAAGGCTGAGCTTGCCGCTGAGTCCTCCAAGTCCCGCATCGTCAACTTCTCCGCGGGCAACTCCGAGGTGATCGAGAACGCGTTCAAGCAGGAGTCCGTGGGCCTCCAGACCAAGGAGCAGTTCGTGGAGAAGCGCGCGAACATCGAGCGCGAGCTGGAGGAGGAGAGGGCCAAGGCCGAGAAGGCGGCGGCGGTCGCGGACGCAAAGCAGAAGGAGAAGAAGCGCAAGAAGCAGAAGAAGGAGCTCGGCGCCAAGCTGAGCTTCGGCGACGACGAGGAGTTCCAGGACGAGGACGCCGAGGACGAGTTCGTCCCGGCCAAGAAGGTTGGCAAGGTTGGCAAGAACCCGGAGGTGAAGACGCACTTCCTGCCGGATCGCGACAGGGAGGTGGCGGAGAGGGACGAACGGGAGCGGCTCAAGGCGCAGTTCCTCGCCGAGCAGGACGCGATCAAGAAGGAGAGGCTGCAGATCACGTTCAGCTACTGGGACGGCGGGGGCCACAGGCGGAAGGTTGAGTGCCTGAAGGGGGACACCATCGCGCAGTTCCTGGGCAAGGCAAGGGACATGCTGAGCAACGAGTTCAGGGAGCTGAAACACTCGTCGACCGACGGGCTCATGTACATCAAGGAGGACCTTATCCTGCCGCACACGGCGACATTCTACGATTTCATCGTGAAAAAGTCGAGGGGCAAGAGCGGGCCGCTGTTTCACTTCGACGTACACGACGACGTGAGGCTCAGGGGCGGGTCCAACGTGGAGAAGGAGGATTCTCACGCGGGGAAGGTGGTGCACAGGA
>Ga0181573_10000824_pt1 | contig 32049 bp, 18 predicted proteins | sample 101ome_25_FD_148643 | JGI IMG/M metagenome (GOLD analysis project Ga0181573, IMG submission 148643) | Coastal salt marsh microbial communities from the Groves Creek Marsh, Skidaway Island, Georgia - 101409BT metaG (spades assembly) | ecosystem: Environmental > Aquatic > Marine > Intertidal zone...
GAGCCGCCTCGCGCGGCACTGCCGCCCAACCTCCAAGTTCAGCTTCATCACCGTGCACCCCTCGCGCATCGCCACGTCGGGGGCCAGCTCCGGGTGCAAAATCTTCGCGAGGAGCTCCACGCCGTTCACCAGCCTCGGACCCGCGCGGCTGAACAGCACGTGGTGCACCACGTACACCTCCCGGGATCGCACCGCGGGTAAGGCCCAGAATCCCGGCTGCGACGCCAGCCTGTCGAGTTCGTCCAGGGTATCCTCCGGCGAGAGCGACACGCACGGGGCGAGGATGAGAACCTCGGGCGCGTACCCGAGCACCTGCTCCCACCGGAGTCCGGCGGCGGGCGCGCCGGGCTCCTGCAGCTCGTCCACGCCCCCCGCGAGGTGTTTCATCTCCGGCAGCCAGTGCCCGCCCACCGCGAGCGGCCTGAGTCCCTCCAGGGATAAAACCTTGGGCCGGCGCTTCGCGGGCGCCACCGCGGCGGTGATGGCGCGAAGCCTCGCGCGAAGCGACCCGACGAGCGCGATCGCCGCGTCCTCCTCGCCCGCCGCCGTGCCCACCTGCACGATCACGTCGAGAACCTCGGAGAGCCTCTGGGGGTCCATGGCGAGCACCCCGGTGTTGTGCGAGACGTCCCCGGATTTACCCGAGTCGGAGCCCCCCGCGTCCGACGTTTGTCCGACGTTGACCTCGCTTCCGTTGTGCGAGTGCGCGCCGAGCAAACCGGCGTGGACGAGCGCCCGGGCGACGACGCTGTCACCGCCGGGTCCGCCCGCGCCGCACCGCTCGCAGGCGTCCTGGGTGAGGATGAGCCCGGGCCTGGTCCGCCGGAGCCACTCGACGTCCACGGACATCCCGGGGAGGACGGCGCCGGGGGAGTTTGAGCTGTCCAGCTTGTTCGCGCTGGTCATCAGACTGCCGATGCTCTGCGGCCTGCTCATGCCGCCCTGCTTGGCGTTGCGGACCTTCGTGTTGGAGCGAAGGACGATGGGAAACGCCCTGGCGACGGACGGCGGGAAGTTACACCTGTCCGTCACGCACACCAGCCTCGATTGCAGACCCAACGCGTGGATGATCTCGGTGGCGGCGGGGGTGAGCGAAAAGAAAGTGCACGTCTTCGACGGCGGCGGCTGGGGCACCGCGCTCGGCGTGTGCAGGTGTCCGAGCTCGCCCTCGCCCCGCTGAAGCTCATCCGTGGAACCCCCGAGGCCTAGGCCCGCCGCGGGGGGAAACGAGAGCAGAGCCTCGTGGTCGAGAAAATCCGGAACCGACCCGGCGCGGCGCGGGGTTCGTAGGGAGTCGTTGAGACTCGCGTTGGACGACGACGATCGAAGCATGCCATGGGAGGGCGTTCCCGTCATCGATGCCGACTGCTTCATCATGCCGACAACCTCCATCGACGCGTGATCCTCGCTGTGCGTGCGCCTGTGCCGGCCCATGGACCCGCCCGCCAGCGCGCCGCCGCTCCCCCCGCCGTTGCTCAGCGGAGAGACGCCGGATTCGTGGCCGTACTCGTCCTCGCCGCCGTTGATGGACGCGCTGCTGCCCATGTTTCCCATGGACGACATGCTCCCCAAGCCACCCATCGTCTCGCTCATCGAGTCCGTGCTCTTGACCCGCGGCATCTGCATCTTTCCCCTGCCCGCGCTCCCCGGAGTGGACGGAACCACCGGCGGGAGCTTCCTCGCCGCCGCCGCCGCCTTCAGCGCAGCCTCAGCCGCCGCCGCGGGTACGCCCTTGCACACGTCCACGAAGTGACGCGCCATCTCGGGCGTTCCGCCCCAGTGCAGCCTCGCGTACGACATCAGGACGTTGCGCCACGCGTACCCCTCCACCCGACCGACGGCTTCCCAGTGGTTGGCGGATGGACCCTTCTCGTTCGCCGCAATCCCGCCGACGTCACCGACGCCGCCGTCGCCGACTTTCGCCGTCGTTACCCTCGCCGAAGCCTCCTCCGGGGGCCTCACGTCGTACGCGCCGAACCACCCCGACTGCCCCGGGCCGTCACCGAGCGGCGGCTCGGCGACAATCTCCGAGTTTCGATGCACCCGACCCCGAGCCCTGCACCCCGCGGGGAAGAGCGGGCAGCCGGGCCGGATAGTAACCTCCGCGTAGCTCGACGCGGGAGCGGCGGCGACGCGCGTGGAGAAGGGCGCGAGCCCGCACATCGGTCGCGGCTGTGCGCCGCCCTCGGGGATGAGCGCCTGAGACAGGAACATCAATCCGCCGCACTCGCCGTAGATGACGCCACCGCCCGCCGCGAACGCGGTGATGGCCATTCGAAGGCTTCGGTTGCCGGTGAGCTCCTGCGCGTACAGCTCGGGGTACCCGCCGCCGAACAGTATCCCCCTGCACCCCTGCGGCAGCGAGTCCCCCGCGACGGGCGAGAACGGCACCAAATCCGCGCCGCACTCGCGAAGCAGCGCCAGATTCTCGCGGTAGTAGTGGCAAAACGCGGCGTCGCGGGCGATGCCCACGCGAACCGTGTTTGAAAACAGCGGCCGCGGGATGAGATGCGACGCGCCCGTGCCCACGCCGCGGCCTAACCGCGCCACGACCCCGCCCACGAGGTTGCGGCCGAAGGAGTGCTCCTTCTTCGGGGTGTTGGAGCGCAGCGGGGACCCCGCGTGCGACCCGGACGTCGCGCGCTTGGGAGACTCGGGTATCACCGGGAACTTGTTGCGGTCCTTCCCGCCGAAGCTGTCCAACCTGTCCAAACCTGGTTGTTTCGGTTTGGGCGCACCCCCGTCCGCGCCGCCGCCGCCGCCGCCGCCGCTCGTTCCCTCGGAGTCGTCCAGGCTTAGCCGACGCGCGCCGAAGGAAGCCTCCCACAGGACAGCCTCCCCCTCCCCTCTCGGCGCCGGAGCCCCGTCTCCGCCCCGCGCATCCGGAATCGACCGATGAGAACCGGAACGATGGGACCCCCGGGCGTCGTCCGTCCCCGGGTGAGATGCCCCGTGAGATGCCCCGTCCTCCTCCTCGGCATCCTCCTGGGGCTCGGTGAACTCCCACGCGGCGTTCATCACGGCCGTGAGGTCCACCGTCTTGCCCACGACGTCCGCGAGCTGCGCCGCCACCCCGGTGACAAAGTTGGGATCGCCCGAATCCTTCTCGGGCGACTGCGCCTTCCCCCCCTTGCCGTCGTCGCCACCTAAACCCTTCTTTCCGTCGCTCTCTTTGTCTATGAGGTGGCTGGCGTACGGGTTGCGACTGCCCCCGACGGAGGCGGCGCCGCCGGCGTTCAGCGCGGCGGCCGCCTTGGCCGCGGCGGCGGCAAGCGCCGAGTGCAATCCCTGATGGCCGCCCCCGTCCCTGAGCACCCCGAGCCCGGAGTCGTCCCTGCGCAGCGCGCCGAAGATCGGCGCGCCGATCCCGGCGCCCTCGATGGAGTCGCGGATGAGCTTCTCGTGCGCGGCATCCTTGGTCTTGTTCAAGATGACGCCCGCGATTGGGAGCTCTTCGTCGAAGGCGAGGTGTCCCTTGAGGAGCGCGGCTGCCGATCGCGCGGGTAGCCCGTCGCAGTCGAGGACGAGGACGACGGGCGCGCCGAGCCACTTGGCGAGCTGTCCGGTGCTACCGTCCTCGTCGCCAAACGTTCCGTCGTAGAGGCCGTCGCCGCCCTCGACGACGGCGACGTCCGCGTCGCCCGCGAGGCTCCGCGCGACGGAGAGGTTGTGCTCCTTGGTGAGCATCCACCCGTCGAGGTTGTAGCTGGGCTTGCCGGTGGCGGCCTCGTGCAGGAGCGGGTCCAGGAGGTCGGGGCCGACCTTGAAGCCCTGGACGCGCAGGCCGCGCTGGCGGAGGGCCGCCATGAGGCCGACCGTGACCGTGGACTTGCCCACCCCGGCCTGCATCCCCCCGACCACAATCACCTTGCAGCCCCCCATCTCGGTTTCAATTCGTCCCTTCGAGCTCGCTTCCTATCGGTCCGCCATCTGAGCCCTCGCTCGTTGTTTCGGTGCGATGCGAGCGTACCCGCGGTCGTCCGTCGTTTCCGACCGCGTCCCTAGCGCGGCGCTCGTTCGCCCCGCCGGTGTGAGCACCCGTCGCGGGGTCCGACCCGACCTCACGCTCAGGCGAAGCCTTTTGAAAGTCGAAAAGATCTGAGCCAGTCTGCTTGTTAACAGCAATCACGACGTGTAACTAAGTAACCATAGGATCATTTAATTGAATTTAAATCGTATGGGATGACAGTCAGGATCTGGAACCTCATCCACTTCGAGCGACGTCATCCCCCCGCAGAAAAGCTCCTGGAAAAGCACCGGAGCAGAACACATTCGAGGTCCGCGAGGAGTCGCGTAAGAACCATGCTTGCTTTCTCTCTCTCCGCGCGCGCGGCTGTCGCCACCCGCGTCGCCACTCCGGCGACGCAGAGGCGTGGTGAGTTCCCGCGACATCACACCGGCGCATTCTCCGGTTCCCGGGACCAATTTTTTCTTCGCCATGGGGTTAGGGTTTGGGCGATGCGGAGCACCCCGCGCGGGGCCGGAAAACGCGCCTACAAGGCGACCCAGACGCTTCCGCCCATCGTGTGGGCCCGCGGAAGCATCGACGATGGAGTTTTCTACCCATGCGGGGCGCTCGCGGCTCGTCGATATCCGCGCGTCGACCGTCCCGCGCGGTCGCGTTGCCCGTATCGGCGTCCATCCATCTCTCGGTTTATCCACGTGGGGCCACGTTGGCCCACCACCACGCGTGGCCCGAGAGCGACCCCTCGCGCCCGGTTCCCACACGCGTATCTCCCCTCTGCACGACTCTGACCATCGCGCACCCTCCCATCCTCCCCGTAATTCCAGCCACCCCCTCCACCCAGGTCGTGGCCAAGGTCACCCCCAAGGAGGCTCGTCGCCAGAAGCGCCACACGAAGATTCGCTCCAAGGTTTCCGGCACCGCGGACCGCCCCCGCATCTCCGTCTACCGCTCCAACCAGCACACCTACGTGCAGGTCATCGACGACGAGAACCAGACCACCCTGTGCGCCGTGGGCACCATGTCCCCCAAGATCAAGGAGATCGTGGGCTCTGAGGAGTGGAAGTCCAAGACTGTGGATGCGGCTCGCGAGGTTGGCAAGGCGGTGGGCGCCATGTGCGTCGAGAAGGGTATCAAGACGGCGGTGTTCGATCGCGGCGGGTTCGTGTACCACGGGCGCGTCAAGGCGGTCGCGGAGGCGGCGCGCGAGGCGGGCGTGGAGTTCTGAGCGAGCGGCTTTAGGCGAGGCGTGGATACCATTCGCGAGCGACTCGGCGACTTTTTCGGACAAACAGACGGAGCGTCGCCTCGAGGATGGCTGGACTAGCCGGCCGTCGAGGAGGACGGGGAGGTTGCCGCGAGCGCCGATGCGTCGCGACCACGCGGAGCGTGTCATAAATTCTTTCGCGTATCCATCTTTAGGCTGTTGATATACAATCAAAGTACCAAGCAACGGGCCGAGTCTCAAAATCTGACTTTTTTGGTTTGCGGAGGATGGAAACTTTATCCTTTTCCCAAAAAGCACGGCGTCCAGTTTGGGAACCGCGAAAAACCAAAGCTGCAAAGAGCCCCACACAGCCACTCGTCGTCCGAGTTTATCTGTTTTGCAATCGCCCTCCCCGAGGACGTCACTCGGAGCTTCCACGCCACCCGATACATCACCCGTTCCGAACGATGGCGTCCACCTTTGTCGGTGCCCCCACCGCTCTGCGTGCGCAGGTCGCGCCCCGCCGCGGCTCCCGCTCAACCCGCGCGCTCACCCGCGCCGATGCCGCCGCGCAGGCCAGCCCCGCGGTGACCCCCGCCACGGTCGGCTCCCGCTCGGGTTCCGCGTCCGTCAAGGGCACCGTGCGCAAGCAGAACGAGGATCGCTTCGCCTCCTACGTGAGTTACCTACCGCATCGACGCGACGTCGGACGCCCGATGCCCGAAACCCTCGCCCCTCGTCGCCCCCTCGCGAACCCTCCGATGACGTTTGGTGGACCGTCGTTTTATGATCGGCGTCGAAATCTCACCCACGCTGACCCGCTCCCTCCCGCCTTCGTGACGAATAGACCAACCCCAACGCGAAGGACGGCTCCCCTTACGCCATTTACTCCGTGTTCGACGGCCACGGCGGCTTCGCCGTGTCCGAGTGGCTCAAGCAGAACCTCGCCGGCCTCATCGTGGAGGAGTGGCCCAAGGCTGACTTCTGCCTCGAGGCGCTCTCGCAGGCGTGCCTCCGTGCCGACTACGAGCTCATCCAGCCCCCGGCGGGCTTCTTCGGCGCGTTCGGCGAGCGCGGCGTCGGCGGCGCCAAGTGCGGCTCCACCGCGGTCATCGCCACCCTCTTCGAGCAGGGCGGGAAGCCCGCGCTCGCCACAGCCAACGTCGGCGACGCTCGCATCCTCCTCGTCCGCGACGGCAAGGCCGTGCAGCTGTCCGTGGACCACGTCCCCGACGACGAGGCCGAGCGCAAGAGGATCGACCGCGGTAACCCCAACTTGAGGAAGTCCCTGGTGACGTTCACGGAGGGGAGCTGGCGCGTGGGCGGCGTCCTCGCGCTCTCCCGCGCCTTCGGCGACGCGTTTCTCAAGGAATCCGGACGCTTCGAGGGCCTCGGCGAGCGCAACGCGGACTACGGCTCCGGATTCGGTCTCAACGCCGAGCCCGACTGCTACATCGAGCAGCTCACCCCTGGCGACAGCTGGGTCATGCTCTCCTCCGACGGGCTCTTCGCCAACGACGAGCGCGGCGGCGGCGGCGGCTTCGAGAACCAGGAGATTGCCGACTTTCTCCTCGCCGCCCCGGCGGACGCGTCCCCGGAGAGCCTCGCGAAGGAGCTGTGCAGCATGGCCGTGTCCAAGGGTAGCACCGACGACGTCACGGTGACCCTCATGCGACTTTAAAATGTGGGAATAGAGGAGAGAATAAAGGGAGAGGGTGGGGGTGGAAAATCATTCTGGTGCCGAGCGCCCGACGGTGTGTTTCGGGCGCGAGTCGCGCCGTCGTATCACGCGAATAGTCCAAAGGCACGCGCGCCGTGGGTACTTCGCGACATTGTTTCATAATATCATCGCAGCCAATCGATAAACGAGCGTCTTTAGGTGCGCAGAGGGCAAGAGCGTCAAGCTGCGCGCGCAAGAAAAGTTCAGGCCAATGGCATCGAGTTTTGCGAATCGCGTGATTACGTGGCACATCCTCGTTACTACTCGTGTGATCACCAACTGACAACAGAAGAGATCGCTCGGCAACCCGCGGGCTCACAACGTCAGAGCCTCCACTGTACCGACGAGAACGATGGCCTCCATCGCCGCTTCCCCCGCCGGCCTCTTCGCTCGCCGCGCCGCCTTCAACGGCCTCGCCGTCAGGTGCGCCCCACAACGTCGCCTCCCCGACGCGGCACCCCGCTGATCTCGAATTTCCAGCTCTGACCGTGCAGCCAAATATCTTCTTCTCCCCGGTATACCAGGCCCCGCGCCGTCGCCCGCGCCGTCCCCGCGGTTCGTCTCGCGCCCGTCGCCGTTCTCAAGAAGGATAATGAGTGGGAGACCCAGAAGGCCGGTCCCGCGTTCAACCTGGCGCTCGCTGCGATGGTTGCCGGCAGCGTCTTCGTCACGGATGTGGTCTCCCCCGAATACGCCGAGGCTGCGCGCTCCTCGGGCAGGATGGGTGGTTCCTCCTTCCGCTCCGCGCCCCGCGCCGCGCCCCGCGGCGGCATGGGCGGCCAGTCCCGCCAGGCGCCCCCCATGGTCGGCGGGATGGGTTACGGCTACGGCATGCCCATGATCATGCCCATGCCCATGTTCTCCCCCTTTGGTTTTGGTTTCGGGTTCGGCGGTCTGTCCTTCATCTTCAACATCCTCATCTTCCTGTGGGTCGCCAACTTCTTCCTGAGCTTCGTGTCCAGCCTCACCGCGGGCAACGATAAGCGCAACGATGACGACCGATTCTAATGACCCGGACCGTCGAGTCCTTTATTAGCGCCGCCTAGAACTCCTGTAATACCGTTTCTCTGTTTACGTCTTGGCTATTGTTTCTACGAAGGTGTCATCGTGTCTCAGTTCCAGCTCATCCACCACACGTACATCCTCCCCAAGTTCGACCTCGACACCGCCTCTTCGATAAGCCGCCGTGCCTGACCCTGGCACGACAGCGGCAGCGACGGCGCCGCGCCCACGCCGACCACGACGCCCTCCAGCCTCGACCGGATCTTCTCGAGCTGATCCCTGGCGCGCTCGGGGGAGTTGTCCGCCTCGCCCCGCCCCCTCGCTTTGCTGCCCTTGGTCCACTCCAGCAACGGGTCGTGCACGAATGTCTCGAGCACGGACATGAGAGCCTCCCTGTGCGACCGAAGCACGCCGAGGGTGATCTCGCACACGCGCATGAACGTCCCCTCGTAGCCGCCGGCGCCGAGTCCGTCGACGATGTTTTGCGTCAGACGAAACGGGACCATCTCGGGCGTCTCAAGTTCGAGACCCTTATCGAAAAGGCACGAGAAGTCCACGTGGACGCAGTCGCCCGACTCCTGATCGAGCAAGATGTTCTCGCCGTGTCGGTCGCCCAATCCGACGACGTGACCGACCATGGACCAGACCGCGGCGGTGTGCGCAAAGGCGGTTCTCGCGCCGTGCCAAGCCGCGGGCCTGTCCTTCCACCGATTGAGGAACCAGCGGTGGAACACGGGGGGGAACTTCTTCAGAATTTCGGACATCCACGTCGTGGGCGTCGCCTTGAGACTCTCGTGCATGCGCTTGACGTCCCCTAACGTCTGCTTCGTGTAGATCCCGTCCTGGACGTACAGCGCCTGGATGACGTGCCTGAGACCTGTTGTGTTCGGGACCCACTCGATGATGCCGCAGTCCTCTGTGAGGGGCAGCACCGCGAAGGTTCGGAGGTAGAGCCTGCGCTTGCGGCTCGAAGGGTCCCGCGCCAACAGGCGGTTGAGCATCGTGGTGAACTCCATCATCCGCAGGTCCTTTCGCAGGTCATCCTTGGGCTTGCACAGGAACGCGTACTTGTGCCCATCGGATCCGACTATGGTCAGCTTCTTTGGCTTTTGCAGAGACGCCAGCACGCTCACCTCGTCTTCGATGCTCTCGATCGTTGCCACGTCCTGATTAAACGCGGACCACTCCGTGACCGATGGAACGAGGTGCTTGTTCGCCGCGTTGCGCATGGTCGGCGGGGGCAAGTTGGGCGTGAGCGCCACCTGCCCGGGCACCATCACCTGACACGGCGTCAGACGCTTCAACGCGGGAAACTCCGTCTTGAGCGAAAACGTCTTGGCCGGTCGGTTATTTGCCAGAGGTTTGGGCTGGAACGCGCACACGCGTATGAGCTGATCGGCCAGGGACGCGGACTGGTCGAAGAGCGGTCGAAGGGCGGGCGGTGCACCCTCCCTCGCGCGGTCCAGGATCCGTTGCGCGGCGTCTGCCCGCTCGAGGTGCAAGCTCCGCGCCATCGCCGTCATCGACCACAGCACCTGGTTCGGGAAATGCTTCACCAGGCGGTACAGCAGATCGTGAATGAGGGCGCCCACCTCCTGGTGCGGGTGGAGCAGCCGCGAGCTGAGCTGGGGCAGCGCCGGGAGCCACACGTACAGCGGCAGAGTTGACGCGAAAGTCTTCAGGTTGGCGGTCACCTTGGACGCAACCTTTCGCTCCTTCTGCTGCTCCACCGTGAGCTGCTGCCGGCGGTCCTTGGCCTCGTGCGCCGCCGCGGAAGCGCCGACGTCGAACCACACCGTCAGCAGCCGGGGTAGGGACTCGTACACGTGCCTGTGTCCGTACCTGAGCGACGTGGCGTAAAAGTTGATGACGTCCTCGACGTAATCGATGGATTTTTCATCCACGTCGTAGTTGCGTCGCTGCTTTTGAATCGTCTCTGACCCGCCCGTCGCCGCGCGCTGCTGCTCACGCCTCGTGGCGTCCTTCCACAGGTCGTCCATCCACTTGGCGGCGTGAAAGTTGGCCTTCTCGGAGTACTTCTGGTCCGCCAGTACGCTCTTGTAAACATCCTGCAGCTCCCTCTTCGGCTTTCCGCCCGTCGCCGCGCTCCACCTCGCCAGACGAAGCTGCGCGCTGGACGCCGTCTTGGGATCCGCGTTCGCCAGCGCCGGGTCGTTCAGCGCCTCCTGGATCTCCACGACGGCCCTGTGCTGCTTACCCGACGCCCACAGCAGCTTGGCCTGTTCCACCGCGAGGGCCATCCCCGGGGACGGTCGGCCGTCGCCGTCGCGAGCCAGCGGGTTGGTCGCGGCTACCCCCTCCAGCGCGGCTCTCGCCTCGAGGAGCGCGAGCTGCGCGGCGCCGTGGTGGCCGCTGGACCTGCAGAGCTTGGCCTGCGCGAGCCACGTGTACGCCGCGGCGTTCTTAGCGTTGAGCGCGTTGTACGTGGCGCGGCGGAGGGCGAGGATGGGCTCGCGGGTCGCCAGCGCGGTTGGCGTGAGCTCGAGTCGCGTCTCCCAGTCCGCCAACATATCGACGCCCTTCACCGCGCCGCGCCCGCGGCCCTCGGTCGCCCGTTCGAGGGACGTCACGGCCGCCATCGCCTCCTCAGCCTCACGGAGGAGGTGGAGCTGCGTGATGGTCGGGTGCGCCCGGCGGTAGGACCCCTCCATCGCCGCCGCCGCGAGGGGCGTGAGCAGTGCGTCGCGAGCCGCCGTCGCCGCGCGGGCAACCCCCTCGGCGTCCCGCCGGTGAAGCGCGAGGAGCACCCTGCCGACCGCAGCCTCGCCCCCAGGCCTGCCGTGCTCGCCGCCGAAGGAGCCACCGCCGGTGGTCCCGGCCTGTGATGGACTCCCCGCGTCGTCGAGAACGCCGAGGAACCCCTCGAGGCTGTCCCACCGCCCGAGCCTCCAAGCCGCCGCCGCGCCAGCCTCTGCGAGTTCCGCGCTCACCGCGGGCCTCTGGGCAATCAAGGCGTTAGCCTCGCGCTCCAGCGCCCTGAGGTGACCCAGACCCTGCAGGCACCGCAGACGACCCCACTCGGCGCCGTCCAGCGACGCGGTGGGCTCGACGTCCGCGCCGCGCCGCTGCAGGGCGGATTCGTAGTGCGTCAGCGCCTCGGTCCATTCGCCGTTTTGCTCGTGCTGCAGCAGCGCATCCTCCGCCCGTCGCCTCGCCGCAGCCGCCGCGTTCAGCGAAGGGTCCGACCGCAGTTTGTCGTCGACGTCCATCATATCGTCCACGCCCAGGGCGTCCAATGGACGCGGGCGGGACCTGAGCCGGGATATGGCCTGCAGCGCATCCGGCTCGGCGAGGCCCTGGTGCGTCGCCGCGAGAAACGCCGCAGAGGCGTCGTCGAGCCCGCCACCCTCGGGGTAATAAGGGTTTAGCGACGCCTGGTTGATGACGTTTTTGGCCGCGCGAAGGTGATCCTCGAAGTAGAGCAGGGCCCTCGCGGGCGCGCCGCATCGCAGCGCCGCGCGCGCGAGTAACTCGCGCGGGACCGAGTCGAGCAGCGCCTTGACCGCGTCCACCGCGAGTTGGAGCGAATTGTCCTTGGCGACGTCGGCATCCTCGGACCACGTCGTGAGCTGGTCCAGAAGGGTGAAGACCGCCTGCGCGGCGAGCTCCGCCTGTTCGCCGTGTAAGGACTTGCTCTCAACGCGGGTGTCCGAGGCTGTCCACGCGGCGCCCGCGGCGTCGCGAAGCACGGCCATGATCTCCGCGGCGACGTCATCTCGCCGCGACGCGTCGTCGGCGCCGAGGGCGTCGAGGACCATGCGGGGGAGCAGGAAGAGCATGGTGCGAGTGTCGTGGCGGAACACGCCCGCGGAACACGCCTGGAAGAGGGGCGCGTCCGGTCCGTCAGCCTCCGTGGCCAACGCGCGGCACCACGCGTACATCCACCGCCGGAACGTGGGCCCGCCCGGGGTTTGGTACAGCGGCCGCACCGTCGACGGCTTCTGGGGCTTTTGCGTGAGGCAGTACATGGAGGTGAGACCGGGCGCGAGCAAGACTCTGACGTCCTCGGGGAGCGAGCCCCAGAAAGACTCGCCCGCTCGCGTGGCACCCGCGGGTAGGTGCGTGGATCCATCGTTCGCCGCGATGACGTCCTCGGCCCTCACCGACGCGGGCCTGCAGCCGACGTGCACCAGCACCTCCTGCACGGCGAGCGCGGCGGCGTCGAGCATGTCCACGTCGTTCGCGCCCCTCACCGTCCTCGCGATGTGGTCGCACAGCAAAACCCTGGCGAGGTCCGATGAGTCCGTTCCCAGCGTCACCTTCTCGGCCGTGGCGACGGGCATGTCGATGCGACCCGGGTCAATCGCGCCGAGCTCGCCGAGGCACTGCGCCGCGAGCCTGTGCACCTTTCGAGACAACGCGGTGCGCCCCTCACCCGCGAAGCACCTGAGAAGCGCCGCGACGAGCCTCCCGACGACGCGGTCGGACCAACCCGCGTCGCCCTCGCCCCCGGCGAGGAGCGCGGAGACGGCGGCGGGGTCGGCGCGGAGCGCGCGACGGAGCTCCCCCAGCGCGGTGGCGCGCACCGCCTGGGACTCGTCCTCGGCGCCGTCTGTGAGCGTCGCGAGCAGTAAAGGGAGGGGAACCTCGCCTCGCTCCCGGCTCACCGCGGCGTTGGCCCTCGCGAGGCTGTCGCACGCGGGGAGCATGGGAAGGCGCGCGAGGTGACCCGACATGCAGGACGCGCCGCTTCGGAGCACCAGTTCGTCGATAACCTCCGCCGCCGCCGAGGCGTTGTCCACGCCGGACTCGTCGTCGCCGCCAAGTACCCCAACGTCGCTCCCGCGCCTGCCACCGCCGCGTTCATTCCCGGAGTTCACTCCCACGTCGGGGAGGTGGGGGAGCATGGCGACGACGACGCGGCCCGCGACGCGCCTGAGGTGGTCCGGCGCGTGACCGGCGAGCTGCTTCACGAGCAGGAGCCACGCGGCGAGTGCGGTGTTGCGCACGGACAGCGACGGCCGCTCCAGCGCGCTGGTGAGATGCGCCATAACCTTGGGGGCGAACTGCGGCAGGTGCGGTCCTATGAGGTGCACCATGATGGTGAGCGAGCGGAGGAATCGGCGCTGCGCCGCGGCGTCCCCGCTTCGATCGTTGTGATCGCCCATGACCAGCCACGTGAAGTGCGGGCGGAGAAAGTCCGGAACCGAGGGGGGCTTATCGGTGCCATCCGCGAGCTGCGCGAGGGTGCCCAGCACCTGCTGCAGCCGCTCAGCCTCGTTCTGGGGGTCGGACGCGTCATCAGCACCCGCGGATCGGATCAAAACGCGCATGAGCTCCTTCTTGTGGTCCGTCACCAGCACCTCGAGCTTGACCCCTGTCTGTTTCTCCAAAAACTTTTTGCAAGCTTCCACCGCCGACGGGGATCGCTCGGAGCCGTTGTTGATCAGGTCGGCGATGGCGGTGTAGCACCAGTCGTGCAGGATCCCGCCCACGGTGAAATCGGGACCGAGCCTGGCGGCGTACGCCTTGAGCGTGTCGAGGTCCTGACGCTCCACCAGCCTGGGCACCGCCGCGGGCAAAACCTCCAGCAGAAGGTTCGTGTCCGGCATGTCGAGCAGAGCCTCCGCCATCGTCATGAGCATCACCGGGTGGCTCGGGAGCGCGACGCCGAGGTGCGTCGCGAGCAGACGGTTGCCCAGCAGAAGCTCACGCGGCCTGACGCCCCTCCGCGACGCGGCGGCGCGCACCAGGTCGACCGCCGCGGCGCGAACGCCCGCGTCCTTATCGTCGAGCCTGTGCAGAATCACGATGAGCGCCGCGGTGAGCGCGTCCTGGTGGGGCAGAGCGGCTGCCGCGGCGGCGAAGATCTGCAGCGCGGATTCACGCATCGTCGGGTCGCTCGCCGCCGCTTCGATGGTCGCCTTGAGACGGCGGAGCAGTGCGAGGCCCTCCTCCTTTATATCATCCTCCAGGTGGGGCGACTCCTTCGACGTCTGCGTCGTCGCGGCGTCGAGGAGCACGCCGCGCGACGCGAGAGCCGGAGCCGCGTCTCGCAGAGCCGAGCGCACCCCCTCCGCCCGGTGCAGCGCGAGCGGCGTCGCCAGCGCGGACACCTCCGACGCCCCGCGCATGGCGTTGGCGCCCCCGTGCTGCTGCGCGTGTTCAAACACCGTGGGTAACGCCCACAGCGCCGCCGCGGCGACGGAGTCGTCCTCATCCACCGTGAGCATCGGCGCCAGCACCTGCGCGGCGGATACGACGGTGACGACGTACTTGGCCGCCACCTTACCCCCCGAAGCCTTGACAGCCTCGGACACCGCGGCGCTCAGGTCATTCGCCGCGGCCAAGTACTTCTTCTCGGGTATACCGACGGAGGCGATAGCGCGCTGACCCGCGTCCCTCGCCTTGGCCCTCAGGGACATATCCGCGTGGGCCTTGGCGCCCACGGCGATGCCCGCCGCCGCGAGTCCGCCAACCGCGACGGCAACCGCGGCTCGAACCTCGGGCGTGGCGGTGTCGTTGGCGGCTATGTTCATCACCATGTCAATACCGGCGGTGGGATCGTTCCCGAGGAGCAAGGAAGCCGCGGGCATCCACGACACGGTTGCCGCGACCACCCCCTGGTCGGGTTCCTTCACCGAGCTCTGTAGCAGCTGCCTCATGCTCTGCTGTGTCGAGCTGGACGCCTTGCCCCGCGCGGCGGCGGCGGCGAGGCTCGCGCGGAGGCTCGCGATCTTTGCGGCGCGTCTGATTTCCGCGGGTGCCTCGTTGATGGCGCCGTTACCCCACGGCCACAGCAGCAAGTCCTGGGTGAGGTCGTCCTCATTAAACGACGCCCCGTTTTCCGTTTTTTCCATTCGCGCGAGCTCGACGGCGGCGTCGAGGACACCGGTGAAAGCGGTCGCGACGAGTCCGTCCCCCGCGTCGTTCGCTCGCCTGGCCCACTTGAGCCACTCGTGCGCGGTACCCACCCCAGACGACCGCAGGCGAGGCCTGTCCCGACCGACCGCGGCGCATACCCTCACCAGTCCAGCCGCGGCGCGGGCCCGCCTCGGCGCCGCCGCGGCCCAATCCGTCTGGCCGGTGACCATCCCGGAGAGCGCGCTGCTTCCACCCAAAGACATCGGCGAGAGCTGGTGCAACGCCGAGAGGATGCACTCTTCGACCCATGCCGCCGCGGACGAGGGACCCGCGCCGCTCTCCCCGCCCCGCGTCCACACCTCGTCGCCTCCCCCCAACCTCCTCCGCTTCTCCGTAAACGTCGAAACTTTCGGCGCAAACACCGGGTGGAGGCACGCGATGAGCGCGTCGGCCACGTCCCGCGATCCCGCGTGCGGCAACAGGCCGGGGAGCGCCGATACCAACGCGGGTTTCGCCGCGACGCTCATTCGTAGCGTGCGAAGCGCGGACGCCCGAAGGTTCGCGCCGCACGCCTCCTCCCCCGAGGCGACGACGGCGATGGACGCGGTGGCGGCGGCGTCGGCGCACGCCGCGACATCCGCGATGTCCGACGCCGACGCCACCGCATCGACGCACGCCGCGAGCTCCCCGTCGTACCCCTCCCGTTCGACGCTACCCGCGGGTCCAGTATCCACGTTCGCTCGCTCGAACAGCGCGGACGCGACCGCGCGAAGGCACGTCTCGCCCGGTAGTATCAACGCCGCGGATTCCGTGAAGACGGTTCGAAGCGTCGCGACGGCGGCTCGTCGGAGGGCTCGGTCCGCGTACGCGGGGGACGCCACGATGTGGGACACCGCGCGCGCGGTGGCGGGGGACACGAACCCCGTGGTGACGTGCGGGCCGACCCGCAGCGCGTGCGTGAGTAGCTTGCACGCGACGGTGGCGACCCGCTCGGCGGCTTCGGATCCTCCCACCTCCACGGCGAGTCCGTCGACCCGAACGGGAGCGACGTCTCGAGTATGGCGGGAGACGTCGAGTACGCGGGACTCGCCGTTCGCGGGTTTCCTGCCGCTCCCCCTACCGTCGGGGCGCTCGGATTGCGGTGGCGTGTCCGGCCCTGCGTCGTCGCACATCCTGCGCATGGCCTCGCCGAAGCAGCACAGCACGGCGCCGTGGCCGTACGGGTGCCCGGGCGCACAGCTGTGAATCTCGAGCACCTGCGCGACGTCCTCCACCAGCTCCGCGATGCCGACGCAGAGCGCGGCGAACGTCTTGGGGTCACCCGCGTTGGACAACTGGCTGGATAGCTGGCACAGCGTCCACACGATCGTGTCCGTCACGGATTCGCTGCGAAAGGGGAGGAAGGAATGGGAAGGGTCAGTCGAAAAGTGTGGCACCCTTGGTGGTTGTGGGCACCCCCGAGATCTGGGCGCGATCGCTCACCTGAGGCCGGCGCACGTGAGCAGGGGCAGGAGATGCGCGAAGGTTCGCACGCAGAAAGTGCTGCTCCCGGTGAATATCTCGGCGTGGCGCTGCAGCGCGACCCTAAGGAGTCCGAGCAGCGACCTCATCTCGCGCTTGTGCACTGCGAGGGGCGACGTGGAACGAAGGAGTTTGTTAGCCTCGACGAAGCGGGAAACGATCTTAGCCTCGCTGGGTGTCACGCCGGGTGGTTCGCGGTGAACCCAGGGGCCGGTAATCTTGCAGGTGGCTCGTGAAGATGCGCGAGGAGCTTATGTGTCCATCTTGGGATCGATGCGTACCATTCAACGGGTTGAAGTACGCCTCCATCAGCTTCCTGAGCACGGTCCTCAGCGACTGCTTTATTCTCGCCGACTCCCCCCCCGCGGCGCCGCCGTTCGCGGCCGCCACCGCAGCCTGATCCGCCTTGAGCAGGCGCTCCAGGTCCTTGAGATCCTTCTCAAGGACGGAGGCCTGCGCCACGGCGCCCCGGGCGTCATCCTCGGGCCCCGCCATGTGGCCTCCGCGCCACTCTGAGTGAGCTCGTTTGAAATGAGCACAAGTCGGGGGCCTCGTCGATCGCCGAGGTTCGTTTCGGAAAAATCTCGGCGGCGGCTCACTTCACTCTCCGTCGCGCTCTCATCTCGAAGAAAAGCACAAGATGAGCACGATTCTGAACGATCTCAGCGCTGTCCCCGACGGTGCGCTCGACGCGGTTTTACTAAAGTCTGTGGAGATGCCGGAGGGAACCCCCACAGTCCGCGGGTACGACTTCGAGGGCCCATTGAACCTGCAGAAAATGCTGGACTGCATGATGACCTCGGGGTACCAGGCGACCCAGTTTGGAAGATGTGTGGACGAGGTGAACCGGATGCTGAAGTGGCGCCTCAGCGATGAATCCATTGACGACACGACTGATGAGGAAGAGAGGGACCCGGCGTACCGCGCCTCGCTGCGATGTAAGATCTTCCTGGGCTTCACCAGCAACCTCATCTCCAGTGGCGTCCGCGAGCAGCTCAGGTACCTGGTCAAGAACAAAATGATCGACGTGCTGGTGACCACCGCGGGAGGCGTGGAAGAAGACTTCATCAAATGTCTCGCGCCAACCTACCTCGGAGATTTTGCGCTCAAGGGTGCCGAGCTTCGGAAGCAGGGCCTTAATCGAATTGGCAACCTTCTGGTGCCCAACGATAACTACTGCAAGTTCGAGGACTGGATCATGCCCATACTGGACGCGATGAAGAAGGAGCAAGATGAGACTGGTGTGGTGTGGACCCCGAGTAAGGTTATCCACAGGCTGGGCTTGGAGATTAACAATGAGGAGAGCGTCTATTACTGGGCCGCAAAGATGAACATCCCGGTGTACTGCCCTGCGCTTACTGACGGTAGCATCGGCGACATGCTCTATTTTCACAGCTTCAAGAACCCCGGGTTGGTGGTGGACTTGGTCCAAGACGTTCGCGCGATGAACGACGAGGCGAGGACTGTGGGCAGGCCCAAGAAGACGGGCATGATCATCCTAGGCGGCGGTGTGCCCAAGCACCACATCAACAACGCCAACCTCATGAGAAATGGAGCAGACTTTTCTGTGTCGATCAACACGGCGCAGGAGTTCGACGGAAGCGACAGCGGGGCCAAGCCGGACGAGGCCGTGAGCTGGGGTAAGATTCGACCGGAAGCGACACCAGTGAAGGTGCACGCGGACGCCTCGATAATGTTCCCACTGCTTGTCGCGCAGACATTCAAGCGGAATTTCGAGCCGAAGCCATGACTCATGAACACTTAGCATTACAAAGAATAGCTCTACACAGCTGGGACGCGCGCCGCTGCCGCCCCACCAGGGAATGAAATTGAATACAGTTGATGAATCGACAATATCGTACGAAGGTGCATTCAGGCCGCCTGCGAGATGTGCATCCCGGTTCCGAGCACGGCCCACCAAGGCTTCTTCTCCGGGCCGATGGCTCGAACTTCCATGTCCCTAACCTCGTACTGTATGCCCCGCAGCATGACCTCGAACAGCCGCGGGTTATCAACCGCAAGCCGCTCGAGCGAACCCTCGTGGACCACCACCTCGTCCCGTAGCCTATATCCGACACCCTCGAGCCGGCCCAGAAGCCACTGCGTGAGTCGAACGCTCTTTTCGCTAGCCTCGCAACCGGCGTCCTTCAGCATGCCGACAACCTCCGCGGGCTCGACTTTGGGCTCGCGCGCCATGCACTCGACCATGCCTGCGAGCACCAACAAGGTCGGGGACGAGCGCTCGGCGGCGATGAACTCCCGCACGTCCTGAAAAGTGATACCCGCAAGGCGTCTCTGCGCCTCTTCGAACTTCCTGAAGTGCACCACCGTGTTGTCCGCGAGGTCGAGCAGCGGCCGGGCGTTGCTCACGGCCTTCATGCCGCGCTTCACCGATCGCATAAATCGCTCGCGCCACGTTGTCGCGTCGTCATAGGCAACCGCAAGCTCCTCGGGGGTGAAGCGCATCTCGCATCTCACCCGCCACGCGGGCTCGTCGCCCCGAACCAGATCTCTCAGATGGGAGCAGGTCGACTCGAGGGCGAGGACTTCACGCCAGTGCAGCCTGTCAATAATGGCGCGCTGGCACTCGAGCGGCAGGTCGACCAGTCCATGGAAATCAGAAGTCATCGCCCCTGGAGGGCCACAAGGCGACTCCGGGCTCGATTCCATGGTCGCGCGCTGGGTGTTATGAAGCCGCGGTCGTAACGCAATTTCAATTTTGCCACGTCACGGCTCGCGCCAAAATTGTTTTTTGGAGGTGATGAGCCGCGTCGAGGACTCTTGAAGGACTCTCGAAGGCTACTAGAGGCTCGTCTCTCAACACTAAGACTACCCTAGAAATTATCTTTCCGTCTCCTCGTCTCCGCGAACACCGCCACGTCGTCCGCGCCCTCCAACCCGAGTGTCCTCCTCAGTAAGACGCTGTCGGGCCGGCAAAAGGGGTTGGTTGCCAGCTCCAGCGCAACGGTGGTGGGCACCGTCGGCACCCCTTTCGCCCTCTTCACCTCCACCTCCCTCAGTCTCGCCTGCAGTGCCTCGTTGTCGGGCTCGACCGACACCGCGAACTTGGCGTTCGACATGGTATATTCGTGCGCACAGAACACCTCCGTGTCCGGCGGCAATGCGGTTATTTTCTGGATGGAGCTCCACATCTGGCTAGCGGTGCCCTCGAAGAGCCTGCCGCAACCCATCGCGAACATGGTGTCCCCGACGAACACCTTCTTCTCGGTGGTCGCGTGGTACACGACGTGCCCCGCGGTGTGACCCGGGGTGTCCAGCACCCTGGCGACGACGTTTCCGACGGCCACCTCGTCGCCCTCGCGAACGGCGCGGTCCACGCCCGGGATCTCGCCCTTCCTCTCCCCGCTCGGACCGATCACCTCGCAGCCGTGCCTCGCCTTGAGCTCCGCGTTGCCGCCGGTGTGGTCCCAGTGGTGGTGAGTGTTGAAGATGTGGGTGAGCTTCCAGCCCTTCTCCTTCAGAGCTGCCTCGATAGGACCCACTTCGGGGGTATCGACTACCGCGGTCGCGCCGGTGGAGGGATCGTGCAGAAGGAACGAGTAGTTGTCCTGCAGGCACGGGAACTGGTAAACCTCCATCTCGCCGGTCGTGGCCGCCGCCGGGGACGACGAGGCGGAGGCTGTGAACGAGGAAGACGATGGGGCGCCTGGGGCCGCGATGAGGGTTCTTCGCAGCGGGGTGGCGACCAGACGGGCGAGGCCGGGTCGGCGGGTTTGTCCGCCCTGGGCGAGTAGCCGGAGTAGCGGTGTGTGACGCTGGATCACGGATCGCATACGGCGACCGACGTGAGTGGCGCGGAGGTTTTGGGCCCGCGCGCGTCGTAGAACTGCCGAGGATTGAAAACGAGATCCTCCACAAGTCCGAGCACCGATCGACAGCACAGCATGGGGACGTTCACGGTGACCATCGACAACAAGAAGAAGTTCGGGGGCAACATGCGCGCGTTCGGCGTGAACGCGGCTGCGGGAAAGATGCGAGCCTTCGGCGACGCCGCACCCAGGCAGACCTCGGCCCTCAACAGGTGAGCGTCCTCGGACCGATCGACAAGAAAAAACCAGAAGAGTGCCCCGAACGCTGACCACCTACCATCCCCGTACCCAGACTATCCGGTGGCGTGATCAAGAGGGGGATAGGCTCAAGGCTCGGTGATTCCGCTGGAAAGTGGAAGCACGATCTCTTCGATTCCCCGGGCAGCAACGACCTGCGCTCGAGACTCGACGGCGGTCGAGGATCGGGGGGCAGATTTGGCGCGGGAGGCGGACGCGGCGGTGCCGGAGGCCGGGGCGGCGACCTGAGGAGCAGGATCGTCCGCGAGGTCCACGGCGGCCGTGGAGGACGTGGAGGCCGCGGCGGCCGTGGGGGCATGCGCATCGACCACATGGGCGACCGCGTCGGCAGAGGGTCCGTGGCGGAGTTCCTGAGGGGCATCGGTTTGGCAAGGTACAAGGCAACATTCCAGGAGGAGGAGATTGACATGGACGCGCTGACGCACCTGAGTGATAAGGACCTGCAGTCCTTGGGCCTGCCCCTTGGACCGAGGAAGAAGATCATGGCTGCGTTGAGGTGAGACGAGACGAAGGGCTTCAAGGCATCACGTGTGAAATCACAACAGTGTTTGGCTTTAGTCTTTTGCGAGGATCCTTTTGGTAATCTCCGCCGCGCCGGGTTCGCCGTCGTCGTAGGTCCTCAGGAGCTTCCACTCCTCCTGCTCCATCTTACCGAACTTCTTGTACAGCTCCCACATACCCCCGGTGCCGTACCTCAGCGCGCCGTAGATCGGGAAGAAAAACGGCTTCTTGTACAGCAGCCTGAAGTGGTACACCTCCTCCCACGTCTTCTCCACGTAATCCCGCCTCTCCCCTCTGCCCCTGATGCTCATGACGTTCCCCGCGCTCTGTATGTCCCCCAGCTTCGGATTGATCATGATGATGGGGCGGTCCCCCGCCGCCTTCTCCATCTCCTGCAGGTAAGGCAGGACGCTGTATCCCACGATGTTCTGAGGGGAGATGAGGATGAAGTACGCGTCGTCGGGCTGCGGGACGTCGCCGCCGATGGACCCTCGGGTGATGAACTCATCCGCGTCGCCCCAGTCCATCATGTCCAAGATCCTGGCCACGCCCGATAGGGACAAGGGCAAACCCTGAAACACGCCCTGTCCCATGGAACCCTGCACGCACACTCTCACGCGCTTGCCGTCGGCGGCGAGCGCCATCGCCACCTCGCGAACCAGCTCGAGGAGAGTTCCGATGCGGTACACGTCTCCGTTGACGTTCAGCTCGGGGAACTCGATCCACGCCTTGACCCTCGTCTTGGGGTTCGCACCAGTCACCGCCGCCACCACGGACTCCCTGCAGTCGTCGTAGAACCACTTCCTGACCTCCCTCGGGTGCGGGGTGTTGTTGAGCATCTTGGGTATATCGGTGCGTGATCTGTACCCCGGAGGCGGAAGATTGGCCTCGTCCGCCACCTTCTTGCCCCCGCCGAACAGCGAGCCGGCGGTGCCGTCCATCCGACCTCCCATGGCGACGACGCGCATGCCGCGGGGTCTAGACCGGCGGGTGGGCGCCCGGACGACCGGGGCGACGACCGGGGCGAGCTGAGTGCCGATGGCGGACATCGTGCTCGTCTGGTGTGCGCGATGCTGATCCTGCGCAGATCCTATCCTCTCCAGTTGTCCCATCAGAGATCGCGTGTTTTCAGCCAGGGTGCTGGGTCAAACGCAATCAGAAGAGATGAGCGCGGAGGAAGCGGCGACGACGACGCGGGAGGCCGAGGAGGCCGAGGAGCCCGTCGCCCCGGGGGGAACCGAGGAGACCCCCGCGGTGGAGGATACAGCGGCCAACGACGCGGAGGCGTCCCCCGCGACCGCCGAAGCGAGCGAAGACCCCTCCGGTGCCGAAGGTGCCGCCGCCGTTCCGGATGACGAAGCGACGGACGAGGTCGACGAGCTCCTGGCCGTCGGGGAGAACCTGGCGGGCATGACTCTCGCGGATGTCGAAGGCGAGGCCGACGTAGATGAGAACCCGCAGTCCGCGCCCGTGAAGACGCCGGACGTCTTCGATCGCATGGGGTACGGGAGCAGCGAGGATGGGGACGGCGGCGAGCGCACCGCCGCGGACGTGGAGAGCGACGACGACGACGATCGCGACCTCGTGGCGCCCCTCGTGGCCGCAATCCGCCGCGCGGACTCGGGCGAGGAACCCCTCAGCCCGTCGTCCATCGGAGCCAAGGCCTGGGCGTTGTCATACGAGATCAGCGGCTTCGTCGGCACGCTGGACGCGCCGCCGGGGGTCGACGCGACGATCGACGAGCTCCCCGTGTTCATCAGGAACGCGGTGGACGCGCTCCCGACGTTGGCTCGAGCGTTGGCGCTCGCGCCGGAGCCCGTCAACACGCAGCGAAAGATACTCATACCCGCCGCGGGCGCGCACAGGGTCGCGATCGTCGAGATCATTGCGTCTTTACTCGAGATTGGCATCGCCGGGGTGGATGCCGCGGTTGCGGCGACGGAGGTTGTGCCCGGCGAACTGGCCCTCGTCCCGGCGGTGGCAGCGATGCTCTTCACGCACGCGCAGGGTTCCCCGCTGCTGTGCGTGGCGACCAGGGTGGTATGTACCGCGTTGCAGTCGCCCACGGAGGCGCTGTGGGAGCCGCTTCTGGCGGGTGGATGGGCGTCGGCGGCGGCCGCCGCAGGGGTCACGCCGGCGGTTGAGCCGGCGGATGACGGCAACCTCCAGACGAGAGTCGCAAGGGCGGCGGGTGCCGCGGTCGAGCTGAAGCCGGGGTGCAGGGAGTGCAACGTGGGTTTCGTGTTGATCACCGCGACGACGATGCGGGACCTGGAGGGTGACGAGGATCCGCCGCACCTGGCGCTGAGAGAGGCGCTCGAGAACGACGCGGGGTGGCAGACTTTCGCCGCGGAGGGCGGAGCGCTGGAGAGGCTGGACTCGGAGAGGAGCGGGGGACTGTGCGGGCCGAAGCCTTCGCGCGGGATGTCGCTCATGGACATGGCGGGAGGTGGAGGAGGCGTTGGGATGACGAGTCAGGAGCTCCTGCAGGTGCTCCAGTCCCTGTCGGCTCAGCGCTGAAAGTAAGTGTTAGTTGAGCTAAATAGAGACTGCCAATAATAAAAATAGCCATCTAGGTTGCCCTGCGAGCGATGTTCTTGATACCAGCGCCGACTGTCATGCACATCACCGTGCCGGTCTGCGGCTGCTCCTCGAGGTTGAACGTCACCCCCAGAACAGCCTTGATGATCCGCAGCGTCTGGATCGCCCTCGGCGTGAGTGGTCCGAGCCGGGCTTTGGTGAGCATGTCAGGCCCGATGGCCATGAGGAGCAGCACAAGCGGCTGGTGTGTGCTGTCGCACACGCCTCCCCGGGCAATCTCCGCGACCAGCGCCTCCGTGATCGTCTTACCCAGGTCCTCGGGGACCATCACACCGCCCTTGGCACGCTCCATCCGGGCCTTGAACTCAGCCCTGTGCTCCCGTCTCTTTTCCTTCTCTTCGCGTCTACGCTCCCTCTCCGCCTCCTCCGCCGCCGCCGGATCATCCTCGTCGCTGTCCATTTCCTCCTCATCCTTCTCCTCGTCGTCATCTTCCTCCTCCATTTCCTCATCCTCGTCGCTACCCTCGTCATCCTCCTCCTCCTCGTCGTCATCGTCGCTACCCGACTCCTGGCTATAGTCATCGCTATCCTCGTCGCTGCTGCTGCCACTGTTCTCGTCAACCGGTTGGAAAATGGAGTGACCGGCTTCCCTCGCCGCGGATCCGGAGGTGCTCGCGCAGTCGACGCTGAGAAGGCACCCGCTCGTGGTCTCGGCCACCAGGCTAAGCCCGAACCCCGGGGACGTCTTGTTTCGCTGCCCGTTCTTCGCATCGCCCGGGTGGTGGTCCGTGAAGATGTACACGTCGGGGAGGAAATCGTTGAGCACGCCTCGCGACGCATCCACGAGGCGGTTCCCCGTCTGCGGCGAGACTCGAAGCGTGAACGCCACCCCGCGCACCCTCTTCACCATACCCTCGTCTGTCCAGTCGACGTTCTTGAGCTCCTTCGCGATGGGGAGCTTGATGTTGACCTCGCCGCCGCCTCCCGGCGCGACGCCCCTCTTGACGATGGTCAGTGCGAGCCCGTCATCGACACCGAACTGGCGCTTGATCATCGGCAGCGTGACGGTGCGGATGGTGTCGACGGAGACGTCCGTCTCGTCGTTGGTGATGCCGGTCAGGGTGAGGTCGACCGGTTTCTTCGCAAAGAGGCAGATCGGAATCACGACCTCGAGGAAGTATCCGATCGCGCGCGCGGTGCCGCAGTCGTGCGAGATGCGCCTGCCTCCCGTCACGATGCCGGGCTTGTACTTGAGCGTGGTGCCCGTCTCGTTGATCTCAACCTTCATGCCGTTCGTCAGCTTGTCCAGCAGGCGAAGCAGCGATGCCTCGTAGTCCCTCACGCCGGGGTTCTGGTCGTTGACCCGGATGTCGTCGATCCTGCGGGGTGTCGCGGGGAGGGAACGGGCGACGGTTAGGTAACGGCGGCGGCGGCGGCGAGGCGCCTTCTCATCAGATGTCCGGGACTGGCGCGCGACGGAGGGGCGGTGACGGCGAGGGGCGGCCGGGACGCACCTGAGCGCACGGCCGCCCAGAGTTGCGCATATCAGGCGCATGCGGAGGTCCGCTGCGCCCTTGAAGTTCACGTAGTTGGTGGGCATGGCGTCCAACACGCGACAGTAAAATGTGGCACGAGGCGCCTGGGAAAAAGCGAGTCGAAATCTGACTGCCGAACTGCGAAGTCCGAGCTGAGTCGCCTGGTCGCCTCGCTGACCGCGCCGCCCTGCCGTGGCTGGGTCACTTGTTCCGGTTTTTTTGAAGGTTCAAAGGACTTCAAACCCGAGAAGAGGGCCACCGGCCGCGCCACTCTTGGAGCACGCGACCGGGACCGCCCAGGCCGCGCACTCTTCACCAGTCAGCAACGATGGACCCCGAGGATGAGGTCGAGGACGACGTCGAGGACGTCCGGGAAGACGACGCCTTCGGCGACGCCCACGCCTCAGACTCCGATGAGGACTTCGCGCCTGCCGCGATGGAGGAGTCCGACGACGACGAGCCCGCCGACGTGATGACCCCGTCCAAGATCGCGCTCGCCAAGGCGGAGAAGGCTCGCCTCAGGCAGCTCAAGAAGCAGCAGAGGGACGAGATCGAGAAGGTCCGCCTGCAGCAGAACGCCGCGATCGCGAAGGTGCGTGCGAGATCATCAAACCCGCAAATCCCCACGGACGTGTCGCTCCCGCGCAAACGTCCCTTCCCTTGCCCCGTGCCCGACGACCGCGGGGGCGGTATCGCGACCGTTTTCCGCGCCGGCGACCGCGATCGAGGGTTCAGGTTTCGATTTAGGGTCGATACGAGCCTCGGGACGGGTTTCACGCGCGCGATCCGAGCCCCGCGCGACCGGCGCGCGCCACCTGCCCGAACCCGCGGATCAGGGTTCGCCCCTTTTTCAAGTTTTTCCACCGACCGATCGGAACCCCGTTTCCCAAACCCTCAGGACAACTCCGGCGGCAAGTGGAGGTATCTCATGCAGCAGACCGAGGTTTTCTCGCATTTCCTCGCGGGCACCAAGGCGCACAACGCAAAAAAAGGCGGGCGCCGTTCGAAGCAGGCTGAGGACGCCGAGGATCACGAGCTGGTGGAAGCCGCCGAGGAGTACCACGCCGTGCGACTCACCGTTCAGCCCGAGTGCATCAAGTTCGGCAAGATGCGCGAGTACCAGCTCGCGGGTCTCAACTGGATGATCCGACTATTCGATCACGGCATCAACGGCATCTTGGCGGACGAGATGGGTCTCGGCAAGACGCTTCAGACCATCTCGCTGCTTGGATACCTCAGCGAGTACCGCGGCATCACCGGACCGCACATGGTGGTGGTGCCCAAGTCCACGCTGGGTAACTGGATGAACGAGTTCAAGCGCTGGTGCCCCATGATCCGCCCGTTCAAGTTTCACGGCAACCAGGAGGCGAGGGCGGCGCAGAAGGCTCAGTACCTGGACAGGAACAACGCCTTCGACGTCTGCGTCACCTCCTACGAGATGGTGATCAAGGAGAAGAACGCACTCAAGAAGTTCCACTGGAGGTACATCATCATCGACGAGGCGCACAGGATCAAGAACGAGAACTCCCGCCTGTCCAAGGTTATGCGCATGTTCGCCTGCAACAACCGTCTGCTCATCACTGGCACCCCGCTCCAGAACAACCTCCACGAGCTGTGGGCGCTTCTCAACTTCTTGCTCCCCGAGGTGTTCGGCGATGCGGGCCAGTTCGAGGAGTGGTTCGGCACCGGGACGGAGGGCGACAACACGGAGGTCGTGCAGCAGCTTCACAAGGTTCTCAGGCCCTTCCTTCTCCGCCGCCTCAAGGCGGAGGTTGAGAAGAACCTGCCCCCAAAGAAGGAGATGATCCTCAAGGTCGGCATGTCTGAGATGCAGAAGGAGTACTACAAGCGCGCGCTCCAAAAGGACATCCAGGTCGTGAACAGTGGCGGAGACAGGAGCAGGCTTCTGAACATGGTGATGCAGCTGCGCAAGTGCTGCAACCACCCGTACCTGTTCCAGGGCGCCGAGCCCGGTCCCCCCTTCTTCACCGACGAGCACCTGGTGGAGAACTCTGGCAAGATGGTCCTGCTCGATAAGCTGCTCAAGAAGCTCAAGGAGAAGGGCAGCCGCGTCCTCATCTTCTCCCAGATGACCCGCCTGCTCGATATCCTCGAGGATTACCTCCTATTCCGTCGATACAAGTACTGCCGCATCGACGGCAACACCGATGGCGAGGCCCGCGAGGACATGATCGACTCGTACAACGCGCCGGGCTCTGAGAAGTTCGTCTTCCTCCTCTCCACTCGTGCGGGCGGCTTGGGTATCAACCTCACCACCGCCGACACCGTGGTTATCTACGACAGCGACTGGAACCCGCAGATGGACCTCCAGGCTATGGATCGCGCGCACCGCATCGGCCAGACCAAAGAGGTCAGCGTGTTCCGATTCTGCACCGACGGATCCGTCGAGGAGAAGGTGATCGAGAAGGCGTACAAGAAGCTGGCGCTCGACGCGCTCGTGATCCAGCAGGGCCGCCTGCAGGAGAACCAGAAGAACGTCAACAAGGACGAGCTCCTCTCCATGGTGCGGTTCGGCGCCGATAAGATCTTCGACGGTACCACCAACAGCACCATCACCGACGAGGACATTGACACCATCATCGCCAAGGGCGAGGACGAGACCAAGCTCCTCAACGAGAAGATGGCGGGTTTCACCGACAAGGCTCTCAAGTTCTCCATGGACGCGGACGCTTCCCTCTACGAGTTCGAGGACAAGGAAGCCGATGAGAACAAGGAGGCATTCGAGGGTCTTGACATGAAGGCTGTCATCGCTCAGGGCTGGATCGACCCCCCCAAGCGCGAGCGCAAGAAGAACTACAACGAGTCCGACTACTACCGCGACGTGATGAACCAGGGTCCCCGCAAGCCCGCCGCGTCCGGCCCCAGAATTCTCAAGCTCCAGAACATGTCCGACTTCCAGTTCTACGAGGTGCCCCGCATCACCGAGCTTTATAACAAGGAGGTGGCTCGCAAGCAGTACGAGTGGCACCGCGAGAAGCAGCTGGAGGCGCTGCAGAACAACGCCGTGCCCCAGGACTTACCCCCCGAGGAGCCCACCGCGCCCAAGCCCCTCACCGAGGCTGAGCGTGACGAGTACGAGCAGAAGTTGAACGGCGGATTCAAGGATTGGAACCGCCGCGACTTCCAGGCGTTTTGCCGCGCGGCGGAGAAGTACGGCCGGGCCGATGCGGAGGGCATGGCGAGCGAGATTGAGGGCAAGACCCTCGAGGAGGTCAAGGAGTACAACGCCGTCTTCTGGCAGAGGTACACCGAGATTGCGGACTACAAGCGCATCCTGGGTAACATCGAGAGGGGCGAGGCGAAGCTCCAGCGCCAGAACGAGATGCTCAAGAACGTGAAGCGCAAGCTCGAGATGTACAAGAACCCGTGGAGGGACCTGAAGCTGGTGTATGGCAGCTCGTCCAAGGTTAAGTCCTACACCGAGGAGGAGGACAGGTTCCTGCTGTGCTCCATCCCGGAGGTTGGGTTCGGGAACTGGGAGGAGCTCAAGGCACAGATCCGCCAGCACTGGCTCTTCCGCTTCGACTGGTTCATCAAGAGCCGAACCCCCAAGGAGCTTCAGAGGCGCATCGAGACCCTGATTAACCTCGTGGAGAAGGAGTTCGAAGAGGTGGACAAGAAACGGCCGGCGGGAGGCGGCGGCGCCCCCGCGGCGAAGAAGCCCAAGGCTTAATCGTTTGGGGGCGAGTAATTTTTTAGTGACGAGCGCGGGTGTGAGCTCTTGAGCAGGATAGAACCCAACTCGATGAATGCAAAGACGAAACTACAGACCCTGTCGAAATATTATTATTCAGACGTCGTCCATTGCAACATGAATTACCCAATACATTAGTTCCCATTACACGAACCAGCTCACTTGCCCAGGACGGCCATCGCACGCGAGGGCCTGGGGCCCATGGGCGCAGGCTCAAAGTCGTCGAACACGTCCATGCCCTTGAGCTGCTTCGTGGGCGTCATCGCCGACGCGGCCGAGGAGGACCTGCCGCCGAAGAAGCCGCCGATGTTCACCGAAGCCTTGGCCTGGAAGCCGGCTCCCCTGGAGGAGAGGCCGCTGGTGCGCCCGCCCGCAGACTTGGCGCCGACTCCACCCTGGAACACGAGCCCATCGTCGTTCTCGGACCTTGCCATCTTCTTGGCGGAGAGCATCTTTGGGGAGGTCAGCGGGGACGCAGACGGGGTGATGTCGACAAAATGCGTGTCGAGGAGGGACGCGCCCATCGCCGCAGCCTTGCCCGCAGCCTTGTCCAGTCGGAATTCGATGGCATCGAGCTGCTCCTGGAGCTTGTTCATCGCGCTGCCGCTGTACGCGGCGGCGGCGTTTTGGTCGATGGCGCCGAGCGCGGTGCGCCTCTTTGCCGCCATCTCCGGGGTGGTGGAGAGGGAGACGCCGCTGGCGTTGACAACCTTCGCGGCCCCGCCCGCGTTGGACATGGACGCGGTCGCGGGCGGCGGCGCGTCGAGCACGCGCACCCTCCCGGCGAGCCTCGCCAGCTTTTGCGGGTTGGCCATCGCGAGCGCGGGGTTGTGGGTCCACTCGGAGCAGATCTTGAGCTCCTCCTCCTTGGCGACGCGGGTCCTGTTCCCGAGCCTCGCGGCGGCAACCTCGGCGTCCACCAGCTCGATGTCCACTTCGTTGTCCATGTCGCTCACCAGCGCCAAGATCTCGGCCAGGAACTCCGTCGGGGTCTTCTCCGTGTACGCCACGAGCTCGTCCCTGTACTTGCGAACCTGCACCGCGTACTGATGTTTGTCGGCGACCCGAGCGTCGTTGAGCACGGTCACCTTATTGAGCAACGCGTTGTTCTCGTCGACGTACTTGGCCTTCTCGGAAGCCTCGCGCTGGGCTGCGAGCTCGGCGGAGTCCTTCTTCTTGGCCATATCCTCCAGCATGCGCTCCACCGAGTTCTTCTCCGTGATGACTGCGTCGAGCTTCTGCTTGAGGAGCTCGCCCTCTAGATCGGCCATCTCAGCCTTCTTATTGGCGAGTTCGGCGGCAGCCTTGGTCTCCTCGAGCTTTTGGGCCTGGTCCCGAAGGAGCGCCTCGATCCCAGCGACGCGGGCGGCGGCGTCGGCTTCGCGCTTGGCGCGCTCCTCGGAGCTGAGGTCCGCATCGTTCCCGCCACCTCCGGCTTTCTTCTTGATGTGGACTGTTGTGGTTGCGACGGGGGGATGAGGGGTCAGGGCGGTCCATGAGGACATATCGAAGGTATGACGTCAGCTGGCGGCGTACAAAGTACATAGGTAATCGTTCGACGGCGGCTTATCGGAGCCGAAAGCTCGCGACGACGTCCAGCGCGTCTCACATTGCGGAGGGGGACGTTGTCGCGAAAATGGTGACACGAAAAACGGTACTTTGAATGACTCACCGACTATGGTCCCCACCGCGGCGCCGAGGACGAAGACGTGAGCCATGTCTACGTCTGACGCGTCCTTTGGACCTTGGTACCGCTAACACGCCGGTATCGCTCGAACTGCACACCCCCGGCGCGTGGAGTGGAGTGGGTGTGGGAGGTCGAGTCAGGGACGAATAAAGCGCGAATTCGTAACGGAAAAATGTTCGAATCGAGAATGACCGCTCTTCTGACTGTTTGCATGTGTGGAAATATCTAATTTAGAGTTAATCCATGCATAAAAGCAGTAAGAAAGCCATACGAAAATTCCAATCACCGATCATTTGCGGGATTTGGTGTTCTGATTTGAGAGCTCGTCGACGCTGTGGAGAGCTCCATTATCGTGATCGCACGCCGACAGGTGGCCGGGAACGACAGTCGCCATGGCGTCCGAGGACCCAAAGCTGCAGGAGGCCATCGCCTTCCTGCAGAAGACCAACCTCAACGGGGAGTCCGTTTACGAGCAGCTCGCCAAAGTTGTCGGTGCGTGCCCCACCACGAGGGTCAATTATCGCCCATTTTTAGCACCCTGATTCGGCATCCGCCCCGGGGATTTCCCGCTCACCCCGCTGACCTCTCCTGATCCCCTGAATTCTCCCCAACAGGTAAGGTCCTCGACGAGAAGCCCGAGGATGCGGTCGATCTGCTGGAAACGTCCGTGATCGCGAAGAAGACCGCGTTCAAACCCGCGGACCCCCCGCTTATGGCGGCAGATCCCAAAAACGTCGCCACCGCGGTGGCCCTCAAGGAGCTGTACTGCGCGCCCAAGCGCGAGATTGACCCCGAGTCCGGCGAACCCATCGAGCCCGAAGAAGGCCTCCTCAACAACTTCAAGTCCGAGGATATCGTTGGAGATGCGACGATGTACCAGGCCGTCGGCCTCGGCCTCTCCCTCTCCGAGATGTACGGCGTCATGCTCGCGGTGAAGAGGCTGGGCGAGGACCCCAAGAGAAAGTGCGGCACTGTCCGATTCTTCGGCAAGGTGCTCGGCACGAACGGCGATTACTACGTCTTCGAGACGGCCATCAACAGGGAGGGCGACGAGCCCGAGGCCCCGCCGGAGACACCCGCGGGTGAGATCCCGCCCGAACCCGCCGGCGAGGGATCCAACGAGTACACCTACTTCGTGTGCTCGCACCTCGGCGGCGCGTTTGTCCGCCTTCCAGACGTCACCCCGAAAGCCGTCGTCGCCGCGCGCAAGATCAAGAAGTACTTCACCGGCGACCTCGACGCCCCCGTCTGGTCCTATCCGTCGTTCCCGGGCAACGAGGCCATGTACCTGCGTGCGCAGATCGGCCGAATCGCCTCCGCCACGGTGGTGTGCCCCGCCGGGTACCTCGTGGAGCATTCTGAAACGGAAGACGGCCCAAAGTTGCTCGTGGAACCGGGCAGCGAGGGGTTCGAGGAGGTCGAGCCCAAGTACGAGGAGAAGGAGGACCTCCAGGAGATGAGGGAGCCCGTGAACTGGACCCACCGGTACAGGTACCTGAAGAAGCAGGGCAGGGTCGAGACGTACGAGCCGCCCGAGGACGCGGACCCCGACGCCGCACCCGTCGAACCGCCCGAGCCGGATGTGGACCCCGGGCTGCTGAGCACCCTGGACGGCGACACCGAGAGCGAGTGCGTGGATTGGGGCAGCTGCGTGATGGAGGAGATCGACGGCTCGGCGCAGAAGCAGCCCGCGTGGACCTCGTGCACCAGCTCCAACGTCGTGGGAGTGAAGAACCAGACGGT
>Ga0181573_10000825_pt1 | contig 32027 bp, 28 predicted proteins | sample 101ome_25_FD_148643 | JGI IMG/M metagenome (GOLD analysis project Ga0181573, IMG submission 148643) | Coastal salt marsh microbial communities from the Groves Creek Marsh, Skidaway Island, Georgia - 101409BT metaG (spades assembly) | ecosystem: Environmental > Aquatic > Marine > Intertidal zone...
ATTTCGTCGAGCACGAACAGCGGGTTGCTCGTCCCGGCTTTTTTCAAGTTCTGCAAAACGCGGCCCGGCATGGCGCCGATGTACGTTTTGCGGTGACCCCGAATCTCAGCCTCGTCGCGCAGCCCCCCGAGGCTCATGCGTACGTACTTCCGCCCCAAGGCTTCAGCGATGCTTCGTCCGAGGGACGTTTTGCCCACTCCGGGAGGGCCGTACAGACACAAAATCGGAGCCTTGAGGTCTCCCTTGATCTTCAACACAGCCAGGTGTTCGATGATCCGTTCTTTCACCTTTTCGAGTCCGTAGTGGTCGCCGTCCAGGACGGCTTGGGCGTGCTTCAAGTCGAAGTTGTCGTTCGACACCTCGTTCCAAGGGAGGTCGAGCAGGGTTTCCAGGTAGTTCGCCTGCACGCTGTACTCGCTCGCCTGCGGGTTCATGCGCTCGAGTTTTCCAATTTCCTTGTCAAACGCTTCTTGCGCATGCGATGGCCAATCTTTGGTTGCAGCTTTTGCGCGCTTCTCCAAAACCTCCTCTTTGATCGGGTTTGCCCCGAGCTCGTCTTGGATGGTTTTCATCTGCTGGTGCAGGAAAAACTCTCGCTGCTGCTGATCCAGGTCGGTTTTCACCTTGCGCTGGATGTCCTGCTTCAGCGACAGCATTTGCTTTTCCTTGTGCAAAAGCTCGAGGACTTTTTGAGCGCGTTCCTGGAGGTTGATTTCTTCGAGGATGGCTTGTTTGTCCTCCACTTCGACCTGCATGTTGCTCCCGACGAAATTCACCAGAAAACCCAAACGATCAATTCCCTTGATGGCTTCCGCTGCTTCCGTCGGAATGTTGGGGTTCATTTCGATGAGTTCCACGGACAGGTCCCGCAGGCTTTCCATCATCGCTTGTCCTTCTTCCTCAGGGAGGGGCTCATCCACGCCTCCGTAGGGTTCGACTTTGGCTTTGTGGTACGGTTCTTCTTGGACGACCTCGGTCCATTTGAAGCGTTGCTGTCCCTGCAAGATGACGGTGTTCGTGCCGTCGGGCATTTTCAGCATCTTCAAAATTCGCGCCACGGTGCCCACGGCGTTCAGGTCTTCGGGACCCGGGACTTCGGTGTCGTCTTCTTTTTGGCTCACGACGCCGATCAGCGCCTCGGATTTGTTTGCTTCACGAATGAGCCGCACGCTCCGGTCGCGCCCCACGCTGATCGGGATGACGACGCCTGGAAAGAGCACCGTGTTTCGCAACGAGAGGAGGGGAAGCACCTCGGGCACCTCTTTTTCCTGCATCGCGTTCTCGTCCTCTTCCGTCAGGATGGGGATGAAGTCTTGGTCTTGCATGTCACTCAATCGCATGGCCTTCCTTTTCATGGTGTGGACAGGGACAAACCACGTGCCAAGCGCACGCCACGTTGTCCCTCTGACAAAACAAACGCCAACCTGTCCAGTTCGTTGCCCGTGCCGCGGACAGAAGTTGCAAACCCCGACAGGATGTCAGGTTTTCTTTCAAGGCATGCCCGCGTTAGGGCGTGGTGAAAGCCATGAAGGCGGCGCGGATGCGGGTCTCGTCTTCGGTCGTCAAGTCTTGACTGCGTCGTGCCATCACTTTTCGCGCCGTCTCCAAGGCGCGTTCGACGTCGTGCGTCTCGCCCTCAATTCCCCAAGAAAAAGGCGGCACATGTCGCGGCGGAGTTCCGTCGCCGAACACGTTGCACATCACGCCCACTACGGTGGCGGTGCCGAAGGCCGTGTGAATGGCGGTCTTGCTGTGGTCGCCCATGATCAGACCGCAAAACGTGCGACCACGTCCGAGAAATGCTCCGTCGGCCGCGCTCCATTCTGCGATTTCTCCGTACGTGTTTTTCAAGTTGCTGCAGGTGGTTTCTGCGCCGAGGTTGCACCACGACCCAAGGACGGAATTCCCAAGAAAGCCCCCGTGAGCTTTGTTGGACCAGTCGTGAAACACAACGTTGCTCAGTTCGCCTCCGACTTTGCATCCTTGCCCAACCGCGGTCGGACCGTACACCAAGGACCCCATGCGAAGAGTAGACCCCTCGCCGAGAGCAAAAGGCGCCCGGATGCGGCACCCTTCCATGACCTCGGCATCAGGGCCAAGTACGACGTCCCCTTGTTCGGTGTTGAAGGTTGCGTCACGCAGTACAGCGCCTGGCGCCACGTGGATTCGGTCCATGGGTCCGTGGACAATCACGCCCCGCGTAGCCCACGCTTCACGCTCGTCCTCGTCTAAAGTGCGCAGGCGCCAAGTGCGCTTCAACCGAGCCAAATCTTCGCGCAGGCCGTCGCCGACACGTTCAAACAGGGACGACACGTCGGTCCACATGTCCGGCGTAATGTCGCAGCGCTCCGGTCCTCCCGCCGCGCCAAGTTGCGCGACTTTCACGCCTTCGTGCACCCAGGACTCCCCGGACGAAAGTGCCTCGAGGGCCGCGATGTTGGCAGCTGTCGGGAGCAATCGGGGGTGGACCCGGAGGTGGGGTTTGGTCTGCAGAACATCCTGCCATTGCCTTGCAACAGGTCGCACGCCAAAATGCAACGTCTCTTCCGCGCGAAGCACGTTAAGAGGGTACAAGTCAGGTGTCGAATCGACGTCGAGAAACCAGGATGAAGCCATGACGCAAACTTAGGTTGTGAACCAAGAAGGTCGTTCAAGTGTTAACGCGGCGTGAAGCAGGAGTTCTCAATCAAGGACCTTGAAAACCTAACCGGGGTCAAGGCCCACACCATCCGGGTGTGGGAGCAACGCTACGACTTGCTGCGTCCCGAGCGCTCCGAAACCAACATTCGCACTTACTCAGGCGACGATCTGAAAAGGCTTCTGAACGTGAGCTTGCTCGTCGACCGAGGCCTCAAGATTTCCAAAGTGGCGACCATGTCCGAAACGGAGATGATGTCCGCGGTGCAAGAAGGTCCGGCGGTGAGTGATCAAGGGGAGGAATTGGTGGCCCAGCAGCGGTTGAAAGTAGCCATGATGTCTTACGACGAACAGCTGTTTCGGGACACCATGGACGAGTGCATCGAACGCATGGGGTTTGAATCCACAGTGCTGAGGGTGTGTCTTCCCTTCCTCGCGGAGGTGGGGGTGTTGTGGCTGACCAACGCCATTTGCCCAGCCAACGAACACTTCATGAGCAATCTGCTACGGCAAATGCTCTACGCGCAGGTGCACCATACGGACATCCCTTCGGATGAAGGCCAAGAAGTCGTGGTGCTGTACCTCCCGGAGCGAGAGATTCACGACATCTCGCTGCTGTTTGTGCATCAGTTGTGTCGCGCACATGGCCGCAGGTCTGTGTTCCTAGGCCAAAGCGTTCCATTCGATGACCTCCGTTCCGTGGCCGGACAATTTGACAAGGTCTGTTTTGTGACGTACTGCACGACGTACCCCTCGGAAGGGCAAGCCCAGGAATACGTGGACCGCATCGTTCGCACGTTCGAAGGAACGAGCATTTCTTTCCACCTTGCCGGGAGTGTCTTTCGCGACGCGAAGCCGGCTCCCGGGGTCACAGTAGACCTGACTGGCGGAGCGTTGGTTCAACGGCTCTTTTGACAGCTACGGCACGTGTCGTGAGATCACGCGCATTTTTAACTATCTGTATTCCAGTGATTTAGCATTTTTTGTTGAACAAAAGTGGAAAAAAGTTCAACAAATGTTTGTGGCCAGCGTAATTCTGTTTAACCTTGAGCCCTGAACGTTAAACAACACGATCATGAGCACGCTCGAATTCAACCAACTCCTCGTCAGCCAATCGGACTTTCTTCGCGGCTTTGCTTTGGGTTTCACACGAAACGGGGCAGACGCGGACGACTTGGTTCAAGACACCATGGTCAAAGCTCTTCGTTACAAGAACAATTTCAAGGAGGGCACCAACATGAAGGGGTGGTTGTACACCATCATGCGGAACATCTTCATCAACAACTACAAGCGCAAGAAATTCCAAAACACCGTGCTGGACAGCACGGAGAACCAGTACTTCATCAACGCGAGCCAGGACTACCGGGTAGACACGGTGACCACGGTCATCAATCAATCGGACATCCACGGAGCGATTGATGAATTGAAGCCGGATTTCCGCAAGCCGTTCACGATGTTCCTCGACGGGTACCACTACGACGAAATCGCTGCCGAGATGGAGATTCCCATGGGCACCGTCAAATCGCGCATCTTCCACGCCCGCAAGAAGTTGTCTGCGTCCTTGGCGGATTTCAACTGAGGGTCCTCACGTTTCCAACTTCGCTTATCTTGCAGGGCGCCCTATGAGCTCTCTGCCATGAGAATCCCTTTCCGCTCCATCCACAAGCGCCCTGAATTTGGGGCAGTTCTCTCCGTCATTCTTGCATTTCCGTGCCTGGCTTCGGCTCAGGTGACTGTGGACCAAAGCCTGACGCCGACGCAATACGTCAACGACGTGCTTTTGGGTGAGGGGGTTTCGGCGACCAACGTTTCCTTCACTGGCTCGTCCTCCCAGATTGGGTACATGACAGGAGGGGCATCCATTGGTTTCCCCATTGAAGGCGGGCTGGTGCTCAGTTCGGGGAACGCTGCGGACGCTTTTTGCGCAGGCCTTGGCTGCTTTGATTGCCAAGGAGGCAACCCCACGGACGCGGATTTGCTGGAGATTGCCAACAGCGTGCCTCCGTTGATTGGTCAAAGTTTTGCGGTGGGAAGCGTCAACGATTTGTGTGTGCTGGAATTCGATTTTGACCCCGCCGGCGACTACGTTTCCTTCAACTACATCTTCGGGTCGAGTGAGTACGAGGCGTGGGAGAACACCCAATACAACGACATTTTTGCCTTTTTCCTTTCTGGCGCGGGGATTAACGGACCTTACAACGCACCTGCGGCCTTTCCTGGTCAGGCGATCAACATTGCGAGTGTGCCAGATTCCGACCCCGAATTGCCCATCACGATCAGTTCGGTCAACGGACTGATCAATGCCGAATACTACGTTTTGAACGAGTCGCCTGACGTGTGCATGAACGGCTACACCACGGTGTTGACGGCCGTGTACCCAGTGATTTGTGGAGAGACCTACCACATCAAATTGGCCATTGGCGACGGTTCAGACACCATTTTGGACTCCGTGGTGATTTTGGAAGAAGGAAGTTTTGGGTCGCCGATCCCGACGACCTACGAAGCGCAGGCCTCGCCGGAATGCGACCCCGATCCCGACGACGACGAAATCATTTACTGCGCGTGGGAAGATTGCGGCCCTTCCACAATCACCATCAGCCGTCCGTGCGCCGTTTCGTCGTTGTTCCCGTTTCCGTTTGACTTGATTGCCGCTCCGGGTTCGGAAGCAACGCTGGACGAAGACCTGTTGGGCTTGCCTTCTTCGGCGGCCATTCCCGTGGGAGAATACGGGATTTCGTTGACGTTTGAAGTGCCTCAAGATTTCATCGACGAGGGAACGGAAACGTTGAATTTGAAGGTGGTGAGTGGCACCATTGAGAGTGAAATCACCATCATCATCTACGACACGCCGCCTTTTGAGGCGTCCATGCCTGACGTGGTGACGGTTCCATGCGATGAAACCCAAGAAGTCTGCATTGATTTGATTCAGGACCCCAACTACGCTTATCCACCGGTTGAGTACACCTGGTCGATCAACGGCGTGGATTTTGGAGACGAGCAGTGCGTCACGTACGGGGCGCTTACCTCGTCGTTGATGGAAGTGTACCTTGAAGACGGATGTGAGCGTGAAATCTACTTGCAGAGTTTGTTTGAGGTCCCTTACGAACCGCTTGTGTTGACGGTGCCCAACGACACCCTGCTTTGCAACGGAGCTTCGGCATTCATGGAGCTTGAAATCCAAGGGGGAGAACCGCCTTACCAAATCCAGTGGGACGATTTTACCGACGAAGAATTGGTGCACCTGGTGGACCCCGATGTGAGCACGGAATACGAGGTCGTCGTCGTCGACAATTGCGACTATTCGGAATTTGCATCCACCCAAGTGGATGTCCAAACCGTCAAAGCCACCATTCTTCGTGAAAGCTTGGGCGACGACACCTACGAATTTGACGTGCTGGTGGACCCCGCGGAGCCTTACGAGGCGGCTTATTTCTACATGTGGGATTTCGGAGACGGCAACGTGGCTTACGAGAAGAACCCCACCCACAAGTACGACGGCCTGTCGACCTACGAGGCTGAGGTGTTCGTCACCACTGACATCGGCTGCACGGACAACGCCGTCATGGACGTTTACGGGGACGTCCTGTTTTACATTCCCACTGCATTCACTCCTGACAACGACGGATTGAACGACGCCTTTGAAATCACGGGGCGCCAAATTCGACTTTTCGAGATTTGGATTTACAACCGCTGGGGAGAGTTGGTTTACACCAGCACAGACCTGGACGAAGTGTGGATTGGGGACGTCAACGGAGGTACGCATTTTGCCCCCAACGGAGTGTACCATTGGGTCATCAAGGCAGCAGGATTTGACACCGATGCGCAGGAATTCCGTGGATTTGTTCACTTGATGCGCTAACCCGAACACTGCCTGTATCATGACGTCTTCTTCCTCGAGCCAATCCTTGCGAGGGGCTTTTGTCGCGGTGACCTCGCTGTTTTTCATGTGGGGCTTCATCACCGTCCTTGTGGACGCTCTCATCCCCAGATTGAAAGACGTCTTTGAGCTGACGTTCCTGCAGGCAGGGTTGGTTCAATTTGCCTGGTTTGCCGCCTACGGATTGTTGTCCATCCCTGGGGGAAACCTCATCTCTCGGATCGGTTACCAGCGAGGGATTTTAGTCGGTTTGGCGACGGCCGGTCTCGGATGTCTGCTCTTTTACCCGGCTGCGGCCACGCGGCTGTACCCGCTCTTTTTGCTGGCGCTGTTCGTCGTCGCAGGGGGCATCACCGTGCTTCAGGTGGCAGCCAACCCGTACATCAGCGTGCTGGGGCCTGAGGACTCCGCTTCTGCGCGGCTGAATTTGTCCCAGGCCTTCAATTCCTTTGGCACCACGCTGGCGCCCATGGTGGCGGCAAGTTTCTTGTTGGGAGACCAAATCTTGAGCGCCGACGCCATTTTGGAACTCTCCGACGCAGACCGGTTGGCGTATTACGCCAACGAAGCCTCTGCCGTACAGGTGCCGTTTGTCCTGTTGGCTTTGGCCTTCTTTGTTTTGGCAGTGGCGGTTGGGCTCGTTTCCCTTCCGAAAATTTTGGGGGAGACGACCGATTCAGCTGCGTCGTACGGCGCGGCATTCCAAAACAAGAAGTTGGTCTTTGGCGCCGTTGGAATTTTCGTTTACGTGGGTGCTGAAGTGGCCTTGGGCTCGTACATGGTGAACTACGGACTGAGCTTGGACATCGTGGACGAGATCAAATCGAGCGCACTCCTTGGTGGCATGGCAGGTTTAGCGGCATCCATTGGGGGGAAGGACTTGGCGGTGTTGGATGCCAAGGGCGTTTTAGGAGCGCTGCTCACCTTTTATTGGGGTGGGGCCATGCTCGGCAGATTTGTGGGGTTTGTGTTGATGCAACGCATCGCAGCGTCCAAGTTGCTCGCGGTGGCGGCGTTGCTTGCCATGAGCTTCATCGGCATGTCCATTGCCAGTGTCGGGGTCACGGCGTTGTTGTTGACGTTGGCCGTGGGATTTTGCAACAGCATCATGTTTCCCACCATGTTCACGTTGGCCATTGAAGACCTCGGAGTGGCCAAGCCGCAAGGGTCGGGTGTGCTGTGCACGGCCATCGTCGGGGGGGCATTCATCCCGCCAGCGATGGGAGCCTTGGTGGACAGCTTGGGCTTCAGTTGGGCCTTTGTCTTGCCAATGGCATGCTACGCATACATCGCGTGGTACTCAGGACGATTGGTTCCGGCGGCTTCGGGTTGAGTTGTCCATCGTGGCCTCGACGGTTCGCACTCACGCATGTTTGGGCGTTTTTCAGATTCGGGATGTGCCAAGTTTCCTTAACGTCGTTCGGGAGTTTATGCACATCATACAACTTTTTCGCGGCCGTTGCTGTTCTTTTGATGAACGCGAAACTCCGCGAGCGAATAAGCGCGAAACACAACATTCATGGCACGCAGAAAAAAATCAGAGAAGGAGCTTCAGCCCAACATCAAAGTTCGTCTCGATCGCCGGACGGTGATTACGGTGCGTGATTCAAGCAAGTTGGCGTATTGGAAAGAGAAATTTCCAGCCCTCGAGATTCTCGACGAAGCGTGAACAAGCGTGATGACAACGCATAAAAAAGGCGGCCTGAAAAGGTCGCCTTTTTTTTGTGGGGATCCCGGATGAACAGGGCACCCTCCAGCAAAGGAATATGGCTCAGGCCATTTCTTTTTTCCAGGGAGCGAACGCCAGTTGTTCGCGGCCCTTTTTCGTCAGGGCGTAGCCATCCTTGTTCTGGATGAGGCCGTCAAGGTAGAGGTTCGTGATGCGCTCGCCGATGCGAGCCTTGCCAACGTGCAAATCGGTGTCCTCTTCAATGCGCTTCCAAAAATTGCGCTCCAAAACGGCAAGACGAATGTGGCACTGGTTCTCGATTTTGTGTTGGTGAATGATGTCGAGAATCATGTGGTCGTACTTGTCCAAGTTGTTCATGGTGCAGGCGTTGGTTGGTGAAAGATTTGAACAGCAAGAAAGGACTTTTCACCCGAAACCTCAGGAAAATCAAGGGGTCCGTTATCCACGACTTGTTCACGTGTTTCCAGCAATTGTGAACAACATGTGAATATCGCACTTCACTTTGCCGTTTGGCGGAAGTACTTGAAGTACCTCGTCATGTAGTGAACGTCGCGGTCTGCGAACGCAGACGTTCTGAAGGGCGCATGCACGTGGACAAACCTTCGGCGTGGTTCCCACGCGCACAACGTGATCCGACTTTTAGCGGCATGTGCGGCTTGTTGAATGTGCATCAGTTGATCAGGCGTGGCAACGGTGGTCGTGGCGTTCGTTTGGCCTTTGGAGAAATTTTCAAGCCCTTGATTTCTCCGAGATTCCCAATCGGTGACATTGCCATCGAGCCAAACCACCCTCACAGGCATGATCCATTGCGTCGCCTTCGCTTGCCAAGGCTTGGGCGCCCAAATCACAAGCGTTGTGCGCCAAAACTGCGGGGGGAGTTGCCCGCGCATTTGCCATCCGAGCATGTGAACAACGAACCGGGCCAAACCCACCACCCAGGAGGGACGACGCGCGCCAGGCCTGAGGCGTTGATTTCTTTGCGGCTCTTGAGGGGGCTCATTCATGCGGTTCAAGTTCGTTCTCAAACGACGACCACGGACCTCTGAGGGTTCCGCCCGCATGGAGGTGCTGTGCGAGGGCAGTTTGGAACGCCTCGCGTGGCCAATTCTCTGCGCCTAGGGAGGCGAGGTGGGGATTCATGATTTGGCAATCCACTGGGCCAAACCCGCGCGTCTCGAGCCACCGGACCAACTTCACAAAGGCCACTTTCGAAGCGTTGGTCGCGTTGGAAAACATGCTTTCTCCAAAAAACATCCGACCCAAAGACACGCCGTACAAGCCGCCCACAAGTTGGTCGTCGTCCCAGGTTTCGACGGAGTGAGCCACACCCAGTTCGTGCAAGGCAAGGTAGGCCATCGCAATGTCGTCCGTGATCCACGTTCCTTCGCCGTCCCGTGGGGCGGATTGGCAACTCCGAACGACGGCTTCAAATGCGCGATCAAACGTGATGCGGTACCGGTTTCGGTTGAGTTCGTTTCGCATGCTTTTCGACACTTTCAGTCCTTGGAGAGGCAACATTGCACGTTCCGATGGGGCCCACCACAAAATGGGGTCGTCCGGCATGAACCAGGGGAAGGCGCCGTGTTCGTAAGCGGCAAGTAACCGAGCGGAGGACAAGTCGCCGCCCACGGCCAACAAACCGTGCTCGCCTGCTTCCTCCACGGGAGGAAAGTGCAAGTCGTCGTTGAGCACGTGGATTTTCATGACGCAAAGAAACGTCGTGTAAGCTTCCTTTGCAGGGTGAGGGAAGTGAATGCACCACCTGAAGTGAATCGGCTTGCGCAAATGTTGTTGTCGCAGGATTTGCCCGGTTGGTCCGCGCAGCAGTTGGCTTGCCCTCCGGGCCGGCCGCCAGACTTGGCCTCGCGACTCGAAAAGGCCAAACGCGCAGGTGTGATGTGTTTGCTCTGCCCCGACCGTGCACAGAATTGGTCCGTCGTTCTCATGCTTCGGACCTCGGACGACACAGCACACAGCGGCCAGCTGGCCTTTCCTGGAGGATCGGAAGATCCACAAGACGCGGGCGATTTGCGGGTCACCGCGCAGCGTGAATGTTGGGAAGAAGTGGGAGTTCACGTGACGGATGCAGCGGTTCTCGGGGCGCTGAGCCCGCTGTACATTCCGCCGAGTGATTTTTGGGTTCAGCCGTTCGTGGCTTGGAGCGCCCAAACGCCGGAATTTCGGCTTCAAGAAAAAGAGGTGGCCGACGTGCTGATCAAGCCGTTGCAGGATTTTCCCCAAGCCGGGATGCGGTGGCCCAGTCATGCGGTCCCGGTTCGCGGAGGTTGCATCCACGCTCCTGGCTGGACTTGCGGCGAACACGTGCTTTGGGGGGCGACAGCGATGATGATGGCTGAACTGCTTGCAGTTTGCAAGGGTGCGGGATTTGGCCCTTCCTTTGCCGTGTCTACCCAAAACGAAGGATGAAAGACTTGACTCACAGCAGCGCAGCCAAGGTGAAGGCGGCTTTGGGGCGCGCCAAGAAACACGGCGATGCGACGTGGATTCGACCGCTGCTTTCCGCGTTTGCTACGCGTCCGGAAGACGGGCTTCGGGAGGAAATGCGGACCTTGCTGAGCACGTTGAAGCTGTCTGCGGCTGAGGAGGTGTTTCTCGAGGCGTTGCGAGAGGAGGAATATGCAGAGGTTTGGGCCGACGTGTTGGGGTTCTTGTGGAGTTGCGGGTTCACCTGCGACGGGAATCTTTCCCTTGTTGTCGAGGTGGCGTGTCAGGGAGACTTTCGTCAAGCGATGGAAGGGACCACACTGCTTGAGCAGGTGGAATCAGTCACGGACGAAAAGGACGTGTTGGAGGCGCTTGTGCTTGCAGGAGAAGCCATTCAAGATGAGACCAAGAAAGACATTCGCCCCTTCTTGGAGGCGATGAACCAACACTTGGCCTTGCTTTCGGACGCCCTGATGTAAGAAGCTCCCGGGGTAGCGAAGGACTTCAGCCTGGTTGGCTCCGACGCTTTTCAATGCGTTCGAGCGGTCCCGGGCAGGTGCCGTGGTGGCAATCCGCACAAGCGTCGACCACGGCATTGAAATGCTCGGAAGACGGCGCATTGTTGAACTGTTCGATGGCCAAGGCGTACAACGGAGCGTGTTCTTCGAAGTGAGCGTTGATCATGCTCTCGTCCGTGGGTTCAAGCCCCAACAAATTGGGGGAAGCAAGCGTCTGAGAGCTCCAGTCGTGGTTGGGGTCGGCAAGGACCGCCTGGAGGGTGGCTTGCAATTGGGCGTCCATGGCCACCATTGAGGAAGCGAGGGGAGAGGAGCCGTTGGGTTGGTTGGGCGCCAGTTTGGGCGCAGCGCATTCCGTGGAATTCGGCTGGCAGCTCGAAATCACGCAAATCCATGCGAGGGCGAACAGGCCGCCCGTCAAAGGGAGGAAAGTCCTCATCGCTCAGTCTTCGATCATCACTCCAGTGGCGGTGAAGGCCAAACGGAGTTCAGGTTCTGTGATGGCGGCGATTTCGTCCGCCGATTTGCCAGCATCCTCGGCGTAGTGCTGAAGCATGGCCACCGTCAGGGTGTCGTAGAAGGCCTCACCTTGAATCACGGTGCGCTTGCCCTCCGCCCCTTCGGTGGGGACAAAGAAGCCGTAGTCTTGGAAGCGCACGAACACCGTGTCCTCTCCGGATGCCACGTCCATCCAACACCCCTTCTTGGTGCATGTGGCCGTGACGTTGCCTTCGAGCAGCACCTCGGCGCGACCGGATTCCGCCAAAACTCGCCGGACTTCAGCCCCTGAAATCCCGCCGTCCGTGTCAATGATAGACCCGTAAAAGGTTTGGTTTTCAGGATGCTTCCCTTCAGAATCAACTGGGGTTGAGGTTGCACAACTCGCGAGAGTCAGGGCAAGTGCTCCAGACAAAATGGCATGGAATCGGGTCATGGTCAAAGAATTTGTGGGGCAGTTGTGTCTTGGGACAAAAGTAATTCGGAGCGATTGGAGGTCAGTGGGTTCGTGTCACTTGCTCGTTGGTGATCAGAAGAAAATCTCCCCTTCCAATCACGTCTTCGTTGGGCGCGGTGACGTCGGCCTGGCTGTGCCCGTGCAAGGTGAGAATGCGCAAATTGGGGCGTGCCTGCTTAAGGTACCACACGATGCCTTCGCGGTCTTGGCTGTGGTACGCTCCGTTGAAGTGCACAAACGGCGCTTTGCGCGGCAAATTCTCGGAGATGAAATGAGCCATCGTCGCGTCTTTGACGGCTTGCGCCATGGGTAGTGTCTCGCCCCCGTGCCCGCCACCCATGGCCATCATGGCCTGGTATCCGGGCAAATTGATGTCAAAGGACACCGGCAAGGGCGGCAAAAACTTCTTCGCTTCTTCGCTCAAATCAGACAAGGCTTCGAGTCCGTTTTTGTACACGAACGAAGCGTACCTGCGAGGAACGTTGGTCGCGATGAAGGGCAGGTTGTGTTCCTGCGCCAATTCGAGCAGGGGTTGGTAGTCGGTGAAGTGGTTGGGCCACAAGTTGGCTGCGGCTTTGAGTTTGTCCTCGTTCACGACGCCGTCCAAGAATTCGTTCACCACCAGCTGGTCGTCTGCTTCCAACATTTCTGCGCCAAGGGCAGGCGACATTCCAGCTTCGACCAAATCACGGACGAGCTCGGCCTGCAGCCAGTGCATGATGGCGTCGTCGTGCAATTCTCCAAAAAGCACGACGTCGGCTTGGGAGGCTTCCTCGACAAATTCGGGCCAGGCCACGGGCTCGCCGTCGGCAGAGAACAGGGCATATGCGCGGGGGGAGTCAGCAAGGGCTTTGTTCAAAGCGCGTTCTTGGCCCCAGGCGTGCCCGGAGACCAAAAGGAAGAACAGGGCAAATGCGTTGGTTTTCATGAAAGTCATTTTTACGTCTGGAACACGCCGGGTCGGAAGGGCTCCGTGGCGGGTGCCGCGTTGGCTACCTCGATGCCCATGCTGATCCAGGTTCGGGTTTGTTCGGGGTCAATGATGGCGTCGACCCAGAGCCGGGCGGCGGCGTAGGTCGGGTCGGTTTGGGCGTCGTATTTCGCCGTGATGGAATCCAAGAGCTTCGCTTCTTCCTCGGCGTCGAGTTTTTGGCCTGATTTGGCGAGGGAAGCTTTCTCAATTTGCAGCAAAACCTGGGCAGCTTGCTCGCCGCCCATGACGGCAATTCGAGCAGTGGGCCACGCCACGATGAGCCGAGGGTCGTAGGCCTTGCCGCACATGGCGTAATTCCCTGCTCCGTAGCTGTTCCCCACGACGACGGTGAATTTGGGCACCACGCTGTTGGCCACAGCGTTGACCATTTTCGCGCCGTCTTTGATGATTCCACCGTGCTCTGAACGCGACCCGACCATGAAGCCCGTGACGTCTTGCAAAAACAGCAGCGGCACGTTCCTTTGGTTGCACGTGGCAATGAACCGGGCCGCTTTGTCGGCGCTGTCCGAGTAGATGACTCCGCCAAATTGCAGCCCTTCTTTTTTGCTCTTGACCAGGTTGCGTTGGTTGGCCACCACGCCCACACTCCAGCCGTCGATTCGCGCGTACCCGCACACCAGGGTCTTGCCGTACCCTTTTTTGTATTCGGTAAAGCTCTCGGCGTCAACCAGCGAGGAAATCAAGTCGTACGTGTCGTAAGGTTCGGTTCGCGCGTCAGGAAGGACAGCGCAAGGGGAGGGGCCGTCCGGTGCCAACGCCTCTTCGCGGTGAAACCCAGCTGTGGGTCCCAAATCGCCCCAGTGCGACACCAAGGTTCGGATGTGCAACAACGCTTCTTCTTCGTTGGCGCAGCGGTAATCGGTGACGCCGCTGATCTCGTCGTGGGTGGCGGCCCCGCCGAGCGTTTCGTTGTCAATGGTTTCGCCGATGGCGGCCTTGACCAAATAGGATCCGGCCAAGAAAATGGACCCCGTGCCTTCCACGATGATGCTTTCGTCGCTCATGATGGGGAGGTAAGCTCCGCCTGCAACACAACTGCCCATCACTGCCGCGATTTGGGGAATGCCGGCCGACGACAACCGCGCGTTGTTCCGAAACATCCTCCCGAAGTGTTCTTTGTCCGGAAAAATCTCGTCTTGCATAGGCAAGTACACCCCTGCGCTGTCCACGAGGTAGATGATGGGCAGCCGGTTTTCGAGGGCGATTTCTTGCGCCCGAAGGTTCTTTTTGCCAGTGATCGGAAACCAAGCTCCGGCCTTGACCGTGGCGTCGTTGGCCACCACCAAGCAGGGTTTTCCGTGGATTCGTCCGAGTTCGATGACCACGCCTCCCGAAGGACATCCTCCTTGCTCTTCGTACATCCCCAGTCCTGCCAAGGCGCCGATTTCGAGGCGCTCGCACCCCGGGTCAAACAAGCGGTCCAGCCGTTCTCTGGCGGTCCACTTCCCTTTGGCATGTTCCTTTTCAATGCGATTGGTTCCCCCGCCTTTCTTCACTTCCGACACGAGTCGCTCGAGGTCAGCCAATCGCAGGCGCATGCGATCCTCGTTGAGGTTTTGGGCCAATTCTTTGTCCTTCGCCATGCCCCGAAGGTAAGCCAACCCCCTACCTTTGAACGCATGGGCAGGCAAACTCCTTGGGGCCTCGGGGCAGCACTTTGTTGCGTGGGCATTCTGGTGGGGTGCGGCACTTCCAAACCGGAATTTCTCGAAAATCACGTGCGCTCGGTGTCGCCGGCATATGCCAAGGGGTTTGTGTGGTGGGTGGAGGACGCTTCCGGGGAGTCGACGCTGTGCGTTCGTCAACCTCGGACAGGCGTTTGGCTGGCCACCGTGTCACGGAGCGAGCGACCTCCCGAGGAGTTGATGGAGCACTTGGGGACCGAGGTTCCTCATGTGCATTTGCAGGAGGAGTCCCGTGGAGTGACCACGAGCACCACGCACGTGCATTTGCTCGATGCTGCAGGAGCCCTCGAGACCTGGCGAGGATGCACCTCCTTGGCGTACCTCCGGGACGAACGCGTTCTGGAATTGGCGGACGCGCAGGGGGTCTCGGACGTCAAAGGCGATGGCGGTTTCAACGCCGAGGCGATGGCGGTGGCCGCGCCCACGTGGGTTTTGGTCAGTCCGGCTTACGAATTTGACGACCGGGACTGGCCTTTGATTCCCGTAACCGAGTACCTCGAGCCGCACCCGCTGGGACGTGCAGAATGGATGGTGGCCTTGTCGTGGTTGGCAGGAGACTCTGTCCGCGGTGCGCACGCGTTTGACGCGGTGAAAGAGACTTACGAGGCCTTGGTGGTCGACGCCCCAATCAACCGCAAGCGCGTGTTCACTGGGAGCGTGGCCGACGGCGTTTGGCATGCTCCGGGGAAGGACAGCTTTGTTGCGAAGTGGATTGAGGATGCTGGCGGCACCTACGCACTCGGCCAAACCGATTCGGACGCCAACGTGGAACTGGGCATGGAATCCCTGTTGCAAACGGCATCGGGAACGGATGCGTGGGTGGTGGTCACCCACAGCCCGTCCGGGTTCAATGCGGACAAGTTGAGGGACCTGGATCCCCGGCACGAGGATTTGCTTCGCGTCACAAAGGAGGTTTGGGTGTGCAACACCGCTGAGGTGGATTATTTTGGGTCGATGGTGGCGCACCCGGAACGTGTGCTTCAGGACTTGAGAGACATGATGGAGGGCAGGAAACAAGGCACCCACGGGACCTTTGGTCGGTTGCTTGAAACTCACTTGCGGCCATGAACTGGCGCAACGTTGCAGTGGGAGCAGCGATGCTGCTGGCGTGGGTGCTCCACGTGGCGTTCGGGGAAGTCGCGATGACTGGGGCCGAGTTGATTTCCGCGTTGACGGGAAAAACCTCCGAGGTTCTTCACGAGACCGTGCTGTGGAAGGTGCGCATTCCTCGCGCAGCAGCCGCGGCGGCTTCCGGCGCCATCTTGGGGTGGTTGGGGCTGTTGATGCAGACTTGGTTCCGAAATCCGCTAGCCGGTCCAGGCGTATTGGGCATCACCTCAGGCGGGTCGTTGGGCGTGGCGCTTGCGGTGTTGGCAGGTTGGACGTTGCCGTCGTGGGTCGCGGCTTCCGTCGGGTGCATCGTCGTTTTGGTGTTGATTGGCCTCGGGTCGAGGCGCTTCTCTTCCCCTGTGACCACGTTGGTGTTTGGGTTGATGATCAGCTATGCGGTGGGAGCTGCGGTGGCGGTGCTTCAGTCGTCTGCGTCTGCGGAAGCCCTCCAAACCTTTGTCTTCTGGGGCATGGGGACGTTTGGGAAAGCCGCGCTTTGGCAGGCACTTGCGCTCGTGGTTCTCGCTGGGACCCTTGGGCTTTGGATGCGGTTTCGCGCGGGGTGGCTGGACACGTGGATGCTCGGCGAAGACCTGGCCCAAACCATGGGCGTTTCTCCCCAACGCCTGAACGCCGAGTTGTTGCTCGCCACAGGACTCGGATTGGGGTGGGTGACGTCGGTGTGCGGGCCGCTCGCGTTTTTGGGTTTGGCAACCCCGCACGTTTACCGCTTTTTCCACGAACCCCGAGGGCACCGCGCTTCCATGGCGGGCGTGGGGGCGTGGGGAGTCATTTTGGCGCTCGCGTCAGACGGATTGGTGCGGTGGACCGACGCCGGAGCGGGCGTGCACTGGCCTTTGAACGCGGTGCTGGCCATGCTCGGGGCGCCGGTGGTTCTCTCGGTGTTGTGGAAACGAACGCACGATTGGTCATGACGATGTCGTTCCAAAATGCGACGGTTGGTCACGACCCGAAGACCCCGCTCGTGACGCTTCCTAGTCTCGAATTGAAGGCCGGAGGTCTGCACGTCCTTTTGGGCCCCAACGGAAGCGGAAAGTCCACCTTGATTCGGAGTGTCGTGGGTGTCCATCCCCTTCTTGAGGGGGACGTTTTCGTGAGAACCGAATCTCACCGTTGGCGTCCTTCAGATCGCGGATGGTGGCGAGACCACGTCGCGCTGGTGCCTTCCACGCCGCCGAGCCAAGTCGGCTTGACGGTCGAAGAAGTGCTCGAGTTGTCGGGCGACGCGAGTCTCGCGGCCAAGCGGCATCCGCGTTTGAAGGCCTGGCTGCCAATGCGATTCTCACACCTGAGTGACGGGCAAGCTCAGCAGGTCATGGTGGCACGGGCCATGTTGCAGTCTTCACATTGGGTTGTTTTGGACGAACCCACCGCATTTTTGGACGTCGAAGGCCAGCGCCAACTTTGGGACATGCTGACCGACCACGTGACTTCGGGAGGAAGCGCGGTGATGGCCACGCACGATTTGCTTGGCGTGACGCGGTGGTTGGACCGGGCAAATGCGACGTTGCGCGAATCAAGTTCCTTGCATTTCCTGTCCAACGGGCGTCTCGAACCCCTCGAGCTTCATGCGACTCTCGTGGAGTTGGAAGCCAAGTTTGCGTTGTAATCGAAGCACGTTGAGGTGTTTTGGCAAGGCCACCTGAACAAACCGCATCGGCGAAAGGTACCTTTGTCGCCCCATGACATTTTTGACGCCTTATGCTTGAACGCATTCTCCTTGGTTTGACCTTCGTGACCCTGTTCTTCTTGGTCTTGGAAACGCTGACATTCCGTTCGCTTTGGAAAGCCTACCACCACTTGCCGTGGTGGGGCACGGCCAAAACCGTGTGGTGGAGTGTGCATGTCGTGGTGTGGGTGGCGTTTTTGGCGGCGTTCTTCATGTGGCCAACGTGGCGAGGCACCCATCCGGTGCTGCTCCGAACCATCATGGGCGTGACGTTTGCGTTGACCATTCCCAAACTGTTCGTCAGTGCGATTCAACTCGTGGATGAGCTTCGTGCCCTCGGCGTCCTGGGATGGCTCAAACTTTCCGGGCAGCCGACCGAAGGTGCCATGGGCCGCGGTTCGTTCCTGAATGTGCTGGGTCAGGGCTTGGGATTGTTCGCCTTCTTCGGCATGGGCTACGGGATGACCCGTGGCAAGTATGCGTACAAGGTGCGCGACGTGGAAGTTCGCCACCCCAATGTGCCCAAAGCCTTCGAGGGGCTTCGTGTGGTGCAACTGAGCGACGCGCACCTCGGATCGTTCGAGGGAACCCCTGAGCCTGTGCTTGCCGCCCTCGACAAGGTCAACGAACTCAAGCCTGATGTGGTTCTGTTCACGGGCGATTTGGTCAACGAGTTGGCCGACGAGGCGGAAGCGTGGGTGGAGGCATTCGCCCAAATCGAAGCGCCGCTCGGAAAATTCAGCGTCATGGGCAACCACGATTACGCGGACTACGGGCCCTTCACCAAAGAGGAACGCGCCGCGAGCATCGCCCAATTGAAGGACATTCAGACCCGGATGGGGTTCAAGATGCTGAACAACGATCACGTCGTTTGGGAGAAAGAAGGTGAACGTGTGGTTCTTCTCGGCGTTGAAAATTGGGGCAAAGGCTTCCGTCAAAGTGGCGACCTTTCGAAGGCATTGGAGGGGAGTGGGGCCGAGAAGACATTCACGGTTCTCATGAGCCACGACCCCACGCATTACGAATTGGAAATCATGGACAGCAAGGCGCCCGTAGAGTTGACTCTAAGCGGGCACACGCATGGGATGCAAATGGGCATCGAGATTCCATGGCTTGGGATCAAGTGGTCCCCTTCGTCTTTCACCTACAAGCGGTGGGGCGGGCTTTACCTCGAAGGAGACCAGTACCTGCACGTGAACCGAGGCTTCGGGGTTTTGGGCTTTCCTGGTCGAGTTGGGATGCCTCCTGAAATCACGGTGCTGACCTTGGTGCAAGGCACTCCTGAAGCCTAACTTCGCCCGGGCATTTCGCCCATTCACTCCTGAATTTCATCCTCATGTCGGACGACAAGAAAGTCATCTTCAGCATGGTGAAGGTCAACAAGACGACCCCCACCGGCAAGCACATCCTCAAGGACATCTACCTCTCGTTTTTCTACGGGGCAAAGATTGGCATCATTGGCAACAACGGTGCGGGTAAATCCACCGTCATGAAAATCATTGCGGGCCTGGACGAGGCGTTTCAGGGTGAGGTCGTTTGGGCCGACGGCTACACGGTAGGCTACCTCTCGCAAGAACCGGAACTGGACGAGTCGAAGACGGTGCGTGAAATCGTCGAAGAAGGCACCCAAGAAATCGTGGACGTCTTGAAGGAGTACGAGGAAATCAACATGAAATTCATGGACGAGGAGATCCTCAACGACCCTGACAAGATGCAGAAGCTCATGGACCGACAAGCAACGGTTCAAGACAAGATTGATGCGCTCGACGCGTGGGAGCTCGACACCAAGCTCAGCATCGCCATGGACGCCTTGCGGTGCCCGCCGGACGACCAGAAGATTTCAGAACTGAGTGGAGGGGAGCGCCGTCGCGTGGCCTTGTGTCGCTTGTTGCTTCATCAGCCCGACGTGTTGCTGCTCGACGAGCCGACCAACCACCTTGACGCGGAATCCATCGATTGGCTTGAGCAGCACCTCGAACAGTACAAGGGAACAGTCTTGTGCGTAACCCACGACCGCTACTTCTTGGACAACGTGGCCGGCTGGATTCTAGAGTTGGATCGCGGTGAAGGCATCCCGTACGAGGGCAACTACGCTTCTTGGTTGGAACAGAAGAGCAAGCGTTTGGCCCAAGAGGAGAAGCACGAAAGCAAGCGTCGGAAAGAGCTTGACCGCGAACTCGACTGGATTCGCCAAAGCCCCAAAGGGCGCCGCGCGAAGAACAAAGCGCGCATCAACAACTACGAGAGCATGCTCGCAGAGGGCACCCGGGAAAAGGATGCGCGTTTGAACATCCCGATTCCCAACGGTCCACGCCTCGGGAACAAGGTGATTGAAGCGAGCGGCCTGAGCAAGGCGTTCGGGGACAAGCTCCTCGTGGAGAACCTGACATTCCAGTTGCCTCCTGCGGGCATTGTGGGCATCATCGGCCCCAACGGGGCTGGCAAAACCACGCTCTTCCGCATGATCATGGGCGAGGAAACGCCGGACGGCGGCACCATCGACATGGGCGAGACGGTCAAGATTGGGTACGTCGATCAGCGTCACGCGGACATTGACCCCAACAAAACGGTTTGGGAGGTCGTGTCAGGTGGCAACGAGCAAGTGGAGATTGGCGGGCAACTCTTCAACAGCCGGGCCTACGTCAGCAAATTCAACTTCAACGGCGCAGACCAGCAGAAGAAGTGCGGTGTCTTGTCGGGCGGAGAGCGGAATCGCCTTCACCTCGCCATGACGCTGAAAACAGAAGCCAACGTGCTTCTTCTCGACGAGCCGACCAACGACATCGACGTCAACACGTTGCGTGCGCTTGAAGAGGGCATCGAAGGATTCGCGGGTTGCGCGGTGGTGATCAGCCACGATCGTTATTTCCTTGACCGCATCTGCACTCACATTCTCGCGTTTGAGGGCGACAGCCAAGCCTACTGGTTTGAAGGTACGTACAGCGAATACGAGGAAAACCGGAAAAAGCGGCTTGGGGACGAAGGCCCCAAGCGAATCAAGTACCGGAAATTGGTGCGTGGATGAACAGCTCCCGTCCGTACGTCGGACGGTTTGCTCCGTCGCCGACGGGAAGGTTGCACCTCGGTTCCATGGTGTCGGCGGTGGCAAGCTACCTGGATGCTCGAGCGCACAAAGGTTCCTGGCTCGTCCGCATCGAGGACCTTGACCCACCGCGGGAAGTAAAAGGAGCTTCGGACGACATCTTGCGCACGCTCGAAGGCTTTGGGTTGGAGTGGGACGGCGAAGTGGTGTACCAAAGCAAGAGGCATGGGTTGTACCAAAATGCCTTGGAACAGTTGCTTCAACACGAGTTGGCGTTTGGTTGCATCTGCACGCGCAAGAAATTGGCGGCAGCGGGAGGGCTCGAAGTGTACCCTGGATGGTGTCGAGACGGACTGCCGCTGGACACAACGCCTCGCTTGTACCGGTTCCGAATGCCCAATGGAGAAAATTTGGCTTGGAATGACCGCATCCAAGGTCCCCAATCCGTCCCTCGTGAGGGCGTGGGAGACGTAGTGATTTTGCGAGCCGACGGGCATTGGGCGTACCATTTGGCCGTGGTCGTGGACGACGCTGAACAGGGGGTCACAGACGTGGTGAGAGGAGCTGATTTGCTTTCGTCCACCGCCGCCCACGTGGCCTTAAAGCAAGCACTGAAGTGTCCTTCAATCCGGTATGCGCACGTCCCTGTAGTGACCAACGACCAAGGCCAAAAGTTGAGCAAACAAACCCTTGCCACTCCGGTTGAAGTGGCCCAAGCGTCATTCATACTTCAGCACACGTTTCGCCATCTGGGACTTCCTCCAGCGGAGATAGATTGCCCGAAGAAGATGTTGGAGGAGGCCCGAGCGCACTGGAAAAAAATGCATTGCTAGAAGCTTCGAGCAATGCACCCCTTCGTTTTTACTCCCGCGGAGAACCTTCCGTCAATCCCTTTTCAGCTGTTTCGCTCCGTGGATGGAACTTATCTACCTGCTCTTTGAGGAAGCGGCCGTCAAGGTGAGTGTAGATTTCGGTGGTGGTGATTTGAGCGTGGCCAAGCATTTCCTGGACGGCTCTCAAGTCGGCGCCACTTTCAATGAGATGCGTCGCAAAACTGTGACGGAAAGTGTGGGGACTCACGTTTTTGCGGATGCCTGCGGTCACCACACTGCGCTTGAGCATGGTAAAGGCCATCTGCCGAGTCATCTTTCTGCCTTGTCTTCCCAAAAACAGGGTGTCCTCATGCCCCTTCTGAGGGACGATGTGGGCGCGGTAGTGACTGAGGTAATCGTCAATGGAGTCGCAGGCTTGAGTTCCAATTGGCACCACACGCTCTTTGTTCCCCTTGCCCACGATGCGAACGAGGCCGTCGATGAGGTCTACTTTCGACAATTGCAGATGAATGAGCTCGGAGACACGGAGTCCACAGCTGTAAAGCACTTCCAACATCGCACGATTTCGAACGCCCTCGCGGCGGCTCATGTCGACGGCGCCAATGATTCGTTCGATTTCCTCCACGGTCAAAACGTCGGGGAGCTTGCGCTCAGGCCTCGGCGCCTCGATCAGTTGTATTGGGTCGGAATCCATGATTCCTTCAATCCGCAGGTATTTGCAAAAACTCCGCACCCCGCTCAGCATTCTGGCCTGGCTGTTTCGGGCCAATCCTCGGTCGTAGAGATGGCCAAGGAAGCGTTCAACGTGCGGCAATTCAATGTGCATCGGTGCTTTGACGTCTTCCTCCGTTACGGCGAATTCCATGAATTGACGAATGTCACGCATGTAGGCCATGACTGAATTCTTGCTCAACCCCCGCTCAAGAGTCAAGTAATCGTGGTAGCCTTGAACGGCTGACTTCCAATCTGTCGCTCGTGGGGACATAGGTCAGGGATTCCAGGATTGGTTCGACATCAACAAGGCCTCTTGAACCGTGATTCGCTCCCCGTCCAGAGAGGCAGTGACAAAGGCGTCATTCGCTGTTGTCGTCGTCCAAATCACAGAACGCTTTTGGCGTGCTTCAGCGTATGTCTCGACGTTGTCCGTCAGGTACTTGTGCCAGCCGTTGTGCCGAAAAATGTGGTAAGAATCCGTGTAACCCAGGAAGGTGGCCACTTCAGATGAGTTCAAATCCCGGTGGTTGGCAAGCAACTGTACCGCGAAATGAACCTCTGATGTGCCACGCGTGTCAGACTCCAAATGCGGAGTGGTCGCAGGTTGCGACGGCACTGACTGAGCGTCAGACGAAGGATTCAGCTTCATGCTTTCATTCAAGCCAGGAAACCTCCCGGCCCATTCAACATCTGCAATATGCGAAGTTTTGGTCTCAGTTCCAAATGCACATTCCAATTCGCCGTAGAACGCCGATGAGAGCTGGGGGGAGTCGCAAGTGAGGCGGTATTTGGGTGTCAAGTTCTCCGGATCAGTGACCTGAAACCAAAGAAACATCTGCTGATTGCCACGGGCGCGAAGCGATGCGCCTGCAGGATCGACAACCTCGCAAACGCACCCTTCTGGGGTGTACTCCGTCCATTTGACAAAAGACTCCGGTTGAGCTCCTTTGACCTCAAGTGAGACATCGTAAGTTGTGTCGTCGATTCGAACGGCCTTTCTGACGCCCTCAATGGCCTCCGAAGTGGCATCTTCCTCGTGGAGATTAGGTGCGGCAAGTGTGCCCAAAGTCCAAGATTGCCGTTGACCTTGGTCGATTTGTTCCCAAACGACTTGAAGCAATGGGGTTCCTGGCTCAAGGCCCTCGTTGACCAGAAGAAGTGTGACGTCCAAGGCGATTTGCTCGGGCACGTCGTTCCACATCCAATTCAGCGTCGAATTTCTCGACCAGTGGTCGTCGCAGTACAACGGAGACGCGACCATGTCCAGTTCGGCATCCAAGGAAGTGGGGACCAAACTCAACTTGCACACGTCTGCCTCGGACGGAGCGAGCAGGTCAAGGTGCAATGCATACCGACCGTCGCCAACGGGTTCCAGAGTCCATTCCAAAATGGGAGCCGGACTGCTGATCAACGTCGTCAACAAGGAAAAAACGGGGAGAAGAATGGGGGCAATCACCTTGGCAATTTCGGCGGCTCGCGCACCGATCGGAGAAGGGCAAGGAGGAAGTTCTCACGCTTGCGAAGTGGACAAGAGCGACGGATTATGACGCGTTGCAACACATCCAACTTTCGAGGAATTTCGAGAAAAGAAAAATCCCGCTCCGACGTTTCGGAGCGGGACCAACTTAACCAAATTATCACTTGATGCTTAGCTTTCGCTAAACTCACTTTAACTGTGGCTAAATTAAGGCATCAAAAAGGAAGGTCCAAGTCCGCCACGAGGATTTTTACGAATAAGGTTGATCAAGGCCTGAAAACGTGTTTTCGTTACGTTGATACTGATTCCTGCGAAATAGGTTTGGCCAAATGCAACAGTGCGTTGTATCTTCGCAGCCCAATTTGGAAACCATGAAAGAAGGCATCCATCCCGACAACTACCGCTTGGTGGTGTTCAAAGACATGAGCAACGACTATGCATTCTTGAGCAAGTCTGCAGCGGAAACAAAAGAGTCCATCCAATGGGAGGACGGAAACGAGTACCCCCTCGTGAAGGTTGAGGTCAGCCACATGAGCCACCCTTTTTACACCGGCAAGGCGCAATTTGTGGACACCGCCGGACGGATTGACAAGTTCCGCCAGAAGTACGGAAAGTTCGACAAGAAGACCGGCGAAAGCTAAGCCTCGCCCCTTCGTTGCAAAGAAAAAGGCCTGCTCAAGCAGGCCTTTTTCTTTGCGCTTCATTCTGGGGTAGAATTACGCAATCGGGACCACCTCGACCACCGTCAAACCGTATCCTGCATCCCCAACAGTTTGGGCGGAGTTGCTCAGAAGTGAGATGCGATGGATGCCGAGATTCCGCAAGATTTGGGCTCCGATGCCCCGGTCTTTGGAATCGAGTTTCGGGAAAACCCCCAATTGTTTCGCTTGCTTCATGGCGGCGTAGGCGTGCAGTTCATCGGCCAATCCACCCCCGTGCCGCGTTTTGTTCAAAAACACCACGGCCCCCTTGCCTGCATTTTGGATTTGCCGCATTGCCGCGTGGAGTTGAGGCCCCTTGCCGAAGTCGCTGACTTGAAAAACGTCCGCCACCATGCTCGAGGCGTGGACGCGCACAGGGACGGCCTCATCCACATCCCATTCCCCTTTGACCAGGGCCAAATGGTCCACGTCGTTTGTCGTCTGTCGGAAACTGATGGCTTTAAAGGGGCCAAACGCCGTGTTCAAGTCCACTTCTGCGGTCCGCTCAATGAGGCTCTCGTGTTCGAGTCGGTATGCGATGAGATCGGCAATGGACACCAATTTCATGGAGTGCTTGGCAGCAAGCTCGAGAAGTTGGGGGAGGCGAGCCATGGTGCCATCCTCGTTCATGATTTCGACAATGACCCCGGCTGGCTCAAAGCCTGCAAGCCTCGAAAAGTCCACTGCTGCCTCAGTGTGACCAGGGCGACGAAGAACTCCCCCGGGTTTGGCGCGAAGGGGGAAAATGTGACCAGGTTTTCCCAGCTCCTCCGGCCTTGTGTTGGGGTCGATGAGGGCCTGGATGGTCTTGGACCGGTCGCTTGCGGAGATGCCCGTTGTGCACCCATGTCCGATGAGGTCGACGGACACCGTGAACGGGGTTTCGTAAGCGGCGTTGTTGGATTCCACCATCAACTCCAGTCCCAATTCATCGCAGCGCGACTCGAGAAGAGGGGCGCAAATCAACCCACGGCCGTGAGTCGCCATGAAGTTGATCACTTCAGGCGTCGCGTGGCGTGCGGGGAGCAGGAAATCGCCTTCGTTTTCGCGATCCTCGTCGTCCACGACGATGATGATTTCACCGCGTTGGATGGCCTCGATGGCCTCGGGGATGGTGTTCAATTGCGACATCGGGGGCAAAGGTAGTGCGTCCCTCGGCAGCTGCTCCCCCTATCTTTGCTCCATGATTCGAGCCATTGTCGCCTACGGGGATCCCGTGTTGAAGAAGGAAGCCGAAGAGGTGGGTGAAAACCACCCCAACTTGGCGGAATTGATCGAGGACATGTGGGAAACGATGTACGAAGCCGACGGGGTAGGGCTCGCCGCCCCTCAAATTGGGTTGTCACTGCGCCTTTTCGTGGCAGACGGCTCGCTTTTTGGAGAAGGAGAAGAGGGCGATCCGAGTTGCATAGGGTTCAAGCGCGTCATGATCAATCCGGTGTTGTTTGACCTTTCTGAGGAAACCTCTTCGATGGAGGAAGGCTGTTTGAGCATCCCGGGAATCCGTGAACCGGTGACTCGTCCGCACAAAATCGGGGTCGAGTACTACGATGAACATTGGAATTTGGTTGAAGAGCACCTCGAAGGGGTGGCTGCTCGCATCGTGCAGCACGAGAACGACCACCTGGACGGCAAGATGATTCCCGACTACGTTCCTGCGGCCAAGCGGATGCTTTTGCACGGGAAGCTTCGCGACATTGGTTTGGGCAAAATCCCTGTGGATTACAAAATGCGATTTCCTCATGCCAAGAAGCGCGGCTGACAAGAGGCTGGTGGGTTTGCTGGTGGCGGGTTTCATGGTGGCTCTGCAGTTTGGGTGCACCCCTGGCAACGAGACGTTGTCGGAAATCCGGGAATTGGAACGCACCGCATTTGAAGGAGAGGTGATTCGTCCGGACATCCGGCAGCAGCTGATGGTGAAGTACGCCGAGTTTTCGCGCCTTCACGCCGGCCACCCGTTCGTGCCTGAAGCGTTGTTTCGACGCGCGGATTTGCTGATTTCGGCTGGCAAATACGAGCTCGCGGTCCTTCAGCTTCAAAACTTGCATGACGGGCACCCGACCTATCCGCAACGTGCACGATGCGCATTCTTGGTCGCGTTTGTTTACGAGGTCCACCTCCGCGACATGGAACTTGCGAGACGCGCGTACGAACGGACTGCAGCGTTGCATCCTGGAACGCCTGAAGCGGAGCTCGCGGCCCAAAGTTTGGCCCTTCTGTCTCGTTGAGCTAGGAGAGCGTTGTTGTGGGCAGTAATTTCGCGCCCAAATCCAACCTACAGCATGAGTCAATTTCCAGCAGGAGTCCTCACTGGGACGCAGGTGTCCGACGTTTGGGCACACGCCAAAAAGCATCGTTACGCCTTGCCCGCGGTCAACGTCATCGGCAGCAACAGCATCAACGCCGTTCTCGAAACGGCCCAAGCGGTGAATTCTCCGGTCATCGTTCAATTCTCGAACGGCGGGGCGAAGTTCAATGCCGGAAAGTCCCTTTCCCTCAGTCAGGAAAAAGCTGCTGTCCTTGGCGCGGTTGCCGGAGCGCACCACGTACGTACAGTGGCTGAGGCCTACGATGTGTCCGTGATTTTGCACACGGACCATTGCGCGCGGAAATTGCTGCCGTGGGTGGACGGGTTGCTCGAAGCTGGAGAAAAACACTACGCGGCGACAGGAAAGCCCTTGTACAGCTCTCACATGATTGACTTGAGCGAGGAAAGTTTGTCGGAGAATTTGGAAACCTGTGCGGCTTATTTGAAGCGCATGGCGGCCATCGACATGCACCTCGAAATCGAATTGGGAGTCACGGGTGGAGAAGAGGACGGGGTGGACAACACGGACGTGGACAGCAGCCGTTTGTACACGCAACCGGAAGAAGTTGCTGAGGCGTACAAGGTGCTCAGCGCCATTTCACCCAATTTCACCATTGCGGCGGCTTTCGGCAACGTGCACGGCGTGTACAAGCCCGGCAACGTGGAGTTGCGTCCGAGCATCTTGGACGACTGCCAAAAGCACATTGAAACCGAATTTGGAACAGGGCCTCAGCCGGTGGAATTTGTGTTCCACGGCGGCAGCGGCTCGAGCTTGGAGGAAATTCGGGAGGCCATTGGGTACGGCGTCATCAAGATGAACATCGACACCGACATGCAGTGGGCCTTCTTGTCCGGTGTCCGCGATTACGTTGAGGCGAAAAAAGACTACCTCGCCACGCAGATCGGAAACCCCGAAGGAGATGACGCCCCCAACAAAAAGCACTACGACCCGCGTGTTTGGCTCCGGAAAGGAGAGGAGGCCTTTGTGTCTCGCCTGAAGCAAGCGTTTGAGGACTTGAATGCGACGGACAGCCAAGCCAAATAAACATGCCTGAAGTCCACCCGTGGCGCCCTTTCCGTCTCGCCGATTCGGAAGCGGAAAAGCGCCTTGAGCAGCTCGCCTCCACCAAAAAGAAGGTGGATGTGCGTGAGGCTTTCTCGTCCGACCCTACGCGATTGGAGTCGTTGACGGAAGAACTTCCTGGTCTTTACCTGGACCTGTCAAAACAGCGCTGGGACAGCGAGGTCAAAAACGCGTTGATTGCGCTGGCTCAGGAGGCGGACGTTGCGGGTGCAATTCGAGATTTGTTCGGAGGCGTGAGGCTGAACACCACCGAGGACAGGGCTGTCCTTCACATGGCGTTGCGCGCCAATGCGGGAGACCGATTCGAAGTCGACGGCAACGATGTGCTCGACGGGGTGATGGCCGTGCGTGCCCGCATGCTGGAGTTTGTCGATGAAGTGCACGACCGACACGCCTGTGGAGAATTCACGGACGTGGTGAACATCGGGATTGGCGGTTCTGACCTTGGTCCCGCCATGGCCGCGCGTGCACTTCGTCGATTCGCTTCCGGTCCTGCATGTCATTTTGTGAGCAACGTGGACGGGGCGCACCTCGAGGCCGTGTTGTCTGGGTTGAATCCCCAAACCACCATGCTGGTTGTGGTGAGCAAGACCTTCACGACGCAGGAAACCATGGCAAACGCTCGACTTGCGAAAGCTTGGCTCGAGCATGGCGGAGGGAGCGTAGCTCGTCAAATTGCGGCGGTGTCCACCAATTTGGAGGCCACACGTGCGTTTGGGGTGGATGAAGCGCAGACGTTTGGGTTTGAGAATTGGGTGGGCGGACGCTACTCCATGTGGGGCCCGGTAGGGCTCTCCATCGCATTGTCGATTGGGTCACAAGCGTTCCGTCATTTCTTGCAAGGCGCTCGGGAAGTGGACGTTCACATGCGGACGGCTCCGTTGGAACACAACATTCCTGTGCTCTTGGCTTTGCTGGGACATTGGAACCAAAACGTTCTGGGCTTCCGTTCGCACGCTGTGATTCCGTATTCCGAAGACTTGAACCGCTTGCCGGCCTACCTGCAACAAGCGGACATGGAAAGCAACGGGAAATTCGTGGGAAGAGACGGTCGCCCTGTGTCTTGGAACACAGGTGCGGTTGTTTGGGGGGAACCGGGCACCAACAGCCAGCACGCGTTCTTCCAGTTGCTCCACCAGGGAACGGAAGTGCACCCCGTCGATTTCATCGCGTTTCGGCGCGCCACAAGTGGCTTTGAGGAAATGCATGACATGCTTTTGGCGAACGCACTTGCGCAAGCAGAGGCATTGCTTCAAGGACGACCTGCGCCAGACGGTGAACCGCACCGGCATTTTCCTGGAAATCGACCCTCGTCCTTCTTTCTGTTCGACGAGTTGAATCCCCAATCCTTGGGGATGTTGGTGGCGCTTCACGAGCATCGAATCTTCGTCCAAGGCGTGTTGTGGGGCATTTCGAGTTTCGATCAATGGGGAGTTGAATTGGGAAAGGCCATGGCCAATGCGATTCTGCCTGAACTCAAGGGAGTTCAGCAAGATGCCGGGCACGATCCGTCGACTCAGGCCCTGATCGACCGCCTCGTTCGGGACTGAGGCCGGGCTTGCCGTCGTTCCGAAAGTTGGGTTTGATTGACTCGATTTGGGTCTCTTGTTCGTAGATTAGGGTCGTTCTGTCCTCGCCGAATCCTGCCGGACGGTCGACGAACGTATTTCTTGAATTGGGCTTGTCCCACCAAATTGTATTTGATGAAGCATCTATTTACTGCAGCGTTGATGGCGTTGGCTTCGAGCATGGCGTTGGCCAACCTCGTTGGAATGGAGTACGAAACCGTGGCTGAAACAGCCAACGGGACAACGTACCGAGTCTACGCTACGTTTGACAACCCCACTGACGAACTCGTGGCGGTTTATGCACTCGAGACAGCGCCCATGGTGGTTGGAGTGACCACGTCTTTTTACCAAGACGCGGTTGGTGCCGTCTTGGCCCAAACCATCAACCCCGCCTTCTTTGGGGCGTTCCCATCGTTGCAATACGACAGCTGGTTCACCATTGGATCTTCAGATTCGAACGGGACGAGCGATGTTCAGCAAGTGGGCATGGACCAATATTTTGCGGCGTTTGAAGCTGGCGGAGGGTTCACGATCGACACCTTCATTGGGGGCTCCTGGTTTCTCTTGCCCAACCAAAGCGCGGACGCGGAGGCGGGTGCTGACGGCCGTGTTCTCATCGGGCAATTCACGACAGACGGCGTGGTCAACCTGACCATGAACTTCCAGTGGGACGACGAATCAACGGCAACCTTCAACGACGAGGGTATCTCCATCGTGTTTCCTGAGGTGGCTGTTCCTGGTTGCACGAACCCTGCGGCAGACAATTACAACGCTGCAGCGAACGAAGATGACGGATCATGCACCTACGGCGGAGGCCTTTGCACAGGTTTGTCCTACGACCTGGTTTCCGCAGACCCTCTGGGGTCAGGCGAAAGCACGTACCGCATCTACGCAAACTTCACCTCGCCCAACGTCGAGGTGACCGCGATGTACGGCACGGACACGGAAGTATGGAGCTTGATTGGCGACGCTGCTTTTTTCCAAGACGCTTTGGGTTCTGACTTCGGCGGCGGCATCAATCCGCTGTTTTTCGGGGCATTCCCTTCGTTGGAGTACGACACGTGGTGGACCATTGGCGCAGAGCCAGGAGACGCCGACGGTTTGAATTCCGCATTTGACCAAGCCTTGACCTCGTTTGCAGACTGGAACAGTGGAGGAGACTTTGTGGTCAACACGTTCATTGGGGGCTCCGTGTTCATTGTTCCCGGTGCAAACGCGCAAGGGGTGCCTGTCGACGGCCGTGTGTTGCTCGGCCAGGTGACGACTTCGGGCACCACGGAGGCACTCATCAATTTGCAGTTCCGCGACCCCAACCAGGTTTCGTTGTACGCCACGGGCATGTCTTTGACGTTCCCAGTTGCTGGGGCCGGATGCAACGATCCTGAAGCTTGCAACTACGACGAAACCTCTGAAGGAGATGCCGACTGCGTTTACCCGCAAGCGTTTTCGGATTGCGACGGATGTTTCAACGACACCGACGGCGACGGAGTGTGTGACGAGGCCGAGGTGTTGGGCTGCACGGACGTGAATGCGTGCAACTTCAACTTCGGTGCCACAGAAGAAGACGGCTCTTGCTTGAGTCTGGATGAATGCGGCGTGTGTGGCGGGGACAACACCGCCTGTGGAGGTTGCACCAACCCTGCCGCGGACAACTACGACGAGACAGCTCTTGCCGACGACGGTTCCTGCACGTACGGCGGTGGTCTTTGCACCGGCTTGTCCTACGACTTGGTGTCTGCGGACCCGCTCGGAACGGGCGAAAGCACGTACCGCATCTACGCCAACTTTACGTCAGCTGATGTGGAAGTGACCGCGATGTACGGCACCGACACGGAGGTGTGGAGCTTGCTTGGTGACGCGGCCTTCTACCAAGACGCCTTGGGCTCCGATTTTGGTGGCAGCATCAACCCGTTGTTCTTCGGAGCGTTCCCTTCGCTGGAGTACGACACGTGGTGGACCATTGGGGCAGAGCCCGGAGACGCCGACGGTTTGAACTCTGCGTTTGATCCAGCCTTGACAGCGTTTGCAGATTGGAACAACGGGGGAGATTTCGTGGTCAACACCTTCATCGGAGGTTCGGTGTTCATTGTGCCTGGTGCAAACGGTCAGGGCAATCCTGTCAATGGCCGGGTGCTCTTGGCCCAGGTGACTACGTCGGGCACCACCGAAGCGTTGATCAACATTCAGTTCCGTGACGCGAACCAAGAATCGTTCTACGCCACAGGCATGACGTTGACGTTCCCAGTCGCGGGAGCAGGCTGCAACGATCCTGAAGCGTGCAACTACGATGAGACGGCCGAAGGCGACGCCGATTGTGTGTACCCCCAGGAATTTTACGATTGCGACGGCTGCATCAACGACACGGACGGCGACGGTGTATGTGACGAGCTTGAAGTGTTGGGATGCACGGACAACGCGGCATGCAACTTCGACATCAACGCCACCGAAGACGACGGTTCGTGCTTGAGCTTGGACGCCTGCGGTGTTTGTGGTGGTGACAACAGCTCGTGCTCGGGTTGCACCAACCCTGCCGCCGACAACTACGATGAAACGGCCATCATTGATGACGGGTCGTGCATCATCAGCGGTTGCACCAACCCTGCCGCAGACAACTACAACGACCAGGCGAACAACGACGACGGATCGTGCATCATCAGCGGTTGCACCAACCCTGCTGCGGACAACTACGACCCTGAGG
>Ga0181573_10000827_pt1 | contig 31984 bp, 28 predicted proteins | sample 101ome_25_FD_148643 | JGI IMG/M metagenome (GOLD analysis project Ga0181573, IMG submission 148643) | Coastal salt marsh microbial communities from the Groves Creek Marsh, Skidaway Island, Georgia - 101409BT metaG (spades assembly) | ecosystem: Environmental > Aquatic > Marine > Intertidal zone...
AAGCTGGTCCGGGCGCATCGGCTACACCAAGCCGATTTGGTTCGATTTGAATGGACCGCAATCGGCCCAAAATTACCATCTTGCTTTTACACTAACGACTGGGTTCTAAGCAGGTCGTATCGCGTTTAAGGTGGGTTGTGCACGCTACTGCAGGTTTGAGCAGATTTCTAGCTGGAGCCTGTAGATCCTGTGTGTTATCTTCCCGCGCCAAACGGAGAGGTGGCCGAGTGGTCGAAGGCGCACGCCTGGAAAGTGTGTATACGGCAACGTATCGAGGGTTCGAATCCCTCTCTCTCCGCCAATATCCTGTCGCATTCAATATATCCCAACCTTAGAAAACCCAATAATATACTGATTTTTAAGTATATTATTGGGTTTCTTTGTCTAAATCCAAATCAATCCATAGCAGGTAATCGCATTTTTTATGTTGGTATAGATGTGGGTATAAATAAAATACAGAATGCATGCGTGTTTGACACCTGTTTTTATAGTATTTATCCGATTCAATAGGAGTTAGAATCCCACGCTATGCCCAGAGTTGCCAAGGAGTTGTATCCTTTACAAATTAGGCGGCTATCTAAACCCGGTACCTATAATGTTGGCGGGGTGAACGGCCTGCTGCTGAAGGTGAGTGCTTCAGGCTCCAAGTCCTGGATCTTGCGGTATTCCACGGGGGAACTGAGAGAATCGAAATCCGGGCGCCAGTTTTATGCGCGCCGAGATCACGGCCTCGGTAGTTATCCAACCGTCGGCCTTTCCCAGGCGCGTCAAAGAGCGTACCTGCGCCGCACCTGCTGATTGAAATTCGCGTGGATTCCGAAGCTGACGCCATGGCGCTCACGGGATCTGCAGCTTTCAAAAAGCACTTCATTGATAAGCGCGGTATGCTGGCCGGGGCTGAAAAGATCAATCTCGAGGTATTGGAACGCGTCCACTACGACATCCCGGGGCACAGGGAGCCGCCTCCACGCACCGCGCCCTATACTTTCGTAGTTCGCTACTATGGACCGGTAGAGAACGCCGCTGAGTTCGCTGCGTTCTATACCAAGCACCACCCTCCGCTGCTGGCCAAATTCCCCAAGGTGCGCAATATACTATGCTATCTACCCATGGGATGGCGTGACAGAGGCAAGTTGGGCGAAGACGAACTGATTCTCGGAAATGAGGTGGTATTTGATACCCTGGAGGATTTCGTCGCCGCGACAAAGACACCGGCCATGGACGAGGTGATGGCGGATTCAGACCAGTTTGCAACCTATGGCTACAGCTCTCATCACGCCATGTACCGCAAGCTGGTCCATCAGCGTTAAACCAGGTAAAACGCTTGGGCGTCACTTCAACAATTTCGAAGATCGAGCTATGAAATTATGGTAAAGATTCACGTTAACGACGAAAAAAAACGCGTCGAGGTTGATCCCGACATGCCCCTGCTGTGGGTGTTGCGTGAGGAACTGGGACTGACCGGCACCAAGTTTGGTTGCGGCAGCGGCTACTGTGGCGCCTGTGTCGTCCACGTGGACGGTGCACCGGTGCGCAGTTGCATGATGCCGGTATCGGCGGCAGAAAATAAAAAGGTCACCACGATCGAGGGAATGTCCGGCGATGTGGTGGAAGGCCTGCAAAAAGCCTGGGTGGAGCAGAACGCGCCCCAGTGCGGCTACTGCCAGTCGGGCCAGATTATGTCAGCCGCGCTGCTGCTGAAAAGCAACCCTACGCCGAGCGATTCAGATATAGACAATGCCATGAACGGCAATCTGTGTCGTTGTGGTACCTACCAACGCATCCGGCGCGCCATTCACAGCGCCGCCGCGGACCTAGCGAGCCCCGCCAGCGGGGGGACAAGCTGATGGAACTATCAAGAAGAGATTTTCTGGCCAGCTCTGTTGCTGCTGCCACCGGCCTCATTATCGGCGTTCAATTTGCCCAGGCGGAAGAGGCCGGGAAAGTAATGCCCTGGCCCCATGCCAGTGACACCGACTTCCAGCCCAACGCCTTTATCCAGGTAACACCCGACAGCCAGGTGATACTGCAGATTCACAAGCAGGAAATGGGGCAAGGCATAATGACAGGCCTTGCAACCATTGTTGCAGAGGAACTGCGCATGGACCCTGACACGATCGTCAGGGAGTTTTCCGGAGTTCACAAGGACTTCATCAACCCGCAGTTTGGCATGATGCTGACCAATGCCAGCAGCTCCATCATTACCTGCTACCAGCCCCTGCGAGAAGCGGCCGCGTCCACCCGAATGGTGCTGGTGCAGGCAGCCGCGCAGCGCCTGAAGGTGCCGGCCGGCCAGCTGCGCTGCGACCAGGGGGTTATCTACCACGATGCCAGCGGGCGCAGCGTGGATTTTGGCGATCTCGTGGGCCTGGCCAGGCAACTGCCGCTGCCGGACAAGCTCGAATTCACCCCGGCCAGCCAGTATCGCTACGTGGGCAAGTTGTCCGGCCGGCTGGAAGCGGCAGACAAGGTAAACGGTTCAGCCAGGTACGGCATCGACATGGGGCCCGAAGACGCGCTGGTTGCCAGCGTGTCGTACTGCCCACATTTCGGCGGCAAGCTGAAAAGCTTCGATGCCAGCAAGGCGAAAAAGATGCGCGGCGTGGTCGATGTGCTGGAGATTGAGCACGGCGTCGCGGTAGTGGCGACCAATTACTGGTATGCGCAACAGGCTGAGAAGGCGCTGGACATCGAGTGGGACCCGGGTGAATCTGGCAATGAATCCTCCGCCTCCATTGCCGCCGAACAGCGCGCAATTCTCGAAAAGGCCGAGCAGGAATCGGGCTATAAAAATGCGGAAGGAGCACTGGTTGCAGAGTACACCGCGCCTTATATGGCCTACACCACCATGGAGCCACTCAATGCTACGGTCTGGGTGCAGGGTGACAGAGCAGATGTCTGGATTGGCAGCCAGGCGCCGGACGTGATGGGCGCCACCGCAGCGCAGGGCGCTGGCATTCCCATTGAAAATGTCACTGTACACAGCACCTATGTGGGCGGCGGCTTTGGTCGCAAGAATAACCCCGACCCACATGTTCGCGACGCGGCACAGCTATCCAGACTCACCGGCAAACCAGTAAAGGTGATTCTGAGCCGCGAGAAAGACATCCAGAACAGCGCCTATCGACCGGCCGTCACCTGCCGCCTGTACGGCGAGCTTGATGGTGAGCAGGTCACGGCATGGCGTTACCGCCTGTGCACGCCAAGCCTGGTCTACAACCTGCTCAACGCCATGCGTTCGCTGCAGTTTCCCCACCAGATGCCAAGGGAACAGATCAACCAGATCGCGCTGGGCGCTATGGCCGACGACCATGAGAATATCGAGAGCGCCCTGGAAACCTACTACCAGTACGCCGACAAGAAGGTCGACCAGCATTTCCGCAACGGCGCAGTGCCGGTATTCTTCTGGCGCTCCGTGGGCAATTCCTTCAACGGCTTCTTCATGGAAAGTTTCATGGATGAAATGGCGCATCAGGCCGGGGTGGATCCATTGCAGTTCAGGCTGCAACATCTTGATCAGGAATCTCGCCCGGCCCAGGTGTTGCAACTGGTGGCAGAAAAGTCCAACTGGGGCAAGCCAGAACCCGGGCGCTACCAGGGTATTGCCTTTGAATACATCAAGAGCGCCTATGTAGGGATGGTAGCGGAAGTATCCGTTGCGCGCGGTAATATCACGGTACACAAGGTGGTGGCCGCCGTGGATGTCGGCAGGCTGATCAATCCCGACATCGTTAACACCATTATTGAAAGCTGCATCATCTGGGGTATGAGCGCTTGCCTGAACGATGCTATCACTATCGAAAACGGCAGTGTGCAGCAGAGCAACTTTCACGATTTTGCTATGACACGGATGAGCCAGGCGCCGGACATGGAGGTTCATATCGTGGATTCAGACAGGGACCCGGTGGGCGCCGGGGAGTGTGCGGTGGGGCCCGTGGCCCCCGCCATTGCCAATGCGGTATTTGCTGCGACCGGCAAACGCCTGCGCTCCCTGCCACTAAAAGTATGATTCAACAACCAGGAGTCAATGTAATGAAAAGAATGACAAAGAAGGGACTACAGGTTTTCTGTCTGCTGCTGGGTGCGTCAATGGCCTCGTTCACCATGGGGGCGGGAAATACTGGCAGCGCACCCCCGATGACGGGCCCGCCAACCACCCTGTTCAGCTATGATCATTTGTATGTCGGTGAAGACGGTGAAACCCATTTCAGAACCATAACAGTGGATTACAAGCGTTTTCAGTACGCAGACAATATCCCGCCGGTGTGGGCAGCCCTGGAGGGGCGCTGGGATGCCCAATACCTGATGCTGTTCGGTAATTCTCCGGGCTGGGATGCGCGTCCCCTGCACCCGCCGCGTCACCGACAGATATTTATCGTGCTCACAGGCATCACCGCCTTTGTGGCTTCCGATGGCGAAGTCAGGGAATACGGCCCCGGGGAGATGATTCTCATGGAAGACAACAACAGCAAGGGTCACGGTTCCTTTGTACCCAGCAAAAGCAACAGCATGGTGGCCATCATTCCCCTGGAAGACGAGTAACCTGCGAAACGGCATTACAGCGTAGTACGTGCATGATCAATTTCACCCTGACAGAAGAGCAGATACAGCTGGAAAACACGGTAAGGCGCTTTGCGGAGAAGGAGATCAGGCCGGTCGCCGCTGAAATCGACCGGATAGCCGACCCGCGACAATCGTTTCCCACTGATATTGCGAGGAAGGCCACGGAACTGGGCTTTCACAGCCTGCTCGCCCCGGAGGAATGCGGAGGACTGGGCGGCGGACTGATGGAATTCTCAATATTGCTGGAGGAACTTGCCTACGGTGACGTGGGTGTGGGGATGAGCTATATGGCATCCAACACCACTGCGCGACTGATTGGCGGGGCTGGTACAGAGGAGCAGAAAAAGCGCTGGCTGGAGCCCTACTGCAGTGCCAGCGGCGAAGAACCCGCCCTGTTCGGGTTTGGCGGCACCGAACCTTCCGGCGGTACCGAGATATTTGCCGTGGAGCCCGATCCGGAACTCGGCGTGCGCACCACGGCGAAGCGCGACGGGGATAATTTTATTGTCAACGGCCGCAAGTGTTTTATCACCAACGGTGGCCATGCCGAACTCTATGGCTGCCTGGCCCGCACCGACAAGAGCGGCCCCAATATGGAGTCCTGCTCGATCTTTTTTGTGCGGCCGGATACCCCCGGCAACGGGGGTCTATGCGCCAGTGGACATTGAGGCTACAAAAATGCCCTGAACCTGCTATACCAGCTACTTGTGTACCGCCAATTCGGCACGTTTTCACAATCTTCTACCCCAATTCAGCAGTAGAACGCCTCGACGCACCTCGGTGAATACTTGTAGCCATCGTCGAAAAGGCGCTTAATACGAACTATCCTTTGTTTCCCTGGACCTTAGTAACTATAGTTTGCGAGCCCCGGCTTTGACAAGGACGCTGGTCGCATGGCGTGTTAATCTATGAAAGTTTTTTTATCGACAAGGATTAGCGCGATTGAAATCCCACACTTGGCAGTTTGATCGCCATGGCGACCCGGCGGATGTTATGCACTGGCGTGAGCAGGAATTGCCCGAACCAGGGCCCGGACAGGCATTGGTAAGGATCAGATCTGTTGGCCTGAACAATTCTGATATGAACTACGTCTCGGGCCAGTATTTTCCGCCAGAGGAATTTCCTACCTGCCAGGGCCAGGAGGCCGTTGGCGATGTTCTGGCGCTGGGATCTGAACTGCAGGGCAAGCCCCTGCGGGACGACGAAATCAAGGTCGGGTCCCGGATAGCTTTCCTGCCCATGCTGGTGGATACGCAGAGCATGGGGGTTTTTCGCGATGTGGGCCTGTATAGCCAGTCAGCTCTTGTCCCCGTGCCGGCAGGCTTCAGTGATGCGGAGGGGGCCGCCTACTGGGAGGGTATCATCACCATGGTGGGCGCCCTGGATATGGCGGGTGCAGGTCCCGATTCTGTCGAGGGTAAGACACTCCTGGTTACTGCGGGCGCCAGTGGCATGGGTGTGATAGCGCTCAAACTCGCGCGCGCCTGGGGCATGAGGACGATTGCCACCACCCGCAATACGCGAAAAGCAAAGGGCCTGGAAGACATCTGCGATGCTGTCGTTGTAAGCGAGACCCCTGAAAAGATAGTCGAAGGGGTCCACGCCGTCACTGATGGGCGCGGCGCCGACGTCATCCTGGATCCGGTGGGCGATGATTATTTCCCGGCATTGATCGAGTGTGCGGCATCCAGTGGGAGCATCGTCAGCTATGAAAGCATGACCGGGAGCAGCGCTAGCTTGCCCATCCTGCAAATGATGCTCAAGGACCTGAGTATTCACGGTTTTACGGTCCACCGCACGATGAATAATCCGGAGTTACTGGACCGGTTGATTGCAATAGGTCTGGAATATGCCGATGTGGCCAGACCGATTATTGCAGGTCACTACAGGATGAGTGACGCTCCGGAAGCACTCGTCGAACTGCGCAAGGCCCGGCACCTGGGGAAACTGATCCTGGAAGCTTGAACCCTCGCCCCGGATGGGAAGCACTCGCTACAAGCCTTTGGGGTGAGTCATAAACTCTTCGAGGATGTCCGGCGGTGGCTTAACGTAATCGGAGGTGCGACTGACACCGAGCCCGGTGGTTTGCTTCAGCTTGACGGCCATTTCCGCCATTTTCACCGTGATCGATATACCGTTGATGACCGGGGCGCCGTTGACATTGTGTTCCTGGTAGCTGGAGAACAGTAGCATGGGAATGCCGCCGCCCGGAATCAGCACGTCGACGCCCTGGTCTACGAGAGGAATTGCCTGTTCCTCGAACAGGCGCTTCACCTCTTCGGTCTTTTCCGGGTCGCCAAACGCTTCCAGAATCTGGCCGGGCTGGAAGGTCATGGCGTGAACGCCAGTGACGCGTTGCGCCAGACCGTATTTGCCAATCTGGTGGTGGAACCAGGGTATGAAGCGTGGATTGATGGTAACGATACCTGAGCGCTGGCCGAGCTGGCAGGCATACAGCATGGAGGCTTCACCCAGCCCGACCACAGGAAGTTCCGTCACCGAGCGGGCTTCGTACAGGCCCGCGTCCTGGAAGTGACCGACGACAAAGGCATCGTAGCCTTCCTTCTCAGCCCTCGCGGCGTTGCAAATGACTTCCCGCGCGCAGCGAAACTCGACAATCGGGTGGGCATAGGAGTCATGCGGCGTAATACCCTTGATATCGACGTCAGTGCCGGGGTCGACAACGGCCTTAATATGCTGGCGCAGGTGCTGCCAGTACAGCTCTCCGTGTTCCTCGTCTACGTAGCTCTGATACCAGATTTTCATGATGCAGTTCCCTCCGACGCATATCCCTGGATCGTAAATCCCTGCCGGCTGATCGGCAAGTGACGAACCCTCTCACCGGTTGCAGTATAGATCGCATTGCACAAGCCGGAGCAAGGCATTCCGATAATGAGCTGTACCTTCATTGTGCACCTCACGCATACGAGGGCAAGCTCTATTCAATAGTTGCGAGTGACTTTGGAACACCAGAGGTAGCCGAAGAGCTCGGCGTTCCCTTTCCAGAATTTGAAAGTGATGGCTACAATTGTGTATCTGGAGTCATCGGTCCTAATGGTGAATGGGTTGCTCCGCCGTTGAAAAACCAACGGGGAATTGTTTATGCAGATTGCCCCATTGAACCTGTTATTGGCGGTAAATTATTTCACGATATCACGGGACACTATAACCGCTTCGATGTCCTGCAGTTAAAGCTCAATAAGAGGCCATTGAAGCCGATTTTGATCACCGACGAGTAGTTCTGCTCAGCTAGCCGTTGTTCGAGTTAGCAAATAGCATTCTCTGTACATCTTGCTCGGCATGGCTAGCCGGATATCGGCGGCTTACAAACCACATGGCGAATGCGCTGGCCGCAAGGCCGGCAAAAAGTTCACTGATGAACCAGTGTGAGTCCTGCTGCTCATTAATAGTAAAAACCAGGATCGAAACAAAACCGCCAGAGAGCATTGCTGCAATCGCTCCTGCAGCTCCGGCAGCAGGAGAGAAAAACCCTACGAAAATTGGCACAAAAAAAACTGATGCCAATAACGAGGCGGACAGAACAACCAACCAAAAAATACTAAGTGGCTGCAGATAAGCAGTGCTGAATCCAATTATTCCTATCAGTAGCACGGCGAATCGAGCTGCCACAAGTGCTTGTTTCTCATTTGCTCCGGGATTCAGCCACTTTTGATAAACCTCTCTTGAAAGTGACTGTCCAGTAACAATCAGAATGGTCGAGCAGGTTGAAAGTGCTGCCGCAGTTATTCCGGCCAATGCAAAAGCGCCCAGCCAGGGTCCCAGGGCATTACTGGCTAACTCGACATAGTAGTAGGTATCGTTCGAAATCGTGGGAGATGTCAACTTTGCCGCTAGCCCTAACGGCACAATAGACGCATAGATAAATATGCCTATAGTCAGACAGACCGGCAGCGCAATCAGTATACTCCGTTCATCGCGCGCTGCCAGGAAGCGGGTTACCAGGTGTGGTTGTATCGGTACCGAAAAGATCCAGACAAGCTGGCCAAACAATAGATACCATGGCCATGAATCGGATGTGCTGCTGAAGATATCCGGTGACATATCAGTAATTTTTTCCCAACCAGCACCGGCGTCTCCATTACCGAGTGTTGTCATTGCAATCGGAACTGCCAGGATTAAACCGACAAAAAGAACAAAAAACTGAAATCCGTCAGTCCAGATAACACCAATCATGCCACCCAGCATGGTGTAAACGACAACAACAAGCGTGATAAAGGCCAAAACCCAGACATAAGGCAGCCCCATCATTTCACCGGCGATCGTGGCGAGTGCGATTAGCTGTGCTGTGAGCAGGGGTATATATACCACCGGTATGATGAGCGTTGTGAGCGATCTTATGCTCTTCTCCCGACTGCAGTACCTCGTGGCCAGAATATCGGCAAAATCATATATTTCGTAGTTTTCCGCTAGTCGCCTTACCAGCACACCCACAACTGAAATTCCCAGTACGAATCCTATACTGGTTGTGAAAAAGGAGCACCAGATCGCGTAACCGTGCTGAGCCGCCATATTCGTTGCGCCAAGAAATAAACCCGCGCTTACGTTCGACGCTATGAATGTTCCGACGATAAAAAACCATGGCATACGCGCGCCTGCCACGAAATAGTCGGCGACATTTCTCACGGAGCGAGAGGCAAATGCCCCTATCAGGAAACTGATTCCCAGGAACAACAGGAACGGAATTGCTTCGAGCGTCATGACTACATCTTGTCTTTTTTGACTAGCCAGCCACGTTTTCTAACAATGCAGTGCCAGAAGATCCAATAGGAAACACCAATCGTTATGAACCAGGCAATTAGCTGTAAACGTAAAATCCAGTCAATCAATGACCAGGGGAAATACCATTCAACCATAATTAAAAAACCTTATTGAGCCCAACCTGGCGTCGCCAGACACTAAGGAATGCTGGATACTAGCGTCGCTTTCAATCCCGGTAAACGCGAAGATTTCATCCCCATTGCCTACGAGCTTAAAGCTATGTTTCTGGTGAGTTCACGGAACCATCGATGACCTTCATCATCCTCAAAATGTTTATGCCACATCTGGTATACGGTGACCTCATCCTCGTAGACTGGACTCCTGATTACCTGCAGGTCCAGTTCACGAGCATATTTTCGAGCTAACCTTTCAGGAACCGTAGCAATCAGGTCAGTAGTCGCAACGATTTGCGGCATCACCACCAGATGCGAGACCTCTGTCACTACTTTTCGGGCCATTCCCATTTTTTCCAGTGCTCTTTCGACTCTGGGGTTATGGCGTCTAGTCGGACGAAGGGCGATATGCTCGACTTGCAAGAAAGTCTCCAGGTTGAGATCCCCATCTATCATAGGATGGTTTTTTCTAGCCAGGCAGTAACCCGGATCCGAGAAAATTGGTTCTATATAAAAGTCTGGGTCATCGATTTGAACCCAATCCCAAACGAGATCAATTGCCCCTGATTTCATTTCTAAACTCAATGAAGATCCAGGCGTAGGCACACAAACTAACTCGACTCCGGGAGCAATTTTTGTCAGTCTTCGAACGATCTCAGGCAGAAAGTAGTATTCGCCGTAATCCGTAAGCGCAGCATTTATAACACGCTGCGATGTTCCCGGACTAAATTGCTCGCTTGCATTTATAGTTTTTTCTATCTCGATCAGGGCCGCCTGAATCGGCCCCGCCAATTCTTGAGCTTTGGGTGTCGGTATCATTCCCGTGGCGGAGCGAATAAATAACGGGTCATCATAAAGCTCTCTTAGTCGACGCAAAGCATTGCTAACCGCAGGCTGTGATACTGAGAGATTATCCGCAGCTCTACTGATACTCTGCTCGCGAAGTACCGAATTGAAAACTTTGATCAAATTCAAATCGATATTCCGAAGTTTTTTGGAAAGATCACTTGAATCAGGCAAGATCACTTCTTCCTTTTTGGGATGCTGCTTTGCCAGCGTTGTTAGCCTTAGCTTAAATTACTCAATCTCATCGCCAGTTTTAACGCGCGTGCCTGGGCGGTTACATCTGAACTCACTGCAATAAAAATTAGCTCATTCATACAGTCAATTGTCGCAAATAATGCTACTTTGCTACCGATTGAACAATCTTCATCCAGAAAAGCAAAAATTTTCGCATCGTTACCATGCGAAACAATGCCAATATCCCAGGGACCATTACGCTGATACAAGTCGTTAAAACTTATGTGAAGCCTACTTGATGACAAGAGAACTCCCTCTCCGTCACCCAAATCCCAGTTCAAGCCATCTTCCAGACAGTTGGAACATAATGCCCTAAAGGGATAATAACAATTACCGCAGATTCCACATTTTTGCCAGACAATTCCATCAGTGAGCCAGTTTTTTGAGGAAACTGAATCAAGGCTCTCCAGGGCCCAGGATTTTGCGGAGGTAGCCAGTGACGTTCTTTGGAGTTTTTTTTTTGGCTCATCCATTGGTCATGCCCCACATCTTTCCAGTATTGCCGCAGTTGTACATAGACCCTTGTCATAATTGATCATTCCGAATCCTGATACTAACGCTCGATCTACACTTTGAAGCTGGTTGCCCAGCGCCGTATCGGTTAACTGACGCACTGCCTCCACCACGCCCATAAAGCCGCCGGCGAAACCTGCCTGACCTGACGAAAGTTGGCCACCGGAACTGTTTAGTGAAACCTCCTTGCCGTTTCGAAGGAAACCTCTACCGCTTAAATGTTTGCTAGCAGTACCCTCATCGAAAAAGCCCAACTCTTCCAGTTGAAGAAAAACCATTACCGGGTAGTCGTCATATGCCTGAACAAGGTTAATATCTGATCGATCCATACCAACACTTTGAAATAGATCATCGATAAAATCACCCCATCCAAATCGCAGAGGTGATTTCATCGTGTTTAATGAGTTATGCTTCTCGGCTGAGGATTTCAAAACAACGTATGGAATTCCCAGCTCTTCTGCTACGTGATCGCGCATCACCAACAGGCCTTCTGCTCCCGCGCAGGGCATCACGCAATCAAAAAGGCCCAAAGGCTCTGCAATTGGTCGAGCGGCTAGATAGTCATCGATTGTAAGGCTTTTTTGAAACATTGACTGTTTATATCGCAGGGCATTCTCCCTTTGCAGTATACAAAGTCTCCCGAAGTCCTCACGAGCGATGCCGAAGTCGTTCATATACTGTTGCGTCAGCATCGCAAAAGGTAGAGTCGCTCCTCCACTGCCATATGGCATTACGGCATCTGTTGTAAAACCACTGAAGTTTGCAAGCAGGCTGGAAAAAATTGCTGGGTTGTAAGTGTCGCCTCCAATACAGGCGATGATGTCTGCATCGCCATTTTCGACAGCTCTGGCAGCTCGGCGCACACCCAAAAGTCCGGAAGCGCCTCCAAGCTGTATCTGCTCTAACCAATCAAGACTTAAATCAAAAATCTGGGCGAGCGAGATGATATTGTCGGGAGCAAGTGAGTACGATGAGACCATTAATCCATCACACTTATGGCGGTCAATTCCTGCGCCACTCAAAATATCCCGAAGTGCTTGTCCCAAATAATAACTGGCAGGATTTTGACTGGAACGTTGATAGGGTATTGATACCGGCGACGCCAGTACAACTCCTTTGTGAATCCGGGAACCTCTTGTCGGCATGGACTCTATATCACTCCGTCTGAAATGTGCGTGAATCAATCGATAAGTATACGCCGTTGAGTTTGTGCACCTATAACACTCAGGGAAATAATACAGAATAAATACAAATGATTGGTTCGATATCTGCCAGTTTTATATGATCTTTCGAGCCAGCTGACTAAGAATTTCAGTAATTATTAGAAGATCAAATAATGAAGCTATTCAAAGACTCGTCCAAACCTGCGCCCCATACCATCGCCTGTGCATGGGCCAACGATTCAGAATTTGAATAAAGCGAATTTTGTCGCAGTTGCAGTTAGAGAGGTTTAGAGGTGGTCGATAGCGATCTAGTCAATGCCACAGATGAGCTCTCATATCCGGCTGGTTGCCTGGGTCGGTCGCTGGGCTTTCACGATCGTACTCTACCGAAGATTCTTCAGATACAGTCCAAATTGGGTAAGAAGGCCATTATACGAAGTGGTAGCCAGGTATTGACTTATGAGCAGGCTCCGAAAAGGGCCGCTTTGTATGCAGGGAAACTGTTCGAATCCGGTGTTCAGCCCCATGATCGAGTGGTTTCTTTTATGGGGAGTCGACTGGAGCAGTTGGAGCTATGGTTTGGTGCCGCCTGGGCTGGCGCGACGTTGGTTCCTGTTAACACCGCCTTTAGGGGTGCGCAGCTAAAGCATGCAATTACAACCGCGAAGCCGGCGCTGATTGTCACCGATCGTGATTCACTGGAGCACTTGCGTTTGGAGCCTGGTGCGCTTGCGGCTGTTTCGAAAATACTTGTCGTTGGAGCGGAAGGTGACTCAATAGAGGACTCAATAGGGGTAGTGGCACTTGAGCCTTTTCTTCTGGATGCCGCCCCTCGCCTGCCTCAGCCAGTAAAGACTAGTGATACCACGGCCATTCTATATACATCTGGAACAACCGGTCTGGCAAAAGGCGTACTTTGCCCACACGGACAGTTCTTTTGGTGGGGAGTATTGACCGGTGAGTCCCTGCAGATTGGTGAAGATGACGTAGTTTTCACCGTGCTGCCTATGTTCCATACCAATGCATTAAATGCTCTTTGGCAATCCATGCTGCATGGTGCTACTTATGCTTTTAAGCAGCGTTTTTCTGCGAGTAGCTTCTGGCGTGACGCCATAGACCATGGAGCAACTGTAACTTACTTATTGGGATCAATGGCTCAGATACTGCTTAAGCGGCCGCCTGAGGACAAGGAAAGTCAGCACAAGATCAGATCTGCCTTGTGCCCAGCTACTTCGGTTGAGACAGTTGAGGCCTTTAAGGATCGCTTTGGAACCTTGCTGATTGAGGGTTATGGATCGACAGAGACAAATCTTGTTTTCAGTAATGTCATTGGTGGATACGCCCCGGCGAGCATGGGAAGGCCAGTTGATGAATTCGAAGTCAGAATAGTAGACGAGAATGATTGCGATGTAGCTGAAGGAGAGTCGGGAGAGCTAATCGTGCGCAACAATGAGCCTTATAGTATGTCCGGAGGATACTTCGAAAATGCCACGGCTACGGTGAAATCATGGAGGAATCTTTGGTTTCACACAGGAGATCGTGTGTTCCGCGAACCAGCCACAGGGGTCTATTATTTTCTGGATCGCATGGTCGATGTCATCAGGCGCCGTGGCGAAAACATTTCTTCCTGGGAAGTCGAAAACGCCATTCTATCCCATCCAGATGTGGAAGAAGTCGCAGTATTCGGGGTGCCCTCAGATCTGGGATCCGAGGAGGATGTGATGACGCATATTGTCCTGCATCCTGATAGTGATCCAGACCCGGTAAAAATAATTCGTTTTCTCGAAACCCGGATAGCCTACTTTGCCATACCACGTTATTGGGAGTTTCCAACAGCAATTCCCATAACTGAAAACGGCAAGGTGAAGAAACATGAGTTGCGGGCCAGGGGCGTCACATCTGCTACCTGGGATTTAGAGGCCAGCGATGTGCAACTAAGACGATAGAACGGGTGACGGCAATCATTAACGAAGGCTTGAGCATAAAGTGACTGAATTGAATCAACAATCTACCACGGCAGCAGTTACAGGTTTTGTGTTGCTAGGGTGCGCTGGTGTTGGAATCTTTCTTAGCATGCCTGTCGTTGCCCCGGTTCTGGTGGATAGTTTCGGATTCAACTCAAAACAGGTTGGCCAATTTTCCTTTGTGCAACTCGCCTCGATCTCTAAAGTATTCCCGATTCTCACAACGGTCTACATAGTTCTCGCGTTGTTATTAATGCACTATGCGGCCTCCGCAAATGCAACGGGGATTAGCAAGTATGAAACCGATAATTCTGGATCATCGGCAGACCAGACCAGGTTTATACCTCTAGACCATATACTCGAGAAGCGAAATCCAGATTCCTTTCCGTCCACGGCGCCCGAGTATCAGGCGCGCCTAAATGCGGCTGACCAGGAACCTGGCAACTGGCTTTTGCATGGCAGAAACTACAGTGAAGATAGATTCTCGCCCCTTGCAAAGATAAATTCCAGGAATGTCGGTCGCCTGGGTTATGCTTGGTCATTCAAATTTGATACCAGACGCGGACTGGAAGCTACCCCGATTGTGCGAGACGGTGTGATTTTTGTCACGGAATGTATGGGTCAAAATCGATTTTGCCGGATTTGGAAAATATGTCGCCGGCAGTAAATATGCTATTTGATGAAATTGTTCTAGGTGGTTTATTTGAGGCTAAAGGCATGTCGAGCTTTTCTGATGTGTTAACTCAAGAAGAGGTTGAATTGATTCGCCTATATCTGCTTCGTGGAGGCTTGGAGAATGCTAAGTTGTCTGGACCTTGATAGACGAACCGTAAGAGACAGGAATAACTTGAGAAACATCTGTGATGCGGTGAGTTTCAAGTCAGGCCTCTTTGGTTTGCTGGTGCTAATCTTATGCAGTGCGTCGGCAGACGCACAGGAATGGTCCATGCGGGCGCCTATGCCCACCAGCCGCCAGGAAATCTATGCTGATAGCGCCGATGGCCTGATCTATATTCCGGGAGGTGTCTTAAAGGACGGTGTATCAACCTCGAATGCTTTCGAAGCTTTCAATGTAAATGATAATGCCTGGAAGACGCTGGCACCGTTGCCAGCAGCTCGTCACCACATTACGCCTGCCATCCTGGGGAACAATCTTTACGCAATCGGTGGTTTTGAGGGGCCTTTCCCTGCCTGGGAAATAGCAACGGATGTCTTTATTTACGATATTGAAAATGACGTGTGGCGAGAGGGTACGCCCTTGCCGATACCTCAGGGTGAGCATGTAGCACTGGTTGTGGACGACAGAATTCACGTAATAGGTGGCCGCACAACCATGGCCGGTGGCGGTGCAAATCACTTTGACGCGTATATTGATACAAACGCTCACCATGTTTACTTCGAAGAATCTAACGAGTGGATAGCTGGAAGTCCCGCGCCAACTGCGAGAAACAGTGCTGCAGCAGTGAGTATTGAATCGCGTATCTATGTGGTTGGCGGGAGGAGGAATGTTGTCCAGGAAGATGGAAAACAGCTTCAGCAAAACGTGGGTACGCTTGAGGTTTACGACGCAAAAAGTGACACATGGACCACTTTGAGCCCCATGCCAGACCCCTTTGGCGGAATTGCGGCCGCCGCGCTGGGCGGTGAAATCTATGTGTTTGGTGGCGAACAGTGGACACCGGAACAAACCGTGTCAGCCAATACCTGGATCTACAATATTGAACAGGATGCCTGGCGCAAAGGTCCTGGTTTAATGCAGGCGAGACACGGCCTGGCCGCTGCAGCGGTCAATGGCTTCATTTATAGTATTGGTGGATGTACGAAGACAGGTGGTGGTGCTGCAGTGGGCGATGTCGAAGCACTTGCGGTCATGGTCTCGCCCGGGAATTAATTACGCCCCGTAAAAGTCTACTAAGACTGAGAGCAACTAGTTGAGAAAATTGGTGTATGCCCATGACGAATGATACGCGCAGACCATCGGCAGTCGAATGGCTGCAGCGCCTGGATGCAAAATCAGTTAGTGCCGAGGAATTGGTGCAATCGGTCATTGATCGTATTGAAGCAGTAAACCCTTCACTGAATGCAGTGGTGGCGCTGGATGCTGAGCAGGTTATTGCCCAGGCCAGACTTTCTGACAATGAACGTGCCAGTGGTATATCCAGGCCCCTCCAGGGCCTGCCTGTAACTGTAAAAGATTCGATCGATGTCGAGGGAATGATTTCAACGGGCGGCTCCTATGCCCGCGAGAACTATCGGCCAGACAAAGATGCTACCGCGATAGCTCGCCTGCGTGCTGCCGGGGCAATCATTGTTGGTAAAACCAACCTGCCCGAGTATTCGTCTTCTTACGAGACAGATAATGCATTGTTTGGCAGGACGAATAACCCCTTTGACATCAACCGCACACCGGGTGGCTCCTCGGGAGGGGAAGGCGCACTGCTGGGCGCGGATGCCAGCCTGTTGGGAATTGGCGCTGATGGTGGCGGCTCCATTCGGGTTCCGAGTCATTATTGTGGAACCGTGGGTATTCGGCCGACGGTAGGAAGAGTGCCCGATACAGGACATTGGCCCCATACTTGCGACACAGGTTACCGGGATATGATGTGTATTGGGCCGATGGCTCGTTATGTAGAAGATCTCGCCTTGCTGCTTCCTGTAATCTCTGGCCCAGACTGGATTGATCCATATGCATGCGGTGCTGACCTGGGTGACCCACACAGTGTGCAACTCAATGATCTTCATATTGGGTTTTACACACATGATGGGGTGGCGAAAGTGAGCCCCGAAACCAGGGCAGCAGTAATTGATTCAGCCATGGCACTTGAGAAAGGCGGGGGCCGGGTATCCGAGGTAACGCCGCCCGATTTGACGCAGGCCACATCGCTTTTCTTTTCGATGATAGGTGCTGATGGCGGGAAGAGAACCTGGAGGGACCTTGAGGGGAGCGAAGGTCGACATCACATCCAGTTTCAGACGCTCCTGGATGGCTTCGGTGAGTCGATCTCTTTGACTGATTACTTCGACCTGCAGAACCAGTTTTTTCAATTTCGTTCCCGGTTACGCCACTTCCTGTGCGGTTACGATGCTATTTTATGTCCGGTAACAACCGGGCCGGCGCCACTGCACATGCAGCCACCCTACGGGATTCCCCAGGAAGAGTATTACAATTACGCCGGGTTCAACTATCTTCACGCCTACGCGGTTGCTGGCGCGCCTTCCACGGTGGTGCCCGTCGCGGAGCAGGAGGGCCTACCGCTGGGGGTTCAGGTTGTCTCCCAACCTTATCAGGAGCATATTTCCCTGGCCGTCGCCGGGCTCCTGGAATCCATGATGGGCGAATATGTTCCGCGGTTTAAACCAATCACCTGATTGTCCTGCTTGTCGGAAGGCACAGTAATTGTCACTGGACGAAAGTAGAGGCTTTACCCTCTTCATTAAGTGCTTTCAACTTCATCGAAGCCTGATTGATCGCCGCGTGTATGGCATCCAGATCGGCTTCGGTTAATACGCCTGCAAAGCTGGGCATGCCTTTTTCTATAAACAGCCCTTCGAGAACAATGTCCTTGAGTAGCGCTTCGATTTCAGGCGTCATGTAGCGCAGGTCGGGTAGTATTGGCCTGGACCCGGACATACCATGGCAAAAACCGCAATTTCTTCTATAGAGATCGTTGCCGCGCTCCAGAATTTCTTCGGAAACCGGTTCACGCGCTGCCACTAATACCTTTTCAGGCGGTTTTTCTGGCGGCGGGGCAGGTTTTTCACCTCCGAGTTTGAACACGTGAATATAACCGTTGTTACCGTAAATGTGTGTTGCGGAATTGTCATCGGTGATGCCCAGCATTGCACCGCCAAAGCCTGCCATGATTGCCACGTACTGAATACCATCAATGCTGTAGCTGATCGGTGGTGCAATTATCGATGAACCCAGGAACAGGCTATGCAGAAGTACTCCGTCGGTGGCTCTGTAGGCTTTCAGGAAGCCATCTTCGGTACCCTGAAATACGAGATTTCCCGCGGTGCTTAAAACACCGCCATTAGTCATCGTTGCGCTTTTCACCTGCCAGGCAATCTGTCTCTTTACAGGATCCCAGGCCTTCAGGTATCCGCCCTGGTCAACCTCAGGCTGTCCGCTTCTGAGAGCTTCGATATTGGGTATCTCATAGTCGAAAACGTAGAAGTTTTCTGGCGAGTGAACCCAGGGCAGCTCGACCGCAGGAAAGTAGACCAGGCCTGTCTGGGGGCTGAATGACATAGGTTGCCAGTTGTGGCCACCGATTTCTGACGGGTAAACCAGCTTGTCTTCGCGGCTGGAATCACCCTGTCCGGTTTCAATCGGCCTACCGGTTGCCAGGTCAACGTGGCTTGCCCAGTTGGCGAAGACATACTTGTCCGCGGAGAGTAATTCGCCTGTTGTCCGGTCCAGGACGTAAAAAAAGCCGTTTTTTGGCGCCTGCATCAATACCTTGCGCTCAATGCCATCTATTACCAGCTCCGTAAGAATCATATGCTGGGTGGCGGTGTAATCCCAATTATCCGCGGGTGTTGTCTGGTAGTACCACAACATTTCACCGGTGTTCGGGTTCAGGGCAATGATGGAAGATAGGAAAAGATTGTCCCCACCGGCTGGGCTGCGAACATGTCTTGCATGGGGATAACCATTGCCAGTTCCCACATAGAGAATGTCCAGGTCAGGGTCATAGGCCATTGAATCCCAGACCGTACCGCCACCGCCTGACACCGGCCAGGTGCCACTGGGGTCCCAGGTTTTGACCGCCAAGGCCAGCTCCGGCTGCTCAAAGGGACCCTCCGCCGACCCCGGTACGGTATAAAATCGCCACACCAGTTCACCGCTTTGGCTGTCATAGGCGCTCACATACCCGCGCACACCAAATTCGGCTCCGCCGTTTCCGATGATAACGTGACCATTGATGATCCTGGGGGCGCCGGTAATGGTGTAGGGTTTACTTCTGTCGATCGTATTTTTTTCCCAGATCAGTTTGCCTGTGGCGCTATCCAGTGCTAGCAGTCGGCCATCGAAAGTGGCGGAATACAGTCGGTCATTCCAGAGCGCTACACCACGGTTTACAACATCACAACAACCTTTGGGTCCCCAGGCTCGGGGGACTTGCGGGTCGTATTTCCACAACAGCCTGCCCGTGGCGGCTTCCAGGGCATAGATAACGCTCCAGGTGCCCGTCGTATACATGATACCGTCCACCACCAGCGGGGTTGCTTCCAATCCACGGTGTGTACCCATTTCGTAGGACCAGGCCAACCCGAGACGACTGACATTCTCGTCGGTGATGCTGGCGAGGGGTGAAAATCTTTGCTCAGAATAGGTCCGCCCATGGGCAAGCCAGTTCTGAGGTTCCGTGTCGGCGGCTATTATCCTGGCGGCTGTTACCTTCGTAATGCGTTTCAGGTTACTTGCGGAATCTCCACTGCTCCCACCCGGAGGGCTAATGTCCGCTTCACAGGCGGCCAGGATGAGGGCAAAAAATGCCATCACAAAAGCCCTGACCGGCTGGGATGTCTTCCGCAAGGGTTCTCGTACAGGTTTCATGATCGCGTCCAGTTGAGCCAAGAAAATGTGCGCACGGCGGTTGAGCACACAATACTGCAGTTAATATATAAGAAAATCGGTGACAAACACTAAGTTTTGTATATATTTATTAAAATGTCGATAGGATAAGTACTGGTCAGGCCAGCGTATTTAGGGCGCCTGACCTCCAGCTTGACATGAGGCAAGTATCGTCTACAGTATTCGGTGCACGCCAAGTTTGAAGAAATTCGGTAGCTGGATAAGTTCTGCAGTTAACGGTAGCTAGTAAATTTGGGACAGGCATCATAATAGTCGCGCCCAACACAATAATAAAATAGATGGAGTTGACATGAATCACTTTAAATTTCCCAGGAAATTCACCCAGGGCAGCATTGCCGGCTTGATACAAACGGCGATAGTGCTGGGTGTCCCTGCTGTGTATTCCTCTGCGGCTGGTGCCCAGGCTCTCGAAGAGGTAATCGTGACCGCCCGGAAGCGGGAAGAGAGTTTGCAAGACACCCCAATATCCATCACTGCGTTCTCCAACAGTGATCTGGAAGCCCGCGGTATCAATGATCTGGGCGAGATTGGTCGATACACACCAAATATGGTGTTCGATTTCACCTCGGCAATTAACCCTACGAGTTCTGCCGCATCAATTTACATTCGAGGCGTAGGCCAGCCGGACTGGTCACTGCCTACTGATCCTGGTGTTGGTATGTACCTCGACGGGGTCTATATCGCGCGTTCCACTGGTGCGGTGCTTGATCTTCTGGAAGTACAGTCCATTGAAGTGTTGAAGGGGCCTCAGGGGACCCTGTTTGGCAAAAACACTATCGGTGGCGCAATCAGCGTTACATCGAGAAAACCGGACGATGAGTTTGAAGCAAAATTCTCGGTGGGTGTAGGGAGTTTCTCGCGCACTAATCTACGCGGATTTATAAACGTGCCGGTCACTGATACCTTTGCCTTCAACGCGGCCGTTTCGAGCAAGGTTGCAGACGGTTTCATCAAGAACAGGGATAACCACCCTGATAGTCCTGACATTGGTGATGAGGACTCACTGGCGGCGCGAGTAGCGTTTCGCTGGACCCCGACGGATGATATTACGGTTGACGTTTCCGCTGATGGCACCAAAGAGCGTGAAGAAAATACCTCGAATGTGCATTTCGAAACCTACGAAAATGCATTTCTACCCCTGGTTTACAACGGTGTACTCACAGCCGAGAGCGGCGCAATCTTCTCAGACCCAACCCGGTTTGGATTTGTGCCGGACCCTGTGTGTGCAGATTATGGCGATCCGTCGCGGCTGACCAACCCAACCTGCTTTAACAGCCAGTGGGAAGTCTCTCGCAACGATCCCTACAACACATACGCCCGGTTTAAGTCCAACGTGCCGGAAATGAACGCACTTGCCAGTGACCGGGTGCGTCCTGCCGCCGAGATGGATCTGTGGGGTGTTTCGGCACGCGTATCCTGGGCAATTGATGACTCCCTGGAGTTGGTATCCATAACCGCTTACCGGGATCAGGAAGGGTTCTGGACTCGGGATGAAGATGGTACCCCTATAGAGCTCCTTTCGACTGTAAATGATTTCGAGCAAGACCAGTTCAGCCAGGAATTCCAACTTTTGGGTCAATCTTTTGATGACCGGTTGAACTGGATACTTGGAGCCTTCTATCTGGAGGAGGAAGGTTGTCACCTGGACCTTGTTTATCTGTATGGTGAGAGTCTTACCAGTGGTGGCTGTATTGACAATCAAAGCACAGCGGTATTTGCACAGGGAACCTACGATTTCACTGATCAGCTTAGTCTCACACTGGGCGCACGGTACACGGATGACCAGAAATCTTATTCCCCTGACTCGGTAGTGCTGCGCAGTGAACTGGTTGGACTGCCGATCGGAAGCCCTCTATTGCCCTTTGGAAGAAAAGAAAAGAATGTTGAGGAGGTCAATGTCAAGATCAACCTTTCCTATAGGTGGAGTGATACCTTGATGACCTATGCCTCCTACGGTGACGGCTTCAAAGGTGCGACATTTACCCAGCGTATTTTCCCGAACTTTGATTTTGTCCCCACCGCCGATCCTGAATTTGTAGAGACCTATGAGATAGGCTTCAAGTCAGAGTTTGCGGACAACCGTATTCGGGTCAACGGTGCCTTATTCTTCACCGATTACGAAGATATTCAGGTCACGGTTCTGGAGGAAGGTAACGCGGGCAACACAACTGCGAACGCAGCAGAAGGGGAAATACTTGGATTTGAACTTGAGGTGAAGGCCGTCCCAACGGCCAATGTGTTGCTCGAGACTTCTATAGGTTACCTGGACGCCGAATACACTGAGGTAGCAGGTGTAGCGGCAGTGAATGGCGTTACAACAGATAGTGAGTTAGTAAACACACCAGAATGGTCAATTAGTGCGGCAGCAGCGTATACATTCGATTTATCGGGCGGCTGGATACTCACCCCCAGAATTGATTACTCGTTTACCAGTAAAGTCTATAACGATGCGCAGAATTTTGAGGTAATCTCACAGAACTCAATTGGTCTTTGGGATTCGTCAATACGGCTGGAGAATGATACCAATGGCTGGATGGCTATGCTTCAAGTACGTAACCTTACTGACGAACTGGTTATCGACTCCGGATTTGCTGATCCGGGTTTCACCGGTAACTCCGAGGCCACCCTGTTACCGCCGAAAACCTGGCTGTTCACCGTCGGCTACACCTTTCGGTAATCGCGAGCATGAATAAGATTATCAAATTACAGTTTTGGGCACCTTGTGCCCTTTTTTTTGCCTGTCTGCTTGCCGCCTCGTGTAGTGTCGAGGACCCGGCGGACCATGTATTCATAAACGGTCGTGTCTACACCGGTAATAGCAGTCAACCATGGGCACAGGCTTTCGCTGTTCGCGGGAAAGAACTCGTCTATGTTGGGGGTAACGAAGTTCCTGAGGGCCTCGTGGGCGATCAGACCAGGCGGACAGATTTAGAGGGCCGCATGGTGATGTCGGGCATTCACGATGCACATACTCATCTGCTACTGGCGGGTTGGCTGCAAAATTACAGCTGTAAGCTTCCCGGAAAATTTTCCGTCGAACAACTTATTGCCCGCCTTAAAGCTTGCCAGGCCCGAAATGAGTCTGAGAGTGATTGGATTATAGGTGGGCTGATATTCGCCAATCAATTTCCAGACGGGAAGCCCAACCGCAGTTTGCTGGACGAACATTTTCCAGAAACACCGATATTTCTACACGAGGGCTCATTGCACCATGCTCTGGTTAATTCCAAAGCGCTGGCCATTGCGGGCATTGACAAATCAACCCGCAATCCCCTCGGTGGCGAAATTGTTCGCGACGAGAATGGAGAATTAACCGGTGAGCTGGTCGAGATGGCAACCACGTTTGTCTCAAGAATTATGCCAGAGCCCACCGCCGCCGAAAGTGCGGCAGCGATCGAGTGGGCAGTGCGCAAAAACGCTGAGTACGGAATCACGTCTGTACAGGACGCAACCGGGGAACTGAAAATGCTCCGGGTATTATCGGATATGGACAAAGCCGGCAGCCTGACAATGGATGTAGCGGTGCATGTGATGTGGGAAGCGCCCAAGTTCAACAATATGTCTACCGATGCAGTAAATGACCTTCTGGCAGAGCGCGAGAAGTACGCATCAGCTCATGTTAATCCCAATAACATAAAAATGTGGATTGATGGATCTCCTACACCGCCATACTTCACCCAGGCAGATTACGACATCGAAACGGATACACCAGAATGGGATCGCGTTTTATTTAGTCAGGAAGACTTGAACGATTACGTTGCACGATTTGACCGAATGCAGATGCGGGTGAAAATGCATGTAGCAGGTGCTGGCGCTACCAACGTCGCCCTGAATGCTATCGAATACGCTCGTTCCGTAAATGATCAGTCACGGCTGCGGCATGAACTTGCGCATACCAATCTGGTCGCGCCCAACGATATTTCCCGGATTCACGACTTGAACGTCATCGCGGAAATGTCACCCGCCGTCTGGCACCTTTACGGCAAGAAACTGGGTGATCCACCGCAGGACGCCTGGGAATTCAAGAAAATGCTGGATGCAGATGTTGTTATGACTGTAGGTACAGACTGGGCTGTCACAGAGGATCCGAATTTATTCCCCGGTTTGGCTGGAATGATGACGCATGGGGAAAACTCAATCGATCTTGCGAGCGCGTTGCAGGCCGTCACGTTGAATGGCGCTGTGGCAATGGGACGAGAGGACGACCTCGGCTCCATTGAGGTGGGCAAACATGCCAACTTCATTGTGCTGGATAGGCTTATATTTGAACTACCACCTGAAGAAGTGGCAGAAACGAAAGTCCTGAAAACGTTTTTTGAGGGTGAGCTGATCTATAGCGCCAAGTAATGATGTTTACCCAGGCGAAGCCCATCGCGGTGCTTTGACCTTTCGGATTATTAATCAGCCAGGCAGCCCCAGAGACCCGTTAACTTTTGAACCGCTAATTTTCTGATCTTTACCTGTCAGTCACTTACTGGCACCTGTGTGAGGGACCATACCATGAAAAATGATTTGACGTTACTGGGCGAAGACAGCAGGAAATTCCTGTTCGCGGAGCACGGTATGGCAGTAGGCGGAGCCACAATGTCCGCGTCCGATGGGGGAACACTCCCTGTTTATGATCCTTCCAGCGGTGAGCAGATTGCGGTCGTTCCCGCGGGGACCGCTGAGGATATCGATCGCGCCGTTAAGGTAGCCAGGGAGGCGTTTGAAGCTCCTTCCTGGGCGGGTCTTAAGCCCGCAGCTCGCGAAAGACTCATACTCAAGCTTGCGCTGGCGCTGGAGGAGCATGCCCAGGAATTCTCGGAAATCGAGAGTGTGAACAGCGGGCGGCTACTTGTGAATACACGGCTGTTCGATGTGGATCTCTCCGTTGACTGCCTGCGTTACATGGCCGGATGGGCAACAAAGCTACACGGCAACACAATACCGGTATCAGTCCCTTATGCCCCGGATATGGACTTCTTTGCCTACACAAGTAGGGAACCCGTCGGCGTTGTCGGTGCGATAACGCCATGGAACGTACCTCTTGGACAGGCTATCTGGAAAATAGCGCCCGTATTGGCGACTGGCTGTACAGTGGTACTTAAGCCGGCAGAAAATACACCATTGACTGCTCTTCGATTTGCACAACTTGCGAAGGAAACTGGAATTCCCGACGGGGTTATCAACGTTGTTACCGGGCATGGAGCGGTGGCGGGTGCTGCACTTGTGGCGCATCCCGATGTGAACAAGATATCCTTTACGGGTTCTACCCAGACCGGGCGAACTATCGGGGTCGAAGCTGCAAGGAGTTTCAAGAAATATACCCTTGAGCTGGGTGGGAAATCACCGGTAATCATTCTGGATGACGCAGATCTTGGCCAGGCAATTCCCGGTGCAGCCCAGGCGATACTGGGAAATCATGGTCAGAATTGTTGTGCAGGATCACGCCTTTTCGTGCAGCAGAATATTTATGATGAAGTCCTGGCTGGTGTGGCGGAGATAGCCAGAAGCGTAAAGTTGGGGCCCGGGCTGGATCCCACGTCGGAGATGGGGCCGCTTGTTTCCAGTGCGCAACAGGAACGCGTGCTAGGCTACATTGAGTCGGGCATAGAAGAGGGAGCCGAGGTGGTGGCGGGAAATACAGCGATTGATCATCCGGGATTTTATGTGAGCCCCACCATTCTGGCTAACGTCAATCGTGACATGAAGGCTGTCAGGGAAGAGATATTTGGGCCGGTACTGTCGGTTGCGTCTTTCGAGGATATTGAAGAGGTCATAGGCAAGGCTAATGACACCACCTATGGACTGGGTGCCAGCGTCTGGACCAAGAATATTGATAAGGTCCATCGCATGATCCCACGTTTAAAGGCGGGTATGACATGGGTAAACACGCACAATGTCCTGGATAATGCAGTGCCCTTCGGTGGGTTCAAGAACTCCGGCGTTGGCTGCGAATTGAGTGGTGAGGCGATACTTCAACACACCAACATCAAGTCCACGATAATCAACGTGGAATAAAAAGCGTCTGCAGTAAAATCGATACCCTGTCGCCTTGTGACCGGGCAATGAGAATTCAGGAAGCGAGCCTGTGACACAAACACTGGTGCCAGTTAATACGGTTAATGAACTACCGGATTCCACTACCGTAGTGATTATCGGTGGTGGGATTGTCGGAGTAACAGCTGCGCTGACTTTGGCGGAGCGCAACATTCCCGTTGTATTGCTGGAAAAAGGCCATATTGCCGGCGAGCAATCCTCGCGCAATTTGGGTTGGGTAAGAAAAACCAGTCGAGATGTAGCAGACGTTCCCCTGGCGGTAGCAGCAGACCGACTCTGGGCTGAAATGCCAGAGCGAATAGGGCAATCGGTTGGCTACAAGCCCTGCGGCATCATGTTCCTGGCCCAGACAGCAGAACAGATGGCCATTTATGAAGCCTGGTCAGATTCAGTGTCATCTCTTGCTCTGGGTTCACAGCTTCTGAGTCCAGCAGAAATCGACAGGCACGTGCCAGATGGTCAGGGCCATTGGGCGGGCGGTATCTATACGCCGTCTGATGGTCGCGCTGAACCTTCGATAGCAGTCAGCGGTATGGCTGAGGCGGCCATTGTAAAAGGCGCTGTTTTGATTCAAAACTGCGCGGTACGGACGCTCGCTACCTCCGGCGGAAGGGTTAGTGGTGTCGTAACCGAAAAGGGCGAAATTCGATGTGATCAAGTACTGCTCGCAGCTGGTTCATGGTCAAGACGATTCTTGGGTAACCTTGGCATTTCGCTGCCAACCCTTCCCGTTGTTGCCTCTGTTCTGCGCACCAGGCCAATGCAAGGACCAACGGATATTTCAGTTGGTGGTCCTGACTTTTCTTTCAGAAAACATAAAGATGGCGGTTTTATCATCACCCAGCGATCCGCACTCAATGCGCCTCTTACTCTGGATCATCTGTTGATCGGTTGGCGCTATCTTGGCCAGCTTCGCGCTAATTTCAGTTTTTTACGAACGTCGTTAGGCCGTGAATTTTTCGAAGATCTGGCGCTTGCACGCCGCTGGAATGCGGACAGCACGTCACCGTTTGAAAAAGTCCGCACCTGGAACCCGAGAGTTAACCCGGATCTCATTGAAGAAGCCCTCACCAACCTTCGCAAGGCATGGCCGATTTTCGATAAGGCTGAGATAGAAGAAGAGTGGGCGGGTGTTATTGACGTCACCCCGGACTCAAATCCTGTTATTGATCATATTGAAACCATCCCTGGCCTGGCAATTGCAACCGGATTTTCGGGACATGGATTTGGTACTGGGCCTGCAGCTGGGCATTTGGCGGCAGATCTTGTGTCTAACACTGAGCCCCTCATTGATCCCAGCCCTTATCGGTTTGATCGCCTCTGAGATTAAAGTGTGAGATCGATATACTCAGCGTTACCAGCGGAGGCACCGCGGTACGCTGTAGCGTCCATTTCCATTTTATAGATATCGGAGCCAAGCGGCGGACATGTTAATGTGCAGGCTGGATCAATGCCTCGAAATTTATCGCCGAGCACAGCTCCTACCGCGTCAGCATCTGCAGGGGTGGGAACGAAAACACGAATTGCTACGATATCGGCCAAACACGATCCTACGGCGACCAGAGCTCGTTCGATGTTGTCGATTGCCTGAAGAGACTGCTCTGTCACGTCTTCAGATATCTCCTTTGTCTCGGGATGGCGTCCCGCCGTATTAGAGATGTAAATATGATCGCCGACGGCAATAAGGCGTGAGTAACTGGCAATATCTTCAAACTTTGAGCCGCTTTTAACTTTGATAACTCTTTCCATATTTTCGTCCCTTCCAGGTTTAAGCGTCAATTTGGGTTATGTTTAACAGGCATTATAGCCTTAACGCAGTAAGGGCTCGTCCCAGAGGTTAAGAGAAACCCCAATGCCTTTTTCAATGGCATTGCGATAAATCACTGTGGCCCATGCGACGTCTTCCACCGGCATTCCACCGACTGACATCATGATAATTTCTTCATCATTTGTTCGGCCCGGCGTATCACCTGCGATAATTTCCCCGAGATCTTCAAGATCTTCTTTTTTCAGTTTTCCCTCCCCGACCATGTCCAAAAATTTCTGCCCGACAAGTGGGTTTATTTTATGGACCGGCGAAGGGAGCTCTTCGTCCCAGGCTTCATAGATGCCCCGGCTGTCCTGTACTTTGCGAACATCCGAGCCTAATACGCCCTCGTCAAAGTTCCCAAGAGCAGGCATCCCAAAATACGTGCCTGGGCTAATCCATTCACGTTTAACGAGTGGGTATGTCGACGGATCGCCCGTTGCGCCAGAGCTGCAATAAGCCACCACATCAGAATCGCGCACAATCTCTTCATCGGTCTCTACTGCGTAAACACTTTTGAGCTGTGGATAGGTTTCTTTAGCCCATGCGATAAACAGATCAAGGTTCTTCTGTCCGCGTCCTTTGACCTTGACTGTGTCAATTTTAGGGCAAGCATCCATATATGCGCTCAGAGTGGTTTTCCCCATTACCCCAGGCCCAAGAATAGCTGCGACACGTGAATCCTTACGCGCAAGATATCGCGCACCGACACCTGGTATTGCACCGGTACGATAGGCGGATAACAAGTTGGCGGACATGAATGCTAGTGGGGCGCCAGTTACGGTGTCTGTCAGGATGAACATCAGGATGGACCGCGGCAGCCCGATTTCCCGGTTCTCGATGTTCGAGCCATACCATTTCACGCCGGAGGTGCCAAAACTGCCGCCCAAATAGGCGGGCATTGCCATGAACCTGCGGTCAGCGGTCGGCTTCGGCATTCCCGCATGGGGCGAATCTTCGGGAAATAGAATCATCGCACCGTGGGCGTTGCTCTTTTCCCCTGCCATCCGATAGTCGCCACTATTCAGCACTTTAAACATTTCTTCCATGGCATCTACGCAGGCAGGCATGTCCGTGACGCCCGCTTTCACCATGTCAGGTTCTGAAAGATAGATGAAGTCGATTCTGGTAGAACTACTCATGATGCAGTCTCTCCAACAGGACGAGTGATGCTAACGATAGCCATATAGATTGCCAGGGACAGAATTGTACAGATAGCCGAGAAGGACAGGACAGCTTCGAAGCCCTGCCCCTCCATCAATCGTCCACCTAGTGCCGGCCCAAAAACGCCGCCCAGAGATAAAGTAGTGGCAGAGAGTACGACGAAGCGGCCACTAAAATCGACCTCGGCGCTAAGTCCAAAAAAATAAGCCAAGCCGTAATTAACGCAAGAGGTGAATAATGCTACGCCCAAGGAGAAAGGCATTAGAGACGTCGATTGCCATATCAAGAGCAAGCTGACAATGTTGACGATTACCATGGCAATCAAGGGCAAGTTGCGCCCGATTCTGGTTCCTAACCAAGCCGCGACAAAGCCGCCAATGCCCGAAGTTATCATGCCCACTGCCAGAGCAACGCCAACTTTGTCCGCTGGTAATCCTTTGTTGGTTCCCATCAGTTCAAGAAAAGCCCACGTTGCAGTGATGCCGCTAAAAAAAATGATCCCTGCCGCGAGCGCCAAAAGCGACAACGCAAGGGGCACCAAGGATGACTCTGACACGGCAGAGACATTTTTGTCGACCTGGGCTAGCGAAGGCGAGAGCGATGTACCACTTTTGACGCCGCGCGAGGGCAGTAAGCCACTAAGGAGGCCAATGGCCAAACACGTTACGGCCATCGCATAGGCCATCCCTGTGAAACCGTAGATGGGAATGACCAGGACGGGTAATGTGAAGAGCAGTAGTGTAGAAGGTACTGCTTCCAGCCCCAGCTTAATGCCGAAGGCTCTATCCGGGTTTTCACTATCGCCCATAACGACCATCCCGAGGGCATAGAGACCCCCAACCCCTATCCCCAAAATGCCAAATAGCATCATGAGTGGGTAATAATCGTCCGTAAGCGTGACAGCCACAAAACCAGCCACGGTAATTCCTGAACCCAGAAAAGCTGCGTACTTCCAGTTGATCCGCCTGACAAAAAACAGTGACGCGATTGCTATCAATGTGAAGGTGAGATTGAAAGCAGCAATTATGTCGCCTAGTTGAGATTCACTGAATGCAAACGACCCAGCCATTGCGCCTATAACCATTGGCAGCGTAGTGGAAATCAGTACCCCGACTCCAGAAAGAAGGCCAACAGCTATATATACAGATATTCTGTCGATTGGGTGCTTATTGGATACTGCTGAATTCATCTTAAAGTCTCTTTATTTTTCTGGTTTTGTCAACTTAACTCGACCAAGTATAATCCACCGGCATGAAAACCTACAAACGACACAGATATCCGCCCCAAATCATTAGCCATACGATCTGGCTCTATCATCGATTCACCCTTAGCTTCAGAGATATCGAGGAAATCTCGGCTTCCAGGGGGATAATGGTCTCCTATGAGACCATTCGCCAATGGTGCTTGAAGTTTACTCCCTCCTACGCCAAATCATTAAGAAAGAAACAAGGGCAACTCGGCGATCAGTGGTTTCTGGATGAGATCTTCATCAAGATCAATGGCAAGCAGCATTACCTTTGGCGCGCGGTGGATCAAGACAATAATGAACTGGACATTCTCGTAACCAAAAAGCGGGATAAGAAGTGTGCGTTGAAATTCTTCAGAAAGTTATTCAAAAGGTATGGCACAACTGCCAACCGAATAGCGACGGATAAACTGAAAAGCTATCCCGCTGCCCTCAGAGAAATGGGCTGCGATATTCCACACGATACGACTCGATGTCACAACAATATTGCAGAGATCTCGCATCAGAAGACTCGACAACAACAAAGACAGATGCGGCAATTCAAATCAGTTTGCCAGGCGCAACGATTTCTTTCCTGTCATGGAGTTATCAACAATCACTTTCGACAGCAGCGGCATTTATTGAAGGCCAGGCACTATCGGTTCTTTAGGGATCGGGCTTTTGACGAGTGGGCAGAGGTTGCGGGTGTCCAAAATTTGGGTATTGCTGCTTAGACAGATGAACCTCGATTCTGCCTTGATCTAGAGGGGTTAAGTTGACAAAATCATAAGGTCTAGCGTGACGAAATTGATCGTGTTTCGCTTTGTTACTTTGTTACTTCCTGATCTCGCAGGGACCGCCGCATGATCTTTCCGGTGGTCGTGAGGGGGAGGGTGGTAATAAACTCTATATGCCTTGGGACCTCGTGCTTGGCCAAGTGACTTCTGACGAGATCTTTTAGGCTCTCGGCCAGCTCCTCGTTGGGCGCAAAGCCCTCGGCGAGCACAATGAAGGCTTTGATGATTTCGGTCCGCTCCTCATCTGGAACACCGACGACCGCAGCAAGCTGTACAGCGTCGCTCTTTAGCAGGCAGTCTTCTATTTCGGTTGGGCCAATGCGGTAGCCGGAACTTGTGATGACGTCGTCCGTCCGGCCGTGAAACCAGAGATAACCATCCTCATCCTGCTCACCCAGATCCCCTGTAATCATCCAGTCGCCAATGAACTTCGCAGCGGTAGCCTCCGGGTTATCAAGATAGCCGCTGAACATGGCGGGATGGGGCCTTTTAATGGCGATATTGCCGATGGTTCCGGTTGGCACTTCGTGACCACTGTCATCGACAATCGCGCAGGTCGAGCCTGGCATAGCTTTGCCCAGGGACCCATGCTTTACCGTCATAAGCCTTGGGTTGGTTCCGATCATGCCGTTACATTCGGTTTGTCCAAAGCCCTCACTTATTGTGAGGCCAAACCGCTCATCAGCCCAGAGTGCCAACTCTTTGCCCACTGCTTCGCCGCCACTGAGCACGACTCGAAGTTGAATATCGTCCACCGCGTCGGCATCGATCTGCCGCATGAGCTTAAGCACGGTCGGAGTAAGCAAAGACACAGTCACCTTGTGCTGCCCCAGAATCCGGTAGGCTGCTTTTGCATCGAAGGCCTGCATTTCCACTGAGACGACATGACACCCCGAGTACCACCCGATCAAGAGAATATTGATGAGGCCGGCAATCCACGCCCAGTCGGCAGGGGACCACAGCACGTCATGGGGTTGGGGTCCGTAGTCGTAGTAGTACTCAAACAAGGGCTTGTTGCCGAGTAGCAGTCGGTGCGGCATGAGTACACCCTTGGGATTTCCAGTCGTGCCGGAGGTGTAGCTAATCCATGCCGTATCCTCGGCGCGGGTTTTAACATTTTGATAGTCGGTTGATTGCTGGGCGAGGGAAGACCAAAACAAACGTGCGTCGGT
>Ga0181573_10000829_pt1 | contig 31920 bp, 31 predicted proteins | sample 101ome_25_FD_148643 | JGI IMG/M metagenome (GOLD analysis project Ga0181573, IMG submission 148643) | Coastal salt marsh microbial communities from the Groves Creek Marsh, Skidaway Island, Georgia - 101409BT metaG (spades assembly) | ecosystem: Environmental > Aquatic > Marine > Intertidal zone...
CTGACGAGTTCCTCGGGACTTTTGAATTCGCCTCCTCTCGTCTCGTCTCTCGTCATCTGCGTTCGTGGCTCGTCGTGGTCACTGGAGGGTGAGCGGGTGAGCGGGTGAGCGGGTGAGCGGGTGAGCATGGCGCCGCGGAAGAAAGCGTCAGCGGCCGAGGCTGCATCCAAGCTCAGAAGCGGGCAGCACGTGCAATCGCTCGGCGCCTTCAAGTTTGGGGGGAACCGGCTGGCGACGGGCGCGGCTTCGTCGACGTCGACATCGACTTTGGACGCGGGCGCAGGAGCGTATGCGTACGACACCCCCCAGCACCTTCGGGTCTACCTGCAGCATATCGGCAAGACGGACCCGCGCACGCGGGAAAAGGCGATGCGTGGTCTGACAGAGTACCTGGCGGGTTCTCCGTCGGATGAGGACGTCCAGGCGTTGCTGACGTACTGGTCCAAGCAGCTTCCGAAGCTGACGTTGTCGACGGCGGCGTGTCAGCTGACGTTGGTGCTGTGCAGGTGCGCGGGGAGGCGAGTCGGTCGAGTGATCCAGGCAATTTTTCCGCCGTTGTACTTCGGGCAGTTCACGCAGGATGCGGCGCTGTCGGGCGCGGCGAGCGAAGCATTGCGGGGGATGCTGGGGGATAAGATGGACGCGGCGGTGTGTGAGGTGTGCTTTGACGGGCTGGTGGATGCCATCGAGGCAGGCGGGTCGTCGGGGGCGTCGTCGTTGTCCTCGTCGGCGTATACAATCTACCAGCTCTTGGATGGCGCGGGGGACATACTGGACCGGCTCAAGGCCACGGGGAAGGACCCAGCGAGGATGCTCGCGGTCATGCAGGGGATGGAGGTCAAGGCCTGGCTCCGGTCCCCGGACGTCGACGTGCGGCGGCACGCCTACTCGGCTTGCACGTCTCTGTCGGCGTTCTCGTCGTCTCTCGATGCGTCCTTCGTCCGCACCGTGTACGGATGCATCCAGATGGAGACAGAGGCGACCAACTACACGGGTTTGATGACGATGGTCCTCGCGTTCGGGAGGGACGTCGGGACGTGGGCGGCGATCCGAGACCCGGAGAGGGACTTCCATCGGCCGCTGCGGCGTATCGCCGCGTCGATCGCCGAGAGCGAGGGGCTGTCCAAGTGTTTCCTTCCGTTGCTCGCGGTGACGCCGCGGGACCTCTGGGCGGACGGCCGGCTGGCCGAGCTGTTGCTGGCGATGGTCCGGGCACCCAAGGAGGCGGGTGAGACAACCGAGGCGACCGACGCGATCTGCGAGTGTCTGCAGTACGTGTCGGCCAATGGCATGGTCCCTCTGGTGGTAGACCACGTGGATATGTTTGCCGCCGAGGACGCGCTCCGTCGCCTCGGGCCGTTCCTCGCCGCGATGGACGCGGCCTGCGGATCGACCGGGGCGTTTGCGGGGTTCCAGGTCGAACTGTTGAAGCTGTCGCTGGCGATGCCGGTCTCGTTCTGGACCTCGGGCAACGTGTCTTTCGCCTACAAGATCTCGAAGAACGTGGGATGGCACGGCCTGGAAGCAGCGAAAGCGACAGGGGGAGCCGAGGGCAGTCTGAACGACCGGCTGTTCGTTCGGCTGGTCGATCGCGCGGCGGGGTCCGGCTTCGGACCGGAGGCTAGCATGGTGGAGACGATGTCTCGCATCGTCGCGGGGAAGGTCGCTGCCGCCTCGACGGGATGTGCCGACGAATTTGACCGAATCATCGAGGAGCTGGCGACGCGAGTGGGAGACCGGGCGGCGGCGCGAGTCGTGGACGGCGTCCCGTCGAGCGACGCCGTCCGGTCGTCGCTGCTGCCGTCGGTGGCCGCAAAGGCCGCAAAGGCCGTCTCGACGGGCGAGGATGGTCGCATTGGAGATGCCGGCGCGCTCGCCTTGTCCAAGAGCCTGGTCCGTTTCTCGTCCGGCGACCGGCTGAAGGCGTGCTTGGACGACTGCGTGGGCCTCGCCTCTTCCCAATCGTCCAAGCCGTCCGAGGCGGCGCCGGTTCGTCGAATGGTCCTCGACCTGATGGCCGAGGTGTCTCGATGGAACGCACCGGTATTGTCCTCCGACTCGCTCCTGTCGTTCGTCTTTCACGTCGTGTGGGACGACCCGGACGACCCCGCCACGCTGTCTGCGGCGGAGGCCGTCTTTCGGAGCCAGGACGACCTCTCGGCCTTGGGTCGCCTGTTGGATGGCGGCTCGCTCGGGGACGAGATTTCGACGTCAAACGACGAGGTCGAGCTGTCGCATCGGCTCTACCGCGCCATCGGCTTTTGCGTGGCCAGCGCAAAGCCCGGGCGCGAGGTGGCGGCGTTCGTCGGGTTCGCCGAGACGCTGGAGCACTTCCCGGACGTCGCTATCGCTGTCGTGGCGCACCAGTCGACCGCGTTCTTCGCCGAGCTCGTGGGTGCGGACGTGGACGTCGTCCTGAACGCCCTTCGACGGGGCTCGTTTGCCTCGACGGCAGACGCGGAGGAATGCGAGGAGCTCTTGGACCTCGCCTCGGCGTCCCCGGCCTCGTACGTGGCGATTCTCGACCGCGCGTTGTCCGTGATGGATCGTGCACGGGAGGGAGACGCTGCTCACGGCGGCCGCGACCTCGCGGTCGTCGTCAAGCTGATCGACCGGGGCATCCACCTCGACGAGACGGTCGAATGGTGCCGATCAACGCTGTTCGCCGTGTATTCGCTGAGAGAACCGTGGAGCGCGTCGAGGATCGCGGCCCTCGAGGTCGCCGTCTCCCGCGTCAGGAGCGACCCGACGCGCTTCGAGCGCTCCGAGCTCGCGGCGTTCACGAAAGCCGTCCTCCGCGCAGAGACGGACGACGTCGCCACATCGGAGACTTCTGCAACCGGACGGGTGCTCTGCGCGTGCTTCCCCGACTGCTGGGACGACGAACGCGATGCTGTCGACGATGTTGTAGTTGATGCTGCCGGGGAGGATCACCATCATCCTCGACGTTCCGTGCACAACAACGGTCTCATCTGCTGGGACGAGCTGCGCCCGAACATGACGGTGTGGTACGAGGGCGCGGCCAGTCGTGGTGTTGGTCGTGGTGGTGGCCATGATGACGACGAGGGCGCGCCGACCGCGCCGACCACGACGGCGACCAAGGCGACCATCGTGTCCAGAGACGATTCGATCCAGCCGCCATCGTTTGTGGTGGACTTGGGAGACGGCGTCGTTCGCGAGACGGAGGCCAGCAGGCTTCGTCTGGCGCGGGCCGGGCCGCTGCTGCTCGGCCCGCCGGGCGCCGTCAGGCGACCGCTGGTTGACTCGTCCGAGATTGACGAGGCCATCCGCGTGATCGAGACCGTCATCGGCGGGCACGATTCGTCGTCTCTCTCTCTCGCTTCCAACGCGGACTCTCATACCCTCCCGGCCCTGGCGGTGCTCAGATCGCTGAGGGCACTGGGCGCGCACGGGTGGGACCGTCTCGGCCGGTCTCCCGACGCGCGCACGGCCGCGCTCGAGCTCGTCCTGACGCGAGCGGTGCACGCAGCGGCAGAGATGGATGCGCTGGTCGCCTCAATGTCGGAGCGGATCGTCGAACAGGCCAACGCGTCCACGGGCGCCGCCTTTGGCGAGCCGGCCGAGGCGCTCGATCTGCTTGCCACCGTCCGCGGGAACGAGGTTCTGTGCAGAGCGCCGACGATGGTGCAACTTCACGAGCGCCTGCGTGCCGACCTCGGGGACGCGATCTCATCGTTCGTCGAGGCGCACGGTGAGGCCGTCGCTGCGTCCGTCCGGGTGTTTTTCTGGGACATCTGGGACGCTGCGCAGCACCGGGAGGCCGGAGACAGGCTCGCCTCGAGCATCCTGTCGGTGTTTTACGGGATCGGGTGGACTCTCGCCGCGTCTCGGTCCGTCTTTGCGGCGCCAATCGACGTCTGGGACCGCCCAGAGGTGGGATCGATGCTCCGATCGCTGGCGGCCGGCGTGCGCGCGGTGGACGCGCGCCGTCCCGACGCCCTGGATGTGTCCCACGGTGCATCAACGAGCTCGTTGCCGTCCCAAATCCTGTCGATGTGCCTCAACGCCGGCATGTCGAGGCCGCTGGCGGCGGCCGCGTTTGCCGTGCTCCTGCGTCGCCCCGACGAGCTGGCCGCGGCGTGGTCGACCGACCCCGACACCTTTTTTGGCGACGTCGCTGACATGGACGACGCGGCGGAGGACGGCGACGGGGACGGGGATGGAGATTGTTCGCACGGCCACGACGTCCACGACGGCGAGATGGCGCTGCCGTCGACGAGGCCGCGCGACAGGATGGTCGACCTGAACCCGCTGGTGCGCGCGGCCATTGAGGGTGGCGACGTGAATCCAGACTTTCAAACGGCTTGGATGGTCCTGGCGGCGTACCTGGCGAGCCCTGGGATCGAGCAGGCGCAGCAGGAGCTCCTCGTGCTGGCGCTCAAGGACGCGGGGGTCGCCAGCGTCGCCCTGTCTCGCACCCTCGTCGAGCTGCTCTCGACGGGGACTGGGTCGCCCAACAAAATCTCCGCGCCGTCCATCGACGCTTCGGGCGGGAGCTTCCGGCACGAAGATCTGCTCCGGTACCTTCGGCACGGCTCGCTCGACGTGCCGCCCGACGTCCGTATGCTCTTCTTGATGTCGACGCTGCCGGTGGCCACGCGCGCGTGGTACATCGACGACATCAAGATCAGACAGCACAAGTCGAGCATCGAGGAGTTTGTCAAGCGCAACGTCTCGCCGCTGCTGATCCGGCGGGAGATCGAGTCGCTGGAACGGGAGTCAACGTCGACGTTGAATTCGACGTCTCCCGACGAGCCGGACGCAGGCGGCGAATTCAGCGTCAAGGTCACGGGCAACAACGTCGTGGCGTCGCTGGCGGTCGAGGACGGACAGTCGATCGACCTGCGCGTCGTGTTCCCGTCCCTGTATCCCCTCAAGGCGGGCTCGGCCACCCTCGAGCGCACGCCAGGCATTTCGGAAGAGAGGGCGAGACGCTGGCAGATGAGCGTCGAACTGGTGCTGCGAAACAGGAGCGGGGACGTGAGCGACGCCATCAAGCTCTGGCGGCGCAGCGTGAGCGGCGTCTTCAAGGACATGGAGTGCTGTCTGATCTGCTACGCGCTGATTGACCCGGTCTCGGGGGCGCTGCCGAGGAAAAAGTGTCGGACGTGCGGGATTCGTTTGCATGCCAGTTGTCTTATCAAGTGGTGCAGCTCGAGCGGGAAGTCCGAGTGCGTCCATTGCCGCAGCCCCTGGTGAGTATCAGTTACCGGTAACCGTATCGTCGTCGCACAAACTCTGTCTCGTCCTCCATGCGCTTGTGGAGAGCCGCCGACATCGGCGCCGCCAACACATTCTTTTTGAACTGCCGCACGATGAGTAGGTCGTCGAGGAACGCCTCGACGGACTTCTGCGGCACCTTGCCGAGCCCAAGCGTCTCGTAAACCCTATCCAATACGCGGATGACGTCGTCGACGCTATTCGTCGAAGAGTCGAGTTCGTCGAAGCGTACCTCGACAAACCTCCCGGCCGAGCCCTCGTGCTGCGCCTCTGTGTACGTCCGAGAGGCGAACAGAGATTCGTACAAGATGCGGTAATTCGACATCGTGTAGTCAACGACAGTATCAACTGTCGTCGGCTCGAGGTAGCACGATGGGTAGTACGCCGCCGCCATGTGCATGCTGCTGCGACACACCTCCAGGGGATGACGGTGGACGTGGACAAAGGTTGCCCGCGGAAAGAGTTGCCGAAGCAAGTCGACGCGGCCGGTGTGGACGGGGCTTTTAAGCAGCAGCCTTTTCCTCTTCCCCGGGCCGCCGCTGTTAACGACGAGCTTCCGGAGAAACAGCATGAGCGCATCCTTCCACTCGAGAAACTCATCTGGCGGCACATCCTCGAACGTCGTATACTTCATCAACAGGTCACCATGCTTGTTCATAAAGCTCAACGACGCGTACGGACTGCGTCCCCCGGACATCACATTCGTCGCAATCTCGTCCTCCTGCACCGTCTCCAGCCCGAGCGGCAAGTCGTCCATCGGCCTTTTTGACGGCATCGTCAGCGCCAGCAGCCTCATCAGCCACCGTGGGCCCAGTCTTCGCAAGAGGATGTTGCAATTGGGAAATGCGACGTCCAACGTCCTTGGCGTCACGAAGCGTTGCTCGTCCAGGCCCAACAACGCGTGGACCAGGGTCGTCCCGCTTCTTGGAGGGCCGATGACGAAGACGATGTCGTCAGGGATCTCCACGGCATCGATGTCGACGCCTGCCAACGTCACCAGCGCCGATTCGAGGAGCGCGAGGAGGCTGTTGACGAGTGCCGTGGCCATCAAGAACGCGATGCGTGCGAGGCACCTTGGATCGCGGCAAGCGTTTCTGACGTTGAGATTGCGATAGAGATAGCGCATGCATTGGCCCAGACCAAGGCCTTGTGCCAGATTGGTGCCCAGGCTCCACGCCTGGACATTCAAGTCCATGGGGGTCCGAAATGGCTTCAAATTTGAAGCCACGCCCGTGCGCATTCAAACTTTTGAAAACTGAAGTGCCGGTGCGAGACCGGAACAAGAGGAACCGGAGCAAGAGGAACCGGAACAAGAGGAACCGGAACAAGAGGAACCGGAACAAGAACGAAGAACGACTCTCAAGCCATCCGATCGATCTCGCGAATGCACGCTTATGGTGGCCAACAGCTCAACGTTGTCGTTGCTGGCTGCGTCGGCCGGCAGCCTCGCGGCGCTCTCCTCCCTCTCGTCCAAAATCGGCCTCAACGTCGTCTTGGTCGTCCTGTCCAACGTGTTGTCGCTGGTCGTATACACCGCCTCCTTGCGCTACGGGCCCGCCCTCCGCGCTACGGCCACCTCGATCGCCACGAACCTCGTCGTCTCGTCCATCATGGCGCGCGTCTTCCTCGACGAGCAGACGACCTGGCGGGGGGCGCTCGGCATCGCGTTGACCGCCTCGGGAGCCATCTTGGTACAGACGGAGAGGAAGGGGAAGACGCCGTAATATACTACTACTATCTCGCCGAGATATCCTACGACGGCACCAACTACAAGGGCTTCCAGCTGCAGCCGCGGCCCACCTTCACCGTGCAGCTCGTGCTCGAGCGGGCCCTCTGTCGATTCCTCCACGTCGACCGGGACTTTGTGCGGTGCCAGGCGTCCAGCCGAACCGACGCCGGCGTCCACGCCCGCCAGCTCTTCGTCGAATTTCGGAGCCCCCGCGAGCTGGACGAGGACAAGTTCGTGCGTTGCACGAACAGATTGCTGCCCGACGACGTCGCGGTCCATTCGTTGCGACAGGTTGCGGCCGACTTCAACGTGCGGTACACGCTGGGGAAGATCTATACCTATGACGTCCACACCGATCGCCGGAAAGATGTGTTCCTGTCCCGGTACCGAAAGGCACATCCGGAGCCGCTCGACGTCTCCCGCATGAGGTCGGCATGCGAGCGCTTCGTCGGCGAGCACGACTTCCGCCTCCTGTCCGAGTGGACATCAAGGCCTGAGGACGTCTCTGCATCCACGATACGGCGCGTGTTCGACGTCCGCGTCGTGGAGATCGATGGCGGCCTCCGCATCGTCGTCCATGGCGCCGGTTTCCTGCACAAGATGGTCCGCAACATCGTGGGCGTCCTCCTCTCGGTGGGCGAGGGCAGCCTGTCCGACGACGACGTGTCGCTGCTCCTGCGGGCCGGCGACGACGAAGATGCCGTGCGGGAACAACGGCGGATGAAGACAAAGTTCAAGGTGGCCGAGGGTCGCGGCCTGACCCTGCGCAGGGTCTTTCTCCCGGGAGATCATGATGATCATCATGTTTACTTTGAGTAATTTCTCGCACCGAAGATCGTCGAGCCGACCCGTACGTTGTTGCTACTCATCTCGATGGCCTGTACGTAGTCGCCACTCATCCCCATGGAGAGCTCCAACGCGCCACAGTCCACACCGAGCGCCTCGGCGACCGCCGCCCGACACGCCGCCAACGTCTGAAAGTTCTCTGGTCGCGAGGTGTAGTCGGGCATCCCGATCGTCATCAGCCCCACCAGGCGCAGACTCCCACACTGCGTCGCCACGTGGCGACAGACGTCCACGACCTCGCCCGGCTCGAGCCCGTGCTTGCTCTCCTCCCCCGACGTGTTGACCTGGCGAACGAGCGAACGAGCGAACGAGCGAACGAGCGAACGAGCGAACGAGCGAACGAGCGAACGAGCGAAGCGCGAGTGAGAGCGCCAGGGAGCGCGGGCGCGCGGCGGTCGAGGTCGATACACACCTGGATCATCACGTCGAGCGGCGGCCTGCCGATCGCCGCCACCGCGGCATTCAGCTTGTCCGCGAGCTTGACGCTGTCGACCGTCTCGATGCAACTGAGCGAGGGAACGCCCTCCAACAGCGCCTTGACCTTGTTCGATTGCAGGTGACCGATGAAGCGCCACCGAATGTCCGCGGGGAGCGCCGCCGCCTTGCCGACGAGCTCCTGCACGTAGTTTTCTCCAAAGTCTCTGTGACCGGCGTTGTACGCTTCCATCAAGTCTTCCACCGGCTTGGTCTTGGAGACGGCCACGACCCGAGGAGGCTTCCCGCCCACCCGTGCCGCGGCCTGGGCCGCTCGGTCGGTGACGAGCCGCAGGTTGTCTGAGATGTGATTTCCGCTCGCCATGGCGCTCCCGCGCGTGTATGCCCGACCCTGTCTAATATGGTACGTCCCGAGTCTCTGTGCCGCAGACCGAAGCGGCGCCAGCATCACGATTGGCTCTACACGGCGAACGGTTCGAATTTTTCCGAATGCCGAATGACCCGAACAACGATGCGGACGGATAAGGCATCAACTCAGACCGTTCACGCCCAGGCCGGGACGTCTGTACCACCGGGATCACATCACAGACCGCGGCCGGCAGCGGTAGAAGGGCGGCGGGGCGTTCTAGCGCTGATCGCCTCCTCCGGCGTGTGGGTGGTCCAGCCTCCTCGGAAGGCCGAGGCGGCTTTCGAGATGGAATCCATCTACGAGGCCCTTCCCGGGCTCTACAGCAGCCCCTCTCCGGTGCTCGTGCCTCGGCGGACCTTTGCCGACACGGCGTTCGCCGTGGCCTTGCTCCGTTCGGGGTACGAGACTGTCGACGAGCTGGACTGTTACCCCATGGACACCTGGCAGAAGGAGTTTTGGCTGCGACGACGGTCCGAGTGGGAGAGCTATCGGAGCCAGAACGAGCCGCTGCGGATAGAGCAGGGGGATCTGGCCAACCCGCTGTACTTTGATTTTATCGCCGCGATGCAGTTTGCCACGGTCGACAAGAGTCTCCGGGAAGCCAAGCAGCGGTTCAAGGAGTTCTGCGGGGAGGAGGAATGCGGCGAGGACCAGTACCGGATCGTGACCAGGGACGGTCTGTACTCGGACGATGCGCGGCTGCCGGAGTTGTTCGCGGAGAAATTCGGCGAGCGGCTGTACGGGAAGCTCGTCGGGCTGGCCTCGCCCCTGCAGTTGCCGGCCACAGAGACGCCGTTGGCGCTGGCCACGGCGTTGGAGGATTACTTTGTGTCTCAGGGGTTTGCGCTGAAGAGCGAGGTGCGCGAGCGCGAGGACGGGACGTTGGTCATCACGACGTCGGGCGCGGCCACGCTGTGGGCGCTGCAGTACTGCACGAGTCGGCGGAGCAAGGCGTTGCCCATGTACGACTGCGCGGTGCTGCAGTATTTGCTCCGGGAGAAGCTCGGGCGGCGGAGCTCGGTCCGGCTGGTCCAGCTGTCCCAGACTGGGATGGTCACGGAGGTGGCGGTTGAACAGTTTCTGAATTTGTAACCACCATGCCTCCACGTAGTTCACGTAGCTCAAACGCAATGCCAGCCGAATACGAACTCCAGCGCGAGCGCAACATAGCGGCGAACCGGAAAAGGATGCGCGAACTTGGCGTGGGGCTCGGCCCTCCGAGGGCTCCTAGCAAGACGGCGGCAACAACGAACGAGCAGCAGCGCAGCAAGAAGAAACCACCCGACAGCAGCGAGGCGCCTCGGCGCACCGGACGCGCCCGCACGACGGTGAGGAGCTACAGCGACGAGGACATGATCGCGGTCGAGCGGCCGGCGGGCGGTGCCGCAAAGGCAGCGATGGCGGCTTACGAGCCAGAGCCGACGCCGGCTGACCGACGAAAGAGCGCGTTATCGCTTCCAGAGTGTCTAGGTAACGTCACGAGGCACCCAACCAAGGGACACCGTATGTTTTTTTACTCGAATGCGCGTTGACCGGCTGCCATTGCTCACTCGCGCCACGGCGCTCCAAAGTGGTATTCAAAGACCGACCCGAGTTCAAACCCAATCTGACCCCAGCTCAGGTGATCCGCGCCGGGTCGTGGGGTGGCTGTTACTTCAATCCCATCGGCGGGAAGCCTGGAGTGCGAGGTCCCTGTGCGATCGATCCCAAAGAGCACCCAGAGGAATGGTTCGACGGTCTCGATGTCCAGACGTTCGCCAGTCGACGATACAACTGTCAGACGAATATGTACGGTGTGAAGGCGGGACAAGACCAGGTCTACTGGGAGGAGCACGGCTGGATCGACGAGCGGGACCCGAGGGGCTGGTTCCAATGGTACTGTCGATTCTACTGCGGTCGCCGGATGGACGATGACGATCGTCAGATCGGCCGCTGGAAGGGCGTGTGCGGCGAGAAGGGGCGCTGGAAGAACAACCTGATCAACAAGATCCTGAACGCCGGCGCCAGCTTTGACGACTCCCGCATCTCTCCCGTCGTCCGACAGACGTGCCTGCACTGGGCCGTGGAGGTCACAGAAGGCGACGTCCTCGCCGCCGCCAAGAAGCGGCGGCGGTAGGCTCCTGCAAACCAACCACAACGTGGTTCGACTCTCCCTCCTATCAGGCGGCCATCGCTTTCCGCAGCAAGTGCGTGTAGAGCTGCTGCTGAGTGATCATCCTCAAAATGATGATGATTGCCGCCAACAGCGCGACGAAAACGGCGGGATTGGTCGCGGCGAGGTTCACGACGCCGTCCGTTAAGCCGTGCTTGGCGCCCACCAGCCCGCCCTTCTTGTCCTCGCCCTCCTCCTCCTCGATGACGCCAAAAGCCTCCCGCACCACTTCCCTGAAGTAATTATTATACGCATTCCGCATCCCCTGCACGCTCTCCCGGACGATCGTGCCCTTCAGCATCCCAAACACGCTCTCGGTGAACCTGCACTCGCCGCTCACGATCAGGCGCATGGCGTTGTCCTCGACCTGGTATCCGACCCAGAGGATCTCGTTCTGGAAGCTGCTTGCGAACGGCACGCCGCTTGTCCGACACACGCACTCGACCGTAAACCCGTTTGGCGAGAGGTCGACGAGTCGGAACGTCTCCTGGTTGGCCGCCTGCCTCGGGCCGAGCGGGTTTTTTAGCGGCTTGATGAACGACACGCGCCTCCTCCGCAGCTTATCGCTCCCCCCCTCCGCCTCGCCGTTCCGTTCCTCCTCCTTCTCTCTCCAAGGCCCCACGTACGTGTTCCGGTCGCCCATGCTCGCGTGGTACCGCTCGAAGGCATCGCTGTCGTTCTGGAAGATGGCCTTCCAGAACGCTGCCACGGTCGTGGGGATCATTACGTCGAGGAGCACCGTCGCTTTCCCGGCGGGAACCTTGTAGGGCAGCTGCCTTTTCCCCACGGGCCCCGTGACGGAACAGGAACAGATCGAGCCGAGACTCGCGGCCTCGTCGTCCTCGAGGAGGTCTTCAGGCTCCTCATGGTGACCGGTAATTCGTTTCAACGTCCAAATCAAGGCCGCCGCGGCAGGTACGATCAGCCGAATGTGCGGACTGGCCTGTTTCAGGGCATCGATCCCAACCGTCAAAGGGTGGACCATTTCTGTCGTCGGTTGAATGCTCTGCGTAACCTCTCGGTCGACGTTGAAGACTATGATGATACCATTCGTTTATTCGATTAAAGAATCGAACTCCACGGTGAACTCATACGCCCCGGCCGGCACCATGTACTCCTCGTGCACGCTGGGGCTCCAGCTGTCGTCACCGCCGACGCCCATGTGCGCGGCGTCGAGGTGGGCGTGGACACGGCCGTCCCTGGCCAGGTGGCTGTCGTGGCGGCATCGGTCGAGCTCCTCGAGCGAAAAGAAGCTTGAGGAGAACTGCCCGCGGCGTCCGTCGGCGCGGCGGAGCGACGCGGCGATGGTGCGACCGCGTTTCGAGCTCGTCCACGCCACCCATCGGACGTCGGTGCGCCCGCCGTTCTCGCCGGGAAACACGTACGGCTCGTGGAGCTCGGCGACGGGCATGGGGCCGTGGCGGAGCAGGTGGGCCGAGCTGTTCCTATCGCAGTAGTTCTCGTGGGGGCCGCGGCCATAGAACTCGGCAGTGTCAAAGTCCTCCGGCAGCGCAAAGGCCACGCCGACCCGGGGCAGCGACGGCACGCAGACCTTGCTGCAATCGACGCGGTACGACGCCCTCGCGATCGTTGCCCCCGCCCCTCGCCTGACGAGCGCGTACGTCACGGTCGCTTCTACGTCTGCCGGCGCGGGTGTCACGTGCGGCGCGTCGTCCATCGACGTTTCGTCGCCGTCGTCGCCGTCGTTGCCGTCATGGTCGTCGCCGTCGGCAAACCAGTGGCTGCCGCCGACCTCGCCGACGCCGACGCCCTCCTCGACGCCCGTCGCCTTGCCGTACGAGTGCTCGTCAGGTCGCATCCTGATCGAGACCGTGACGCTCGACGGACCCACGTCGATGGACGTGACGGACGGGCGCAGGACGTCGAGGCCCGCTGCCTTCCATCGCGCCGCGTGGCTCTTCCCGCCGGACCCTCCGCGGTCGTTGTCTGTGGGCGCCCGATACATGCACAAGCGCATCGGCCGGTCCAAGAACTCCATCCCGTCGACGACGTAGGATACGAGGTCGCCCGTGCGCTCGTCGACCCCGATCGACGCCCCCGATGTTCCCGACGCCTCGTGGGCGACCGTCACGCGGTCCGCGTCTCGGTGGACGTCGCACGCGAGGTCATCGACCACATGCCCAAACGCAAGGGTCTCTTCGCACTCGCAAGTCTCTCTCTCGAGGAGATGGCAGTCGGAAGCGACGGGCCACGGGTGCGGCAGCGCGGCAAACGGCGCAGCCGCCCACACGTCGTCGCCTGCCACCTTTCCGAACGCGGCACGCCGGCCGTCGACCACAAACCACGTAATCCTGATCGACACCTCGACGGCATCCATGCCGCGCCAGCCAGCCGCCTTGTTCCCCGCCTTCATTTCCTTCGTCCCGGCGACGACGTCTCGGACGGCCTCGCGGGCCACGCGGGCCACGATGCCGTCCGCGTCCGGGGCACTGACCTCGCAGACGTCACTGAACGCCTCACCATTGCGATACAACCGGTACTCGCCCCGGAACGCGCCGCCGACCAGGTCGACCAAGTCGAGAAAGTCGTGCTTGTTGACGACGCGAAGCCAATACGAGCCGTCGTCCTGTCGGATCGCGAGCGTCTCGATGGGACTCTGCACGTGCTTCATCTCGAACGACGCAGGCTTCAGGCGCCTATCCGGGTAGACGACGCCGTTGCAGATGAACTGGCCGTCGTTCGGCAGGTCGCCCTCGTAGTCGCCGCCGTAGGCCCACGTGGGCACGCCGTCAATCTCCTTGGGCAGCGCCTGGTCTGCCCAGTCCCAGATGAACCCTCCCTGGCATTTTTCGTGCTCCTGAAACGTCCTCCAGTATTTGTGAACATTGCCCGTACTGTTCCCCATGGAGTGCGCGTACTCGCACAGCACGATGGGCCGCCTGTCGTCGACGTCCTTGGCCAGAGAGACGATCTGGCCGATACGCGCGTACATCGGACAGATGACGTCCGTCGCCGGAGTCCGACTGCCTCCTCCCTCGTACTGGACGGGGCGCGACGCGTCACGAGCGCGGAGGTACCCGGCCATCGCCAGGTGTGCGGGGCCGTAGCCGGCCTCGTTCCCGAGCGACCAGCAGATGATCGAGGCGTGGTTCTTGTCGCGCTCGTACATCCTCACGCCGCGAACGACGATGGATGCGATCCAATCCGGGCTGTTGGTCGGGTTGATCCGGTTGTTGCCCAGCGCGGGGTCAAACCCGTGGCACTCCACGTTGGCCTCGTCGATCACGTAGAGCCCATACAGGGAGCAGATCGTGTACCAAAGGTCGTGGTTGGGGTAGTGCGAGCAGCGCACGGCGTTGAAGTTGAGCCCCTTGATGAGCGTGGCGTCGCGCTGCATGGCGGCCGACGTGACGACCCGCGCCCGGTCGTCGGGCGAGTGCTCGTGCCTGGCGAGCGAACGCAGCGTGCGTGGTGAGTCGTTCGGCGAATAGCGAGGAGAGAAACGCGAGCGGAAGAATGAGGAGAGACGAACCTGTCCCCGCGCATCATGATGGCCCGGCCGTTGTGCATGAACTTGCCCGTTGCGCGCTGGATCCAGTCGGAGCGGAAGCCAAAGACGTGAGCCTCCACGTCTTTGGATTCTTCGCCCTCGAGAAGCTCCACAACAGCGACGTAGGCCACCGGGGTCTCGGCAGACCACATCCGGACCCTGTCCCGCAGGCCCCCGACTCGCATCGTCGCCCTGTACCCGGCCGCCCGGGACCCTGACGTCCGGGCAAGCCACACCGGCTCCAACTTCCCCTCGAAGGTGACGACCTGCTGCCTCCCGTCGTAGGCGTACACGGTCGTCCGCACCCGGTGCGTGGCCGGGGCGCCGGCCGCGCCGACCACGTCCACCTCGAGGCGGAGCGCGACGTCGTCGCCGTCGCCATCCTCGTCCTTCTCGTCCTTCATCCGCTCGAAACGGTCTATGACGGCGTCGATCCGATAGTCCTGAATGTACGTCGCAGGCTTCCGCAGCAGGACGACGTCCCGAAAGATGCCGCTCAACCGCCACATGTCTTGGTCCTCCAGGTAGCTCCCATCGCAGAACTTGGACACCTGCACTGCCAGCACGTTCTCTCCCCGCCTCACCAAAGCCGACACGTCAAACTCGGCCGGCAGCCTGCTGTCCTGGCTGTAGCCGACAAACGTCCCGTTCAGCCAGCAAGAGAGCGCCGAGTCGGCCCCCTCGAACGACAGGAAGTATCGCGGGTCGTCCCGCAGCTCCTCGTCCGTGCATGAAAACCTGAACCTATAGCATCCCGTAGGATTCTCTCTCGGCACGAAGGGCGGGTCGACCTCAAACAGGTACTGGAAGTTGCTGTAGATGGGCACGTCCCTGAACGCCGACTCGTTGACCACCGTCGGGTCTAGCTGCCACGAGTGGGGGACCTGGATCGACATCCACGACGTGTCGTCGTATTCAGGAGCTTGATAACCCTCCGGAACGTCGCCGGGGGACGGAACGAGCGCGAACTTCGGGTCGACGATGCGCCGCCGGTGCGGACTGGTCGACTCGTCTGGGAGACGCTCGTAGTAGTCGAGCGCCCGCTCGTGGGTGCCGAACGCGTGCAGCGGGACATGAGGCTTCATCTTGTTCACGCCGAAGACCGACGGGTCCTCCAGGGCGCCCAGTGGCGGCCCGGTTGGGTGGCGCAGCGTGGTCATCGTCCCCTGTGAATCCGAATCGGTTCTTCAATCTTCAGGCTCTTCACGGTCTCGGACCCGGTGACGGACCAGGAGGAGAAAGAGAATCTTCACGGTCTCGGACCCGGGGACGGACCAGGAGCAGGAGGAGAATACGGATGCTCACGCGATTACTATTTGATCGATTTCGAAACAATCTCGTAGACGTTGGCGCTCAACGACGGCGTCTCGAGGATGCGCCTAAGCTGGGCCTTCATCAGCTCCTGCCTCGCCCCGTCGTACCGCTTGAAGGCCGTGAACGGGCTGACCAGCCGCGCCGCGACCTGGTGGTTGATGCCGTCGAGCTTGATGATGCCGTCGGCCAAGAACTGGTAGCCCGAGCCGTCGGCGGCATGGAAGTTGACGGGGGAGGAGGCGAACCCGCCGAAGAACGAGTAGTTGTTGTTCGGGTTCTTGATGTTGAAGCACGCCTCGTCGCCCATGAGCCTGTTCATCGTTGACAGGTTGCCTTCGATGTTGGACCCGGCCTGGAGCCCCAGCCACTTGAGCAACACGAGTGGCTCGGACTTCCACTTGGCGAAGAACAGGTCCAGCGCCTCGTCCCTCCTCTTGCCGCCGGCAATGTCGAGCGCGCCGAGGGCGGCAATCTCGTCCGTCATGTTGGTGGCGCCCTTGAACCTATCGAAGATCGACTCGGTGATGGCGTCGTCCTTCAGGGTGGCCAGATAGCCGAGCGCCCTGTTCTTGAGCGCCCTCCTGGCACAGGCCTCCGAGGTGAAGGTCCAGGCCACGTCGGGGGCGTCCTCGTTCTCGGCGATGGCGGCCTCGAGGTCCGGCCTGAGGCGCAACGCAATCTCCTTGACGATGTAGCTCCGGACGTGATGCAGCACGACCGGGTCGGCCTCGGGGATGGCGCTGATGAGCTCCGACGTGCTCGGCAAGCCGATGGCGTAGGCGCGGTACTGGCCGTCCAAGTCCTTGGCCTTGAGCAAAGACCTGAAGGCCTCGACCAGGCTGTCGGAAACGCCTCCGGCGTTCCCTGCGGCCCGCGCGACGGCGTCGGCGCTCTTGTCGGCGGACTTGATGGCCGCGGCGTAGAGGTCGACGACCAGCTTGCGTCCCAGGATCTGCCCGGCCTCCCAGCGGTTGAAGGGGTCGGTGTCGTTGGCGAGGATGAACTCGAGGTTCTCGTCCGTCTGGTTCTCGATCTCGAGCTTGACGGGCGCGCTGAACCCGCGCAGCAGCGACGGGACCGGCTCGGCTTGCACGCCCTCAAACACGTAGTCCTCCGAGCTGGCCGTCAGTCTCAACACGACCTCGTCCTCGCCCCCCTCGGCCGACCCGCGCAGGGTGAGCGGGATGGGCTTGCCGTCAGCGCCGAGCAGGGCCACCCGCACCGGAATGAGCACGGGCACCTTTGTGTCCTGACTCGGCGTGGCCGGGCACGACTGGGCGAGGCTCAGCGTGTACGTCTTGGACGCGGCGTCGTAGGTGCCCTTGGCCTTGACGACCGGCGTACCGGCCTGGCCGTACCACTTGGAGAGGTCGGTCAAATCCTCGCCGTTGGCGTCGGCCATGGCGGCCAAGAAGTCGTCGCACGTGACGGCAGACCCGTCGTGGCGCTGGAAGTACAGGTCCATCCCCTTGCGGAACCCTGGTGGTCATCATAATGATAGCGACGGAATATCGTGAGCAACAGCAGCAGCAACAGCAGCAGCAACAACAAGGACCAGACGTCGTCGTCGACAACGTTGTCAGCAACCTCAACCAACCGACAGCCGACAGCCGACAACCAGTCGAAAACAACGACAACAACAACGACAAAACCCACCGTCCTTCCCCAGCAGCGTCTCGTACATGCGCACGACCTCAGCGCCCTTCTCGTACACCGTCACCGTGTAAAAGTTGTCCATCTTGATGTACGAGTCTGGGCGGACCGGGTGCGCCATCGGGCCCGCATCCTCCGTAAACTGGCTGCTTCGGAGCCTGATGACGTCGGTGATGCGCTGCACCGGCCTCGAGTTCATATCCCCCGAGAACTCCTGATCCCTGTACACGGTCAGACCCTCCTTGAGCGTCAGCTGGAACCAGTCCCTGCACGTGACGCGGTTGCCGGTGTAGTTGTGGAAGTACTCGTGTCCCACCACCCCTTCGATGCGCGCAAAGTCCCCGTCCGTAGCCATGTTCGGCGTCGCCAACACCAGCCTCGAGTTGAAGATGTTGAGCGACTTGTTCTCCATGGCACCCATGTTGAAGTCATCCACCGCCACAATGTTGAAGATGTTCAGGTCGTACTCCAGCCCGTACGTATCCTCGTCCCACTTCATCGCCTTGATCAGACTCTCCATGGCAAAGTCCACCTTCCCAATGTTCTCCTCCTGCACAAAGATACGCAACGTCACGTCCCTCCCCGACATCGTCTTGAACGTATCCTCCCGCATAGACAGCTTGCCCGCCACCAACGCAAACAGGTAGCACGGCTTCTTGAACGGATCCTCCCACACCGTGTAATGCCTTCCCCCCTCCAAATCCCCCTCCTCCACCAGGTTCCCGTTCGACAGCAGCACCGGATACTTCCCCTTATCCGCCTCGATCCTCGTCCTGTACGTCGCCATCACGTCGGGCCTGTCCAAAAAGTACGTAATACCACGGAACCCCTCCGCCTCGCACTGCGTGCAAAAGTTCCCACTGCTCTTATACAACCCTTCCAACAGCGTATTGTCCTGAGGCCGAATCTCGGTCACCACACGCAACACGAACCCCTCCTTGTCCGCCACCACCTCCTCCCCCAACCCCCACCCACTCCCGCCCTCCGTCACCTCATACTCTCCCCCGCCCAGCACCCTCCCATCCACAGAAACACTCTTCAGCACCATATCACCCCGACCATTCAAGTACACCCCCTTCCCAGACCCCCTGTTCAAAGCCCGCATCGACACCTCTGAGATCACCTCGGTCGTCTCCTCCCCCAGCTTGAACGTCAGGTGCACCTCCTCAGCCGTGAACGGCACCTGCTCATAATCCTTCCGGAACTTCTCCACCGGAGCACCCGCAGTCGCCGCTTGCACAGTCATCGGTATGACACCACGTGGAGTCGTCTGAAACCGGCGAGCCCTGATCGACTTGGATTCGAACAGACGACTGGAGTTGGACGACGACGACGAACGAAGACGAAGACCCCCGAGCACAGGACACTTGACAAGGCCGTAACGAGCACAGGTAGAAGCACGATGGAGGAGGGCTACGCGAGTCGAGGAGAGGGCGAGCATCAGAGGTGAAATCTCAGTTGATTCAGACCTCACCACGAGAAGAACGAGAAGAACGAGAAGAACGAGAAGAACGAGAACGAGAACGATAGTATCGACCAGGTAGGTAATGAAATGGTGGGTCTCTGTCCAGGGCGTCGAGCTCGATATCCTCGGCCCTCGGAGACATGCGTTGGAACTGATCCACATTCATGAGGGCGGACCGACTGCGTCGGACTCCTGCGCAAGTATGGCGACTGCCGCTCGCCGCTGCCCACCGCCGCGCGGTGGAGGCAGGAGGAGCACCGATCCGGCGAGCTCAAGCAGCGGCGCCTGGTCGTGCGGGAGATGGACGAGGACGAGCCATGGCATCGGAGGTGGCACGTGGGTGCCCCGCTCATTCGAGTCCCTCCCCATCTCTCCTCCTCTCTCAGAATGTATGAAGCTGAAGTCGGTCCCTTTAGGTCAACTCGTGCTGTAGGACGCTCAGCCGTTGGGCGTACGCGGCGCTAGGTACTGTCGAGTTGCATCATCCTTCCGGGGAGACGCGCTCGCGGCGTGCCGGTAGACAACAGCGTTTGGTACGTGGTGCGTAAGTGCGAATAGAGTAGATTCAGGGAAGGTAGCGCGGGGATTGGTCAGTCAGTCAGATTTCGTGCGGCGTCGAGTCGTGGCGGACAAAGCGATCGAGGCACACAACACATGGTCGCCGGGCAGCAACACCCGCTCGCGTTGCCGCCAGAGGGGGTGGATGCGAGTGCGGTGACGAGCAGCGATCCGTCGAGTTCGAGCTCTGCGGCGCATCCTCCCCGGCGGGGTTCCAACTCGCCGACGCCGTTTCCGTTGCCGGGGTTGGCGATGCCGACGTCGACAGGGTCGAAGAAGAAGATACTGGCGCATCGGGATATTGTGGAAGAGGCGCATTATAGAGAGCTGTTGGAGCAGGGGAAGCTGCGTCATGGGTCGATTGTCAAGCGGAGCGACAGGCGGCGGCAGGGGTCGCGGGGGGAGAATGTCGTGCTGAATTTGGACGGGCAGGTGACGGGGAGGTTGCCGCGTTCCCTGTCGCAGGGGAGCCTGTCGAGTCCAAGTCAGAGTCTTTCGCTGTCTGTCGACGTGTCGCACTCGTCCGTGTCGCTGTCGACGACGAATCATGATGCAGCAGATGGGGTGGTGGGGGCGACGGCGGGGACAGGGACTGCGGCGGCGACAACAGCGACGCCGACGTCTTCGTATACCGTCAGGGAGCGGGAGCAGCTGGAAGAGACGTGGGTGATTATTGTCAACGGGCTAAAGAAGAAGGAATGGGAGCGTCGTTGCGCGCGTCTGCTCAACCAGCTGTCGCTCGTCAAGTGGCGCGTCTACACGACCAGGTATCCCGGGCACGCGACGAAAGTAGCGACGCGAGCGGCGAATAAGGGGGCTCATATGATCATCGCGGCCGGTGGTCAGGGGACGGTGGACGAGGTCGTCGACGGGATGCTGCGGTCGCACTGTCGGGACGAGTCGGGGCTGCCCAAGGCGGTGCTGTCGGTGCTGCCGCTCGGGAGGGCAAACGATTTTCATAGGAGCATGGGTTGGGACCCGGAGTCGTTCGAGGACGGGCTGTGGCGGATTGGGCGGGGGCATACGGCCGTGGTGGACGTGGGCAAGGTGACGTGTATCGGGGCCGACGGGGTGCCCATGGCCAGGCATTTTCTGAACGTGGCGTCGGTGGGGTCGAACGCAAAGGTGTGTGCGCGGCTGGATAACTACGGCATGTTTGGCAGGCTGCGGCACACGGTCGCGTCGGTGTTCGAGACGTGGAAGCACGTGGTTTTCAAGCCGCGGGTGGACGTCGTCGTGTCGTACGATGAAGGGGAATGGGAGCATATCAAGGATCTGACGCTGCTGGCTGCGTGCAACGGGTGTTCGTTCTCGCGCGGGAAGAAACTGTCGGTGTCGGCGCATCCGTTCAACGGGACGATCGACATGGTGGCGGTCAATTCGACCGGATCGCTGTTCAGCGTCGGCCGGGTGTTCCAGCGCATGGGCGAAGGGACGCCAGAGAGGAGTCGGCACATCTCTTCGAGGCCGTGTCACACGGTGGACGTGCTGCCGTCCGATCGGCGCGGTCGGCCGCTGGTCACCGAGGTGGGCGGGTTCGGGGGGTTGGGCGCCGGGGAGGCCATGCTGGAGCGAAAGCACTCTGACGAGCGAGCGGGAGAGAAAGGGATGCCCCATACCGAGTCGGCGGCGAGCCTGAACTCGCACGCCGGCGAGTTGGATGGCGGCTCGATGCCAAACCCGTCGTCGTCGTCCCATTCGTCGACGAGGAACGCCAGGGTGCACCAGGCGCGGATCAAGCGGCTGGTGGCGAAGGCGAGTCACCCCGTCGAGATTGGAGGTACGGTCGTGGGCGAGCTGCCGGCCACCTTTGCGGTGGTGCAGAGCGCCATAAAGCTCCGGGTGGGAACGGAAAAAAACGAATCATGAACCCTCGTGGTTGGCATGGCATCGAAGCGAAATCGCATACAGCAGTGTAACTACAGGCAATCATAGGATGCGTGGTCGTCGTCGTGTTCGGTAGCAGCGAGTCGAGTTTCTCTCACCTCACCCGAGAAGAATGGCGTCGAAGGATCGTGGTAATGGAAAGGGGCCCTCCCTCCCTCGCCGGAAAGTGAAGGCGAAGGACTCGAATGTGCCGATCCGGGATGCCGATCCAACGATGGCGCCGTCTATGTCCACGTCCGCGTCGTCGTCCGCGTCGTCCTCGTCCTCGATCCACCATGCCGTGCAGGCGATGATCAAGGCGAATCCGTCGATACTGGACGCCGTCGGCGACCAGCTGGGCGTTCCCGCCGACGTGCTGCAGCGCAGTCTGGACGAGATCGAGCGCGGCACGCCCATGCCGCCCGAGATCGAGGAGAAGCTCCGGAATCTCAACCGCAACGGCGGCATCAACGCTCAAAACGGCATCAACGCTCAAAACGGCGCCGCACCGAACGTCGTCGCCGACGACGGGGACCTGTTTGCGGAAGAACGGGAGCAGGACGTGATCTCGATGTACCGCTCGTCGTTCTTGCGGCACGCCGACCTGGCGCTGGGCCCGGTGGTCGTGCTCGTCTGCTGGCTCATGTTTTACCTCGGCGTGCGGCTCATGGTGGGCGTCGTGCTGTGCCCGATCGTCACCGTGGGACTCGCGTGGACGCTGCACAAGAAGATCCTTGCACTGCCGGTCACGGCCCTGCCGGCGAGCAGGATGCTGGGGAGCACGGTGTTCACGCTCGAGGCGACGGCCGTGGCCGTGTTTCACGCCTCGTTCGCCCCGTGGGTGCGCGTCGACATGTGGCCATGGGTGGTGCTGATGTACGCGTTGACTGCCGCGGCCATGGCCGCGCACGTGACGACGGCGCAGAGCGCACCGGGTTTCATCGCCAGGGGTCCGGACCCCGCCCCGGCCGTCCCGCTCGAACAGCTCATGATCTTGCAACGGGCCAATCCCTACAACTGCTTGACGTGCGGTGGCGTCTACAAGCCCATCCGGTCGAAGCATTGCGCGATCTGCAATCGATGCGTCGAGGAGTTTGATCACCACTGTCCGGTCGTGTGCAACTGCGTCGGTGTCGGCAACCGCCGGATCTTCTCCTTCTACCTGTTTTCGCTCTTCTCGGCCGAGGTGATCTGGTTACGGCTGGCAATCACGGCGATGCGCCGGATCGGATGGGCGGCGCTGACCTCGGGGTACCCGGGCACCGTCTCGTTGGTGGCCTACGTGGTCGTCATCCTGAGCGGCACCGGGTTCCAGGCCCTGCGGCAGCTGTTCTGCATCGCCGCGAACATCACACCGAACGAGCTACTCGTGCGCTCCAAGTACGACTATCTCAAGTCGAAGGACATGCTGTTTTTCAACCCCTTTGACCTGGGCGTGCTGCAGAACTGCGTCACGTACTGGTCCGCCCAGCGGCCGGCGTGGTATGACGTCTACGAGGCGCGCTACGAGCTCGACGGGGACGTTGAATCGCGTTGGAAGATCAGCGGGGTGCTACGGATGTGGGACAAGACCAAGATACGGCTACGAGAAAAGCGCGAGCAGCAACGGGTCGCGCGAGAGCAGCGGCTGTTGGATCTCTACGGCGGCGGCGGCGGTGGTAGTGGTGATGGTGGGTGACTGATGTCTTTCTGTGTTGATCGATCGACGGCGACAATGACGACGACGATGATGAAAGAACCTTCACACCTGTACAAACAAACGATCGTTAAATGCGTCCACGCGGGCCAACCTCGGCGGTCTTCTGCGGTCCCTTGGTGATCGGCAGGGCGGCGTCCACGGATCCCTTGGCGCCCCAGACGAGCAGCGCGGCACCTCCTCCGAGCGCGACGAGCGCGTTCAGGTACTCCCTGCGCGTAAGTCCGCTCGCTGCCCTCTCGAAGAACTCGGACTGCATGCCGTTGTAGCGCTTCTGGTCGTCCTGGCCGTACATATCCCAGGACCCGACCGTGTTCTCGAGGTCGGACAGGTCGAAGAGCTTCTTCTCGGCCATGACGCGACTGCAGCGGGCGGTGGCAACGTGCGGTCAGTGAGCGCGCGCAATAAACCGGCGAATACGAAACCTCCGTCCATCGATCGACCAAGAACGATCGACTCGAGCGAGTAACCGGTCTCAGTAACGGGTTGAGACACGGCGAGACGGCACTGGGCGCTCGGAAACGTCCGATTGTCCGGCGGATGATTTTCGCGAAAATCGATTCAGTACGTACACCGTGTTCCTCTTGGTCTGGGTCATGGAGACGCGTCCGGCGACGACCGGGGCCTTGACGATGGAGATGGCAACCATTTTGTACGATGAGATGAAAAGATGGAGTGAACGCGTCCGTCGATCCGAGCGACTCTATCCGGATCCTCCCTTTTTCGAAGATCGTGGTGTCAGTCACAGCTGTGGCATGATGAGCCGGGACCATCGATCCCGCCCTCTCGACACTGCCCGCCTCTCCAGCGCCTCGTTTCCGTACAGCGAGCCGAGACCGCCGGTGTGCACGTACAATACCCGCTTCCCGGCGTACTCGGCGCCGGCCCGACGTACGTGCTCGAGCCAGTAGTGCAAAGCCTTGCCGGTGTAGGTCGGATCGAGGCAGATGCTCGACTCGCTGGCGACGTCAAGCGTCGTGTCGAGTTCCTCGTCTCGGGATATGGCATAGCCGCCCCCCTTGCCTTGGATGAATCGAACGCGGTCTGAAACGATGGCCTTTGCCCTCTCCGGTGACATGCCCAGCTCCGTGTAGAGGCCGGTGATGTATTCCGTGAAGTACAGTTCGTTGTCGCAAACCATCACGGCGTCAAGCGTCGTATTCCGGAACCGCGGACACAGCGCGAGCCCGAGCGCGATCCCGGCCACCGTCCCTGGCGAGCGAACGAACCAAGCGCGTAGCGCGAGTGAGAGAGTCCAGCGCGCGGCCACCCGACGGTCGAAATCAATACCCACCGCCGCTCCCGCACGCGACCACCATCCGGTCGATGGAGTTCCCGTCGCCGATGGCGTCTGCTGCGAGCTGCTCGTCGAGCTCGTCGATCATGCTCACGTATCCGAGCGTTCCCATGGGGCTTGACCCACCAACCACGATGAGGTAGGGACATTTACCGGCCTTTTTCAGCTCTTCGACGACCTGGCGAGTGAGCAAAGTGAGTGAACAGGGGGTTGGGAGCTCGGGGCGCGCTCAGGAGTCGAGCACATGTCGGTCGAGCTCATCAATCCGTACGCGACGGCCGAGTTCCCGCTGCCCGAACTTGGCATACTCTTCTTTCGTGACGAGGTGGAAGTGCGCGTTGGCGAGCCTCGAGACGAGAAGGTTGCCTTCGACGCCCGGGTCTCGATCGACGTCCAGTCTGGACGTGCGGAGCACCACGTGCGCCTCCTAAAGAGCGAGCGAGCAAAGCGCGAGTGAGCGAAGCGCGAGCGCACGTCGGTCGAGGCCAAGACGAACGAGTCCCAACGCGTTTGCCGCAGCCACGGTCGCACTGGCGAACGAGCGAAGCGCGAGTGAGCGAGGGAGCAAAGCGCGAGCGCACGTCGGTCGAGTTCAACTACCCACCGACAGTGGTTCGACTGGATGCCGCCGATCGTGACGACCGTGTCGCACCCCTTCTCGATGACGTCGGCAAGGATGTACTCCAGCTTCCTAATCTTATTGCCCGAGAGCTCGCTTCCCGTGAAATCGTCACGCTTGACAAACAGCTCGACGCCCAGGTGTCGGGGCAACAGCTTGTCGGAGAGCGAGAGCGGGTGCAGCGGGGTCGGGACGTTTGCCAGGCTCACCTTGTGCGTGGGCACAGCGACGTCTTTGCGTGCGAACGAGCGAGCGCGCGAGCGCGTGAGCGTGTAGGGTGCTTGATCTGCCGCTGGTGTAACGAAACCACTTGGTTTCGAGGTTACGCACCCTCTCGAGAAGTCAGCCACGGCGGAAACGAAGCTTGCCTGACGACCCCGTACATGATGCTTCAGCGGTACGGTATGTAACGCGTACTACGTTTCAACCAAAGTACTACGTACTACGTTTCAGCCGAACAAACCCAAATCTCGAACGGCAAACGATTTGCACAGGTTCTCCCAGATCAGGTCGAGGCCGTCTGCCTCACCGCCCTTCACGCTGACCAGCACGTCGGCCCCCACATCAGGCAGCTGAACGATATCAGTAGTCGTATCGCCGTATCCGTCGCCCCGTCACCCTTGGGGAATTCCATGACGCAGCGACAGGCGAGCGAGCGGCTCGTCCGGCCGTTCACGATGCCGCCGTCTCTGAGGGCCGGGGTGAGCGCGAGGGGATCGAGCTCCAACGGGGAAGACCCCCCTTCGCTCCGACACTCGCACACGAAGTCTCTCGTGCTCTTCGCCTCGTTCAGCTGGGCCATGTCGTCGAGATAGTATCGACAGACGTCTTCCGGAGTACCCCGTCCCAGGTTGTGCTCCACGATTTCGACGATCACACACTGCTGCGTGGCCTCGTCGAGGAAAATCTCCTGGTGGTCTGGGACAGGGTAGCAGTCGCTCTCGTCCCGCATCGAAGCCGGCAGCTCTACGCTGATCGTGCCACCGAAAAGAGGTCGAGGCATGATGCAAGGTGGTGCTGATCAGGTCGTTGTTTCAAACACGAAAAGTTTTCGTTTTTCGACGCGCATTTCCTGGGAACCTCCAACGGGGAATTGGCGTGACTCCATTGCGACTGGAGAGTGCACAGATACAGCCAACAGCGACGCGCGAGGCCGATTCCGTTACTTGCATCCTCGCACCCTCCGACAGCCCCCCGTCGTCATGCAGCCTCTCCGTCCCTCGAGCTACGCGGCGTCCCACCAGTCGCCACGCCTCATCTACTCCCTCAACCAGTCGGCAGTCCACGACTGGCCCGGACACCCGGAGACTGCCGATCGCGTCGCCAGGTACGTCGTGGTTGGTCGGTTCTGGCGACGCCCCGCACTCCTCTCACGTTCGTTCTCCTCGTCCTCCTCGTCCTCCTCGTCCTCCTCGTCCTCAGCATCCAAAAGCAGCTTTCCAACGTCCTGAACACGGGCCATCACGATTTCATCGAGCTGTCGCTCGACTCGCACGTAGCCCCGGCGTCCCTAGAGGACGTCCTTCTCGTGCACGACGAGCGGTACCTGGCGGCCCTCCGCGACAAGGCGAGCGAGGCGATGTCCGTCTCGGGGCTGATGCTGGACGAGAGCACTTACCTGACGAGGTCGACGTATATCGACTCGCTGGCGTCTGCCGGCGTCGTCAAGTCGATGGTCGACGAGATCATGCGGTGCAACTCGTCGCACGTCGCCTGCGACAAGACCGTCGACGACTTTGTGACGCCGACCGGGTTTGCCCTCGTCCGCCCGCCCGGCCACCATGCGTGCCCCGCGCGGCCGATGGGGTTCTGCCTGGTGAACAACGCGGCGTTGGCGACGCGGTATCTGCTGCGGGAGCACGCCGACGTCGTCAAGCGGGTCGCCATCATCGACTTTGACGTGCACCACGGCAACGGGACACAGGACATATTTTACAACGACGAGTCGGTGCTGTTCGTCTCGACGCACCAAGACGGGTCGTTCCCCGGGACTGGCAAGATTGCCGACACGGGCCTCGGCGACGGCCTCGGTAGGTTGTGTTCCGACGGTCGTCCCCATTTACACGCTATAACCGTTGACGCTCGTACCCTTCACGCTCGACATCGCAGGAACCACGCTCAACATCGCGCTGCCAGGCGATGCCGGCCACGCAGCCGCGCTCGACAGCTGGGAGCTGATCGAGGCAAAGGTGACCCAGTTCGCGCCCGACTTTATCGTCGTGAGCGCCGGCTATGACGGCCACCTGTTCGACCCCCTCGGGGGCCTCCAGTACAGCACGTCAACGTACTACGAGCTGACGAAGCGCATCGTTGACCTCAGCGCGGCCCTCTGCCAGGGCCGGACGTTGATGGTGCTCGAGGGCGGCTACCACCTGGACGCGCTTGCCGCCAGCGTCGCCGACTCGTTCCGGGCCATCCTCGGGCAAGACGGCGTCGACCCGCACAGTCCCGACCTGTTCCGAGACGAGCCCGCCGACAAGGTGGGTACTGACCCCGACCGATGTGTGCTCGCCCTGACCCTCTCACTCGCGCCACGCGCTTCGTTCGCCAGGTCAAGGTCGTGCTTGCTGAAGTCAGACGGATACACGAATTATAGCAGGTAATCACTTATGAGCTACCCGTTGGGGTTCGTTCGTCCGTCCGGACGACGACGACGTCACCATCAGCAGGCCGACGACAATGCCGAGCCCGCCCAGGTCGTACTTGTTCACGTGCTCGCCCAGCACCGTCACCGCGAGGATCGCGCCCACGAACGGCTGCAGACACTGGAACGAGGCGACCTGACTTGCGGGCAGGTGGTTCATCGCGTACGTGACCACCTGTGTGTGTGTGCGTGTGTGTGCGTGGAGTGGTCGAGTGAGCAGTCGAGTAGTCGAGTGAGTAGTACCAGTGCGAATAATACCCACCAGATAGCCGCCGACGCTGCAAATAAATATCCAATAAATCAGCGGCGCCACCATGGACTTGGGGAACATCCAGTCGCCGGGCACCGTCCACACCAGGGCCGCCAAGCCCATCATCGTCGCGGCAAAGGCGTACGCCCAGGCGGCGACGTGGATCGCAGAGTATTTTTGGACGAGGCTCTTGGCCAACAGGTAGTAGACTGCCATCGCGATGGCGTTGACAAGGATGCACGCGTCGCCCATCATCTGGTTTCCAGCCGTGACCGTGGCGGCGTCGGCGTTGCCAGTGTTGTCCCCGACGCCGCTGATGCTGCCGACCACCATGCACATCGCGCCAACCACGGCGAGCAGGATGCCGACCACTTTCCTCAAGCTCCCCGTTTCTGCACCGATCACGAGGGCGATCAACACCGTGAAGACCGGCACGCTCGGCTGGATGCAACTGGACGACGGGCGCGAAGCGCGAGTGAGTGATGTATATATATCGGGCGAGCGAGCGTCGAGTCACCCACCTGGCCATCAGCACCCCCGCCATGTCCACCCCGATGATGTACAACAGCTGACTGACGAACATGCAAAACCCGAGAAAGAACACCTTGACCGCGTCTTGTCGCTGGGGCAGCTTATACCCGACCGTCGCGACCGACAACAGGAACAACACGGGCCCCGCGCTCGCCTCCCTGTAGAAGGCGTAGACGATGGGATGGAAGACCTCTCCCCGCGACACGTCAATATGCTTCATACTCGCCTTCAGCAGAATAGCCCCCACGACGAAGGAGCAATGCGTTAAAGCCACGCCCATCCGCACAATGCTCCGTCTCGTGCCACTGGTCGTCGTCGGTACGACCTTGCCGTGGGTCCCTCGCCGCACCACCGACGACGGGCTTTTGTGTTGCCCCTCCAAGCGAGACGGCGTGACGATCACGTCGAACGCGTTGTGTCTGCCCGAGCTCCGCTGATGGTTGTTGTTGTCCATCTCGGGCGGGTCGTTTACGTAACACGGAAGCCGCTCGTTCGGAAGCCGCTCCGGGGAGCGTGACGATCCAACGGAATTTCCTCTCTCCAGTGCCTCTTGTGCACAAGCAGGTCGTGCTTCTTTCGCTTTCTCTGTTCCACGTCACGCCTACACGATCTACGTTGTTATTACGTTACACTACCGTATCCGGTTGCCTCCAAATACGGAGGATTGTCTGAATTTCAAACAGAACGCAGGCCACAACTCGTAACCAAAGCCACAGCCCAGCAGCCACCCCACCACCACCTGCGCAATCGTATGGTGTCCCGAGACGACACGCAGGACTGGGACGACCATACTCACGACCACCCAGAGCACCAGGGTTGGTCCCTGGTCTCCCTCTCCCGCTCTCCTGCGGTTCTGACCTCGGACGAGCGTCGAGATGGCAAACCCCCACACCATGGAATGACTGCTCGGCATCCCGTACTCGCCACACGTCCCCAACGCCAGGCACATGTCTCGCGGGCGTTCCTGGGCGATGGCCGTCTTCAGAACCTTGCACGTGGACGCGTTCAGGGCGTGCCCCAGGCAATACAGGGCGTGGTCGACGGTCTTGCGGTCGGGTTGGCGGAGGAGGCGGCGGAGATGGCGGCCTCGCCGGTGCTCTTTCACGATGAGGGTGCACGTACGGATGATCGTGAGTATGATCATGCCGTAGACGAGCGCATCGGCGGCGAGCGAGGCGAGGAACGTCATTCGAATGATGGTTCCGGAAATTCAAAACTTCCGTCCGGTCGTAAAGCTTTTCTCATCCTCCTTTTGCGAGCGTCGAGGCACTGAATCACGCACACACGGCAGACAGGTCGGTATCTCGGGGAGGAGCGTGCTAGACGAGCGAGCGAGGGGAAATCATGCGCTCGCTTTTCAAATCAAATTCGCTTGTCCGCGCGCCTCGGGCTAGGCAAGTCCGCGTTTGTGCCGAGCACACTGTGAATCTGCGCTTTAGTATCAAGCAGAAGCTGGAGTACGGTGCGTGATCTGATGGGTTTCACGGCCAGACCCTTGGGAAGTGGGAGGGTATAGGGAACGACCGGGTGCAGATAGACAGCTCACGAGCACTCATATCACTGACGTAGGCAAACGACTCTGCGTGGTGGGTAGCCCGGCGGAGCTCGGCGTGTGGAATGCGTCCGAGTCGACGTGCTCGTTAGAGTGGACGCAAGGTGACCTGTGGGTCGGCAATTTGACCATATCGCCGGGGCCCGTGGAGTTCAAATTGGTCCAGGTGAGCGACGAGGAGGTCATATGGCCAGAAGGTGGGTTTTTGTTTTTCCTCGACCGACGTGCGCTCGCCCTGACCCTCTCACTCGCGCTACGCGCTACGCGCTTCGCTCGTTCGCCAGGCAACAACGTGTCGTTGCTGATCCCGGACCAGGCGTCTGGGGTTGATGTCACGGGGGAGGGAGATTCGCTCAACCTGACGATTCTGGGGAATTCGAGTTCGGGCGCGGAAGAGAGGTCGAGGGAGGTGCAGGTGGAGAGGGAGGAGGTGAATGAAACGCCGAGCGGCGGTGGCACGCCGTTCTTTCCGACGAGTGCGGGTGCGGGTGCGAGTGCGGGTCAGTCGTCGGGGGTCGAGTTCGAGACGCTGGAGATTGGGAGGCTCGAGGACATGACGGTGGCGGAGTTGAAAAAGTTGCTCAAGGCAAGGGCGCTGCCGGTGAGTGGGAAGAAGGCAGAGTTGATCGAACGACTCTGTCGTCTTGAATGAATTACCGTTACAGTGTGATCACTACGAAATCCCCCCATTTTCCTTTTTATTTCGATAGCCCCGGAATGGACGAGTCGTCGTCGATAGTATAGGTGAGTACTACCGGGGATGTATCTGTTGTTGTTGTTGTTGGAGGAGGAGGAGGAGAGAAACGTTTACGTTGCATGCAGAGATGCAGGAAAAATGTGCTCCATGCCAATCACCCGAACCGAAGAAGCCTCGTGATGACCAAATGATATGGCAGAAACTGACGCATTGTGAAGTTTGTTATGCGTGAAGAAACCCATGTATTCGTACTGTCTGAAGGCTTCGGGTTTGGGGTCGATCTGCACGTCGGCAGCGGGATGCAGGGCGAAAAGAGGAGGAGGGCGCAGAGGGCCGCGGTTTTCACCAGCATTGTAGTCTTACCACCATTCGAGACTGTAGTTACTCACCCGTTTCTCCAAACCTCTCTCTCTCCTAGCCGGCCAGATGGGCTCGCTGCGCACGCTCGCTGCCTCTAAGGTGTCGCCCGCCCGACTGGGCCTGCTGTCCACGAAGGACGGCCTGGTGGAGACGCCGGCGTTCGTCGCGGTCGCGACGAACGCGGCGGTGAAAGCGGTAGACCTTCGCGACGTCCCGGGAGTCGATATGATTTTTGCCAACACCTTCCACCTCTTGCTCCATCCCGGCGTGGACGTAGTGTCCAAGGCAGGCGGCCTGAAGCCTTTCATGAACGCCGGCGACGGTCGGATCATCATGACTGATTCGGGAGGCTTCCAGGTATTTTCGTTGAAGCATGGCACCGTCCACGGCGAGTTGACGCAAACGCAAACCCAAACCCAGACACACACGGCAAGCCTGAAGATGAAGTCGGTCAAGGCAAAGAGGCCGGACAGGTACGGCAGCTCGGACGTGCGCGTCGGCGAGGAGGGCGTGACGTTTCGGTCGTATCGAGACGGTGTGCGGGTATTGCTGACGCCGGAGGGTAGCGTATCTGCCCAGAAGGCGCTCAACGGATCCATCATCATGCCCTTGGACGAGCTGCCCCCCTATCACGTGACGGACCAGGCGCTCCGAGAGAGTCTCGATCGCACGCACCGGTGGATGAAACGGAGCCTCGACCGACATCTGCTCGAGCCGAGGCACCAGTTGATGTACGGGATTGTCCACGGCGGCAGCGACAAGGCCCTCAGAAAGGCGTCGGTGGACGCGATCAGGGCGATGCCGTTTGACGGGTATGCGATCGGCGGGGCGTTGGGTCGTGACAGGTCGGAACTGTACGAGATCGTCGGCTGGGTCATGGACGAGTGCGGGATGTGGGCGGCGAGCCGGGCAGAAGACAAACCAGTCCACCTGCTTGGCATCGCAGACCCGTGGAGCGTCAGGCGCCTTGTGCAGCTGGGCGTCGATACCTTTGATTCATGTTACCTGACGAAGATCTCGAGACACGGGACGGTGCTGACGGGGGCGCCGGCGGACCCGGGGAGGATAAACATCGCCAGCGGGCGCTGGAAGGGG